>WBZU01000467.1_pt1 | contig 34578 bp, 30 predicted proteins | sample 5204311 | NCBI WGS metagenome assembly WBZU01 (sample SAMN12344359, study PRJNA552823) | activated sludge metagenome | biome: Activated sludge suspended growth; feature: Nitrification reactor; material: Wastewater; isolation source: activated sludge from nitrification reactor of wastewater...
GCAGGACGATCTCTTCCACGACCTCCTGCACCGACCTGGCGAGGTCGCAGTCCCGTTGGGTGATCGGCGCCTCGGGCGCACGGTCGGGCCCGAACTGATCGTGGAAGCGGCGGTTGGTCATGCGGCGGCCGCCGAGGAACCCGAAGTGGGACAGGTCGAGCTCGAACGAGCCGTCGTCGTGCAGGTGCACGAGGTGCTCGAGGATGTCGTCGACGAACCGGGGCTCGCCGAACGGGGCCAGCCCCATCAGCTTGTACTCGCCCGAGTTGACCCGGAAGCCGGCGGCCAGGGTGAAGGTGGAGTAGAGCAGGCCCAGCGACGCGGGGAACCGGAGCTCGCGTCGGAGCTCGACGTGGCGGCCGGTGCCGTGGCCGATCGAGCTGGTCGCCCACTCGCCCACGCCGTCGAAGGTCAGGATGCAGGCCCGGTCGAACGGGGACGGGTAGAAGGCGGCGGCGGCGTGGCTGACGTGGTGTTCGGCGAACACCGTGCGCCGGCGGGGCGGCGCGTAGCCGATCGAGGCCAGGCCGCGTTCGATCTCGAGCCCGGTCCAGAGCTTGGTCCGCGCCCACGAGGCCATCGCCCCGGGAAAGGCCCGGAACCCTGCGGGGCCGGCGTCGACGAAGGATCGGACCACACGGCCGAAGGTCGTCAGCGGCTTGTCGTAGTACGCCACCAGGTCGATGCCGTCGTCGGGCACGTCGGCGAGGGCCAGCACCTCGGCCATCGCCCGCACCGGCAGGTCCGCGTCGTGCTTGCGGCGGGTGAACCGCTCCTCCTGGGCGGCGGCCACCACCTCGCCGTCGACCACCAGGGCGGCCGCCGAGTCGTGGTAGAGGGCGCTCAGCCCGAGGATGCGCACGTGGTCGACCGTTCCCCGCTCGTGCCGGACCGATCACCGTACCCGGAGCCCCCGTCGGGCCCGATCCGATCGGTACCGCTTCGCCCGCGGTCGATCCCGGCCGGTACCGTCGTCGCTCGTGCTGAAGCTCGTGCTGCCGAAGGGGTCGCTGGAGAAGGCCACCCTCGAGCTGTTCGCGGCGGCCGACCTCCAGGTCAACCGGTCCTCCACCGTCGATTACAAGGCCACCGTCGAGGACCCCCGCATCGAGTCGGTGCGGATCCTGCGGCCCCAGGAGATCCCGATGTACGTGGCCGAGGGGCGCTTCGACCTCGGCATCACCGGGCGCGACTGGATCGAGGAGACCGCCAGCGACGTCGTGTCGCTCGGCGAGCTCCAGTACTCGAAGGCCACGTCCCGCCCGATCCGCATGGTGGTGGCGGTGGCGGGCGACTCGGCGATCGAGCGGGTCGAGGACCTGCCGGCGGGCGTGCGGGTGTCCACCGAGTACCCCGAGGTGACCCGGCGGTTCTTCGAGTCCCGCGGCGTCGACGCCGACATCCGCCTCAGCTACGGCGCCACCGAGGCCAAGATCCCCGACATCGTCGACTGCATCGTCGAGATCACCGAGACCGGCCGGGCGCTGCGGGCCGCCGGCCTCAAGGTGATCGACGAGATCCTCCAGTCCTACACGGAGCTGGTGGCCAACCCGATCGCCTACGCGGATCCGGCCAAGCAGCACGCGATGCACCAGCTCCGCACGCTGCTCCAGGGCGTGCTCGAAGCCCGCGGCAAGGTGCTGGTCAAGCTCAACGTGGGCGAGGCCGACCTCGACGAGGTGATCGCTCTCGTGCCGTCGATGAAGGCGCCCACCGTCTCCAAGCTCCACGGCGACGGCGGCTACGCGGTGGAGACCGTGGTGGCCAAGGCGGAGATCAACGTGCTGATCCCGGCGCTCAAGGACGCGGGCGCGTCCGACATCATCGAGCTCCCCCTGGCCAAGATCGTCCACTAGGCGGCGCCGTGCCGATCGATCCCGCCGCCGCCTTCACCGATCGGGTCGGGACGGTCCACGGGTTCGACGAGGCCGAGGGCGCGGGCACGGTGCTGGGCGACGACGGGCTGGCGGCCTGGTTCCACTGCACCCGGATCGCCGACGGGTCCCGCTCGGTGCCCGTGGGCGCGGCGGTGCGCTATCGCATCGAGCCCGGTCCCACCGGTCTCGAGGCGGTCGACGTGGCGGTGCTCCCCGGCCCGGCCGACGGCGCCACCGGGGACGAGGCCGTGGCGGTCGGCTCGGCGTGACCGATTCGACCACGGCGGGCGCGGACGAGGGCGACGAATCGCCGGTCGACGGCGGGCCCGCCGATCCGCCCGCTGAGGGCGGGCCGGACGAGTCGTCGCCGCCGGCCGGTCGGGACCCCGCTCCGTCCGACGAGGCCGCTGGACCCGCCGACCGGACGCCGGCCGCACCGGACGCGGAGGTCTCGGACGCGGCGACCTCGCCTCGGCGGCGAGCCCTGCTCGGGCTGGTGGCCGGCGGCGGGGCCGGCGCGGTGGCCGGCCTGGTGGCCGGCCGGCTCGGCGCCGATCGGATCGCCGACGATCGGCCCGGGGGTCCCTGGACCCACGTCGCGCCAGGCGCGTCGATCCACGACGCCTTCGCCGGCGGGGCGCTGGCGGTCGCCCTGGGCGCGGGGGAGTACCCCATCGATCGGCCGCTCGCCATGCCGCGAGGCGCGTCGCTGCGCGGCGTGGGCCGGTCCACGATCCTGCGGGCCGCGCCAGCGGGGCCCGACCCCCTCGACGCCGTGATCTCGATCGGCGGTGGCGGCCCGGTGGACGGCGTGTCGATCGCCGACCTCGTCGTCCACGCCGGAGGTCTCGCGACCACCGGCATCGACCTCCACATCCAGGGCGAGGACGGCAACTTCGACGGCGAGCCCGACGCCATGTGCCGCCTCGACGACCTCTGGGTCTACGAACCGCTCGACGACGGCGTCTGGTACCGGGGCGACGACGCGCAGGCCACGATCACCACGCGGGTGCGGGTGCGGCGGGCCGGGCGCCACGGCTTCCACGTGCAGGCGCCGGACAACTGGTGGATCGCCTGCGAGGCCACCACCACCGATCGGGCCGGCACCGGCGAGAGCCACGGCTTCGAGATCACGTCGTCCAACAACCACTTCAGCCACTGCAAGGCCTGGTACTGCGCCGGCCACGGCTGGCACCACAAGGGCGTGCGCACCACCTTCACCGGCTGCGAGGCCCAGGACACCAAGGGCCACGGCTGGTTCGTCGAGTGGAGCCAGTGCACGCTCACCGGCTGCACGGCCGACACCGCGTCGGCCGCCCGCCTCGGCGCCGCGCCCGGCGCCGCCGACGGCTTCTACGTCGAGTCGCCCGACAAGCTGGTCATCACCGGCTGCACCAGCACCGACCGGACCACCCCGCCCCAACAGCGCTACGGGTTCAACGTGCCGGCCGGCCTGGTGGACGACGGCCGGTTCGTGGCCAACGTGGCCTGGGCCGTGCGCGACGGCGAGGTGCACCTCCGCCGCTGAGCCGCGGCGGTGCGCCGGCGGTCAGTCGCCGCCGTCCTCCTCGGTGGTGGCCGGGGTGACGGTCTCGTCGCCGGGCGCGGCGCCCTCGGTCGGCGGTCCGGCGGGCTCGCTCCCGGCGTCGGCCGCCTCCCAGCTCGCCTTGATCTGGACGAAGGCCAGGCGGATCTGGGCCAGCGCGTGGTTGAGGGTGGGCTCGTCGCCGCCGAGGCGCCCCTGGATGGCCCCGAGCAGGGCGCCGAAGGCGTCGATGGCGAGCTGGGCCTCCTCGAGCTTGGGCGGCTGGCTCGACAGGTGGATCGCCGCCAGCTCGTAGCACCCCATGGCGTGGTTGGCGATCACGACCGCGGCGGGGACCTGGGCGAGCTGCTCGCGGACCTGGGCCATCTCGGCGGCGATCTGGTGGGCCTCGGCCTCCTGGTCGGCGCTGAGCTGGGGGCCGCCGGCCCCGGCCGGGGGCGGGTCCGACGGGCCGCTCCCGCCTCGATCGACCGGGTGCTCGCCGTCTGGGGTCCACAGGCTCATCGGGTCGGGTCCTCTCCGGGGGACGGGGGGTGGCGGCGCGCGCACGCCCCGAAGTTGCAGGGCCGGCGCCGGTCGCTGGTACCCTACGACACGCAAGAAACCAGGGAAGCGGGGCTCCGGCCCCCACCCGGCCACCGCCGCCAGGCAACCGTGCGCCCGGGTCGATGCTGCCACCGCCCTCGGGGCGGGAGCGGATGTCGGCTTCTCCGGCATCCGCTTCGTTCGTTTTCGGGCCGGGCGCGATGCCCCAACCCATCGACTGCGCAGGGAGGACCTCCGCACCACATGAAGAGCCACCGGCCATAGCACCGCCGCCCAGCAACGAACCTCGGATCAACGACCGCATCCGCGCCCGGGAGGTCCGCCTCGTCGGACCCGACGGGGAACAGGTGGGGATCAAGCCGCTCCCGGAGGCCCTGGCCTTCGCCCGCGAGCTCGATCTCGATCTCGTCGAGGTCGCCGACAAGGCCAACCCCCCGGTCTGCCGGGTCATGGACTACGGCAAGTTCAAGTACGAGGCGGCCCAGAAGGCCAAGGAATCGCGGCGCAAGAGCACCAACGTCGTGATCAAGGAGATGAAGTACCGCCCCAAGATCGGCGGCGGCGACTTCGACACCAAGACCAAGAAGGTCGAGCACTTCCTCTCGGAGGGCCACAAGGTCAAGGTCACGATCATGTTCCGTGGTCGTGAGGTGGCCCACCCCGAGCTCGGGAAGCGGATCCTCGACCGCGTGGCCGAGGAGATCGGCCACACCGGTCGGGTGGAGGTGTACCCCAAGCTCGACGGGCCCCGGAACATGATCATGGTCCTGGCGCCCGACAAGAAGGCCCAGGCGGCCCAGGCCGCCGAACGCAAGAAGGCCGAGGAGGAGTCGACGGTGCCCACCGACGACCTCGCCTCCGAGCCGGGGCCGGTCGCCGCCGAGGCGGCCGCCCCCGAAGCCGACGCCTGATCGGCCGCCCGCACGGGCGGCCCGGAGAGGACAAGCAGCGATGCCCAAGATGAAGACCCACAGCGGCGCGGCCAAGCGCTTCAAGGCCACCGGCTCCGGCAAGATCCGCCGCCGCCGTGCGTTCCGCAACCACATCCTCGAGAAGAAGCCGTCCACCCGCACGCGTCGCCTGAAGGACGAGGTCGTCCTCGCCCCCGGCGACAGCGCCCGCATCAAGCGGCTGCTCGGCAAGTAGCCCCCAACCCGTCGAAAGGAGCCGAAGATGGCCAGGGTCAAGCGCGCCGTCCATTCCAAGAAGCACCGCCGCGCCACGCTCGAGCGGGCCAAGGGGTACTACGGCAACAAGAGCCGTTCGTACCGCGCCGCCAACGAGCAGGTCATGCACTCGTTGCAGTACGCGTTCCGGGACCGCCGGGCCCGCAAGGGCGAGTTCCGCAAGCTGTGGATCCAGCGGATCAACGCGGCGTGCCGCCTCAACGGCATCAGCTACAGCCGGTTCATCAACGGGCTGAAGGTGGCCGAGGTCGAGGTCGATCGCAAGGTCCTCGCCGACCTCGCCGTCACCGACGCCGCCGCCTTCGCCGCGCTGGTGAAGGTGGCCGCCGACGCCAAGCCGGCCGCCGCCGCCTCCTGACGGCGGCGGTGCGGACCGCGGCGTGACGCCCGAACCGCTCTCGGCCCGCAACCCCCGGGTGGCGCGGCTGGGGCGGCTGGTCCGCCGCCGCGAGGAACGAGACGCCGCCGCCCTCCTGGTGGTGGAGGGCCCGGTGCTCGTCGCCGCCGCCCTCGACGCCGGGCTGGCGGTCACCGAGATCTACGTCGACGCCGGGTCGCTCGAGCGGCCCGGCGTCGTCGCGCTCATGGCCGACGCCCGCCTCGGCGGCGTCGAGTCCTGGTCCCTGCCCGCCGGAGCCCTCGATCGCATCGGCGACGTCGCCACGTCGCAGGGGGTGGTCGCGCTCGTGCGGCGGTCGCCGGCGGCGTGGCCCGATCCGACGGCCGCGCCGTTCGTCGTCGTGCTGGCCGAGGTGGCCGATCCGGGCAACGTCGGCACGCTCATCCGCACGGCGGGGGCATCCGGCGCCGGTGCGGTGGTGGCGGTCGGCGGCGCCGACCCCCACGGGCCCAAGGCGATCCGGGCCTCGGCGGGCGCCGCCTTCGCCCTGCCGGTGGTGGCCGCCCCGTCGCCGGTCGGCGCCGCGGTCGGGCGCCTGCGGACCGCCGGCTACCGCATCGTGGCCACCGTCGCCCGGGGCGGCGTCGCCCACCATGCCGCCGACCTGACCGGCCCGGTCGCCCTCCTGCTCGGCAACGAGGCCCACGGCCTCGATCCCGAGGTCGCCGCCGCCGCCGACCTCGCCGTCACCATCCCGCTGGCCCCGGCGGTCGAGTCGCTCAACGTCGCCGCCGCCGCCGCCGTCGTCTGCTTCGAGGTCGCCCGCCCCCGCCCCTGACCTCGAACCTGCACGGGTTGGGCGGCGGGGCGCCGTCGATCTCGTGCAGGTTCGAGTCCGACGCCAACCTGCACGGGTTGGGCTGGGGTGCGCCGCCGATCTCGTGCAGGTTCGAGTCCGACGGCGGTGGTCAGGTGGCGTGGTGGCGGACGAGGCGCTCGGCGGGATCTTGGCGGTAGAAGGCGGCGTAGGCCTCGTAGAGGTCGGGGCAGTCGGCCCGGAGCTCGATCGGGACGGTGAAGAACGCCTCGGTGGCCACGGCGAAGAACTCGCCGGGGTCGGTGGCGCCGTAGGGGTCGAGCACGGGGGCGCCGTCGCCGTCGCGGAGGCGCTGGTACTCGTGGCCGGACACGTGGATCCAGCGCTCGCGCTGGGCGTCGTCGACGAGCGGCGGGGTGCCGTCGACCACGGTGTCGAGCATGTCGAGCTTGTGGGCGAACTCGTGGAGGACCACGTCGTGGCCGCGGTCGGGGTGGCGGGCGGCACGCGAGGCGCTGTCCCAGGCCACCACCACCGGCCCGCCGTACTGCGCCTCGCCGAGCAGGTGGACCACGCCGGCCACCTCGGTGCCGGCCACGTCGCCGGCCGACACCTGGTGCACGTGCATCGTGGAGGGGTGGACGATGATCGTGCCCACGTCGTCGTAGGCGTCGTAGCCGAGTTCGAGGACGAGTAGGGCGGCCTGGGCGGCGATCACCACCCGCATCTCGTCGGTGAGCTCGAACCCGTTGGCCGCCTCCCAGCGCTTGCCGCGCACGATCTGGGCGAGCAGCTCGCCCAGCCGGGCCTGCTCGTCGGCGTCGAGCCAGCGCCAGTGGGCGACGCGTCGTTCGAGCACCGCCTCCCAGTCCGCGGGGACCTCGGCGCGCGCTCGGCGGAACCAGGGCATCGGGCGATGGTGGCACACGTGCAGGTCACCGCCCTGCGGACCCCGGATCGGAGTGGACGCACCCCGGCCCGGGGCGGCAAGGTTCCCGGACCATGATCGACGAGATCCGCACGATCGCCGCCGAGGCCGTGGGCCGGGTGGCCGGCGCGGCCACCCTCGACGAGCTGGCCGCCCTCGACCGCGAGGCGCTGGGCAAGGAGGCCGCCCTCACCGGGTTCAAGCGGCGCATGGGCGCCCTCGATCCCGACGAGCGGCGCACGGTCGGGGCCGCGCTGAACCAGGCCCGCCAGGAGGTGGAGGGCGCCGTCGCCGCCCGCCGGGCCGAGCTGGCGGCGATCGCGGCGCGGACCCGAGCCGAGGCCGAGCGGCTCGACCTCACCGAGGTGCGGGCCGGACGGGACGCCGGGCACCTGCACCTGGTCACCCAGACGATCGAGGAGCTCGAGGACGTCTTCGTCGGCCTCGGCTTCACGGTGGCGGAGGGTCCCGAGGTCGAAGACGACTGGCACAACTTCACCGCGCTCAACTTCGGCGCCCACCACCCGGCCCGAGACATGCAGGACACGTTCTTCGTCGGGCTCGGCGCCGATCGCGAGGTGGTGATGCGCACCCACACCTCGCCGGTGCAGATCCGGGTGATGGAGACCCAGGCGCCGCCGATCTACTCGGTGATGCCGGGCCGCGTGTACCGCAACGAGGCCACCGACAGCACCCACCTTGCGGTGTTCCACCAGCTCGAGTGCCTGGTGGTGGACCGGGGGATCACCTTCGGCCACCTCGCCGGCACGATCGACCGTTTCACCAAGGCGTACTTCGGGCCGGGCTGGAACACCCGCCTGCGGCCGTCGTACTTCCCGTTCACCGAGCCGTCGGCCGAGTTCGACCTCCAGCGCCCCGACGGCACCTGGCTCGAGCTCGGCGGGTCCGGCATGGTCCACCCCAACGTGCTGGCCAACTGCGGGATCGACCCCGAGGAGTTCTCCGGGTTCGCCTTCGGGTTCGGGCTGGATCGCCTGGCCGCCACCAAGCACGGCGTGACCGACCTGCGCGAGCTGGCCGGCACCGACGTGCGCTTCCTGGAGCAGTTCTGATGAAGGTCCTGTCCTCGTGGCTCCACGAGCTGCTCGACGCGCCCGGCCCCATCGCCCCCGAGGCGATCGCCGACGCCTTCGACGACCTCGGCACGCCCGTCGAGGAGGAGACCCGGATTGGCGAGGGGCTCGACGGCGTCGAGGTGGTCGAGGTCCTGGCGCTGCGCCCCCACCCCAACGCCGACAAGATCCAGCTGGTCGACGTGGACCGGGGCGACGGCGAAGCCCTCCAGATCTGCTGCGGCGCCTTCAACATGGCGGTGGGCGATCGCGTGCCGCTGGCCACGCTGGGCACGGTCATGCCCGGGGGCCTCGAGATCGCCCGGCGCAAGCTGCGCGGCGAGTGGTCGAACGGGATGCTCTGCTCGGCCCGCGAGCTCGGCCTCGGCGACGATCACGCCGGGATCCTGGTGCTCGGCGGCGAGCCGGCCCTCGGCACGCCGATCGCGGAGGTCCTCGGCGTCGAGCCCGACGTGCGCTGGGAGCTGGAGATCAACCCGAACCGGCCCGACGCCATGTCGGTGGCCGGCCTGGCGCGAGACATCGCCCCGCGGGTCGGCGCCAGGCTGCGCCTGCCCGCGCCCCCCACGGCGGCCTCGTCGATCGGCGACCCGCCCCGCTGGGGCGACCAGGGTCCCGGCGGTCGCCACGTGGCCGCGCTGCCCGGCGGGGGCGAGCTGGCGGTGGACGTGGCCGCGCCCGACGGCTGCGGTCGGTTCGTGGCCCGGGTCCTGCGGGGCGTCGATCCGTCGGCCACCTCGCCGGCGTGGATGCAGCGGCGCCTGACCGAGCTGGGGATGCGGCCGATCTCGGCGCTGGTCGACATCTCCAACTACGTGATGTTGGAGCTCGGCCAGCCCAACCACCCCTACGACCTCGCCGAGGTGGCCGGTGGCGAGCTGCGGGTGCGGCGGGCGGCCGACGGCGAGCGGATCACGACCCTCGACGACGTCGAGCGCACGTGCACCGCAGACGACCTGCTGATCACCGACGGCGACGACGTGCCGGTCGGCATCGCCGGGGTCATGGGCGGCGCCCGCGGCGAGATCGGCCCCGCCACCACCGACGTGCTCCTCGAGATGGCGTGGTTCGAGCCCACCTCGATCAGCCGCACCTCCCGCCGCCTCGGGCTGCGCTCGGAGGCGTCGGCCCGGTTCGAGAAGGGCGTCGACCCGGCGGTGGCCGAGCGGGCCGCCGACCGCTTCTGCGAGCTGGCCGCCGAGATCTGCGGCGCCACCACCGAGGCCGTCCAGGTCGACGTGCGAGGCCAGCTCCCCGCCCGTCCGCCGGTCCGGGTGCGCACGGCGCGGGTCAACGCCCTCCTGGGCACCGACCTCGCCGCCGGCCAGATCGCCGGGTTGCTGGCGCCGATCGGCTTCGCCGCCACCCCCGCGGGCGCCGACCACGACGTCGAGGTCCCCACCTGGCGGTTCGACTCGGCCACCGAGATCGACGTGGTCGAGGAGGTGGCCCGCCACCTCGGCTACCGCGCCATCCCGAACCGCGAGCTGACCGCCCCCCGCGCCGGCCGGCTCACCGAGCGCCAGCTGGCCCGGCGCGCCGTGCGCCGGCTGCTGTGCGGCCTCGGGCTGGCCGAGGTCCAGCCGCTGCCGTTCCTCGCCCCCGGCCAGCTGGCCCGCACCGGGCTCGACCCGTCGGGCATCGAGCTGGTCAACCCGCTGGTGGCCGACGAGTCGGTCCTGCGCACGGCCCTCGCGCCCGGCCTGGTGGCCGCCGTCGCCCGCAACCACGCCAGCCGCCAGCTCGGCATCGGGCTCTGGGAGATCGGCCACGTGTTCCTGCCGCCGCCCGCCGGCCAGGTCCTGCCCGACGAGCGCGAGCACCTGGCGGTCGTCCTTGCCGGGCGGGAGGCCCCGGCGGCGGTCGAGGTGTGGCAGGTGCTGGCCGACCAGCTCCGCCTGCTGGCCCCCACCGTCGAGAACGCCTCCCTGCCCGGGCTGCACCCCACCCGCGCCGCCCGCTGCCTGGTGGACGGCGTCCCGTTCGGCATCGTCGGCGAGATCGACCCGACCGTGCTGGCCGACCACGACGTCGCCGAGCGCGTCGCCTACCTCGAGGTCGATCTCGGCGCCCTGTTCGACGCGCCGCGTCGGTCGGCGGCCTACCGCCAGATCAGCCGGTTCCCGGCCAGCGACATCGATCTCGCCTTCGAGGTGCCCGATGCCGTGTCCGCCGAAGCGGTCGAGGCCACCCTGGCCGGTGCCGACGACCTCGTGTGGAGCGCCCGGCTGTTCGACGTCTACCGAGGGGCGCCGGTGGCCGACGGCGCCCGCAGCCTGGCGTTCGCCCTGCGGCTCCAGGCCCTCGATCGCACGCTGACCGACGCCGAGGTGGCCGACGTCCGCACCCGGCTGATCGCCGCCGTCGTCGACGCCCACGGCGCCGTGCTCCGAGGCTGAGCGTGGCCGACGCCCTGGTCGTCGGGCCCCACCGCTACACCCGCCGGGACGCCACCCGGCTGGTGTCGAAGGCCGACCTCTTGTTCGACCACCTCGGCGAGGTGCCCGAGGCGGTGCGCCTCCCGGTGCTGACCGCGGCGGAGGCCGGGCTCGCCCCCGGCGGCGACCTCGGCGCCGCGGTCGCCGCCTTCGATGCGGCCTGGGCCGACGCCACCGAAGCCGCCCGGGCCCAGGGCACCTTCGGGCCGACGGTGGCCGGCACCGTCGTCGGCTGCTTCACCAGCGACGGCGGGGTGCCCAAGGCGGCCCGGGACCGCCTCGACGTGGGCGTCGGCGGGGTGGCCGGCGACCGCCAGATCGACCGCAAGCACCACGGCGCGCCCTTCCAGGCGGTCTGCCTGTGGTCGGCCGAGGTGATCGACGACTTCCGCGCCGCCGGGCACCCGCTGGCGCCCGGGCTGGCGGGCGAGAACCTGACGATCGCCGGGATCCCGTGGGTGCGGGTCCGGCCGGGCGCCCGGCTGCGGGTGGGCGAGGTGCTACTCGAGATCAGCGCCCCGGCCACGCCGTGCGGCAAGAACCGGGGCTGGTTCCTCGACGGCCGGTTCGACCTGATGGCCGAGGAGCGGGGCCCCGTCAGCCGGATGTACGCCTGGGTGCGCGAGCCCGGAGAGGTCCGGGTCGGCGACGCCGCCGTGCTGGAGCCGGGCCCGACCGGCGACCGGTAGCGTCTCGGCGGTGGTCGGGACGGCAGGGCTGAAGGACGACGGCCTGGCCGAGCTGGCCGGACGGACCAACGTCGCCCGCTTCGTCAGCTTCGGGCCGGGCACCGAACCCCCGGTGCGCCACGTGTTCGTCGACGCCGGCGAGCCTGCTGTCCCGGGCGGCCGGCCCGAGGAGCTGGTCGCCCGCCTGCTCGAGCGCTCGGGCACCCGCACGGTCAACGTGCGCACCTTCCGGCCCGACCACGAGCGCGGCAACCCCTTCCGGTACGGGCTGGCCGGCGTGGACGACGCCGTCGCCGCCATCCGGTCGCTGGCCGCCGAGGGCTACCACGTCATCGCCAACGAGACCCTCGACGTGGGCGACGGCGGCGTGTCGGGCGTGCGGTGGGGCGGCTGGACCGAGTTCGCCCCCGGCGACACGCCGCGCTGCGTCGAGTCGCCGGGCACCGCCGGGCTGGCGTCGACGGCGGCCGACGACCTGCTCCACGCCGTCTACGGCGTGCGCACCCCGCTGCCCGACGACGGTCCCGAGGTGCGCCTGGAGTTCAGCCTGCACCCGGAACCGGTCGGCCTGCGGGGCGAGCGCACCGTGGCGTGGGAGCGCGGCGTCGGGACCCGGGCGGACCGGGCCGACGACGGGATCGAGTGGCCCAACCGCTTCTCGCGCTTCCTCGGCGACAAGGCCTACGGGCTGCTGGTCGGCCACGTCCTCGGCTTCGCGGTGCCCCGGGCCGAGGTGCTCGCCCGCGACGTCGCCCCGTTCCGCTTCGGCACCCCCACCGGCACCGGCCAGGTGTGGGTCCGCACCTGCCCGCGCGACTTCTCGCCCGGCCACTTCTCCACCGTTCGGGGCTGGACCGACCCGTTCGCCCTGCTCGCCCTCGAGGATCCCGGCGGCGACCGGCTCGGCTCGGTGCTGGTGCAGGAGGGCGTGGCCGCCCGCTGGTCCGGCGCCGCCGCCTTCGCCGACGACGGCGGCCCCCAGGTGCTCGGCGTGGCGGGGGAGGGCGACCGCTACATGTCCGGCGAGGTGGCCGACGCCGCCCTGCCCCGCTCCGTGCGCCTCGACGCGCTGGCCCTGCACTCCCAGCTCGCCGACGCCGTCGGCCCGTGTCGGGTCGAGTGGGTCCACGACGGCGAGCAGGCGTGGCTGGTGCAGCTCAACCGCGATCACGCCGACGGCGGTTCGGTGTCACCGGGCGACGCCGCCGCGTGGGTGGCGTTCGACCCCCGCCGCGGCGTCGACGCCCTCGCCGAACTCCTGGCCGGCCTCGCTCCGGGCACCGGCGTCGAGCTGACCCGCCGCATCGGCTGGACCTCCCACCTCGGCGACGTCCTCCGCGCCGCCGCCGTCCCCGCCCGCATCCGCAGCCGCAAGCCCGCCGCCGACGACACCGCCCAGACCCGCCTCTGGTAACCCCCACCCGCCGCCGTCGCGAACTTTGCGCGCAAACCCGACCGTCAGGTGGGCTTCGGCGCAATGTTGTCGCGGTCTCGCCGCCGCGACCTTTGCGCGCAAACCCCTCCGTGGGGTGTGTTTCGGCGCAAAGTTGGAGGGGGTCACCGGAACGTTGCGCGCAAACCCGACCGTGAGGTGTGATTCGGCGCAAAGTTCGCGGCGTCAGGCGGCGGGGTTGGCGGCTCGGGCGAAGGCGGCGGCGAGGGCGGCGATCGCCTCGCGCTCGTAGGCGGCGGAGCTCGGGATCAGGCGGGTGAAGGCGAAGCTCGGGTGGACGTGGCCGGGGAGGATCTGGAACCGGACGGGCACGCCGGCGGCTTCGAGGGCTTCCGCGTAGGCCCGGCCGTCGTCGCGGAGCTTGTCGAACTCGGCCGACATGATCCAGGCCGGGGGCAGGCCGGCCAGCGACTCGGCGTGGAGGGGCGACGCGTCGGGGTCGCGGTCGAGGGTGGGCTCGGGCAGGTAGGCCTCCAGGAAGCGGACGATGTCGGCCCGGTCGAGCAGGTAGCCGTCGGGCACCTCGGTGAAGGCCGGTTGGGCGAGGGTGAGGTCGACGGCGGGGACGTCGAGCCACTGGTGGCACAGCGCCGGCCCGCCGGCGTCGCGGGCCCGGCGGGCGACCACGGCGGCGAGGTTGCCGCCGGCCGACTCGCCGCCGATCGCCACCCGGGCGGGATCGATGCCCAGGTCCTCGGCGTGGTCGACCAACCAGCGCAGCGCCGCCTCGCAGTCGTCGACCGGGGTGGGGAACTGGTTCTCGGGGGCGAGGCGGTAGTCGACCGAGGCCACCGTGCAGGCGGCGCCGGCGGCGATCGCCCGACAGCGAGGGTCGCGCTCGTCGATCGTCCCGACGCACCAGCCGCCGCCGTGGAGGAACACGTAGAGCGGATGGGGTCCGGGACCGTGGGCCTCGTACAGGCGCAGGCGGATGCGTCCGCCGGTCACCGGCACCTCGACGTCGTGCTGGCGGGCCGGTTCTGGGCCCTTCGGCATGACCAGGCCGCCGAGCCGAGCGGCGACCGCCGCCTCCGCGGCGCGTCGTTCGGCGAAGAGCGCATCGTCGCCGCGGCGGTCGAGGCGGGTGGCGAGGGCGACGATGCGCCGGACGCGGGGATCGAGGGGCATCGGGGGTTCTCCGGGGATCGGGGGCCGGGCTAGACGAGCTTCACGAGCAGGCTGATCAGCGCCACCGCCAGCAGGGCGACGCCGGCGCCGAGGAACAGCGCCCAGGCCAGGGTGCGCTCGGCGAAGGTCTCCAGCCGGGCGTTGTGGGGATCGGCGGGGTCGTAGATGATCCGGGCCGTCTCGTCGGGCGACGGCTCGTGGAGCCCGCCGACGAGGGCTTCGTGCTCGATCTCGGTGCCGTCGTCGGTGCGGAAGCGCCACACGAGATGGCTGCCGCCCACCACCGGCTCGCCGTGGTGGAGCACCGACGGGGCGGCGTGGGCGATCGTGCGCCGGCCGTTGGCCACCAGATGGCGGACGACGCGGCGCTGCCACGTGCCGATCAGGGTGAGCAGGAGGCCGGCGGCGAGGCAGCCGGTGGCGAGCATGGTCGCCCGCGAGGCGGCCAGCACGGTGACGGGCATGGCGGCAACCTATCGGGCCGGGCGCTTGCATAGTCATGCACCGATACGCATAAGCTGCGGGCATGGCACAACGGGTCGGCATCGTGGGGGCATCGGGGTTCACGGGCGCCGAACTGCTGCGCCTCCTCGCCGGCCACCCGGACCTCGAGGTCGTCCTGGCCACCGGCGCCAGCCAGGCCGGGTCCGCCGTCGGCTCGCTGTACCCCAGCCTCGCCGCCGCCTACCCCGACCTCTCCTACGCCCCGTGGGAGGAGGGCCTGGCCGACGAGCTCGACCTCGACGTCGTCTTCTGCGGCCTGCCCCACGGCGCCAGCCAGGCGATCGTCCCCGGCCTGCTCGACGGCGAGCGCCTGGTGGTCGACCTCGGCGCCGACTTCCGCCTCACCGATGCCGACCTCTACCCCCGCTGGTACGGCGCCGCCCACACCGCCCCGCACCTGTTGGCCGAGGCGGTCTACGGCCTGCCCGAGCTGTTCCGGGCCGAGCTGGCCGCGGCGAAGCTGATCGCCACCCCGGGCTGCTACGTCACCACCGCCACCTTCGCCCTGGCGCCGCTGCTGGCCGCCGGGCTGATCGAGCCGACCGGGATCGTGGTGGACGCGGCCAGCGGCGTGTCCGGCGCCGGGCGGGACCCCAAGCCCACCAACGCCTTCACCACCGTCGACGAGAACTTCGTCGCCTACGGCGTGCTCGGTCACCGCCACACCCCCGAGATCGAGCAGAACCTCACCCACGCCGCCGGCGTCCCCGCCCAGGTGCTGTTCACCCCCCACCTGGCGCCGATGAACCGGGGAATCCTGGCCACCTGCTACGCCCGCCCCACCGGCCCGATCGGGCCCGACCGCACCACCACCGAGACGCTGCGGGACGCGCTCCACGCCGCCTACGACGCCGAGCCGTTCGTCACCGTGCTCGACGACCCGCCGTCCACCAAGGCCACGCTCGGCAGCCAGTCGGTGCACGTCTCGGCGTGGGCCGACGAGCGCACCGGCTGGGTGGTGGCGATGGCGGCGCTCGACAACCTCACCAAGGGGGCATCCGGCGGCGCGGTCCAGAGCGCGAACATCGCCCTCGGCCTCCCCGAGGCCACCGGCCTCCCGGTCGCCGGCCTGTACCCCTGATCGCTGGCCGGTTCCACCCGGCCGCCCGTCCCGCTCCGCTCACCCAGCGGATCCCCGACCTCCCCTGGAGCATCGATGTCCGTCACCGCCGCCAAGGGCTTCGTCGCCGCCGGCGTCGCCTCCGGGGTCAAGGCCTCCGGCGACCTCGACCTGTCGCTGGTGGCCACCGCCGACGGCCGGCCCGTCATCGCCGCCGCCGTGTTCACCGACAACAAGATGACCGCGGCGCCGGTGCTCACCACGGCCGCCCACCTGGCCACCACCGGCGGCCGGGCGGCGGCGGTCGTCCTCAACTCCGGCAACGCCAACGCCGCCACCGGCGAGCCCGGCCGGGCCGACGCCGAGGCGATGTGTGCCGCCACCGCCGCCGAGCTGGGCTGCACGGTGGACGACGTCCTCGTGTGCTCCACCGGCCTGATCGGGATCCCGCTGCCGATCGAGCGGATCCTCGCCGGCATCGCGCCGTTGGCCGCCCAGCGCTCGCCCGAGGGCGGGGCCCTGGCCGCCGAGGCGATCCGCACCACCGACACCCACCGCAAGGAGACGATCCAGGCGGTGGGCGACACCGACGCGGTCGTGGGCGGCATGGCCAAGGGGGCGGCGATGCTCGCCCCCAACATGGCCACGATGCTGGCGGTCCTCACCACCGACGCCGAGTGCGACCCCGATCGGCTCCGCACCCACCTGCGGGCGGCGGTGTCCACCAGCTTCAACGTCTTGATGACCGACGCCTGCCGGTCCACCAACGACACGGTGATCGTGCTGGCCGGCGGCGCCGCCGGTCCGGTCCCCGATGCCGACCTCGCCGCCGCCCTCGGCCGGGCCTGCGCCGACCTCGCCCTCCAGATGGCCGGCGACGCCGAGGGCGCCACCAAGGTCGTCCGCCTCACCGTCACCGGCGCCGCCTCCGACGCCGACGCCGAGGCCGGCGCCCGCCAGATCGCCCGCAGCGCCCTCTGCAAGTGCTCGTGGTACGGCCAGGACCCCTACTGGGGCCGCCTCGCCAGCGAGCTCGGCTCCGCCGGGATCGACTTCGACCAGACCCGCGTCTCGGTGGCCTACGGCGGCATCACCGTGGCCGCCGGCGGCGTCACCATCGCCCACGACGTGGACGCGGTGGCCGCCCACATGGCCCAGCGCCACCTCACGATCGACTGCGACCTCGGCCTCGGCGCCGGCACCTTCACCGTCCTCACCAACGACCTCACCCACGAGTACATCGACGAGAACACCGGCGGCAGCTGAACCCGCCTTCGGGCGTGATCCGGGGTCGGACCCGGTCGTGGCCGTGAGGTGTCGGTACCGTGCTCCTCGCGATCGAACGGGAGGCGGGATGGACCAGGGAACGCGAGCCCCCGCCGGGGAGGGGCGCCGGGTCGGCGGGCAGATCGTTCGGGCCGGCGAGCCGGCCGACGCGGCTGAGGTGGCGCGGTTGCGGTGGGAGTGGCGGGTCGGGGAGGGGGAGACGCCGCCGGGCTCGTTCGACGACTTCGCCGCCGACTTCTCGGCCTGGACCTCCGACCACGCCGCCACCCATCTGTCGTTCGTGGCCGGCGCCGGGCCGGGCGATGCGCTGGTCGGGATGGCGTGGCTCGCCCTGGTCGAGCGGGTCCCAGGACCAGAGGTGTGGCTGCGCCGCTCGGCGTTCCTCCAGAGCGTCTACGTCGACCCGGCCGCACGCGGCGCCGGCATCGGGCTGGCGCTGGTGGAGGCGTCGGTCGACGAGGCTCGGTCCCGCCAGGTCCACTACGTCACCGTCAACCCCACAGCTGCGTCGGTCCCGGTGTACCGACGGGCCGGCTTCGAGCCGTGGCCGTCGGGGCTCCGCCTCACCCTGTGACGCCGACGGCCGACCGGTCTGCGTGGCCGATCATCGCCGCTACCTCGCGATGAGATCGCTGACGGGACCGGCGGCCTGGATCGGGGTCGGCAGCGGGCGTCGCTCGTGGCGCGGGCGTTCGAGCATGCCCGCGGCCACCAGGGCTTCGTACCGTTGGGTGGCGGCGTCGGTCGTGACGAGATGGGCGGCGCAACGGCACGGCTCGGACGCCCGGATCCCCGTATCATCGACCGCCCACGCCCGATGACCCGCGACGTGCGCCCGCAGATCGGGCTCGTACTCGGTCTCGCCAGGTGCGGCTTCGTCCACGGGCCCACGGTATCGACGTCGATCGGTCGATGACCGGAGGACGTGCACTCGGCGCTTGCATCTTCATGCACGATCCTGCATATCATGGCCGGATGGCCGACTCGGATCATCTCGCCGCCTCCGCGCTCGCCGGGATCGATCCGGCCACGCGCGCCGCGGTGCTGGTGGAGGCGCTGCCGTACATCCAGGACTTCGCCGACAAGACGGTGGTGGTGAAGTTCGGCGGGAACGCGATGGTCGACGATGCGCTGTCGGCCTCCTTCGCCGCCGACATCGTGCTGTTGCGGGCCATCGGGATCCGGCCGGTGGTGGTCCACGGCGGCGGCCCCCAGATCGGGCGCCTCCTCGCGCAGCTCGGCAAGGAGACCGAGTTCCGGGACGGGCTGCGGGTGACCGACGCCGAGACGCTCGATGTGGCCCGCATGGTGCTGGCCGGCCAGGTGGGAGCCGACATCGTGGCCGCCATCAACCGGCGCGAGCGGGTGGCGGTGGGCCTCTCGGGCGAGGACGCCGGCCTGATCGTGGCCACCCAGCGCAGCGAGGCCCTCGGCTACGTGGGCGACGTGGTCGATGTCGATCGCCGCATCCTCGACACGTTGCTCACCGACCGCTTCATCCCGGTGATCTCCACCATCGGTGCCGACCACAGCGGCCAGGCCTTCAACATCAACGCCGACACCGCGGCGATCGCCATCGCCAAGGCGCTCGGCGCCGAGAAGATCGTCTTCCTCACCGACGTGCCGGGCGTGCTGACCGACGTGGCCGACCCCACCTCGCTCGTGAGCCGGCTCTCCGCGGCTCGAGCCCGGCTGTTGATCGACGACGGCGTGATCGCCGGCGGGATGATCCCGAAGGTGGAGGCCTGCCTGGATGCGGTCGACGCCGGCGTCGGCTCGGCCCACATCCTCGACGGCCGCATCGCCCACGTCGTCCTCCTCGAACTGCTCACCGACGCCGGCGTCGGCACGATGCTCACCCGCACCGACGGGGCCGGGTCGTGAGCGGGGGAGCGGCCCCCGCCGCCTCGCCCCTCATGCCCACCTACCCGCCGCCGCCGGTCACCTTCGTGCGGGGCGAGGGCAGCCGGCTGTGGGACGACGCGGGCAACGAGTACCTCGACCTCCTGTCGGGCCTGGCGGTCACCGGCCTCGGCCACAGCCACCCGGCGGTGGCCGACGCGCTGGCCACCCAGGCCCGCACCCTGCTGCACACCTCGAACCTGTTCGGCACCGTTCCCGGCCCCGAGGTGGCCCGCACCCTCGACCGCCTCCTCGGCGGCGGCGGCAAGGTGTTCTTCTCCAACTCGGGCGCCGAGGCCAACGAGTGCGCCATCAAGCTGGCCCGCAAGTGGGGCGGGCGGGGCCGCCACGTGGTGGTCAGCGCCCTCGGGTCGTTCCACGGCCGCACGCTCGCCACCCTCCACGCCACCGGCCAGCCCCAGAAGCACGAGGCCTTCCAGCCGCTGCCCGAGGGGTTCCGCCACGTGGCCTGGGACGATCTCGACGCCCTCGAATCGGCGCTCGATCCCAGCGTGGCCGCGGTGCTGCTCGAGCCGGTGCAGGGCGAGGGCGGCGTCAACCCGGCCACGGCCGAGTACTTCCAGGGCGTGCGCCGGCTGTGCGACGAGCGCGGCCTGCTGTTCATGGTCGACGAGGTGCAGACCGGCCTCGGCCGCACCGGTCGGTGGTTCGGCCACCAGCACTTCGACGTCGTCCCCGACGTGGTCACGATGGCCAAGGCGCTCGGCAACGGCGTGCCGATCGGCGCCTGTTGGGCTCGGGCCGAGGTGGCCGAGGTGTTCGAGCCCGGCGACCACGCCACCACCTACGGCGGCCAACCGCTCGCGGCCGCCGCGGCCCGCGCCGTGCTGGCGGTGATGGAGGCCGAGGACGTGCCGGCCAAGGCTCAGCGCACGGGCGCCCGGCTGGGCGACGCGCTGTCCGCGCTGCCCGGCGTCGAGGGCGTCCGGGGCCTCGGGCTGCTGCTCGCCGTCCAGCTGGCCGACGGCATCGACGCCCGCGAGGTGGCCGCCGCCGCGCTCGCCGCCGGCCTCGTGGTCAACGCCGTCACGCCCACCGCCCTGCGGTTGGCCCCGTCGCTGCTGCTCACCGACGACGACGCCGACGAGGCGGTCGCCCGGCTCGGCGCCGTGCTGGTCGCGGTGACCTCCGAGGGCGAGGCCCCGTGACCCGCCACCTGCTCGAGATCGACGACCTCACCCACGCCGAGCTGGCCGAGGTGCTCGACTGCTGCACCGCGCCGCTCCCGCGCCCGCAGGTCCTCGGCGGGCGAGGCGCGGCGCTGATCTTCGAGAAGCCGTCGAACCGCACCCGCAACTCCACCGAGATGGCCGTGGTCCAGCTCGGCGGCCACCCGGTGTACCTGAAGGCCGACGAGGTCGACATCGACGGGCGGGAGTCGGCCGAGGACGTCGCCCGCACCTTGGCCTGCTACCACTCGGTGATCGCGGCGCGAGTCTTCGACCACGGGGTGCTCGAGCGGATGGCGGGGGCCGTCGCCATCCCGGTGGTCAACCTGCTGTCGGATCTCGCCCACCCGCTCCAGGCGGTGGCCGACCTGCTCACCATCCGGGCCGAGTTCGGCGCCGACCTCGCCGGGCGCACTGTCACGTGGGTGGGCGACTACTCGAACGTCGCCCGCTCGCTGGCGCTCGCCGCAGCGATGTCGGGCATGGCGGTGCGGTTCTCCTGCCCGGACGGCTACACCGCCCCCGCCGCCGATCTCGCCCGCTTCGTCGGGCTCGGCGCCCCCGAGGCGGTCGCGCCGGCCGGCGCCCTGCCGATCGAGGTGGTCGCCGGCGCCGACGTGGTGGTCACCGACGCCTGGTACTCGATGGGCCAGGAGGCCGAGAAGGCTGAGCGCAAGCCGATCTTCGAGCCCTACCGGGTGGACGCGACGGTGATGGCCGCCGCCGCCCCGAACGCCATCTTCCTGCACTGCCTGCCCGCCCACCGCGGCGAGGAGGTCACCGACGAGGTGCTCGACGGCCCCCAGAGCCGGGTGTGGCCCGAGGCGGCCAACCGCCTCCCGGCGGCCCGGGGTGGGCTCGAGTGGATCGTCGCCGCCTCGGCGGGGGAGCGGTGAGCGTGGCCGCCCGCAGCGTCCGCGAACCGGTGCGCCTGGCCAAGCACCAGCGCCAGCACCTGGTGGCCAAGCTCCTCGCCGGCCACGCCGTCGGCAGCCAGGAGCAGCTCGTCGGCCTGCTGTCGGCCGAGGGCGTGGCGGTCACCCAGGCCACCGCCAGCCGCGACCTCGACGACCTCGGCGCGGTCAAGGTCCGGGTGGCCGGCGGCGAGGTGGTCTACGCCATCCCCGAGCTGCCCAAGGACCAGCGGGCGCCCGACGACCACCTGCGCCGGGTCCTCGGCGACTGGGTGGTCGAGGTGGCCCACTCGGCCAACCTCGTCGTCCTCCGCACCCCGCCGGGCACCGCCAACGTGGTGGGCTCGGCGGTCGACCGCGCCGGCCTGGCCGAGGTGGTCGGCACCGTGGCCGGCGACGACACGCTCCTGGTGGTGGCGGCCGAGGCGGTGGGCGGCGCCGCGCTGGCCGACCGCCTCCGCGACCTCGCCGGCCTGGCCGGCACCCCCTGAACGACCCTGTCCATCCCGACGAACGAACGAAAGCAGGACGACCGTGGCGAAGCGCGTGGTACTGGCCTACAGCGGAGGGCTCGACACCTCCGTGGCGGTGCGCTGGATGATCGAGGAGCTCGGCGTCGAGGTGATCGCCCTCGCCGTCGACGTCGGCCAGGCCAGCGACGACTGGGACGTGGTCAAGGAGCGGGCCCGGGCGGCCGGTGCCGTCGACGCCATCGTGGTCGACGCCCGCCAGGAGTTCGCCGAGGACTTCGTCGCCCCCGCCCTCAAGGCCAACGCCATGTACGAGGGCCGGTACCCGCTGGTCTCCGCGCTGTCGCGCCCGGTCATCGTCAAGCACCTCGTGGAGACCGCCCGGTACCACGGCGCCCAGGCGGTGGCCCACGGCTGCACGGGCAAGGGCAACGACCAGGTGCGCTTCGAGGTCAGCACCCGGGCCCTCGCCCCCGACCTCGAGGTGATCGCCCCGGTGCGGGGCTGGGGGATGACCCGCGAGGACTCGATCCACTACGCCTACGACCACCAGATCCCGATCCAGGCCACCAAGGAGAAGGTGTATTCGATCGACGACAACCTCTGGGGCCGGGCGATCGAGTGCGGCGAGATGGAGGACCCGTGGGCGGTCCCGCCGCCCGGGGTGTGGCTGCTCACCAAGCCCACCGAGACCGAGCCGCGCGACGTGGTGATCGGCTTCGAGCGGGGGCTGCCGGTGGCGATCGACGGCGAGCGCCTCGGGATGCTCGAGGTGATCGAGCGGCTCAACGCCGTGGTCGGCAGCTACGGCTGGGGCCGCATCGACATGGTCGAGAACCGCCGCGTGGGCATCAAGAGCCGCGAGACCTACGAGTGCCCCGCCGCGCTCGCGCTGATCCTCGCCCACAAGGACCTGGAGTCGATCTGCCTCGAGCGCGACCTCGACCGGGAGAAGGCCCGCATCGAGCCCCGCTACGCCGAGCTGATCTACGACGGCCTGTGGTTCAGCCCGCTCAAGGAGGCGTTCGACTCCTTCGTGGACACCAGCCAGGAGTTCGTCACCGGCGAGGTGCGGCTGCGGCTGTCGCCCGGCTCCTGCGAGGTGAACGGCCGGCGCAGCGACACCAGCCTCTACGACTACGAGCTGGCCACCTACGACGCCGCCGACCGCTTCCGCCACGAGGACTCCGCCGGCTTCGTGCGGCTGTGGGGCCTCGGCATCGAGACGTGGTCGGCCCGCCAGGCGTCCAAGCGTTCGGGGTCCTGATGGCCGACGACGCCCCGGCCGACGACGCAGCCGCCGGCGAGGACGGCCGGACGCTCTGGCACGGCCGCTTCGCCGACGGGCCGTCCGAGGCGCTGCTGGCCTACACGGTCAGCCTCCCCTACGACCGCCGCCTCTGGCCCGACGACCTCGCCGGGTCGCGCGCCCACGTGCGGGGCCTGGTCCGGGGCGAGCTGCTCGACGGCGACGAGGCGGCGGCGATCCTCGGCGCCCTGGAAACGGTGGAGGAGGAGCTGGCGGGGGGGACCTTCCGCTTCCTGCCGAGCGACGAGGACATCCACACCGCGGTCGAGCGCCGGGTCACCGAGCTGACCCCCGCCGGCGGCAAGCTCCACACCGGCCGCAGCCGCAACGACCAGGTGGCCACCGACCTGCGCCTCTACGCCAAGCGGGCGCTGGTGTCGGTGGCCGAGGCGGTGGTGGGCCTCCAGGAGGTGCTGGCGGCCCGGGCCGACGAGGCCGGCGACGCCCACCTGCCCGGCTACACCCACCTCCAGCGGGCCCAGCCCGTGCTGCTGGCCCACCACCTGTTGGCCCACGGCTGGGCGCTGGCCCGCGACGTCGACCGCCTGCTCGACGCCCGCCGCCGCACCGACGTCTCCCCGCTGGGCGCCGGTGCGCTCGCCGGCAGCTCCCTGCCGCTCGACCCCGCCGGCACCGCCGCCGACCTCGGCTTCGCCGCCGTCTTCGACAACTCCCTCGACGCCACCAGCGACCGAGACTTCGTGGCCGAGGCCCTGTTCGACCTGGTCATGGTGGGCATCCACCTGTCCCGGATCGGCGAGGAGGTGTGCCTGTGGGCGTCCGACGAGTTCGGGTTCCTGCGCCTCGACGACGCCTGGTCCACCGGCAGCTCGATGATGCCGCAGAAGAAGAACCCCGACATCGCCGAGCTGGCCCGGGGCAAGGCCGGCCGCCTGATCGGCAACCTCACCGGCCTCCTCGCCACCCTCAAGGGCCTGCCGCTCACCTACAACCGCGACCTCCAGGAGGACAAGGAGCCGCTGTTCGACGCCGTCGACCAGGTGCTGCTCGCCCTCGAGGCGGTCAGCGGCCTGCTGGCCACCTCCACCTTCCGGCTGGACGCCATGGCCGAGGCGGCCGACTCGCCGTACGCGGCGGCCACCGACCTGGCCGAGTGGCTCGTCGAGCGGGGGCTGCCCTTCCGCGACGCCCACGCCGTGGTGGGCGAGGTCGTGCGCCGCGCCCTCGACGGCGAGGCGCCGATGGCCGAGCTCGTCGCCGCCCACCCGCAACTCGGCGCCGAGGCCGCCGCCCTGCTGGCCCCCGGCGTGTCGGTCACCCGGCGCACCACCCGGGGAGGCGCAGGGCCGGCCGCCGTGGCCGCCCAGCGCGAGCGCTTCGCCGCCCGCCTCGCCGCCGACCGATCCCGCCTGGCCGACCTCGACCGCCCGTAGGCTCGCCGGCCGTGCTGCTGCTGCGGAACCACGTCCGGGACTACGCGTGGGGGGCCGTCGACGGGATCGCCGCCGCCGTCGGTTCCGACCCCACCGGCGGACCCGAGGCCGAGCTGTGGGTCGGCACCCACCCGGGCGCGCCGTCCGAGCTGGCCGACGATCCGGCCGGCGCCACCCTCGCCGCCGCCATCGCCGCCGACCCCCGTGGCCTGCTCGGCCCCGCCCTCGCCGAGGCGGGCGCCACCGCGCTGCCGTTCCTGCTGAAGGTCCTCGCCATCGGCAAGCCGCTCTCGCTCCAGGCCCACCCGTCGGCCGCCCAGGCCGCCGCCGGGTTCGCCCGGGAGGAGGCGGCGGGCATCCCGGACGACGCCCCCGAGCGCACCTACCACGACCCCAACCCCAAGCCCGAGTCGCTCGTCGCCCTCACCGACGTCTGGGCCCTCTGCGGGTTCCGAGCGTCGGCCGAGGCGGCGGAGCTCCTGGGCGGTCTCGACCTCGCCGCCCTCGAGCCCGTCGTGGGCCACCTCCGCCACGGCGACCTCGCCGCCGCCCTCGCCTGGCTGCTCCGGGTCCCAGCGGCCGAGCGGCCGGCGCTCGCCGCCGCCATCGCCGAGGAGGTGGCCGATGCCGACCCCGCCGACCTGGGCGACCCGCGCACCTGGGTGGCCCGGATCGCCGCCGCCTTCCCCGGCGATCCCCTGGCGGTGGCGCCGCTCCTGCTCCACGTCGTCCACCTCGCCCCCGGCGAGGCGGTCCACCTGCCGGCGCGCAACCTCCACGCCTACCTCTCGGGCACCGGCGTCGAGCTGATGGCGGCCTCCGACAACGTGCTGCGGGGCGGGTTGACCCCCAAGCACGTCGACGTCGACGAGCTCCTGGAGGTGCTGCACTTCGAGCCCGGCACCCCGCCGCCACCGGCCCGTCGCCGCGTCGCCCCCGGGATCGAGGTCTACGACTCCGCAGAGGCCACCTACGGCCTCGTCGCCGTCGACCCCGCCGCCGGTCCGGTCACGATCGAGCCCACCGGGCCGTCGCTGCTGCTGGCCACCGGTGGCGAGGTCGACGTGGCCGGCCCGGAGTCGGGCGCCACGATCGATCACGGCGACGCCGCCTTCGTCGCCCCCGGCGAGGGCCCCCTGGTCGTCACCGGCGTCGGCCGGCTGTGGTGGGCCACCACCGGAGACGCGCTGCCCAACTGATCGGGTCGATCTGCACGGGCCCGGCCCGGTGGTGCTCGGTGCCGGCGAGCCCCACCGATCCCGACCCTGGTAGGCAGTTCGCCGTGGAACTCGAGCTGCTGGCCGACGGTCATCCCCGGCTGGCGCCGTCGTCGGATCTCGCCGTCGCCGCCCACCAGCTCGAGCGAGCCGAGGTGCGAGGCGATCTCGCCGAGGGCCACCGGGCCACCGTGCTCGACTTCCTGCTCGACCATTCCGACGCCGCCCAGCGCACCTGTGCCGAGGGCCACCTCACCGGCTCGGCCCTGGTGGTGGACGCCGCGGGGGAGCGCACCCTCCTGATGCTGCACCGCAAGCTCGGCCGGTGGTTCCAGCCCGGCGGCCACGCCGACGGCGACACCAACCTGGCCGCGGTCGCCCTGCGCGAGGCCGGCGAGGAGACCGGCATCGGCGGGCTGCGGGTGGCGCTGCCGGCGATCGACGTCGACGTCCACCTCGTCGAGCCGCCCGGCGAGGTGCCCCACCTCCACCTCGACGTGCGCTTCCTGGTGGTGGCGCCGGCGGGCGCGCTCGAAGAGGCCAACGAGGAGTCGCTCGCCCTGCGCTGGGTCACCGAGGACGAGCTCGACGACCTCCGGCCCGCCCTCGACGGCAGCACCCGGCGACTGGTGCACCGGGGGCTGGCCGTCGTCGGGGAGTTGCCGCCCGGGTCCTGACCGGGCCGCGGCGCCCTACGCGGTGCGGCGCCGCCTCGACGAGCCGACGGCGAGCGAGGCGCCGATTGCCAGCAGCGCGAGGCCGACCAGCGCCGGACGCCGCGAGTCGGCGCCGGTGCGGGCGAGGGCGCCGGGCGTGGTCCCCGTGCCGGAGACGGTGCCGCCCCCGCCGCTCGAGCCCGACACGCCGCTCGAGCCCGACACGCCGCCGCCGGAGCCCCCGGCGGTCGTCGGCGCCACCGTCACCTGGGAGGGGGAGGTGGTCGGGGCGACCGTCGAGCCCGGACCGGTGGTGGCGGTGGTGGCGGTGGGCTCGGTGGTGGGGGTCGTCGATCCGCCGGTGGTGGGCGACGTGGTGGCCGTCGGCGAGGTGGTCGACGTCGTCGAGGTCCCCACCACGGTCGGCGGGGTCGTGCTGGTGGGCGCCGTCGTGGTCGTCGTGGTCGACGAGGTGGTCGTGCTCGGCGGCTGGCCGCAGCCGCCCGAGTCCCCGCAGCCCCCGAGGGTGATCGGGACGTCGACGTCGTCGTCGAGCACGCCGATGCCGATGGTGGTGGACGACGTGTGCGGGCCGACGGTGGTGGGCTGGAACGTGTAGGTGAACGAGCAGGTGTCGCCGGGGTCGAGCGGGACGCCGGCGCAGTCCTGGCTGGCGTCGAAGTTGGTCGGGTCGGCCGGAGCGCCGCCGGCGAAGTTGGGGGTGACCGGGGCGGTCCCGACGTTGGTGATCACGACGTCGATCGCCTTGGTCGAGTTCACCGGGATCGTCCCGAAGTCGAGGTCGGTGGGCGCCGCGGTGATCGGGAAGAGCCCGGTGCCGGCGAGGGTGATCGGGTGGTCGACGTCGTCGTCGAGGACGCCGATGCCGATGGTGGTGGACGAAGGGTGGGATCCGGCGGTGGTGGGCTGGAACGTGTAGGTGAAGGTGCAGGTGTCGCCCGGGTCGAGGGTGACGCCGGCGCAGTTCTGGCTGTCGTCGTAGTTGGTGCCGTCGGCCGGGGCGCCGCCGGCGAAGTTGGGGGTGACCGGGGCGGTGCCGATGTTGGTGATCACGACGTCGGTCGAGGCGTCGTCGCCGAGGTACACCGAGCCGAAGTCGAGGTCGGTGGGGGCGATGGTGATCGGGTCGAGCCCGGTGCCGGCGAGCGAGATGGGGAAGTCCGCGCTGTCGGCGCCGACCGTGACCCCGATGGTGGTGGAGGAGGGGTGGGAGCCGGTGGTGGTCGGGTTGAAGGTGTAGGTGAAGGTGCAGGTGTCGCCGGGGTCGAGGGTGGTCCCGGCGCAGTTCTGGCTGGCGCCGTAGTTGGTGGCGTCGAACGGGGCGCCGCCGGAGAAGTTCGGGCTCACCGGGGCGTTGCCGGTGTTGGTGATGACGATGTCGATCGACGCGTCGTCGCCCAGGTACAGCGATCCGAAGTCGAGATCGGTGCTCGACAACGAGATCGTGGGCGCCGCGGCGTGCGCCACCTCGGGGGCGATCACGAGGCCGGCCACGACCAGGCCGACCGCCGCCAACGAACGAAGGAGCACCCGATGCATCCCGCACCTCCCGCTGAGTTGTGCTGCCGGGTCTACACCTCGGAGACCGGGTATGCGCTCCAAACCTCGTGACCCCTCGGCCGGCGTCGCCGCGTCTCGCTCGTCGCCCCCGTCTCGGACGCCGCCGGGGTGGCGTCAGCCCACGTCGCCCGGGGTCTCGCAGGCCGGCATGTCGTTGACGTCGGCGAACACCGCGATCGTCTGGTCGACCGAGTCGCCCAGCTCACGGTTCTCGGTCACGAACAGGCGAGCCTCGGGATTCGTGCGCAGCGCGTCGGCGTAGGCCTCGCGATCGGCCACGTAGGTGCGCCAGTCGGCGAGCCAGCCTCGGAGCCGGACGCCGTCATCGCCGGTGGTCGGCGCCGCGGCGGCAAGGTCGTCCACGAGGTCGGCCACCAGCCGGTTGGCCACGTCGAGCTGGGCGGCCCGCTCGACGGCGTCGTCGAAGGTGCCCGGCACCAGGAGGCCCCGGTCGTCGAGGTCGTCGCGCAGGCGCTGGCACCGGGTCTCGGCCGCCTTCACGTAGGCCCGATCGTCGAGGTAGTCGGGGTTGGACCGCTTCGGCGCCCCCGAGAAGATCCAGGCCCAGAACGCCACCATGGCCAGCGCCGCCACCACCGCCGCCACCCGCCCGACCGTCCACCGCATGCCGAGCGGCTGGTCCACCTCGTGGGTGGCGGTCTCCGACGGGGCCATCAGCGCCAGCCTCGTCGCCCGGCGCCGCCGGGGTCCAGCCCGCCGGATCGTTTGGCGCACGAGGCCGGCCGCGTGGACGATGGTCCGATGACCGACGCTCGCGTCCTCGAGGACCTGGAGGCCCGGGGCCTCGTGCAGGACTGCACCGACCGTGACGGCCTCGCCGCCCGCCTGGCCGAGGGGCCGATCAGCCTCTACTACGGGTGCGACCCCACCGCGGACAGCCTCCACGTCGGCAACCTGCTCGGGCTCCTGGTGCTGCGCCGCTTCCAGGAGGCGGGCCACCGGCCGGTCGCCCTCGCCGGCGGCGCCACCGGGATGGTCGGCGACCCGAGCGGCCGCAGCGAGGAGCGCAACCTGCTCGACGAGGCGACCCTCGGCGCCAACGTCGCCGCCATCAAGGCCCAGATCGAGCGGATCGTCGACCTCGACGGCGCCGGCGGGACGCTGGTCGACAACCGCGACTGGACCGGAGAGGTGCGCCTCCTCGACTTCCTTCGCGACATCGGCAAGCACGTCACGGTCAACACGATGCTCGCCCGCGAGTCGGTCAAGGCCCGCCTGGCCTCCGAGCACGGCATCTCCTACACCGAGTTCAGCTACATGCTCCTCCAGGCCCACGACTTCCTGCGCCTCGAGGAGGACCACGGCGTGCAGGTCCAGATCGGCGGCTCGGACCAGTGGGGGAACATGCTCGGCGGCGTCGACCTGATCCGCCGCGTGCACCGGCGCCCCGCGTGGTGCCTCGCCTGGCCACTGTTGACCGCCCCGGACGGCACCAAGCTCGGCAAGACCACCGGGGCCCGGGTCTGGCTCGACCCGGTCCGCACCAGCCCGTACCAGTTCTTCCAGCACTGGATGTCCACCGACGACCGCCAGGTCCGCCAGTTCCTCGCCCAGTTCACCCTCCTGCCCGTCGAGGAGGTGGACGCCGTGGTCGCCGCCCACGAGGAGGCGCCCGGCCGGCGGGCGGCCCAGCGTCGCCTGGCCGCCGAGGCCACCGCCCTCGTCCACGGCGCCCAGCAGGCCGCCACCGCCGAGGCGGCCAGCGCCATCCTGTTCGGCGCTCCGGTCGCGGACGCCGACGCCGCTGCCCTTGACGCGGTGGCCGCCGAGGTCCCCCGTCGAGCGGTCGGCCGTGACGACCTGGCTGCGGGGATCGACCTCGTCGACGCCTTGGCCGATGGGGAGCTCCTGGCCGCGTCCAAGGGCGAGGCCCGTCGGGCCCTCGGCCAGGGGGGCGTCTACGTGAACGGCGAACGGGCCGACGACGCCCGGCGCCTGGGGGCCGACGACCTGCTGGCCGATCGGTACGTCCTGCTCAGGCGGGGCAAGAAGGCCTATGCCGTCCTCGACGCAGGCCTCGGGACCTGAGGTGCCCGACGCCACACCTCCTCGATTTGGCGACCCCGGGCGCGCGTGCCTAGGTTCTCCGCCCGTTGCCCCACGGGCCCGCCGCCCCAGCCTGGTCCGCCAGGTTGACACCGGTGAGCGGAACCCCTAAGGTGACAACTCGCCTCGCAGGGCCCCTCAGGGCCGGCGAAGCACCCCGGGCAACACCGGACCACGGTCCGCTTGCCCACGCGGCCCGCCTCGAGCGGGTGAGCGCACCTTGAGAACGGAATAGAGGACGAAAAAGCACATGCGGGCGACCGCGGTGGCTTCACCCTTCGGGGCTCGGCTGTCGCGGTAGTCATTATGAAATTTCAATACGCATCACGGACAAACACCACAGTCAGTGGAGTTGACCTGGTGCCAGTCACCGAGAGGTTCAGGCCTCGAGGTGGCTCTCCGATCTACGGCAGGTCCACCGGTTCTCCGGCGGGCCAGCTCACGATCTCGATGGAGAGTTTGATCCTGGCTCAGGACGAACGCTGGCGGCGTGCCTAACACATGCAAGTCGAACGGGGTCCACGCAGTGGCAACACTGCTGAAGACCTAGTGGCGAACGGGTGAGTAACACGTGAGGAACCTGCCCCGAAGACCGGGATAACCCTCCGAAAGGAGAGCTAATACCGGATGTCCCCACCGAATCGCATGATCTGGTGAGGAAATGGATTCCGCTTCGGGAGGGCCTCGCGGCCTATCAGCTTGTTGGTGAGGTAACGGCTCACCAAGGCATCGACGGGTAGCTGGTCTGAGAGGACGATCAGCCACACTGGGACTGAGACACGGCCCAGACTCCTACGGGAGGCAGCAGTGGGGAATCTTGCGCAATGGGCGAAAGCCTGACGCAGCAACGCCGCGTGGGGGATGAAGGCTCTCGGGTTGTAAACCCCTTTCAGCAGGGACGAATCAAGACGGTACCTGCAGAAGAAGCCCCGGCTAACTACGTGCCAGCAGCCGCGGTAACACGTAGGGGGCAAGCGTTGTCCGGATTTATTGGGCGTAAAGAGCTCGTAGGTGGCTGAGTAAGTCGGGTGTCAAATCCCCAGGCTCAACCTGGGACCCCACCCGATACTGCTCTGGCTAGAGTCCGGTAGGGGAGCGTGGAATTCCTGGTGTAGCGGTGAAATGCGCAGATATCAGGAGGAACACCAGCGGCGAAGGCGGCGCTCTGGGCCGGTACTGACACTGAGGAGCGAAAGCGTGGGTAGCAAACAGGATTAGATACCCTGGTAGTCCACGCCGTAAACGTTGGGCACTAGGTGTGGGGTCTTTTCAACGGATTCCGTGCCGTCGCTAACGCATTAAGTGCCCCGCCTGGGGAGTACGGCCGCAAGGCTAAAACTCAAAGGAATTGACGGGGGCCCGCACAAGCAGCGGAGCATGTTGCTTAATTCGAGGCAACGCGAAGAACCTTACCTGGGTTTGACATGTAGAGAAAAGCCACAGAGATGTGGTGTCCTTCGGGGTTCTACACAGGTGGTGCATGGTTGTCGTCAGCTCGTGTCGTGAGATGTTGGGTTAAGTCCCGCAACGAGCGCAACCCTTGTCCTATGTTGCCAGCACGTCATGGTGGGGACTCGTAGGAGACTGCCGGGGTCAACTCGGAGGAAGGTGGGGACGACGTCAAATCATCATGCCCCTTATATCCAGGGCTGCAAACATGCTACAATGGCCGGTACAAAGGGCTGCGAAACCGTGAGGTGGAGCGAATCCCACAAAGCCGGTCTCAGTTCGGATTGGAGTCTGCAACTCGACTCCATGAAGCTGGAGTTGCTAGTAATCCCGGATCAGCAACGCCGGGGTGAATACGTTCCCGGGCCTTGTACACACCGCCCGTCACACCATGAAAGTTGGAAACGCCCGAAGCCAGTGGCCCAACCCTTTTGGGAGGGAGCTGTCGAAGGTGGAATCAGCGATTAGGGTGAAGTCGTAACAAGGTAGCCGTACCGGAAGGTGCGGCTGGATCACCTCCTTTCTAAGGAGTCCACACCTTCCCATCAGGGGAAGGGGACACCCAGTTGAAGCATGTGCTAGTTGGGTCCTCGAGCATCGCTCACCGATCGTAGGGTCATCCTCTCGGTGGTCGGCACTCGTGGGCCGTTCCGTCCTCTATTCCGCTCTGAAGGTGCGCTCCGGCAGCCCCCGCCCATCTCGGCGGGGGCTCTGCTGCGCCCCCGATGCCCCTTGAGAACTGCATAGCGAGCACGAGCATCTTTGTTCTTCCAAGCTACAAAGAGCCAACGGTGGATGCCTTGGCGTCTACTACCGATGAAGGACGTGTCATGGCTGCGAAAAGCCACGGTCAGCTGCCTAGAGAGCGTTACGAACCGTGGATGTCCGAATGGGGAAACCCGGCACCTTTGCGGGTGTCACTCCGGTGTGAACACATAGCACCGGTAGAGGGAACCGGGGGAATTGAAACATCTCAGTACCCCGAGGAAAAGAAAACAAACGTGACTCCCTGAGTAGCGGCGAGCGAAACGGGATCAGCCCAAACCGACGTGGTGTCAAAGCCTGGTGGCGTTGCCACGTCGGGGTCGTGGGACTCGAGAGCCGAAGCACCAGATCCGGCACAGAGTTACCAAGTTGATGCGTAGTGGAAGCGCTCTGGAAAGGCGCGCCGCAGTGGGTAACAGCCCCGTACACGAAACGTATTCAGCCTCTGCTCGAAGTTCCCAAGTAACGCCGGGACCGTGAAAACTGGCGTGAATTCGCGAGGACCACCTCGTAAGGCTAAGTATACGTAGACGACCGATAGTGCACCAGTACCGTGAGGGAAAGGTGAAAAGTACCCCGGGAGGGGAGTGAAATAGTACCTGAAACCGTTGGTTTACAATCAGTCAGAGCGTCGTCACCTTCGGGTGGCCGCGATGGCGTGCCTTTTGAAGAATGAGCCAGCGAGTTACGGTACGTGGCGAGGTTAACCAGTGATGGGAAGCCGGAGCGAAAGCGAGTCTGAACAGGGCGTTCAGTCGCGTGCTGTAGACCCGAAGCCGAGTGATCTATCCATGGGCAGGTTGAAGCGGGGGTAAGACCTCGTGGAGGACCGAACCCACCTAGGTTAAAAACTGGGGGGATGACCTGTGGATAGGGGTGAAAGGCCAATCAAACTCGGTGATAGCTGGTTCTCCCCGAAATGCATTTAGGTGCAGCGTCGTGCGTTCAGTCATGGGGGTAGAGCACTGAATGGGTTAGGGGGCCTACAAGCTTACCGACCCCAATCAAACTCCAAATACCATGACTCCAGAGCACGGCAGTGAGACTGCGGGGGATGAGCTTCGCAGTCGAGAGGGAAACAGCCCAGACCGCCGGCTAAGGCCCCAAATTCTGGACTAAGTGTAAAACGATGTGAGATTGCCCAGACAGCCAGGAGGTTGGCTTAGAAGCAGCCACCCTTGAAAGAGTGCGTAACAGCTCACTGGTCGAGTGGTCTTGCGCGGATAATGTAACGGGGCTCAAGTCCAGAGCCGAAGCCGCGGATCCACGTTTACGTGGGTGGTAGGGGAGCGTTGTACGTGCAGCGAAGCGGCGGTGGAAACCAGTCGTGGAGCGCGTACAAGTGAGAATGCTGGCATGAGTAGCGAGAGAGGGGTGAGAAACCCCTCCGCCGAAAGCCCAAGGGTTCCTGGGGAAGGCTAATCCTCCCAGGGTAAGTCGGGAGCTAAGGCGAGGCCGACAGGCGTAGTCGATGCACAACCGGTTGATATTCCGGTACTACCGTGTCCGCGCCCGAACCAAGTTCCGGTTGCTAAGGGGCTGTCTACCTTCGGGTAGATGAACCGACCCACTGGAAGGCGGTTAGCAATGAGGGGACGCAGGAGGGTAGGTGAGCCCAGGCGATGGTTGTCCTGGGGTAAGCGCGTAGGGTGAGGCCCAGGGAAATCCGGTCCTCATGAAGCCCGAGACGCAATGCCGATCCATTATTGGAGAAGTCACTGATCCCATGCTGCCTAGAAAAGCCTCTAGCGAGCTGGCACGGTACCCGTACCCCAAACCGACACAGGTGGGCAGGTAGAGAATACCAAGGCGATCGGGAGAACTGTGGTTAAGGAACTCGGCAAAATGCCTCCGTAACTTCGGGAGAAGGAGGACCCCATTAGGGTGAAGGACCTCGCGTCCGGAGCTCGAAGGGGTGGCACAGACCAGGGGAAAGCGACTGTTTACTAAAAACACAGCAGCGTGCGAAGTCGCAAGACGATGTATACGCTGTGACGCCTGCCCAATGCCGGAAGGTTAAAGGGAAGGGTTAGCCCGCAAGGGCGAAGCTCTGAACTGAAGCCCCGGTGAATGGCGGCCGTAACTATAACGGTCCTAAGGTAGCGAAATTCCTTGTCGGGTAAGTTCCGACCTGCACGAATGGCGTAACGACTTTCCTACTGTCTCAACCACAGACCCGGCGAAATTGAAGTACGAGTAAAGATGCTCGTTAGCTGCAGAAGGACGGAAAGACCCCGTGGACCTTTACTATAGCTTGGTGTTGAGTTTTGTTATGTGTTGTGTAGGATAGGTGGGAGACTGGGAAGCATTGGCGCCAGCCAGTGTGGAGTCATCGTTGAAATACCACCCTGCTCATGACGGAGCTCTAACCCACGTCCCTGATCGGGATGGGGAACAGCGCCAGGTGGGTAGTTTGACTGGGGCGGTCGCCTCCTAAAGAGTAACGGAGGCGCCCAAAGGTTCCCTCAGGCTGGTTGGCAATCAGCCGTCGAGTGCAATGGCACAAGGGAGCTTGACTGCGAGACCTACAAGTCAAGCAGGTGCGAAAGCAGGGCATAGTGATCCGGCGGTCGCGTGTGGAAGCGCCGTCGCTCAACGGATAAAAGGTACCCCGGGGATAACAGGCTCATCTTCCCCAAGAGTCCATATCGACGGGAAGGTTTGGCACCTCGATGTCGGCTCATCGCATCCTGGGGCTGAAGCAGGTCCCAAGGGTTGGGCTGTTCGCCCATTAAAGCGGTACGCGAGCTGGGTTTAGAACGTCGTGAGA
>WBZU01000468.1_pt1 | contig 34558 bp, 22 predicted proteins | sample 5204311 | NCBI WGS metagenome assembly WBZU01 (sample SAMN12344359, study PRJNA552823) | activated sludge metagenome | biome: Activated sludge suspended growth; feature: Nitrification reactor; material: Wastewater; isolation source: activated sludge from nitrification reactor of wastewater...
GTCTTATTCTTATGGTGATCTGATCACATACAGCCATTGGATTTATAATCAGGGTAGTATAGTGGCTAGAAATATTGCCATAGTGGATAGTATCCCATGTGGATTAAATTATCAAGCTGTTAATAGTCCTCTGTGGACTTATAATTCTCTGACCAGAGAAGCAGTAACATCTGTTGCCGGCCCACTCAATCCGGGAGACAGTGTAAAAGTGGACATCGTGTTGCAATTACAAGCATGTACAGGAAAAGCTTCTTTTACCAATATTTCTGAAATCACAGGGGCTACTGATGGCTCAGGAAATCCTGTTATTGACATGGATAGCAATCCGGATGCCGATCAAAATAATGATGGTGTTCCTGAAGACAATGCTATTAACAGTACAACAGATCAAGATGACCACGACCCTGAAATGTTGGACATTTGGGATTTGGCATTGAAAAAACAAATCATAACCGCCGGACCATATTTTTATGGACAAACTCATAATTTCAGAATAAAAATATTTAATCAGGGATCTCAGAGTGCTCAGAATATTGAAGTGACTGATTATATTCCTTCGGGTTATAGTTATGTTGCGGCCAATAATCCTACATGGTCAGGAGCGGCTCCGACAGTTACAACTACTATTGCAGGTCCGGTCCTTCCGGGTGACAGCACTTATGTAGATATTCAACTGATATTGGAGAATACCTCCGGAGGTGTATCCCAATGGGTCAATTATTCAGAGATCACCGGTTCTCAAGATACATATGGCAATGATCGAACTGATCAAGACATTGATAGTGAAGCCGGCAGCAATGGAACAGATGAAATGGCAGTGTTGCCAGGTTCTGATAACGATGACAATATCGATAGTCACGCTATTGGAGGAGAGGAGGATGATCATGATCCTGCCGGTATCGAGATTTTTGACATCGCTTTGAAGAAACAATTGATCACAAGCCAGATTAATTTCAGGCAAGATGATCAGATTCGGTATGCGATTACTGTTTACAATCAGGGCAATCTACCGGCATCCAATATCGTAGTAATCGACAGATTTCCGTGTGGTTTTAATTTCATCTCTGATCCTATACTGAATTCAGGATGGACTAATCCATCTACCGGTATTATTGAAAAAACTATTGCAAGTCTCTTACCTGGAGAATCAATAGTTCTGGATGTTTATTTTACTATAGATGTTCCACCGATTGACTGTCCTTCATCTATAGATACTTACAAGAATGTAGCTGAGGTGAAGTCAGCACTTGATCCATCGGGGGGAGAAGGTGATGATATAGATTCCGATCCAAACAGCAATACTGAAGCTGAGAATGGCGTCATTCCGGATAGTCCGGGTGACGATGTGGTAGATGTATCTGATCCTAGTGGTAATCAGGATGACCATGACCCGGCGGATTTGTCATTGTTTGATCTTGCATTGCGTAAAACCGTAGATCTTTCATTTAAAGCAGCGCCTTACAAATATGGTGATGTCTTAAAGTTTGATATCACTTTGGTCAATCAAGGCAACATTTGTGTCGATTCAGTAAAGTTGGCTGACAATATTCCTTCAGGATTTGTTTTTAATCCAGCATTGAATCCAAATTGGTCATTGATTGGATCTGTAGCGAACTACACTTTTGATGATCACAGGTTGTGCTGGAGAGATTCAGTGACAATACCTATTTATTTAACTTTGACTCAAAGTCTGACTCCTGATGCTTACCTGAACTATGCTGAGATAACAGGAGCTACAGATACTACGGGTAGGTTGAGGACCGAGGATAATGATTCTTATTTTGATACTGATCCAGGTAACGATTCAGGTGGTGTGGCAAACACTACCGATGATGATAATTTATTCGGCATGGGTCCGGATAGAGGCGAAGACGAAGATGATCATGATCCGGCTTTGGTTGAAGTTTTTGACCTAGCCTTGCGCAAACTAGTAGTCGATGCTGCTCCATATCTTCTGGATGAAGAGGTGACTTATACCTTAGAAGTCCACAACCAAGGAAATGTTGCTGCCGGCAATATTGGTGTTGTGGATTATATACCTTGTGGTTTTGAATTTGTTCCTGCCTCAAATCCGGGCTGGACTCTGACTGGGAATATGGCAACATATCTCCTTGCGGGACCAATCGCTCCATTAAATTTTACTACTGTAAGCATTAAACTGAAAGTCAAAGCTTGCAATGCTGCTGGAGCTTATGAAAATATTGCGGAAATTACTTCGGCTGAAGATGGAAATGGAAATGACAGAACAAATGATGATGCAGATTCACAAGCCGACAATGATCCATCGAATGATGATGACCCAGTCGATAACCAAATAGAAGACCCAACTGATCAGGATGATCATGATCCTGAGTTAATACCTGTGGCAGATCTGGCTTTAAAGAAGTTGGTTGTAGAACCTTCTCGAATTTATTTACCGGACGAAACCGTTGATTTTAAAATCGTGGTTTACAATCAGGGAAATATTGATGCATACAATATCAATGTCTCAGAGTATATCCCTGCAGGATATGATTTTGACACTCAAAATGAAACAAGAAGTCCAGCATGGGTATTGTCATCTGGAGTAGCAACTTCAGTAATTAACGGACCGATTGCAGCTCAGGACAGTGTGGTGTTAGAATTTAGCTTGATCATTAGAAAAGGTTTTGAGTATCCAGAAGATTATGTAAATTCAGCAGAGATTAGCTCATTTGAAGATGAAGAAGGAGTTTCTCTCGTCGATATGGATTCTGATGCAGATACTGATCCGGCAAATGATGGCCCTGTAAAAGATGATGAAATTGATAATTCAGATAATGACGAGGATGATTCGGATACAGGATTGCCAATTTTCCAGATTTACGATTTGGCTTTGACAAAATCAGTCGATCCCAATCAGTACGCAAAGGTTGGAGAACTTTTGAATTATCACATTAAAGTGATCAACCAAGGATTGAATGGTACAGTCACTAATGTCACAATCGTTGAATATATTCCTACGGGTTTAAGTTTCGAGCCGGCTGCAAATACCGGATGGGTGCTAAATGGTTCATATGCTGAATATACCATTGCTGGTCCAATCTCGGATGGTGAAGAGATTGAGGTTCCGATTGCATTGCGAGTTCTGGCAGGAGCGAAACCGGATAATTTGGTTAATTATGCCGAGATCAAATATTTTGAAGATGAAGATGGAGTTGACGTGACGGATAGAGAATTTGATTCTACTCCGGATGACAATCCTACCAATGACGCGGGCGATGGCCCGGGTACACCGGATGATGATCGCACAGATGGTAATGGTACAGATGATGAGGATGATCATGATGGCGCTGTTCCACAGATATTTGATCTGGCAATGATTAAAAGAACTTCTCAAGTCACCGCAGTGAGGGTTGGTGACGACGTTCCATTTACAATTACGATTTTCAATCAGGGTAATGTTGATGCAGAAGAAATTGAAGTACTGGATCAAATCCCTGCTGGATATATTTTGTCTCCTGCAGACGCAAATTCTTGGACTGCATTGAATGCTTCACAAGCTACCAAATCCATAGCAGGACCACTGTTACCGGGAGATTCTATTGATATCCAAATCGTGCTGAGAGTGGTTCCGGGAGCGAAGTTGGCCAATCTTGTAAACAGTGCTGAAATTTTGTCAGCTCAAGATCCTGAAGGTAATACACCTCCGGACATGGACTCTCAACCTGATGATGATCAGAATAATGATGGAAATATCGTCGATGACGAAATAGATGAATGCTGTGGTATAGACGAAGATGATACGGATATAGCAGTGCCACCAGTGATGGACCTAGCTTTGCGTAAAACTGCAGATCGCAATATTCCTGTTAGAGCAGGTGACATTATCCGATTCAAAATTGAAGTATTCAATCAAGGAAATATCATCGCTGAGAATACTGTCATGGTAGATTATATAGATCAGGGATATGCATTTGATCAAGCATTGAATCCGCTTTGGACAGTAAATGGTTCGTATGTAACTTACAATATGAACGTGCAGATAGCACCGGGTTCGAGTGATTCTGTATTTATTTATTTGCGTGTGCTTCCGACGGCAACCACGATTACTTTGGTCAATCGAGCTGAAATACTGAGCATGGAAGATGCGAATCAAATTGATATGTCGCAGTTCGATATAGATTCTGATCCGGATAATGATCCTGACAATGATCCAGGAGGTGATCCATATGGGCCGACCAATAATGCTATAGAAGGAGATGGCACAGGACCTATTGGAGCAGGTCTGCCAATTCATGATGAAGATGATATGGATGTTGAGGGTTTAGTGTTGTGTGGGGGCATCAGCTGTAAAGGTGACGTAAACTTTAGTTTGGATGCTAATTGTGAAGGTGTGTTGACACCTGGTGCATTATTATCTCCGGTATCATCTCCACTCTTTGCTTATTTTATTTCTGTTAAAGATCTTGCAGGAAGTCCTCATCCGAATTATTTCACTTCAGATGACGTAGGCAAATGTTTTAATGTGACCATATTGGACACACTTTGTTATTCAAATACATGTTGGTCCAGGGTTTGTATCGAGGATAAGTTAGCTCCTGTTATTGTCTGCAAGCAAGATACTGTATCGTGTATTGCATTCGAAGATCCTAACCTGTTACCTGAAGTATTGGGAGATTGCAGTGGTGTAGAAATTAAATTGGTAGATGAATCTATCGTTCCTTTACATTGTGATCCGCTTTTTGTAAAGCGGGTAGAAAGAAAATATGTAGCTATCGATCGAAGTGGAAATATCAGTGATACTTGTACTTGGGTATTGTTCGTTGAACGAATTAATATTTACGAAACTGATTTTCCAAGAGATACAATATTTGAATGTTCTGCCACTTACGCAAAAGATGCTCAAGGCAATCCTTTGCCATCAGCAGTTGGTGTGCCGAGCTTTAACGGAGATACGATTTGGCCATATGTAGATTTGCTTTGCAATATCAATGTGACCTACGAAGATTTCAGATATCCCGAAATTTCGTGCAGCACGAGAATTTTGCGCACCTGGACCGTTCGTGAATGGTGGTGTAATCGAGAGATCAGCTATTCACAGCCACAGTGGATCACTATTATTGATACTACTGGTCCTGTGATTTCCAAAGGGCCATACGATATGACAGTCACAACTGAATCCAGATCATGCAATGCGAAAGTCGTGTTGCCTGCGATTGAGGTAAGTGATGATTGTCACCGTGTGATCAGAGTGGATATCGCTTATCCTGGCGGTTTGCTTCAGAATCAAAATGGTGGTGTAATTAGTCTGCCTGTTGGGGTTCATGAGATTCAATACAGAGCTTATGATTCTTGCTATAATCAATCCATTTATTCTTTCAAAATTACAGTGAAAGATCAAACTCAGCCTGTGGCAGTTTGCGATAGAAGAACAGTGGTAGCACTCAATCACAGTGGATTTAATTGGGTCCCTGCAGAAGTGTTTGATGATGGAAGCTTTGATGAATGTGGTATGGATCATTTTGAAGTAAGAAGAATGGATGAGAGCAGTTGCGGAACCTTAGGTCCCGACGATTGGGGCCCGGAAGTTGGATTCTGTTGCGAAGACGTGGGACGCGAAATCATGGTCGGTTTCAAAGTTGTCGATAATAGTGGTAATGAAAGTATTTGTATGGTATTGGTAGAGGTACAAGACAAGGATAAACCAATCGTTACTCCATTACCTGATATCACAGTTGACTGTAGGTTCCCTATAGACTTAACAAATCTGGGATCCTCGTTTGGAAATATTGTGACACAGCAAACAGACAGAAAACCGATTGTGATAGATCCAATTTTTTGGCATGAAATAAATGGTCATCCGCTGGATGGATTAGTTGAAGATAATTGTCCTCCTCTTGTTGAGGAAATTGTGAATTCTGAGAATTTAAATCAATGTGGCCTTGGGGTAATAGAACGCAAGTTTATTTTCTCTGACATACAAGGTAATAAGGACAGTACCTCACAGTTTATTACTGTGATCAACCACGAATCATTTGATGCAACAAATATCATTTGGCCTATGGATTTTGATACGAGTGGAATCTGTGATCCTGATCTTTTATTGCCGGAATTACTCAATAATTTAGCTTTCAATGGACCACAGTTTGACGATGATGTCTGTTCTTTGGTAGGTGTCAGCTACAAGGATCATGTATTTTCTCCGACACGATTTGGAGATCCATGTTTTAAAATATTTAGAGTGTGGAGTGTGATAGATTGGTGTCAAAGTGTCAATAAAATTCCTGTGATTTACACAGATACTCAGGTGATTAGAATTTTGAATGAAATACCACCGACCATTTTAGATGGCTGTTACAATGATGTTTTGTGTAGTTATGATATCAACTGTTCTGATATTCCATATAACTTCCTCATCAAAGCAGAAGATGATTGCACAGCACCGGAGGAAATGTTGTATACTTTCAGATTAGATTTGAATAGTGATGGAACTATTGATATCGTTAATTCTGCTTTAGCGGGTTATATGGTTTCGGGCAATTATCCAGCAGGTATTCATACAGCCAGATGGGAAGTAGAAGATCGTTGTGGAAATATTGCCACCTGCGAATACAAAGTAGAATTGAAACACTGTAAAGCTCCTGTTGCTTATTGTATCTATGGTGTAGCTATCGGATTGGTTCCAATGGATCTCAATGGAAACGGGCGATTTGATCCGTATCCAATAGACATTGAAATAGATACAGTTTGGGCACAAGACCTTGATGCAGGAAGTTATCAAGTGTGCGGGAATAAAGTAAAATTGAGTTTCTCTGCTGACACAAATGATATCTACAGAGTATTTACCTGTGATAGCATTGGACAAAGATTTGTGGAATTGTGGGTAACCGATGAAAATGGAAACCAAGATTTTTGTAAAACTTATGTGCTGGTGCAGGACAATAATCAAGTGAATATTTGTGAAGACAACACAACTTTTGCCACAATTTCAGGACAAATAAGTACCGACATAAATGAAAAGGTCGAAAATGTAGGTGTTTCATTGGAGCAATCCAATCAAAATACGGATTTGACGAACTACGAAGGTATTTATGAGTTCGATAAAATGCCGATAGGGGGCAATTATTTTGTTGCACCATTCAAGAATGATGATTGGCTTAATGGTATAACAACAGCAGATATCGTCAAGATTCAGAAACACATTTTGGGAGTTGATCCGATAACAAGTCCGTACAAAATGATTGCCGCCGATGTCAATAGAAATGGCACGGTGACTGCGAACGATATATCTGAGTTGCGAAAATTGATTTTGGGCGTAACCACGCAAGTTGTCAAGAACACCAGTTGGAGGTTTGTTGAATCAGAGTACACATTTGCAGATCCGGAAAGTGCATTGCAAATTCCATTTCCTGAAAAAGCATCGATCTCTCAATTGGTAGGAGATATGAAGTTGGACTTTAAGGCTATCAAAATTGGTGATTTGAATGGAACAGTCAGAACCAGAGGAGCAAATGGCGGTATTCAAGTGAGACAATCCAATGCTTTACAACTGGAAATTCCAATGTTGCTATTGTCTAAAGATCAGGTCGTTGAGATTCCATTCAGTTCAAAGAATTTTGATGAGTATGCTGGATTCCAGATGACATTAGAATATGATGCAAGCCTATTGCAGTTGATGGAGATCAACGGTAATGCGTCACAAGGATTTTCGCAGGGTAATTATCACATCCATCCCGAGAAAGCAGGCAAAGGCAGGATTAGTATGAGTTATAATGGCGATATGGAAAATGGAAGCCCATTGTTTACATTGGTCATGAAAGCTCGAGGTCAGGTATCAACCGGACAGGCTATTAATATTAGTTCAAACATCACTCCTGCTCTGGCTGTGTCTAATGCCGAAGGTGTCAATCTGGAAGACCGAGTAGAATTAAAAGTAATAGAGACGAGTCCATTGACATTTGAAGTTTATCAAAATGAACCTAATCCTTGGAATGTATTTTCGGAAGTCAGAGTCCAGCTGCCAAATTCAGGTGAAGTAGGAATCAGTATATATAATGCTGCCGGAAAAGTATTTTTCAAAGATCGAAGAATAATGTCTAAAGGATTGAATTCTATAAGATTGGATGATCAGATGTTACCGGTCGAAGGCGTATATTATTATCAGATTGATTATTTAGATCAAAGTGTGACTAAGAAAATGATTAAAATGAAGTGATTTATTTGTCAGGGATAAATGAAGAGCGGTCAGGGTTACCTGGTCGCTCTTTTTGTTTATAATGATTAATTTTTGCACCAAAATTTATCTGTGAGATTTGTCATGTGAGGCAATTTGGCTAAAGTGAATTACACAATAGGGCATAATATTGGACCAGCATGGTTTTGCATTTGAATAATATCAAAGTGTTTGAATTGAATGGAAGGTTTTGAAATGCGAAAAATCGAGTGAAGGATTTCACTTGAATATAATTGAACCAAGCAAAATTTTACTCGATATGGTGATTACTCGGACGAGAGTATACTCGTTTATTTATATAATCCTTATTTGATCAATAATGCAAGTACTAGTTGCATCAGCACCTGATTTGTTTCTGGAAACGTTTATTCTAAGGCTTTATGTATAAAATAAAGCCTTAAGATCATAAACATTTTGATGCGAAATAAAATTTCAGCCGTAAGCCATAAAGTAAATGAGATGAAATTGTGTGTTCTATTTTGGATTTAACCTTTTTTATTTTTAGTGAGATTTCAAAGTTTGGAAGAAGGATATCCAAAATTTATTGAGTGTTTGAATGAGGATTATTTTTTTATTGATTTTTTGATTAATTTTTCAGCCCAAGAATAATGACTTGAGCTTGCGGATACCAGATAAGAACCAAGTGAGGTACTACCGGTCCAATGAAATCTTTGCTTTTCAAAAAGCTCTTTGTTACTGTGATTTTCCATAATCTTTCTGGTTTGTAGGAAGCTGGTGGTCAATAACCGTGATGCCTCTTCCCAAGGTATGTCCTCATAATGTTCTCTAATCCAAAGGTTTAATTTCGGAGTTTCATTCCAACTATAGCCTTTTGCAGGCATTTGTGGTTTTACTCCTTGCATGCCAATCTCATACCAATTAAAGAACAACAAATGCCAGTGATGCAGGTGCATGAGCACATCTTTAATATTTCTGTTAAGAGTCCCTTCCGGAAATTGTAAGTGCTTTTCCTCTATCGAAAGATTATCGATAAATGTCATTAATGAATCAAAATTATCTTGACTCAAGTCAAGCAATTCAGTTTTATTTTTTGGCCTCATATTGATATTTAGTAAAAATGAAAGTCTGGTTTAAGATTTTATTCCGGTAAACCTAACTACATGTCCTATACCTCTGTGATATATTCCTTCATTCAAATTCATTTCGGTTTCTTCCAGGTTTATGATTTTGAAATCATTAAAGTCATTTTTAATTTCATCGATTGAATAGAGTAATTCAATATTTTTAGGACCACCAATACTTTCATTCTTAGAATTGTAATCAAGATGTTTTTTGCTAAAAGCTTCCAGAATAATCACTCCATTCTTCTTTAAATGATTCTTAAAAAAATGATGGTAGGAATTCCTCAGATTTCCTGGAAAGTGAGCATAAATCAGCGCAATCGCATCAAATAGCTGATTGTCAAAATTGAGTTCTGATAAGTTGCCAACTCTATAATCGATAGAAGTCTGATGTTTTTTAGCTAAATTGTCTGCTTTGATTTTTCCTTCTTTACTGATATCAAATGCAACAACTCTCCATCCGAGTAAAGCTGCATATATTGCATTCCTTCCTTCTCCTTCAGCCGGACAAAGTAATGATGCTGGAGGAAATTTACCGATCTCATTTTTAAAATACGTATTCGGTTCCTCACCATATGCATATTCAACTTGCCTATATCTATCGTCCCAAAATTCTTTCATATATTTATCTGATTAAATCATTTCATGATTTGATGATATCTCTATTTATACTCCATAAATTGTTTGAATGCAATTGGATATCAATAAACAAAACTAATTATATTTATTCTTTTTTTACTCAAATCTATTTTAATTGATGTTCAAATTCGTTCATTAATCAGATGGTTCCCCTTTTATTGTATTTTTTAATACTGGCCCGAATGGATACATTGAAATATTTCATTTTGATGTCTTTTGTGTTGGTATATAGATTAAATAAGCCATGCCTCCATTCAGCCAGTAAAATATAATCGATTCTTTCGTGGGGCCATTTTAGACCCAGACCATAACTTGGAATCAAGTCAAATTTATTTAATTCTGCTATTGGAAATTTTCCAGTTTGATCAACAAAAGTATATACGCCTGGCATATCTGGTTTGGGAATAGGATGATTTTCAATCCCCTTCATATAAGAGAGAATCCTGAACTCAGGACTGATACCTAGTTCAGCAAAGTGCCACGAATTTGAATTTGGGTAAATCCTGATAATGGCGGGCAAGGAAAGTGAGTTAAAGTTATAACAAAGATTTCTGTAATTCACAAAATAGGCTTCGCTTAAATAATCGCGTTTCATCTTTACAGAGTTCAGCTCCAAGCCAAGAATGAAAGTCGAATGTGGTAATCTCAATATGGAAAGGTAAAATGATCCGCCATATCCTATTGAATTATTGGCATATTGATCATTTATAAATGCTCGATTGAGAGAGAGGCCAAGTTCATATGAAAATCTGATTTCTTTACTTTGTGCCAAGCAAATGAAGGGTATTAGGGTGATAATAAAAATAAGGCGCCATTCAGCATTGGTCTTTTGGCAAGAGAAGTGCAGTAATTTTTCTTTATAACAAAATTCTTTTCTCATCAGGTGTCTAGCATTTTCCCTTTTTTCTTTCGGATTGAATGGTATGGGTAATTTCATATTTGGTTACCTACCTAGATGGATAATTAATTTAGTACATACGAGTCCTAAATGTAATTAGAAAATGTGAATTCCAGGCTATTTAATTGGATTGTATTCTCAACTTTCGAATATAAATGGACAATGTGTTGAGCCTTATGAATTATAATCTAGTATTTACCTAGTATTGAGCTTCTTGTCCGAAAATGATAGTGATTCATGCCGAATATTGGTAAGATTTTCCAAAGGAATAAGTTAATTTCCTGAAAGAAAAGTTCCAAAAACTCCAACGGCAAGCTCGATCCAAATGAGTATAAAGGCTAATGTGCTCAAAATGAGTATTATAGTCCTGGTTTTTGGGCTTTTTATTGCTCTGTAACTAAGTTCGATTACTATACCAAAGCATATCAATAATACCGAAGCGATGAGAAAATCAAATGCCGTCCAAACTACTTGATTTGTAAGAAACATAGCGATAAGAGGTATAGTAAGTAGCGTTAGAATGCCAATTGAGATGAACATTAACCGGTTATCTGGAATATATGATTTCAGCTTCATGGTGGAGAAAGTTAAATTTTTATTAAGATCATAAATTCTAAAACTGATGGTATTTGATTCTTAAATATTCAATGTTAGACTGATGGAAACTCTAACGACTTGAATGTTGAATATATTGTATATGGTTATTGCTAAAATCTTCTGGTCAAGCATTTGGATTTAAGAATTAAACTGTATATTGGGGTCAGTATTGTATAATGGAATTAATCTCTATTTCTGTTATTTAATTTTGTTTATAGCGAATTTTAAAATGGACATAGTGTAATATGCAGTATACTATATGAGCCAATTAATTGCATCGTTAGTGCTTACGCCATTTTCTTCTGAAACAAGTAGTATCACAATTATTTTTGTTTAAAATATATTCCTGTATTTATAGTTAAAATTGGGTTTAGTCCGATTGATTTTCTATTTAAATTTATACTCTCTATTTTATCGGCTGATGTAAGTATCATTTCATTTGTATTTTTATCAATGGAGTATTGAGTCCCGTACATTTGATCTTTTGAGCAGTTGACTAAATATTTGTCTTTTAGCGTTGCATAGTCTAACCAATTTGCTTCTCCAATCATGCAATTATTATAGATTAGTTCTAGAAATGGTGTAACTTTGTTAATATCAGGAGAGTGAATCAAGAGTGTCATTAATTTGTGCAAGTTATACATCCCAATATCTTTGATCTTAGGAAATTTTGTAGGAGAAATCACTTTGAATAATTCATTGCTTATTCGTTTGTCATAATCCGCAAGTTGTTCTGGATAATTTAACCTGAATTTGCTTGATATGGTTTGTGAGATGTTTGATAAAAATGTTCCACTCCGAATTATTTGATCAACTGCATATAAAGAATCGATTATTCGCAGTTGAGGCCATCTGGAGTTGTTGAATATTGTAGCTAGTTTGCCATTTAAAATAGTTTTATTTTCTTGTCTGGACATAAATAATGAGTCGTGATACAAATAAAACAGCTCATGACTAGAAATTGAATTTAACAGTTCAATACATAGATTGTTTGCTTCATTTTTAGACATAACCGTTAAACTTTCATTAGTTAGGTGTTTGTACAAATAACCAGCTTCGATTTGATTTACGACTTTAATTGTAGCAATTTTACTATTGATAAGTTCGCCATTACCAAAGCAAAGAATTTTATTTTTTAATTGAAATTTTTTAATATAATATTTTATAGCGATTGCTCGATTATAAGACAGTTGTAGATTTGATTCTTTCGTTCCAATAACATCTGCGTTTCCTTCAATTATTATGACGTTCGAACCCAATTTAATTGTTTTCATTAAAGAATCAATTTGATTTTGATATTTGATTTGGATGCTTGTATCGTTTGTATAAAATCGGATTTTTATTTCATTACTGCTATTATTTTTAAGGGATATTTTTTCTTTATATTTGCAGAAATCGATTATTTCAAATTTGTTGTCATATGTACTATCTTTAATTTCAATGAGTGACAAATTATCAACATAGTATTTCGGATAACTAGAATTTGTATTATGATATGGTGTTTGAGTTTGTGAAGGAAAAAACATACTCTCAAACATTCCGATGGTGAGATATTTTAAATGGCATGTTGCTTTTACTCTTTTAGTTATTCTAAACCACTTATCTAATTCAATTGTGTCGGAAAAGAAATATGGAACTGAAAGCATGGAATTAATTATTTGATTTGGTTCTTCTAAAGTTAAAGTAAAGCCAATATGAGTACGGAATTTTGGGTCTAGAAACTCATGATTTGGTAAGTAAACATACATGCTAATCTCATAAGTTTTACCTATGGTTAATTCCTCTTTAAGTTTGCATGTAAGGTATGCTGTCATTCCATAGCTTTGACTAGATCGTATTATATTTTTATCATTTTGTGGGTCATTCCACTCATACAAAAATTTTATACATGCATTTCCATCGGGTATATTATGGCATATAGGCTCGCATGTGTAAAAATTATCTTGAGATTCTTGATTTTTATGAAAATGTTTTATATTATAATAAAATACTTGCCAAGAATTGGCTTTCCAGGAGTATAATCTCGATATATAAGTTTGATATTCGAATTGAGGTCGAGTATGTGCGTCTTCAATTTTTGAATCCCAATATTCTTCAAAACTTGGATTTGGTACGAGATTTTGGCAATATGAATGATAGTTTATAATACATAATAAGGGAAGGAAATGCCTGAATAAATATTTTTTATTCAGGTATTTATGATTTGAAAAGACCGAAATAATGATTATCTCTATGAGAGTCATAGGTCCAAGCCTATCGTTCTCATTAGCAGCTACAATTTCAACCTTATCAACATAGGCTCCATTTTCAGTGACCCAATAACCACCAATAAGATGTTGCGCTTGATTAATTTTGTTTGGAGTAAAATTTTTAAATTTCCTGCTTATATTTTCAAATTTCATAATAAAAAAATTAACAAGATTAAAAGACTCATTTGTCGAAATGAAGAGTTATCACGTCCATGTATTTTTCCCACACCTTCGGCTAAAGGCATAGAAAGGAAGTGATGGAATTTCCTTGCTGCTGAAATAGTTCAAAGTTTTGTTTTCATCATACTGCATCTTTATTGATTGAAGTGCGATTTAAATCATTAATAATTACTTGGGGTTTATTTATTTGGTCTCAAGCCCTATAAAAAATCTGTAGAAATGATTTTTATTTTATTCTTTGGATTGCTCTGCTTACTCGTTTCTGTGCCTATTTAATTTATCTTAGTCCCTTTTGTTATCATTTTTCAGAATTTTTATCTCTTAGTCTTTATCCCAATAACTTCTCTTGAGTTAACAATATTACGAATTAATTGCAAATAATGTTATCTTTTTGCGGATAAAATTGTTTCGAAAAAGACCATCTTTGGTTCGGATATTGAAACATTAAAATATTATGAAGTATAATCAATTGGTACCCAGTACATTGATAGAAATGATAGAACTCAGCAATATATACATAGATGGCGCAGCTGAAATGCTCCAAGAACATAACTCCGCTTTTCCTAAGCTATAGAATGGTAAGATGAATTTCAATGAGGAGCATCTCAAGGCATGTAGTGAGCTACTGAAAATGCCTGTGACAAGTTTTTTGGCTGAAGGTACTTACGTGGTTCAAATCTCCCATGGTGAAGGGCATAATATTAATTGCAATACCAATATTATCAATGAGTCGGATCCTAAGCTATTAGAAAGTTTGAAAAACACAATTGAATTTCTAGGGAAGGTAATCAAGGGTTCGTGATAGAACTTATACCAATGGTGGCCAAATGTCCAGTTAGAATTCTTCATACGGATTAATCCGGGAGATCTCAACAGTATAGTTTCAGACAACAATAGCTTAAAGAATTTGTAAAATCTCTTCCAAATGTAATCGATGATTGGACAATCTCGGTACCTTTTGTTGAGCACTAACTTTATTTTTTTGTCTCAGCCATTGCATGAAAGTGTTTTTCGGTGCAATATGTAGAACTAATCTTTTCATAGCCATATCGCAAAATCGCTTTGCTTCGTAATCGGAATTGATGGTTTGCAATTTTTTGTCCAGTGCTTCTGCAAAAGCTTCACGATCAGGGTCAGCATCTTGAAATTCAATAATCCATTCATGTCCACCTTTTCCATCACGACTCTGAAAAATCGGTGCAACGGTATAATCACTTACCTGTACCTGAAACTGCTCAGCTGTCTCTTGCAATGCTTTATCTGTGTTTGATACCATCACTTCTTCCCCGAAAGCATTGATAAACTGTTTTGTCCGCCCTGTAACCTTGATTTTATAAGGCAGCAAACAGGTGAACATCACCGTATCACCAATCTGGTATCTGAAAAGCCCTGCATTGGTTGTGATAATGAGCGCATAGTGCTTGTAGAGTTCTACATCTTGCAATAGTATTGTTTTGGGATCTTCTTTATCCCATTCTTCCATCGGAACAAATTCGTAATAGATACTATTGTCCAATATTAGGAGCATATCTTCTGTGCCATAGTCAGATTGAACCCCAAAATATCCTTCTGTGGCGTTATATATTTCCTGATAAGCAAATTTAGGATCCGGAAAAAACTCTGCAAAAACTGCTTTGTATGGTATAAAGCTCACGGCGCCATGGACGAAGATTTGCATATTTGGCCAGACTTCAAGTATATTCTGCTTCCCTGTATATTCCAATACTTTTTTAAATAGTACAAGTGCCCAGGTGGGTGAGCCCGCAACCATTCGAATGTCTTCCTGAACTCCTGTCCGTACCATGATTTCCAGTTTTTCCTCGAAGTTGGACATCAATGCTATTTCCAGAGGTGGAAACAATCTTTGCTGGGCGATCAGGGGAGTCCTCTGGAGTATCACCGCAGACACATCTCCTACTATGCTCCCAAGATAACCCTCAAGATCGTGAACCGTGGAACCCGGTATCACCATTGTTTTACCTTCAACAATACGAGGATCTTCCAGATTCTCATACATGATCGCTACAGACCTCCAACCACCTTTCACGTGGCAATCTTCATGATTTTCGTCAGTGATTGGAATGAATTTGCTTTTATCTGCCGTGGTGCCGGATGATTTTGCAAAATACTTTGTCCTTCCCGGCCAGAGTATGTCTTTTTCGCCGCGCATCATGCGAAAGATATCTTCCTTCAAGCTTTCATAATCTTGCAAAGGGAGCCTATCTTGCCATTGGTTTACGTTTGTGATTTCGCCGAATTTATATCGTTTGCCCCATTCTGTATTCCTCGCTCTACGAAGAATGGTGTCCAATTGTTGCCATTGGGTGTCGATAGGATAGTTTGAAAATTGCCTGATTTGGCCTCGGTGCAGCTTGAGATACTGCGCCCATATTGCATTCATCAGACTATTGACCATACAGAATATTAAGCTTGAATCAACAAAGATACAAAATCAAGGGAGGGCAGAGCAGATTTAAACGGCGATCAACGCGGAATTTTCAAATCATAGACTTTAGAAGTCTTGTTAGGCAAAGATCCCTTCATGAGCCAAGGGTTGTACAATTTGAGCATCCTATAGCTGACTCCGTTTTCATGTGCAAAATCTGCCAGGCTTGGAATTGAAGTGTTCACTGCAATGGTGTTATAGTTTTCCATCGGTTCGTAATCTTCGTCAGACTTCAGGTAAAAGCCAAATTTTTCAGGTTCCTTCAGTATACTTTTAATGGCGACCAAACGAAACAGGTAGCGATTGGTTTCATCGCTCAGATTTAGCCCATAGTATGTATTTTCTTTTTGTTCATCAAGGGCAGTTTGCAGTGCGGTTGGGCCCATGTTATAAGCTGCTGCTGCCAGTGACCAGCTGCCAAAACGTTGGTTGAGCTGCTTTAAATATTGGCAAGCAGCCAAGGTCGATTTTTCAAAGTGATTGCGCTCATCAACAAATTCGTTTACCTCCAGACCGTATTCTTTTGCCGTTCCCGATAAAAATTGCCAAAATCCCTTTGCTCCAGCTGAAGAGACCGCATTGCGCAGTGAGGATTCAGCAATGGCCAAGTATTTGAGATCATCAGGGAGGCTTTGCTCTTGAAGAATCCGTTCGATGTATGGCAGATATCGGGCCATGAGTTTGAGATAGAGCAATGTGGAACTATGCTGGTATGTATTGATCAGAAGTTCCCTCTCCAGTCGTTCTCGCACATCAAAATTGTCAATCGGTATCTTTTCACCGGCAAAACTATACTCTCCGGCCAAGGTAATGCCATATATGCTTTGGTCTATTTGGTCAACGACCTTGTTGGTATTTTGGTCTGCACGAACAAAAAGTAACATCACTGCAATAGTCATGATCACGCTTACTAAAAACCAGCTGATTACTTTCCGAATTTGCATTTGGTATAAATCTGATATACTTACTCAAACGCAATGAAAAGAAAATTTGTTTTAATCCACAAATGCAAGATCCTACTTCTGCACATTTGGATATCTGACTATTATCATGCTGATGCTGAAAATTCTGCTTGTCGAAAACTCAGCGTGATAAATAATGCAGCGGAATTTATTTTTACCATCATCCGGGCTTAGATCTAACTTCAATTCTTTCTCCAGAAGATTTTGTTGAGTAGGCATATTTTGAAGTAATTCTTTCAAGATATCGATTCTGCCATATCCTTCAATTTCAAGATATTTTTCATCCTGAATGGAAATGCTACCTTTTTCAGCATCAGTTTTTGTATCCCAGTATCTTAAACTATAGACTTCAGATGCATTTTGTAAGCTATCACTAAAGAAGCCGGAGTCAGCAATTCTGAACATTCCGTCCTCTACTGTAGGACTATTGTTCCAGTGCTCGATGTTCAAATACTTTCTCAGTTTTTCTACTGTAGAATAGTCAATACTGTCTTGATTTATTCCTGCAATAAGAGTATCCGGAAAATAATTTAGTACATGTCCAAGGTAATTGTGTCTTTGGAAATAATAGAGATGTGAGGTAATCTGATCCGGCAAAAGACTGTCGGTGTGGATCCGCGCGGGAACTATTTTACCGTCTTCAATCAGCTGATGTCGATTGAGCAATGAGTCCCATCTACCAATCTGATCTTTGAGACTATGATTCCATGCATTCCATGGTCCCACAGCGGCCATCACACATGTAAAAAACAGCGAGGCCGGCAATATTCTCAGATCATCTTTTGGGCTTAGTATAAAATAAAAAGTGACCAGAGTCAACCAAAATGCCGCAGCTAAAGCAAGATATCTTTCAACGGTAAAACCATATTGATGAATTCTAACATAAAGTGCCACAAACAATAAAACGAGCACGGGAATCATAGAGTAGAAAAAGTACTTTTTGAATTTTTTTAAAAGTACATTCTTGTCATAGGAAGGAAGAACAAAATTCAGCAAATAAGTAAAGATCCCTGCAGCACTAAACCCTAGGCACAGTTTGCCCACCCATCCTTTTGGCAATGACCACAGCACAAGTATTCTGAGACCATAAGCATACAAAATGATAAAATAGATGATAATCAGTGGGATCATAATATATTTTACCATGTTGATGATCACACGAGAAAATTCTGACTCTTCACTCGCTTCAAAAACTCTGGTTGGCACTTTCGAGGTCCAATAAAAAGTGAGCACCAGGCCAAATACCAAGATGACAATATCCATATGGACTTCCTTGTACCAGTGAATCTCAAACAGTTCCTGAATAGCAATCGTAGCGACCTGTAGCCCAGCCATTAATACTATGCTGTAAAACGCTCCCAGGACAAAATGAACAAACATTTCAAGATTAAATGTCCAGAATTTCCTGTTGTCATCGATGCGTAAAAAATATGAAAATGAGATCAGTAAATGTGTAGCAAGCACAAGCACCAGAAATTGCTCTAATGTATCCGGATGTTTCGGATCGTCGATCAGAATAGAATACAATGACAAAATAATAATGCCTGCAGATCCTAGGATATATTTCCACTTTGGAACATTAAAAGTGTTCTCAGCCATTAATTTCAATCCAACAAACAATGAAATACCCAGTACTGCGCCTAACAGTATTCTTATCAACCATTCGGCGGGATCATTGCTTCGATAAGTAATCATGGCAATCACAATGGATGCAATCGTGCATGCAATTGTCATAGGAAATCTCCTCACGCTCAGTTTGACTACATCCATGATGGACTGCCAACTCAATAACTGTTGTATTCGCATGATTTGATTTAATTTGAAATTGAAGGACTGAAATCCATAATTACAACTGACATTTTTCCATTAGACTCACTCGGTACCAACAATTTATCTGCTTCAACCTGCACGGCATCAGTCAATCGCAAATGTATATCCTTTTTACCCGTGTTGAGTATACTCTTTCTCATATTTCTTCCATCTGGTCCTATGATATATTCAGAAACCGTAGTACCTTCTTCTATTTCGTCATTGAAAATCAATCTCAAAAAATCATCTGTACGCAAAAGAAAAAATGATGAATATAAACCTTCATCATCCTGTGAAAATTGCCTTTTATACAAAACCCTTTCCCACATTTTATTGCCCGCCACAGAAAAACTTGCAACTGCAATATCTTCAAAGTAAAAATCAACCCAACGCGTACCGTTTAGAGGTCCAGCATTCTGATAAGGGTAAGATCTACGAGTCAGTTCTTTATTATTTTCTAGAAAAAGTAATATTGCACCTGTGTTTGTACACACTACTTGTCTAGTAACCAGATCGAGGTCTTTAATTTCTTTCTTTTTTGTACCAGTCCACTGCTGTATCATTTTTTCTCCAAATGGCTCATAGATAGGCTCTGAGAAAACTCCTCCACTAGTGATTGTGTTGATGAAATATCCGCTAGGTGAGGAACCTTTTTTCGTATATGTTCCAGCGAGTATCAATTTTTTTTCAACATTGTCATATTGCAATAGAAAATGTAAGGGAAGCATTTCTTCATAGTTATATTCTTTTTGCCAAGCTACATTACCTGAAGTATCAATGCCAAATAAATTAAATAGGAATTTTTTCTTCAGAAATTCACTTTCATTTTTTATTCCCAGTAGATAAATGTTTCCATCATTACTTACTTGTAGTTCGGGTACTCGCATTTCTTTATCTGCAATGATTTGACTGAGCAAAATTTCTTTTGCCTCTGATTTTGTCTTGTGATTGTATAACAATAATCTTCTTTGATCTTGCCGATCAGAATAGCCAAGACAAATCCAATCTTGATTCTCAGAAAACTTTGTTTTGAAGCCGGAATAAATATCCCAATCTTCACCTGAAATTATCGTATCTTCTTGCAATAAAATACCATGTACATTAAAAATTGAGTAGATTAGTGAACCGATGTGCCCACTGTGTGATAAATAATAAACCCCAAATCCATTTGGCTCTCGGAGACATTCCATGACTTCCCATTTTTTGCCTTTTAACTGGAGATTTATTTCTTCTGTCCACTCCAAATTTTCCTGAAGTCTTTGCATTGTAAAACGAAGAGATTTGTCATGCAATAGCACTGCACGAGACTGTTCTGTAGGAATCAAATAATATGCAAAATCATTTCTTAGTGAAGTTTGAGCTGAAATAAGACAGTTTTGACTTTCGAGAGATGCAGTGTGAAAACTAAATAACAACAAAAACACAATATGTAGGCGGATATTACCATATGTCTGCCTGAGATAGTTAATTTCGCCCTGATAAGTTGACAAAAATGAAAGTTTCACGAATAATTGAATGTGTACCAAATTTTAGTGAAGGTAGGAATCCTCAGGCAATCCAAGAAATTTCTGATGAGATTCGCAACACTCCTGGGGTTAGGTTGATGCATGTCGATCCGGGACAATCCACCAATAGGACTGTTATGACTTTTGCCGGCACACCTGAGGATGTGATCGAAGCCGCTTTCAGAGCGATTAAAAAGGCCGCTTTGCTCATCAATATGAATCAGCACAAAGGAGAGCATCCTCGGATGGGTGCTACAGATGTGTGCCCGTTGATCCCAATAACTGGGGTCAGCATGGAAGAAGCAATCTCATTTTCGCATCAACTCGCCCAAAGAGTCGCTTTAGAACTCTACATTCCGGTTTATCTGTACGAGAAAAGTGCCTCTGAGTCGTATCGCACATTGCTTGCAGACATCCGGGCAGGAGAGTACGAAGGTCTTCCTGAAAAAATGAAACTCGAAGGATGGAAACCCGACTATGGACCTTCTCATCCACATCCAACTGCTGGTGCTACTGTGATTGGCGTAAGGGATTTTCTCATTGCTTACAATGTCAATCTGAACACAAAATCTGTTCCGCTGGCAAATGAAATCTCATTTGACATCAGAGAAAATGGGAGACCACAGAGAGATCCTGTCTCGGGAAAGTTGATGAGAGATGAACGGGGCGAGATTTTGCGTATTCCGGGAAAATGTCAAGGCGTTAAAGCCATAGGTTGGTATATCGATGAATACAAATTTGCCCAGGTGTCCATGAATCTCACTGATAGTTCAAAGACTACCTTACATGAAGCTTTTGAGCAAACGAGAATGGCAGCTGAAACTCGCGGAATCCTTGTCACTGGGTCTGAGCTGATTGGCCTTGTTCCATTGAAAAGTATGCTTGATGCAGGCAAGTATTTTCTACAAAAACAAAATAGATCACAAGGTGTCTCCGATGCGGAATTGATCGAGACCACCATTCAATCTTTGGGATTGAACAGCATTCAGAAATTTGAACCTGCAAAAAGAATCATTGAATATATGTTGGAAGAAAAGAAAGTAATGCTAAAAGATTTGAGCATAGAATCATTTGTACAAGAGGTGGCTAGCGAATCACCTGCACCTGGAGGAGGTTCAGCGGCAGCACTGTGTGGTACCTTAGGTGCCAGCCTCGCAACCATGGTGGCCAACCTCACAGCGCATAAGAAAGGCTATGAATCGCAATTCCAGTATTTCAGCGATTCTGCACAGCAGGGACAAGCGGCGATAAAAGCGCTGCAACAGTTAATTGATGAAGATAGCGCCGCTTTCAATCGGATTCTGGAAGCATTCAGACTGCCAAAATCCAGCCCTGAAGAAAAGAGGACTCGAAAAAAAGCAATCCAGGCAGCCACGATTTATGCGACAGACGTACCTTACCGAACAGTTGTTGAAGCTTCAAATTGTTTCCCCCTGGTAGAGGCGATGGCAAGAAACGGTAACCCGAATTCCAGAAGTGATGCAGGAGTAGGCGCATTATGCATTCGTACAGCCGTCGAGGGTGCTGCTCTCAACGTTTTCACGAATTGTCCCGGAATAGACGATCTGAAAATCAGAGAGCAATATATCAGCAACACTCAGCAAATACTTGTGGAGATTCGATCCAAAACCGATCTACTTATTGAATGGATTAGTCAATCTTTCTTGGCACCGCAGACAAATCATACTGTATAAAATACCATAAGATGCAAAATTTATTTAGAATAGCATTTTTCAACTTTTTGTGGCTGACGTCAGGATTTCTACTTGCTCAAAACTTAATACCGAATCCGGGATTTGAGAATTGTGCGAAATGTCAGAACGGTTTTTTTGAATTGGGAATTAACAGTGGTGCAAATGATCCGATAGACTGGTATGCTGCAACATATGGGACTTCAGATTTTAAATCTGATCTGCCAAATTCCGGAAAGCTGCACGGTGGTTTTTTTGTGGGATATAAAAAGTTTGAGTATTTGGCAAATCATTTGGAATCTCCTCTGGTAGCCGGTGCTAAATATCAATGCAGTTTTTATATACGCCTATTTCCAAATGGGATGAGTTATGCTTTGGATGAAATAGGCATTTATTTCCAGAACGGAAAAGCAAATTTTCCCCAAGCTGAGCCATTATCCAAACTAAAAGCGCAATTTACCACACCGGATCGCGATTATATTTTGAGCGATCATTACCGTAAATTTACTTTTGAGTTCATTGCATGTGGTGGTGAAGACCAGATGATAGTTGGGCGAATGAATAGCTGGGGAGAAGCTGATACCTTGTTGGTTGCAAGTAAACCACTTGCGAATCTGGATCAGGCATATCCATATTATTTAGTTGATGATTTCGACCTCCATTTGATTGATCAAGTTGAAAACAGAGCTCCTGACACTGTAAGAGTATGCGATCATCAGAAAGTGAAAATCAACTTGGATAGCTCCGGTATCTATGAGGTATTATGGAGTAATGGTTCAGATCAATTTTCAACAGAGATCGGGGGTGAATCAGCACCCTTGTGGGTGGAGTATAAATTTGGAAAAGACTGCAGTTCATTCAGAGAAGACATCGCTTTAGTGGTGGATAAAAAGCCTAATGTCGAGCTCAAAGGCTTGCTTTCATTGTGCCCTGGAAAGGCCTTGCAAGTGGAGGCTGTTTGTGACGGAGAGTGCTTGGGTTTTTTATGGCCGGATGGAAGTACCGGAAATACATTTGAGATTTCGGAACCCGGCAAGTTTGAACTTCAATACAAATGGCGCTGTCAATCTGAAAGCCTGTTCTTCGAAGTAGATACTCCTGATTACGAGAAAGACTTCATTATCACCTCAGATGTTGGGCAGATATGTTATTCTGATTCCACTTTTTTGAGGGCATCGGTACCCAAGGGTTGTCTGATACAAAAATGGTCAAACGGAGCGACAGATTCAGAAATCAAGGTGTTCAGTCCGGGAATATACGAGTTGATTTTGGATTGCCCTTGTGGCGAGATAAAAGGAAAGATAGACGTGAAAGCGACCGCCAATTGTACTTCAATCCGATTTCCAAATACCATCATCATCAACGGTGAGGAGGTGAATCGCACTTTCGGTCCCGCTGTTCCACCGGGATTGATAGGTCGAATCGCAGAGTATCAACTCTTTATTTTTAATCGTTGGGGTGATAAAGTGTTTGAAACAAATGACATCCAGCAAAGATGGATTCCGGACAATAATTTACCTTCGGAGAGTTATATATATTCTGGGAAATTAAATTACTCTGTGTCGGGCAATTCAGGGATAGAAAAATATCAATTTAATGGAAGTGTAAGCGTAATAAAGTAAAGATGATTTCAATAGACCTCTCAGGAAAAAATGCGCTCGTCTGCGGTGCAAGTCAGGGCATAGGAAGAGCATGTGCCATAGCTCTGGCAAAAGCAGGAGCCAGAGTTACTGCAGTAGCTCGGAATGCTGAAAAACTTTCTGAACTCATGAAGGAGCTTTCAGGACCTCCGGTCTCATCTCATCAGTATCTGGTATTGGATCTCAAACAAACTCAGGAAGTTAGAATGAGGGTTCACCAGTTAGCATTGCAAGGTCCGATACACATTTTGATCAACAATACGGGAGGGCCTCCTCCTGGACCAGCTATCAAGGCTGAAGAAGAAGAATATTTAGATGCTTTTCGACAGCACTTGATTTGTAATCAAATCATCACTTCCACTTTGATATCAGGGATGAAGGCTGCATCTTATGGGAGAATTATCAATATTATCTCTACCTCAGTCAAACAGCCTATAGATAATTTGGGAGTTTCCAATACGATAAGAGCAGCAGTTGCTTCTTGGGCAAAAACACTAGCGAACGAATTGGGACAATACAACATCACAGTAAATAATATCTTACCTGGTGCAACCCAAACCGAACGATTGGAAGAGATCATACGGCGAGAGCAACAAATTAAATCTCTGGAGCGAGTTGAAATAATACGTCAACTTAGCTCAAGCATACCAATGGGTCGATTTGGACAACCACAGGAAATAGCATCAGCTGCTCTGTTTCTTGCTTCACCGCTCGCTTCCTATATTAATGGAATCAACTTACCTGTGGATGGAGGTAGGACAAAATGCCTATAATTAGGTTTACCTGACAGCTTGCTTGCCATTCTGGCAGATAATCTGGGCTGGCACACGCTTTGACCGTACAGAACAAAATTATATAACATGCAAAGCGGTAAAATATCAGTACAAACGGAAAACATTTTTCCGATTATCAAGAAATTCCTTTATTCCGAACACGAGATTTTCCTGAGGGAATTGATTTCAAATGCTATAGACGCCAGCAATAAACTCAAGACCTTATCATCCAAAGGCGAGTTTAAAGGTGAACTCGGAGAGCTTAAAATAGAAGTCATTCCGAATGCAGAAAGTAAAACACTGACCATACGAGATTATGGTATAGGAATGGATGAAGAGGAAGTGAAAAAATATCTCAATCAGTTGGCTTTCTCTTCTGCACAGGAATTTTTGGAAAAGTACAAGGACGAAGTAAATATCATAGGGCATTTTGGATTGGGTTTTTATTCGGCATTTATGGTTGCCGATAAAGTGGAAGTCATTACCAAATCTTATAAGAATGGTGCTCAAGCAGTCAAATGGACTTGTGCCGGAGATACAGACTTTACACTGGAAAATACAGACAAGGAAATCAGAGGAACAGACATCGTCCTTCATCTATCAGCGGATTCAGTAGAGTTCAGTGAAAATTACAAGATTCAAGAGCTACTTGAGAAATTCTGCAAGTTTTTGCCCATTCCCATCCAACTAGGCACAAAAACAGAAAAGCATACCGTTGATGATGTAGAAACAGATGTAGAGGTCCCTAACATCATCAACAATATCTCTCCACTATGGAAGAAATCGCCCTCAGAAGCATCGGATCAGGATTATATTTCATTTTATCAGGAACTTTATCCATTTTCACCTGAGCCTTTATTTTGGATACACCTGAATATTGATTATCCGTTTCATCTGACCGGAATATTATATTTTCCAAAAATTAAAAATCAACTTGAAGTTCAGAAAAACAAGATACACCTTTACAGCAATCAGGTATTTGTAACTGATGATGTAAAAGAGATTGTACCTGAGTTTTTAATGCTTCTCCATGGAGTGATCGATTCACCGGATATTCCACTCAATGTATCTAGGTCTTATTTACAATCTGATCAGCAGGTTCGCAAAATAACAGGCTATATCACCAAGAAAGTGGCTGAAAAGCTACACGATTTATTTAAAAAAGACAGGCTTGATTTTGAAAAGAAATGGGATGATATTGGAGTTTTTATCAAGTATGGTATGATCTCTGATGACAAATTCGCAGAGAAAGCCCATCAATTTGCATTGTTAAAAAATTCAGAGAAGCAGTATTTTACATTGGAAGAATACAAGGAGAAAATAAAAGAGCTTCAAACGGATAAGAACCAAAAATTGAATTTGCTGTATTCTTCGGATCCTCACAGCCAATTTGCATCGATCAGGAAATGCACAGATCGCGGATATGATGTAGTCATTTTTGATAATGTGATAGACAACCATTTTATTCAACATCTGGAGTACAAAGAATCAATCCAATGCAAAAGAGTAGATGCAGATACAATAGACAAGTTGATAGAAAAAGAATCTGTTGCTGAGTCCGTCCTGAGTGAGGAAGAGATGAAAGCCGTGGAGAACTTGTTCAAACAAAGCAGTCAGAATAAGTCATCTCAGACGCTGGTGCAATCGCTGTCTCCAAGTGACCCACCGATCCAGATCGTCAGACCTGAATTCATGCGAAGAATGAGTGAAATGCAACACATGATGCACTTTATGAAGGGAGATGAATCAAACCCATTTAAAGACAGCTATACAGTAGTTGTCAATGCCAATCACTCATTGATTTGTGGTAAGTTGCAGAAAGAACAAAATGATGATGAAAAGAATAATTTAGTCAACTATTTAATCCAACTGGCGATGATTGAAAACCAAATGCTTTCAGGTAAGGAGTTGCACGAGTTTGTTCAAGGTCGTTTGCAGCAAATTGGCTAGTTTAAAAACAAGAAGAATAGTTCGTTAAACCCTTTTCTAATTGAAGAGCTTTGATTTTTCATATGATTTGACTTGTAATAGAAGGCCAACTACAAAATCTGAGTTAAATTATATACATAAAAAAAGCCGGATGATCATTTCCGGCTTTTTTTATTATTTTATAATTGGTTAACAGTTATTTCTTTACTCTGATTACTGTATAGTCTCTGTTGTCTGTATTTGATTCAATTACGCTAGCAACTTTAATTGCATAATATTCAGTATTGCCAACATTTACTAAAAATTCTGTTGTCGGATCGCAAAGCACGTCATTGTTGGCTGCATCTGTACCTGCATTATATGCCGCTTTGATATCATCGCTAAATTTCAAACTTAGATACGTTACTGAGGCTGGGAAATTTCTTAGTTTTGCTCCATTTGTACCTCCGATTCTATGCAGCCAATTGGTAGAGTTAATTGCGTTTCCTAGATCTTTTATGTTAGCTGTAACATCCGAGGATACAACAACTTTAAAATCAGATAAATCCACTCCACTTTTATCAGGTCCATCCAAATTATTAACTTGAAGAGCTGAAGACTCTATAACAACCGTTCCAAAAGTAGTGATAGAAAAATTAATTTCATCCGTTAGTCCGGCTTCATCTTCTACTTCAACAGTATATTCTACCGTTTCCACGTTTGAACTGGATTTTATAGAAATGATCCAATCATCCAAACCATCTTTTTCTGTATTGAACAGTAATGTAGGGTTGGCAGAAATATTTACTGCATTGATCTGAACTCTATTAAAATCTGTAATGGCAACACCATCTTCCAGAATCGAGATCGTTTTCAATTGCTTTGTACCTTTTGTGGCATCTATTTTAATACTGAAAACAGTATCTCTTTTGATTGTTGCATTTCCACTTATAAATCCTGATCCGGATACAAAGTCAATTACCGGACCATCTGTTGTTGTATTATTATCATCTGGATTACAAGCAACAAATGTCAATAGTCCAAGGCTTAAAAAGAATAAGATTTTTTTCATTATATTGATATTTATAGTTTAGTTAAATTATTTTACAGTTTGCTTTAGTTTTTTGATTACTGCAAGCTCATCTCTCAGCACATTAATAGTTGGAGTGAAAGATTTGAATTTTGACTTAGCAATTTTTGCATCTGCCTCATCTAACGACTTTGAACTGACCTTGGTTGTTCTGCTCATCGCTGACAACAATTTGTTGTTGCCAAAATAATACTTTGTGTCTTCGAAAATCGTTTTACCTTTTTGTTTCAAGCTGTTTTTAGTGGTATGAAAACTGTAAACCAAGTTGTTGTCGCTGAAAAAATAATCGACTCTCTTTTCTCCTCCGGGAGTCATAGCTACTTTGGTAATCTTTTGAATTTGTCCTTCAGCGTCACTCCAGATAGAAATAGTTGCCTTTTCAGGAACTTTAACTTCGGTAGTTTTTTCTGTAAAATTTGAATTAGCCGCAAGCTCTTGTACTTTTTGGTCGATCATGGAAAGCTCTGAAGATGAAGCTGAATCTGCTGCTTTTTTAGAGCTGCTGCAAGAAGACAATGCGATCATCGCTATCACTGCCGCCATGCTGAACATTTGAAATACTTTCATTGGATATAAATTAAAATTGGTTAATAAAATTTTCTGATTTTGCTCAATCCATGAGATAGACGTATCAAAACGCCAAAAGATTCTTAATGATTCGTTAATTTTGAATGAAAACGGGATAATCCACAAGCGAAAATGGACAATTAATAAAGCAAAGATATGATACTTTCTTTAAAATTTAAACGGGAATAAGTGAATATTATTATAATTCTTCCGGATATGTACAGCCAGATATTTAGCTTAAGCAATCATTTTGTTCTTGCACAGGCCTGATTTCCAGATTCTATTTGAAGAAATTCGATTTAGAAAGCCACTGAATTCATTAAATTTGCCCTATGGCCAACTTAGATCTTCAGTCTCATTTTGCCGAATTTGCCCGGAATATTGTAGGATTTGACTCCGAGATTCCGACTGTCAATGGACCAAAACCGCTGATTTATGCGGATTGGGTGGCCAGCGGCAGATTATACAAGCCGCTAGAAGAAGAGTTGTTGAATACTTATGGCAGCTTTCTTGCCAATACGCACACCGAAGCTACATTCACAGGTTCTTTCATGACCCGCGCTTATCTTCAGGCTAAGGAAGCAATCAAAAAACACGTAAATGCATCGGACAGCGACGCAATCATTCTCTGTGGTTCTGGCATGACAGGGGCACTTGCTAAGTTGCAACGCATATTGGGTCTAAAATGTCCTGAACAATTGCACTCCTTTTTGGATTGGTCGCGAATTGAAAAACCGGTAGTGTTCATCACTCATATGGAACATCATTCCAATCAAACATCATGGCTGGAATCCATCTGTGAGGTTGTCCTCATTCCGTATGATGACGCAGGATTACCTGATCTGGGTCAATTTGAGAATTTACTCATTCAGTATCAGAATCGATCCCTCAAGATAGCCTCTGTCACGGCCTGCTCTAATGTGACTGGAGTGATTACTCCATTTTACCAAATCGCAGAAATCATTCACAGACAAGGTGGGTATTGTTTTGTAGATTTTGCATGCAGCGCCCCATATGTTCATATGGACATGCATCCGGAAAATCCACTCCAAAAATTAGATGCAATATTCTTTTCGCCACACAAATTTCTAGGAGGACCGGGTACTCCAGGCATTTTGATCTTTTGTCAAAGTTTATATCATAATCACATTCCTGATCAACCCGGAGGCGGTACCGTAAAATGGACCAATCCTTGGGGAGAGCATCATTATGTGGATTCTATCGAAGAAAGAGAGGATGGAGGAACGCCGCCTTTTTATCAGACCATAAAAGCCGCGCTTGCCATCCGGTTGAAAGAGAAACTTGATCCGATCAAAATCAAAATGCGCGAAGAGCAATTGTTCAATCGCATTTTTGATTCTTTGTCTGATTTAGAAGATGTTCATATTTTAGCTGGCAATATCAGACATCGCATTGCCGCATTTTCATTTTTTATCAAAGATTTGCACTATAATCTCGGAGTCAAACTACTCAATGACAGGTATGGTATCCAAATGCGTGGAGGTTGCAGTTGTGCTGGAACGTACGGACATATTCTTTTTGGAATTCCTATCGAACAATCTCACTCCATTTGCGAATTGATTGACAGCGGTGACCAGAGTCAGAAACCCGGATGGATCAGATTATCCATACATCCTGTGATGACTGATCAGGAGATCGATTACATATTGGATGCTATCCATGATATCAGGCTTAACTGGAGGACTTATAGCGGAGAATATCATTATGATGTCCAACAAAATTTATTTTTTCATCAAAGTGAATTGAAAACGGAGTCGGCACTGCATCTCGTTTAGAAAATTCGTGGGTATCCTATCGAAATGATTTCAGAGGAGCTTATTTAAATTTCATATTCCGCCACTAATGGGCAGTGGTCTGAAAATCTAAATTTCCTTTGATGCTCAAACGATTTAACTGAGTCTTTTAATCCAGGTGTGATCGAGTGATAATCTATCCTCCACCCTTTGTTTTTGTCATATGATCCTGCCCTGTAACTCCACCAACTAAATTCTTGTACAGAAGGGTGAATTACTCTAAAACTATCTACGAATAATTCCGAAAACCAAGTATGTAGCCAGGATCTTTCTTCCGGTCGAAAACCACTCGGCATATCCTTTCGTTCAGGATTGTGGATGTCAATATCTTCATGCACAATATTGTAATCACCTACCACGATCAGATTTTTATATTTTCGGATACATTCTTTAAAAAAGGGCAAAGTCCTGTCCAGGAATTTCATTTTAAACTCATGTCGGTCTTCACCTGAAGAGCCTGAGGGAATATAAACATTGAGCAAACTCCATTGTCCAAAGTCCAAAAGTACAAATCGTCCTTCCCTGTCATATTCGGGGATGCCGCATCCGTATACCACTGAAAGGGGTTCTTCCTTAGTCAGAGTCATCACGCCGCTATAGCCTTTTTTTTCTGCACATGACCAGTAGGCACGATATCCTAGTGAACCAAACAGGTGTTCATCTGCCATGCTTTGGTCCATTTTTGTCTCTTGAATGCAGACGCAATCAAATCCATTTTCTTCAAGCCATCCATGAAGATTTTTTTGCATTGCTGATCTTAGTCCATTCGCATTAAGAGAAACTATTTTCTTCATGTATGTGTATGATAAAAAAGAAGAAATTAAAAATCATTGTAGTCTCAAAGAATATAATTTCTTGAATCGGATTATTTTTGTTTTTTTACATCATTCAATACATAAATCGACTCCAAGATTTCCTGATCTTTTGAAATAGATTTTAAAAAATCTTCATTTCTTCCCACTCTGCTGGAATCCATATTGATATAATCCATATCAGATTGAAGGTTAGTACTCTTCAGATGTGGAATTACATCTTTCCCCAGATTCTCGAACTTCTTTGCCAATTCATTCCTTTCTTTCATTATTCCAGCAAATCTGTCATAGTTCAATGGAAAAACTTGTTGATCTCTGAGACTTTTCAACCTTTTAGCATTTTCATCTATCAAACTATATGTCGGATTGTTTTTTATCCTGTCTTTGCTCTTGGCTTTAATTTCATCTAAATTGGAAATTGAAAATACATTTTGAACGTAATTTTCTTTTTTGATTACGTCGTATGGCATTGGATGCTCGTATTCTTTTTCGCCATTATCCAGATAGCTATAATAATTCGGTACCAAAACATCAGGTTCAACCCCTTTCAATTGAACAGAACCTCCATTTACTCTATAGTATTTTTGAATCGTGATTTTTACTTCACCAAGTGGCTTTACAGCGATAGGATCACCACCCGAAGCGAGTTGAATCACATTTTGATTAACAGTCCGATCCAGATTTACAAATCGCTGGACAGTACCTTTTCCAAATGTAGATTCACCACCTAAAATTACCGCTCGTTTGTAATCCTGAAGACATGCTGCGATAATTTCTGAAGCTGATGCACTGTTGCTGTTTACCAGAATTACCATTGGTCCATCAAAATGTACAGAAGGGTCAGGATCCATATAAGGACTTATATTGCCACGGCTACGTACCTGCACGATTGGTCCTTCCTCGATGAACAAACCAGCCATCTCAACCACTTCTTGCAGGGATCCACCGCCATTGTTTCTTAGGTCCAATATCAAACTCGTTGCACCTTCAGCTTTTAGTTTTTTCAACTCATTCGCGATATCTTTAGCTGCACTTGGACCATTAGGATTGTCAAAGTCTGCATAAAATCTAGGCAATTTGATGTAGCCTACGTGCGAAAGCAAACTATCCACACCGATAATTGCCGACCTGGCAAATCCTTCATCCATGATGACCTCATCTCTCGTAATTGTTATATCCTTTACCACACCACTGGATTTCTTGACTTTGAGTGTGACGATTGTGCCTTTTTTACCGCGAATCATTTTAACGACATCATCGATCACCATACCTTTGATGTCAACCGGATTTTGATCTTTTTGCTGTACGCTCAGAATGAGGTCATTGTTTTCGAGATCTTTTTGTTTCCAAGCCGGGCCACCCGGAACAATGGATACCACCTTAGTATATTCACGGTCAGTTTGCAGTCGGGCTCCGATTCCTTCCAGTTTACCGGTCATGTTGATATTGAAATCTTCTTTATCTTTTGGAGAGAGATAGTCTGTATGTGGATCGTATTGATGTGTCAATGTATTGAGATAGATTTCAAAACGATCATTGCGTTTGAATTCTTTCATCCTTTTAAACCACCCTTCGAAGTTATCTTTGACTTCTTTTCTAATATCAATTTCCAGACTGTCTGCTGGTTTGGTTTTGTTTTCTTTTTCGAGATTTTTTTTGTCATCATAATATCGACTCATCAATTCATATTGAATTGATTTTCGCCAGAAATCCTTGAGCTCAGCATCATCTTTTGCGTATGGTCTGGTCTCTTCATCCAAAGAAATGTTCTCTTCTGATTTGAATACGAAAGGCATATCAATGTATGAATAAAAATAACTTTCTGCTTTTTCCAAAGCTTTGTCCATCAAATCATTAGACTTATCAAAGAATGAAGTTTCACCGTTCTTGAACTGATCATCGATGAGCATTCTTTCTGACTCCAAAAGCTTTAGATCCTGTGATGTAAACAGGCGTTTTCCGGCATCCAGGTTGAGTAAATACTCTTTAAATACCGTTTGCGAAAAATCGTCATTGACATTTTGTGGACTGTAATGATATCCTTGAAGGATGTCATAAACACTCTTCAGTAGCAGGCCTTCGCGAGATTTTGGCTCAGGTTCTGTGCGGCAATAAGCTGTCAGACAAATCACCAGAATAAAGGATGGCATCAAGAATAACCAGGATCTTTTATATTCCATTTTTTGCTTCATTTGTTGAGTATAAACGCGAGAATGCTTAAATAAGACTCATCAAAGCACAAAGTTCACTTTTTTTAGCAAAAGTTTAACCAAATGAATGAGCTTATCAATTTGGATTAAATAGTAGGAGCTAAACTAAGCGTCAACCCAACTGGTGACATCCTCTACCGGCTTTCGGGAGGAGTTGAACTGCAAGTCCGGTTTTTTCCATCCCATAAAAAAGTACCCAAGGCATTCAGTTCCTTCATCTAAGGGATAGAAATCATTGAAATCCTTGATGGCCGAGGGAGTCGACCAATATGATCCGATGTTGAGCACACTACAGGATAACCACAAGTTTTGAACTGCACAAGCCAGAGCAGCGGTTTCTTCCCAAGCCGGGATGAGAGTTTCAGGACTTCTTTTGATACAAATGGCTATGACTGCAGCAGATTGTAAAGGCTTTTCCCCAGCTTTTTTCATCTTTTCAACACTGAAAGTTTCTGATGAAGCCGTTTTTTTGTAAAAAGTCTGTAAAAATTCGCTGAATCGTGATCGCGCCTTACCGGTGATGACTACAAATCTCCAGGGCTCTGTCTTCTTGTGTGTTGGCGCCCAAGTGGCATTTTCCAACATGGCTTTGATTAGTTTTGGATCGATCTCTCCCGGTTGATAAAACTGAGGATAGACTGCTCTTCTGTTTTTAACCAAATCGCTGAATTCTTCAAATGTAACCATATCTTTATTTTAATATGTTAAAAAAATAATTTAGATTTGCTTAAATTTTATAATAAATTATGACAAGTGCTGCTGAAGATAATTATCTGAAGGCAATTTACAAAATTGCCAATTATTCTGGAGATAAAACAGTCAGTACCAAATCCATAGCCGAAGAAATGCAAACTTCGGCGCCTGCAGTGACCGATATGTTGCACAAACTGGCGGAGAAAAAGCTGGTTCAATATCAAAAGTATTACGGCGTAAAGCTGAGCAAAGAAGGTCAAGTGGTCGCACTGCAGTTATTGAGAAGGCATAGATTATGGGAGACTTTCCTGCATGATAAGTTGGGATTTTCATGGGCTGAGGTGCACCCATTGGCAGAGCAATTGGAGCATATCAGATCTGAGGCATTGATCGATAGTCTGGATCAGTTTTTAGGGCAGCCGAAATTTGACCCACACGGAGACCCGATCCCAAATGCCCAGGGCAATATAACCATGAGGTCACACCTGATCTTGTCTGAGATCGTTCCCGGTGATGAGATCTACCAGATTATTGCTGTAAGACAACAATCAGAAGATTTTTTGAAATTTCTTTCAGAACATAAAATGACACAGGGGCGATGCATAAGGCTCAAATCCGTCAACGCCTTTGACAGAAGCTGTCTGATCATCAATGAGTTGGATGCCAGCATTTCAATCAGCAATCAGTATGCGAGACAAATTTTCGTAAAAAATATCACATGAGGGTGCTCATCATTTTGATCATTTGGTTCGGGGCAGAATTAGATCAAATAGCAGCTCAAAAGCTAAAGGTCTTGGCG
>WBZU01000118.1_pt2 | contig 34515 bp, 29 predicted proteins | sample 5204311 | NCBI WGS metagenome assembly WBZU01 (sample SAMN12344359, study PRJNA552823) | activated sludge metagenome | biome: Activated sludge suspended growth; feature: Nitrification reactor; material: Wastewater; isolation source: activated sludge from nitrification reactor of wastewater...
GACGCGCTGACTTCCCTCGCCCGCGTACGCGAGCCAGACGAAGCCGAGCTCGGGCCGCGCAACGAACAGGTCGAGCGCGCGGTCGAGCGCCTCGGCGTCGCCGTCGCCGTACGCGGCCGCCGACGCGCGGTAGTGCTCGTCGCCGCCGAGGAACGCGCCGAGCAGCGCGTGCGCGTCGTTCCGCGTCGCCGCCGTCATCGGCTCGCATTCGATCGCGGACGTCGCGCCGGCGCGGCTCACGGCGCGGACACGACGATCGGCGCGAGCGCCGCGCGGATCCGGGCGGGCACCGGGACCGGCGCCTGCGTCGCGCGGTCGACCCAGACGTGCACGAATCGGCCGGTCGCGGCCGGCGCGTCCTCGCCCCGCCGGAACAACCCGATCCGGTAGACGACGCTCGAGCGGCCGAGCTTCGTCACCGCGATCCCGGCGTCGATCGTCTCGGGAAACGAGAGCGACGCGTGGAACCGGCAGCCGGTCTCGACGACGAGCCCAATCTCCGGCGAGCCGGCGATGTCGAGCCCGCCGTCGCGGATCAGGTGCTCGTTCACCGCAGTGTCGAAGTACGAGTAGTAGGTCACGTTGTTGACGTGGCCATAGCTGTCGTTGTCCATCCAGCGCGTCGGGATCGCGAGGAAGCGCCGGTAGGCGGAGCGCGCCGGCCGATCGTCTCCGCCCGTCATCGCCGTCCCGTGGGCGACCCGCCGAACATGCGCTCGTCGAGGAGCTCGATCCAGTGGCGCACCGGGCGCGAGGTGCCCGACGCGAGGTGCGTCATGCAGCCGATGTTCGCGGTCGCGATCACGTTCGGCCGGTCGGCCTCGAGCGCGGCGAGCTTGTTGCGCTTCAGCTGCGAGGCGATCTCCGGCTGCAGGATCGAGTAGGTGCCCGCCGATCCGCAGCACAGGTGCGCATCGGCGACCGGCAGGAGCTCGTGGCCGATCGCGCGCAGGATCTCCTCGACCGCGCCGCGGATCTTCATGCCGTGCTGCAGCGAACAGGGCGGGTGGAACGCGACACGCATCGGCCCCTGGTCCATCGCGACGAGCGGCGCGATCCTCTTCCACTCGGGCGCCACGACCTCGACCGTGTCGCGCGCGAGCGCGGCGACGCGCGCCGCCTTCGCCGCGTAGACGGGGTCGCGCGCGAGCAGGTGGCCGTAGTCCTTGACCATCACGCCGCAGCCGCTCGCGGTCACGACGATCGCCTCGGCGCCCGCCTCGATCTGCGGCCACCACGCGTCGACGTTGGCGCGCGCGAGCGACTGCGCCTCGTCGTGCTCGTTCAGGTGCAGCGGCAGCGCACCGCAGCAGCCGCCGCCGGGCACCCGGACGAGCGAGACGCCGACGCGGTCCAGCACGCGCGCGAGCGCGGCGTCGATCGACGGCGCGATCGCCGGCTGCACGCAGCCCTCGAGCACGAGCATCCGGCGCGAATGGCGCGGCGCCGGCCACTCGCCGGCGGGCCGCGACGAAGGGATGCCGCGCGCGAGCTCCGCGGGCATGAACGCCTTCGCGACGCGGCCGAGCGCGAGCGCGCCTCCGAACAGCGCTTTCGACCGCAGTCCCTTGCGCAGCGACCAGCGGCGCGCCGCATCCGCCGGCGAGCGGCCGACGCGGCCCTCGACGATCTTGCGGCCGATGTCGACGAGACGGCCGTACTGGACGCCCGACGGGCACGTCGTCTCGCAGTTGCGGCAGGTGAGGCAACGGTCGAGGTGGAGCTGCGTCTTCGCGGTGACCGGGTCGCCTTCGAGCACCTGCTTGATCAGGTAGATGCGCCCCCGCGGGCCGTCGAGCTCGTCGCCCAAGAGCTGGTAGGTCGGGCAGGTCGCCGTGCAGAACCCGCAGTGGACGCAGGCGCGCAGGATCGCGTCGGCCTCCTCGCCGTCGGGCGTACCGCGGAACTCGGGCGCGAGCTTCGTCTGCATCAGAACGCGCTCGACAGGCGGTGACGGTTCAGGATCCCGGCCGGATCGAACGTCGCCTTGAGGCGGCGGTGGAGCTCGGCGAGCGCCGGCGGCAGCGGATGGAACGCCTCCGCGGGCCTCGGGGTCGCGCGGAACAGCGTCGCGTGGCCGCCGTGCGAGGCCGCCCACGCGCGCAGGCGGGCCGCGTCGGTCGCCGGCGTTGCGGCGAGCCAGCGCAGCGCCCCGCCCCATTCGATCAGCTGCTCGCCCGCGAGGTCCGTGTACGGCGCCGTCGAGCCGACCGAGAGCCGCCACAGCGGCGCGCGCGCGGCCGCCGCGGCGGCGAAGAACGCATGCCGGTGGTCGCGTACCGAGGACCAGAGGGCATCCGCGTCTTCGATCGCGCTCCCGCCCATCTTCGCCGACGCAGCGGCGACCGCGCTGGGCGCGCCGGACAGGCGCACCGCGAGCCGACCCTGGTGGAAGCACGTCGCCGACAGCGGCAGCGGCTGTCCGCCCCACTCGTTGACGCGCCGGATCGACTCGTCGGCGGACAGCTCGAACGCGCGCGTGGCCTCGACGCGCGGCAGCGGCAGGCACTTGAGCGAGACCTCGGTGACCACGCCGAGCGTCCCCATCGCGCCGGTCATCAGGCGCGAGACGTCGAAGCCGGCGACGTTCTTCATCACGCGCCCGCCGAACGCGAGCGAGCGTCCGGTGCCGTCGATGATCCTGGCGCCGAGGACGAGGTCGCGCGCCGCGCCCGCGTAGGGGCGACGCGGCCCCGAGAGCCCTGCCGCGATCGCGCCGCCCAGCGTCCCCCCCGGCGCGAAGCGCGGCGGCTCGAACGCGAGCATCTGGCCGGCGTCCCGCATCGCGGACTCGACCGCCTCGAGCGGCGTCCCCGCGCGCGCGGTGATGACGAGCTCGGTCGGCTCGTAGTCGACGATGCCCGCCACGCCGCGCACGTCGACGACGTCGCCCACGAGCTTCTCGCCGTAGAAGTCCTTCGTGCCGCCGCCGACGATCCTGAGCGGCGAGCGCACCGCGGCCGCCCGCCGTATCGTGTCCTGCAGCGCCTCGATCGCGGGGTCGGCCATCGTCGGAGGGTCAGGCGCGTCCGGCGAGCTTGTCGCGGTAGACGAAGCGCGGCTCGTCCGCCTCGATCACGATCGACTCGGCGACCGCATCGCGCTCCCACTCGCGCATGAACGGGTGCGCGAGCAGCGCGGCGAGATAGTCGCCGGCCTCGCCGGTCGGCGACACCCGGTAGGTCCGGAAGCGGAACGCCACGGGCGCGTAGAACGCGTCGGCGATCGAAGGCGCGCCGCACAGGAACGCTCCGCCGCGGCCGTGCCGCCGCCGGCTCTCGGTCCAGATCTCCTCGACGCGCGCGACGTCGGCGGCGAGCCCGGGCGACCAGGGCCGCACGTCGAGGCGCTCGCGCACGCACATCGTCATCTCGTCGCGCAGGGACTGGAACGAACTGTGCATCTCGGCCGCGATCGAGCGCGCCCAGGCGCGCGCGGCCGGATCGGCCGGCCACATGCCGGGATGGCGCTCGGCCAGGTACTCGGCGATCGCGAGCGAGTCCCAGACGACCGTGTCGCCGTCGTGCAGCGCGGGGACGAAGCCCGACGGCGAGAAGCCCTTGTTGGCCGGGTTGCGGCCGCGCCCGACGAGCTCGACGACGACCTCGCGGAACGGCGCGCCTGCGAGCTTCGCGGCGAACCAGCCGCGCAGCGACCAGGACGAGTAGTTCTTGTTGCCGACGTAGAGGGTGAGCATCAGGCGTCAGACGACAGAGGACAGAGGACAGTCGCGCCGGCGTCGCCGGTGGCGGCGCATCGAGCGCCGATGACGGTGGTCCGTTTCACTATGCCGGGCATGCGAGGCGTTCTGGTGCTCACGGTTGGAGTGCCGCCGCTACAACTTTCGATCCCTTCGGCGGCGCTCGATGCGCCGCCACAGGTGGCGTCGTCGCGACTGTCGACTGTCAACTGACTCCTGACTCCCGAAGCGGCACCGTCTTGCCCGGGTTCATGATGTCGAGCGGATCGAGCGCGCGCTTGATCGTGCGCATCAGGTCGACCGCCTCGCCGTGCTCGGCGACGAGCGCGTCGAGCTTGTGCATCCCCACGCCGTGCTCGCCGGTGCAGGTGCCGCCCATCGCGATCGCCCGGCTCGATACGCGCCGCGCGAGCCCCTCGGCCTTCTCGCGCTCGGCGGGGTCGTCCGGATCGAACAGGACCACGAGGTGGAAGTTGCCGTCGCCGACGTGGCCCACGATCGGGCAGACGAGCCCGGTGGCGTCGACGTCGGCGCGCGTCTCGAGCACGCAGTCGGCGAGCCGCGAGATCGGCACGCAGGCGTCGGTCGCGAAGCCGAACGAGCCCGGCTTGAGCGCGAGCCCGGCGTAGTACGCGTTGTGCCGCGCCTTCCAGAGCTTCGTGCGGTCCTCCTGGGCGGTCGCCCAGCGGAACGCGCCGCCGCCGTGCTCGGCGACGATCTGCTGCATGAGCGACGACTGTTCCTCGACGCCGCCCTCTGTGCCGTGGAACTCGAAGAACAGCGTCGGCTTCGCCTCGTAGCCCTCGAGCTTCGAGTAGCGGATGCAGGCGTCCATCTGCACCTCGTCGAGCAGCTCGATGCGCGCGACCGGGAGCCCCATCTGCATCGCGACGATCACCGCGTGGACGGCCGAGCGCAGGTCGGGGAACTGCGCGACCGCGGCCGCGATCGCCTCGGGCACGCCGTAGAGCCGCAGGCTCACTTCGGTGATGATGCCGAGCGTGCCCTCGCTCCCGACGAACAGTCGCGTGAGGTCGTAGCCCGCCGACGACTTGCGCGCCCGGCCGCCGGTGCGCACGATCCGTCCGTCCGGCGTGACGACGGTGAGGCCCAGCACGTTCTCGCGCATCGTTCCGTAGCGCACGGCGTTGGTGCCCGACGCGCGCGTCGCCGCCATGCCGCCGATCGTCGCGTTCGCGCCCGGATCGATCGGGAAGAAGAGCCCGGTCCCCTTGAGCTCGGCGTTGACCTGCTCGCGCGAGACGCCCGCCTGTACGCGGCAGTCGAGGTCCTCGGCGTTGATCTCGAGCACTTTGTTCATCTGCGAGAGATCGACGCACACGCCGCCGTGGATCGCCGCGACGTGGCCCTCGAGCGACGTGCCGACGCCGAACGCGATGACGGGCACCCGCACCGAGGCGCAGATCCTCACGATCGTCGCGACTTCCTCGTTCGTGTGCGGAAACACGACCACGTCGGGCAGCGCCGCGTCCGCGAGCCCTTCTCCGTGCCCGTGCTGCTCGCGGACCGACGGGTTGACGACCGCGCGGTCGCCGAAGCGGGTCGCGAGCTCGCCCAGCGCGGTCGCGAGCGCTTCGGGCGACGGGCGCCGTCTCGGGTCGATCGGGGCGTTCATGCGGGCTCCTCCGGATCAGAAGCGCGGAATGTCCGGATGGCGAAGCTCGCCGTGGTGCACGTGCATCCGGCCGAACTCCGCGCAGCGCGCGAGCGTCGGCACCGCCTTGCCCGGATTGAGGAGCCCGGCCGGGTCGAACGCGGCCTTGATCCCGTGGAAGCGCTCGAGCTCGTCGGGCGCGAACTGCGCGCACATCGTCGAGAGCTTCTCGACGCCCACGCCGTGCTCGCCGGTCACCGTGCCGCCGACCTCGATGCAGAGCTCCAGGATGCGGTCGCCGAACGCGATCGTCTTCTCGGTCTCGCCGGGCTGGTTCGCGTCGAACAGGATCAGCGGGTGCAGGTTGCCGTCGCCGGCGTGGAACACGTTGGCGCACGCGAGGCCGAACTCCTTCGACCACTCGGCGGTCCGGCGCAGCACGAGCGGCAGCGCCTTGCGCGGGATCGTGCCGTCGATGCAGTAGTAGTCGGGCGAGATGCGGCCGACGGCCGGGAACGCGGCCTTGCGGCCCGACCAGAGCAGGAGCCGCTCGCGCTCGTCGCGCGAGACGCGGATCGACGTCGCGCCCGACGCGGTGAGCACGCGGCGGATCTCGGCCATCTCGGCTTCGACCTCTTCGGGCGTCCCGTCGGCCTCGACGAGCAGCACCGCGGCCGCGTCGAGCGGATAGTCCGCGTGCACGAACTCCTCGACGGCGCGCGTCGCCGGCTGGTCCATCATCTCGAGGCCGCCGGGGATGATGCCGGCGCCGATCACCGCGCCGACCGCCGCGCCGGCCTTCTCGACGTCGTCGAACGCCGCGCACGCGACCTGCGCGAGCTGCGGCTTCGGCGTGAGCTTGACCGTGACCTCGGTGAACACCGCGAGCAGGCCCTCGCTGCCGGTGACGAGCGCGAGCAGGTCGTAGCCGGCCGAGTCGAGCGCGGCGCCGCCGAACTCGACCGGCTCGCCGGTGACGAGCAGTCCGCGTACGCGCCGCACGTTGTGCACGGTGAGCCCGTACTTGAGGCAATGGACGCCGCCCGCGTTCTCGGCGACGTTGCCGCCGATCGAGCACGCGATCTGCGACGACGGGTCGGGCGCGTAGTAGAGGCCGAAGGGCGCGGCCGCCTCCGAGATCGCGAGGTTGCGCACGCCCGGCTGCACGACCGCGGTGCGCGCGAGCGCGTCGATCGACAGGATCTTCCGGAACTTCGCCATCGACAGCACGATGCCGTCGCGGTGCGGCAGCGCGCCGCCCGAGAGGCTCGTGCCCGCACCGCGCGCGACGACTGGAACGCCGGCCGCGTGACAGACGCGCAGCACGTTCGCCACCTGCGCCTCGGTCTCGGGCAGGACGACCGCCGACGGCAGCTCGCGGAACAGCGTCAGCCCGTCGCACTCGTAGGGCTTCGTGTCCTCGGGCGCGGTGAGGAGCGCGGACGGCGCCAGGAACGACGCCAGCTCCGCGTGCACGTGGGGGTCGAGCATGAGTCGCGCGTCGTCGGGCAGTCGCGGCGCCCCGGGAGGCGCCCTGCCTGCGATTATTCCACAGTCGGCGCCCGCCGCCTCCCGCGTCCGCGCGACGCTCGCCCGCCGCCTGCCAGGCCCTACACTATCCCGATGACCGCGCCCGCCCCCGTCCCCGTCCCTCCCGCTCCCGGCGCGCTCGCCGGGCTCAAGGTGCTCGAGATGGGCGCGCTGATCGCCGGGCCGTTCTGCGCGAAGCTCCTGTGCGAGTTCGGCGCCGACGTCGTCAAGATCGAGCCGCCCGGCCAGGGCGACCCGCTGCGCAAGTGGCGGTATCTCCAGGACGGCACGTCGGTCTGGTGGCACGTCCAGTCGCGCAACAAGCGCTCGGTCGCCCTCGATCTCCGCAAGCCCGAGGGCCAGGCGATCGCCCGCGAGCTCGCCGCGCGCGCCGACATCCTGGTCGAGAACTTCCGCCCCGGCACGCTCGAAGGCTGGGGCATGGGCTACGAGACGCTCGCGCGCGCGAACCCCGGCCTCGTGATGGTCCGCATCTCCGGCTACGGCCAGACCGGCCCGTACGCGTCGCGCCCCGGCTTCGGCGTGATCGGCGAGGCGATGGGCGGCCTGCGCCACGTCACCGGCACGCCCGACCGCCCGCCCTCGCGCGTCGGCGTCTCGATCGGCGACACGCTCTCGGCGCTCTACGGCGTGATCGGCGCGCTCACGGCGCTCGAGCACCGGCGCCGCACCGGCCGCGGCCAGGTCGTCGACGTCGCGCTCTACGAGAGCGTGTTCTCGGTGATGGAGTCGATGCTGCCCGAGTTCGACGCGTTCGGCGCGGTGCGCGAGCGCACCGGCTCGATCCTGCCCGGCATCGCGCCGACGTCCGCCTACCGCTGCGGCGACGGCAGCTACGTGCTGATCGCCGCGAACGGCGACTCGATCTTCCGGCGCCTCGCGCTCGCGATGGGCCGCGACGACCTGGCCGCGGACGCCTCGCTCGCGCGCAACGACGGGCGCGCCGCGCGGCAGGACTGGCTCGACCGCGAGATCGAGGCGTGGACGACCGTGCGCTCGCCCGCCGACGTGCTCGCCGCGATGGAGCGCGCCGAGGTGCCCGCCTCGCGCATCTACTCGATCCGCGACATCGTCGCCGATCCGCAGTACGCGGCGCGCGGCATGATCCGCGAGATCGCGACGCCCGGCGGCGGCACGCTCAAGGTGCCCGGCGTCGTGCCGAGGCTCTCGGCGACGCCGGGAGGATTCACGCGCGGCGGCCCGAGGCTGGGCGAGCACACGCGCGACGTGCTGCGCGAACTGGGCTACGGCGACGACGCGATCGACGCGCTCGGCGCGCGCGGCGTGATCGAGGTCGCGCCGGGGTAGCCCGCGCCCGTCCGCGAACGCCGGACCTACCCGGCCGGCACCTCGACGTCGAGCAGCGGCGCGTACTGCTGAGCGCCGAAGATGTCGGGGTCGCCGGGGCTGCCGCTCGGGCGCAGGCGGGTGATCGTGAACTTGATCGCGTTGCCCGGATCGAACTCGACGAAGTCCACGATGCGCTCCGGCGCGATCCGGTAGAGCCGGCACACGGACTCGCGCGTCAGCACGCGCGCGCGCTTGACCCGCTCGTACGCGTCGCGCGCCGCGAAGATCACGTCGAACGTGATCAGGTCGACCCCCGCGTTCTTGCTGCGGATCGTCTTGGCGAGCGTCGAGAGCTTCTGCGTCTTCATCGTCGAGGCCCGTCAGACGCCGGCGGTCGTCATGTGCGTCCGGAAGAGCTCGAGCGGGTCGTCGCAGCGCAGCGTGTGATTGAGCGTCCAGCGGTAGGCCGGGCTCGCGCGCAGCACCTCGTCGAGCGCGAACGCGACCGAGCCTGCGGACCCCTTCACCTCGGGCAGGCGCGCATAGAACATCTGCCGCGTTCCGATCATGCAGACCTCCTCGGCCATCGCGGCGGTCGGCGCGACGCCCTGCACGAGGATGCAGAGCTCGTGGGCGGGCCGGTCGCGGTTCGGCTCGAGCTCACCCATGATGCCGTCGCGCCCGTAGACCGTGTAGTGGAGCTCGTAGCCGGTCTCCCCGAAGCGCTCGCGCACCTTGTCGCGCGCCCACGCGATCACCTGGTCGACGTGCGCGATCGTATACGGGTCGCGGATGCCGACCATGCCCACGTAGCGCTCGCCGACCTTCCCCGCGCCTTCGAGCTTGACGCGGAACTCGGGCGACGACCGGAACCTCGCGCCGGTGATGCGCGTCGTCTTCTCGGCGACCTGCTCGTAGCGGCACTCCGACATGTCGAGCGTGCCGCCCGCGACATGCTCGTAGTACGGGTTCGAGCGCTCGTACATCGCGTGGCCGGCGACCGAGGCGACCGTGCAGCGCTGCGCCGGGTGCATCGCCGTCACCTCGACCGCATCGTGCGTGATCTCGCCCAGCACGGTCTCCTTGCCGCCGTAGGGCTCCGCGCAGAAGGATGCGCACTCGAGCACCTTGCCGAGGTAGTACGCCTGGCTCTCGGGGAAGCCGCGGAAGATCGCCGGCGCGGCGAACACGCAGCTGTCGCTGCTGCGGCCGCCGATGATCACGTCGGCGCCCTGCTTCAGGAGCTCGATGAACGGGTGGACGCCCGCCATCGCGACGATGCGCTCGGTCGCGTCGAGCTCGCTTCCGGTCAGGTCGGCGTGGCCTTCGAGGCCCGCGACGCGCTCGCCGGCGTTCATGCGGCGAACGAGTTCGACCTTCGCGACTTCCGAGTAGAAGCAGCCGAGCCGGAAACGAGGAAGCCGGTGCTTCTCCGCGAGTTCCCGGATGATCCGCACGTACAGGTCGACGCGGCTGTTCGCGCCGGTGTCGCCGGCCGAGCCGATGATCATCGGAACGCCCAACTCGCGCGACGCCACGAGCATCAGCTCGAGGTCGTGCGTCTGCCAGGCGAGCGGGCTCGTCGACGTGTCGGAGCCCAGCGGGATCGGTCCCACGTCGTCGCTGCCGGAGTCGGCCGCGATGCAGTCGGGGCGCGCCGCGACGCCGAGCCGGAAGCTCTCCTCGCGCGTCGGGGCGAAGCCGAGGTGACCGTTCGGGCAGATGATGCGCAGGGACTGCATGGCGGCGCTGCGTCGGGGTCCATTGATCATAGCAGACGAAGCGGGGCGCGGACGCCGCGCATGGACGGCCTATGCTCCCGCGCGCTACGATCGCGCATTCCGGATCGGAGCGGAGGAGCGACGACGATGGGCTCGCGCGGAATCGGGATCGTGCTGGCGGTCGCGGCCGCCCTCGGGTGGACGCCGGGCGCCGCCGCGCAGGCCCCGCTGCCGAAGACGATCAGGATCGTCGTGCCGTTCTCGGCCGGCGGCAGCAACGACGTGGTCGCCCGCGCGATCGCCACGCCGCTCTCGGCGCGGCTCGGCGTCCCGGTCATCGTCGAGAACAAGGCCGGCGCGGCGGGCGTCGTCGGCGCCGACGCGGTGGCGAAGTCGCCGCGCGACGGCTCGGTGCTGCTCCTCACCTCGTCCTCCTTTCTGACGGCCGCCGCGACGCAGGCGCAGCTCCCGTACGACCCGATCGCCGCGTTCGCGCCGGTCGCGATGGTCGGGCGCGGGCCGATGCTCTTCGTCGTCTCGTCGGCGACGCCGTACAAGTCGCCCGCCGACGTCGTCGCCGCCGCGAAGGCGAGCCCCGGCGCGCTCAACTACGGCACCGCGGGCGTCGGGTCGATCGCGCACCTGACGACCGAGCTCTTCGGCGACACCGCGAAGATCCGGATGACGCACGTGCCCTACAAGGGCGCGGCGAACGCGGCGATCGACCTCGCCGCCGGGCAGATCCAGGTGATGGTGTCGAACTACAGCACGGTCGCGCCGCTGATCAGGTCCGGCAGGATCCGGCCCATCGCGGTCACGTCGGCGAAGCCGCATCCGGCCTTTCCCGACCTGCCGCCGCTCGCGTCCGTCGCGCCCGGCTTCAACGTCGACATCTGGGTCGGCGTGTTCGCGCCGGCGGGGACGCCCGCCTCGATCGTCGAGCGCCTGAACCACGAGATCGTCGCGATCGCCGCCTCGCCCGAGCTCGCCGGCGTGCTCGAACCGGACGGCACGCTCCCCGACGCGATCGGCCCGGCGATGTTCGCCGGGCGCCTGAAGGACGAGCTCGCGCAGTGGAAGCAGATCGCCGCCGAGCACAGGATCGTCGCCGAGTGACGCGACGCCCGGAACGAGCGTGCCGCCGATGCCCCCGACCGACGCCGAGATCAACGGCCTGCTCACGATCGCGCTCGCCGCCGCGTTCGCCGACGGCGCGAAGGACGACCGCGAGCGCACGCGCCTCCGCGAGCTCGCCTCCCGCCTCGCCGGCGACCGCATCGACCTGGCCGAGCTCGACCGCAAGGTGCTGCTCGAGCGCGCGCCGCTCGCCGAGATCGTGCGGCCGCTGGCGACGCCCGAGGTCCGCCGGTACGCGTACGAGCTGGCCGTCGCCGTCGTCGACGCCGACGGCGTCCACAACGACGCGGAAGGCGCGTTCCTGCGCGACCTCGCCTCGGCGCTGGGCCTGCCGGCGGACGCCGCGGCGAAGACCGTCGCCGACGCCGACGCGATCGCGGCGACGACGGCCGCGCCCGCCGTCGAGGGCAAGGTCATGCCCGACGCCGCGGCGCTCGACCGGAAGATCCTCGATGCGTCGATCACCAGCGCCGCACTCGAGCTCCTGCCCGAGACGCTCGCGTCGATGGCGATCCTGCCGCTGCAGGTGCGCCTCGTCTACCGGATCGGGCAGGCGCACGGCTACGAGCTCGACCAGGGCCACATCAAGGAGCTGCTCGCGGCGCTGGGCGTCGGCCTCACCGGCCAGTACCTCGAGCAGTTCGGCCGCAAGCTCCTGGGCGGCCTCCTCGGCAGCGTGCTGGGCGGGGTGGGACGCGCGGTCGGCCACCAGGCGGCGAGCTCGGGGATGGCGTTCGCGACGACCTGGGCGCTGGGCCAGCTGGCGAAGCAGTACTACGGCGGCGGGCGGACGCTCGACATGGACAAGCTCGAGGCCGCGTTCGCGCCGCTGGTCGGCCAGGGCCGGGCGCTCGTGCAGCGCTACGGCGGCGAGATCGCCGAGCGCGCGAGGTCGATCGACGTGAGTCACCTGCCCGCGCTGATCTCCCGCGTGTGAGGCGTCGCCGGACGTAACGACGTGTAACTTCCCCCGTCATTGACATGGGTATAGAGTCGCCGCACCCTGGTCCCGCCCGCGGACCGCGACCGTTGCCGAAGGAGTTCGCCATGCGCGCGCCCCCGTTCCAACGCCCGCTGCGCCCCATCGCCGCCGCCGCGCTCGCGGTGACGTTGTCCTCGCCCGCCCTCGCCCAGACGGCGGACAAGCCGGCCGTGAACGTCGGCGACGCTTGGACCTACGCGCAGACGACCGACACCGGCAGGGAGACGAAGGAGAACAACTGGACCCGCCGGGTCGTCGCGGTCGGCGCGGAAGGCTACGAGGCCCAGGTCGGCGAGCGCATCTTCAAGTTCGATCCCTCCGGCAACTTCCTCGACCCCAAGGGCGCCGAGTTCAACCGGACGATCTACAAGTTCCCGATGCAGGTCGGCGCCGAGTGGACCTATTCCGCGCGGTTCGGCACGCAGGTGTTGATGGACCAGCGCGGCAGCTACAAGGTGGTCGGCTTCGAATCGCTGACGGTGCCGGCGGGCACGTTCGACTGCTTCAAGGTCGAGGGCAAGGCGGAAGCCGCGTACAAGGCATCCTACCAGCAGCAGGTGCGCGAGACCTACTGGTACTGCCCGAAGGTGAACGCCGTCGCGAAGCTCTCGCGCGAGACCGCCACGACGTCGCGCGACTCGCCGTCGTCGCGCGAGAAGGTCGAGCAGGTGCTGACGAAGTACGCGCCGAAGGGCTGACGCGCGGCCGGCCACGAGCGCGGCCGCGCGCGCTTCAACGCGCCAGCCGCCGCGCGAGCCGAACGAACGGATCGCCCTCGACGAGCGCGAGCAACTCGCGAAAGGCCGGCCGCAGCCCTTCACGCTTCCACGCGAGATAGCCCGCGTAGCGCGCGTCGTCGCCGGCGAGCGCGACGAGGAACCTCGCGAGCTCCGCCGGCCCCGCGAAGCCCGCGGCATCGATGTAGCACCGGTCGGCCGGCGCGAAGTCCCCGACATTCGGGGCCCCCAGCACGACCGGCACCGAACCCGCGATCAGCGCCTCGAAGAACTTCTCGGTCACGTAGTCGCGCGCGATCGAGTTCTCGAACGCGAGCGTGAACCGGTAGCGGGCGAGCGTCGCGAGTTTCGCCGGCCGGCCGTCGTCGCGCTCGAGCGTGCGATTGCGGTGGCAGCGGCCGTACGAGTCGATCGCCATGCGGCGCATCATCTCGCCGACGTACGCGTGGCGACCGCTGCGGTCGTTCGCGTTCGACGCCACGTAGACGGCGGGCGCCGCCTCGGTCTTGGACGACGGCGGCGCGAGCAGGGCCTCGGCGTCGGGCGCGTAGGTGACCCAGACGTCCGAATCCCGGCGATAGGTCATCGTCAGGTCGAACGGCGCCATGTACGCGGGATCGGCCTGCCGCGGGTAGTTGACGTCGCTCTCCATCGACCATGCGACCCAGCGCTGGCCGGGCCGGCGCCCGACGGGCAGCGTCGCGGAATCGAGCGTCGGCAGGTGGAAGACGATCGCGTCGGCGAGCGGCGCGGTCCGGCGGTCGCGCGTCAGACGCCAGCCGTCGCCGAGCTCACGCTCGGGGCCGGCCATCGACCAGTCGTCGTTCCACAGCAGGATCGTGCCGGACGAGGGTCCCGTCATCGCCGCCCTCCCGTGGGTCGGGCTTCAGCCCGACGATGTTCCCCGCATGGGATGCGGAAGCGGCGGACTGACGTCCGACCCACGGGTGCGCGCTGTGGGTCGGGCTTCGGCCCGACGCGACGTCCCGCGGCCTCCTTGGACGGTCCGCGGATGTCGCAAGACCGGCGTGTCGGCCGCCTGCGGGGATCGCAATCCCGCGTCGTCGATCCCCACGCGTCGCGTGGGGCCCCTCGCCGACGCAGCGACCCCGCTAAACGCACCGCCCGCCATCGACCTCGAGGCACGCCCCGGTGATGAACGACGCCTCGTCCGACGCGAAGAACACCGCCGCCGTCGCGATGTCGGAGGGCAGCGACAGTCTGCCGAGCGGGATCGTCGCGACGAACTTCGCGCGCATCTCGGGCGTGTCCTCGCCCATGAACTGCGCGAGCATTCCGGTCTCGCCCGCGACCGGGTTGATCACGTTGACGCGGATGTTGTCCTTCGCGAGCTCGGCCGCCATCGAGCGCGACGTGACGATCGCCGCGCCCTTGCTGCCGTTGTACCAGGTGAGGCCCGGACGCGGTCGCACGCCTGCGGTCGACGCGACCGTCACGAACACGCCGTTGCGCTTCGCGCGGAAGTGCGGGACAGCGTGCTTCGCCGTCAGGTAGAGGCTCTTGACGTTCACCCGGTAGATCCGGTCGAACTCCTCTTCGGAGACGTCGAGCATCGGCTTGTTCCGGTGCGTCGTGCCCGCGTTGTTGACGACGACGTCGAGGTCGCCGTAGACGGCGAGCGCCGTCGCGACGAGCCGCGAGACGTCGGCGTCCTTCGACGCGTCGCCGGCGACCGCGTGCGCGGTTCCGCCCGAAGCGACGATCTCGCGCGCGACGCGCTCGGCCGCCTGGTCGACGAGGTCGTTCACGACCACCTTCGCGCCTTCCAGCGCGAAGCGCGTCGCGATCCCCTCGCCGAACCCGGAGCCGCCTCCGGTCACGATCGCCACCTTGCCCTTCAGTCTCATCGCGTTCCCGTCCCTTCAGTCGTTGTCCGCGTCGCGGCGATCCTTCGGCTTCTTCGCGAGCCAGGGCTTCCCTTCGACGTCGACCCGGTTCGCGCCGTCGCGCCGAGGGTCCGTCGCGCGGTCGCTCTGCCGAGCCCGTGAACGCCGGCTTTCTACCCGTGCTGCAGCACGACGGTCTTCAGCGCCGTGAAGCCGTGCAGCGCCTCGAAGCCCTTCTCGCGCCCGTAGCCCGAGTGCCCGAAGCCGCCGAACGGCAGCTCGACGCCGCCGCCCGCGCCGTAGCTGTTGACGAACACCTGCCCCGCGCGGACCGCGCGCGCCATCCGGAGCTGCCGGCCGCCGTCGCGCGTCCACACGCCCGCGACCAGCCCGAATTCGGTGCCGTTCGCGAGCGCGATCGCCTGCGCCTCGTCGTCGAACGGCATCGCGGCGAGCACCGGCCCGAATACTTCCTCGCGCGCGAGGCGCGAGGCTGCGGGCACGTCGCGTACGAGCGTCGGCGCGACGTAGTAGCCGGACGACGGCGCGGCGCCGACGATCGACCCCTGCCCGGCCACCGGCAGCTTGTCGCGCGACGCGTCGGCGAGGAAGCCGCGCACGCGGTCGAGCTGCGAGGCGCGGATCAGCGGACCGCAGTCGAGGTCGTCGAGCGCGGGACCGACCCTGAGCGCCGAGAAGACGCCCGCCAGCCGCTCGAGCAGCTCCTCGTAGCGCGAGCGCTCGACCAGCAGCCGGCTGCCCGCCGAGCAGGTCTGCCCGGCGTTCTGCACGATCGCGTTGACGATCACCGGAACCGCCGCGTCGAGGTCGGCGTCCGCGAACACGATCTGCGGCCCCTTGCCGCCCAGCTCGAGCGTGACCGGGCAGTGTCGCTTCGCCGCCTCCTGTGCGACCAGCGCACCGGTCGCCGGCGACCCGGTGAACGACAGGTGGTCGATGCCGGCATGCGAGGCGAGCGCCATGCCCGCCTCGCGCCCGAGCCCGGTCACGACGTTGAGCGCGCCTTCCGGCAGCCCCGCCTCCGCCGACAGCTCCGCGATGCGGAGCAGCGACAGGCACGCGTCCTCGGCCGGCTTCACGACGCAGGCGTTGCCCGCGGCGAGCGCGCCGCCGACGCTGCGCCCGAAAATCTGCATCGGGTAGTTCCACGGGATGATGTGGCCGGTGACGCCGAGCGGCTCGCGCCAGGTGAGCACCGTGTAGCCGGGCGTGTAGGGAATCGTGTCGCCGTGCAGCTTGTCGGGCGCACCCGCGTAGAACTCGAAGTAGCGCGCGCAGGCCGCCGCGTCGGCGCGCGCCTGCTTCATCGGCTTGCCGCAGTCGCGCGCCTCGACCCACGCGAGCTCGTCGGCGTGCGCGGCGATCGCGCGAGAGAGCGCCATCAGCCGGCGGCCCTTCTCGGCCGGCGCGAGCCTGCCCCATGCGCCTTCGAACGCCGCGCGCGCCGCGCGCACCGCGGCGTCGACGTCCGGCGCGTCGCCGCGCGCGATCGACGCGAACGGCTTGCCGTCCGACGGGTCGATGACCGGCAGCTCGGCGCCGGTCGCCGGGGCGTGGAACGTTCCGCCGATGTAGTGCCGGGCGGGGGTGCGAATCGCGAGCGCGGAGCGGGGTGCGTTCATGGCGACTCTCTCAGAGAAACGGGGGCGGACGCGACTTTCCATTCACGCGCCATGACCCCGGACAGGAAATGATGCTCCCCGACCCCGCTCCCCGGAAGTCGAGTCTCGCCCCAATGGCAATCGAGTCTGACCCCATTGAACCCATGGAGCCTACGTCCTCGGCGCGAACTTGTGCGCGAGCGTCTCCTCGTCGACGCGCGGCACGTAGGCGATGCCGTCGCGCGCCGCCCACACGCTCACCTGGAAGTGCAGGGGGATGAGCCCCGTGTCGCCGATCGCGAGCTCGGTCGCGCGCTGCAGGTAGGCTTCGCGCTTGACGTCGTCGACGGTCATCAGCGCATCCTCGGTCAGCGCGTCGACCTTGCCGTTGCTGTAGCGGCCGCGGTTCGCGGTGCCGAAGCCCTTCTCGCGGTTGAACGTCATCAGCAGCGCCTTCAGCGACGACGACGCCTCGCCGGTGCCGGTCGACCAGCCCGCCTGCAGCACGCTGAACTTGAGCTCGGTCGCCTGCGGGAAGAAAGTCGCCGACGGCATCGCGACGACCTCGGTCTTCACGCCGATGCGCGTCCACATCTGCGCGAGCGCCTGCGCGATCTTCGCGTCGTTGACGTAGCGGTTGTTGGTCGCGTGCAGCGTGAGCGCGAAGCCGTCCGGATACCCGGCTTCGGCCAGCAGCTTCTTCGCGCCGTCGGGATCGACTTTCTCGACCTTCAGGTTCTTCGTCGCGCCGAACAGGAAGTCGGGCACGAGCTGGCCCGCGGGGACCGCCTCGCCCTCCATCACGCGCTCGACGACGAGCGGCCGGTTGATCGCCATCGACAGCGCCTTCCGCACGCGCGCGTCCCTGAGCGGGTTCTTCGCGAGCGGGGTGCCGTCCTTCGCGGTCACGAACGGCGTGACGTCGCGGTTGCTGTCCATGTGCACGTACATGAGCCGGTCGGACGTCTGCCGGAAGAGCCCGAGGCGCTTGTCCTGCTTCAGCTTCGCGACGTCGGCGGTCGGCACGTTCTCGATCGCCTGCACGTCGCCCGAGAGCAGCGCGGCCACCCGCGCGGCGTCGTTCGTGATGAGCCGCAGCGTCACCTTCTCCCAGGGCGTCCTGCCGCCCCACCAGGCGTCGTTGCGGACGAGCTCGATCCGGTCGCCCTTCGCGTAGCGGACGAGCCGGTAGGGGCCGGTGCCGATCGCGGCCTTGCCCGAGTTGAAGTCCTCGGTCGACGCGTTCGCCGCGGCCTTCGAGACGATCGCGACCTGCACCATGTCGGAGGGCATCAGCGGATACGGCTGCGCGGTCCGGAAGCGGATCGTGTACGGGTCGACGACGTCGATCTTCGTGATCTGCTTCGTGTACGCGGTGAACGGGCTCGGGCTGTTGGGCACCTTCGGCACGCGCTCGATCGACGCGACGACGTCGGCGGCGGTGAACTCGCTCCCGTCCGAGAACTTGACGCCGCGGCGCAGCTTGAACTCCCACACGGTCGGCTCGATCGCCTTCCACTCGGTCGCGAGCCCCGGCATCAGCTGCGACTTCTCGTTTCGCGCGATCAGGTAGTCGAACAGGTGCTTCGCGACCGCGTTGTTCGGCGTCAGGTTGTGGTAGTGCGGGTCGATCGCGGTGACGTCGGCCGCGAGGCCGATCACGATGGTGGCGGCGTGGGCGGGCAGCGCGGCGGCCGCGGCGAGCCAGGCGAACGCGGCGGCGAAAAGACGGATCGGCGTCATCGGGACTCCGTGGGGAAGGTGGGCACGCAGGACAGCGCTGTCGGACGCGCCGGCAACCGGGAAGCATAGCAAGTCCGCCGCCACGTGTAACAGAGTGCGTCGGCGCCCGGCGGCCGGTCAACGGGAAGCACGCGAGCGCCGTTCATGACGAGGACGGCCGCGTCTCGCGCGCCGCCCCCGCGAAAGGAATCCACGATGTCACGTCGCCTTCCCGTTCTTGCCGGCGTCGCCGCCCTCGCCTGCGCCGCCGCCTTCGCCTCGTTGCCAGCGCGCGCCGATCGCGTCGCCTGGAGCGTCACGATCGGGGGTCCCGGATTCGCGGTGTCGGCGGGCCAGCCGTGGGGCGGGTTCGTCGCCGCGCCGGCCGTCCGGCCCGTCGTCGCGCCCTGGGCGCCGGTCGCCGGGCCCTGGACGCCCGTCGTCGCACCCGCGCCGGTCGTGCTGGCGCCGCCGATGCTCGTCGCGGCGCCGGTGGTCCCGGTCGTGCGGCCGGTCCGCTGGCGCCACGCGCGCCCGGTCATCGTCGTGCCACCGGCGTTCGTGCCCGCGCCGGTCGTGGTGCGGCCGTGGTAGCGAACCGGCGCGGATACGCCGGAACCCCGTCGGCCTGAAGGCCGACCCACACGCGACTTCCGTGGGTCGGGCTTCAGCCCGACACTCTTCGCATCGCCCGACGCTCTTCGCATCGCCCGACGCTCTTCGCATCGCCCGACGCTCTTCGCATCGCCCGACGCTCTTCGCATCGCCCGACACTCTTCGCATCGCCACAACCCCGTCGGCCTGAAGGCCGACCCACACTCCGTTCCCCCTGTGGGTCGGGCTTCAGTAACCGACACTCTTCGCATCGCCACAACCCCGTCGGCCTGAAGGCCGACCCACACGCGACATCTGTGGGTCGGGCTTCAGCCCGACACTCGTCGCATCGCCACAACCCCGTCGGCCTGAAGGCCGACCCGCGTTCAGCCCCGGTAGCGGATGCGGTAGATCGCGCCGGCGTAGTCGTCGCTGACCAGCAGCGACCCGTCAGGCGCGACCAGCACGTCGGCGGGACGGCCCCAGACCGTGCCGCCGTCCAGCCAACCCTCCGCGAACGTCTCGTAGCCGGTCGCGCGGCCCGACGCGTCGACCCGCACGAGGCTAACGCGGTAGCCGATCTTCGCGCTGCGGTTCCACGAGCCATGCTCGGCGATGAACGCCTGCTCACGGTACGCGGCCGGGAACTGCGTGCCCGTGTAGAAGCGCATCCCGAGCGGCGCGACGTGCGGCCCGAGATTCTGCTCGGGCGCGACGAATTCGCCGCACGCGCGCTGGTGCCCGAACTCGGGGTCGGCGATCGTGCCGCCATGGCAGTACGGGTAGCCGAAGTGCTGGCCGGGACGCGCGAGCCGGTTGAGCTCGCACGGCGGCAGGTCGTCGCCCATCCAGTCGCGCCCGTTGTCGGTGAACCAGAGCTCCTTCGTGCGCGGGTGCCAGTCGAAGCCGACCGTGTTGCGCACGCCGCGCGCGATCACCTCGTAGCCGCTGCCGTCCGGGTTCATCCGGCCGAGGTTCGCGTAGCGATCCGGGTCGGGCGCGCAGATGTTGCACGGCGCGCCGACCGGCACGTAGAGCTTGCCGTCGGGCCCGAATGCGATGAACTTGCGTCCGTGGTGGCCATCGGTCGGGAATCGATCGCTCACGACCACCGGCGCCGGCGGATCGTCGAGCCGCTTCTCGATGCCGTCGTAGCGCAGGATCCGGCTCACCGCCGACACGTAGAGCGCGCCGTCGCGAAACGCGACGCCGGCCGGCTCGCGCAATCCCCGCGCGACCACGCGCACGACCGGCGGCTTGCCGGCCGGGAAGCTCACTGCGTGCACGAGCCCGTTGACGCCGCCGACGAACAGCGTCCCCTCGGAACCCCACGTCATCGCGCGCGCGCTCGGCACACGCGCGAGCACCTCGATCGCGAACCCCGGCGGCAGCCGGATCTTCCCGATCGGCAGGTCGGACTGCGCCGCGGCGTGCGTCGCGACGAGCGCGAGCGACGCGGCGAGCGCCCGCGTGACGATCCACGGCCTGCGGCGCATCGGCGATCCTCCTCAGTCCCGGTCCAATCATCGCAGCAATGCGCCCCCGCGGACAGCCTCCCCGCCGCCGGACCCGGACGCCGCCGACGCCGGAGTGCTATGCTGGCCGTTCGCCCTGACCGCTTCCCCGCGATGAACGCCCCGGACCGCACGTTCGCCTCGCCCGCCCCGGGCGAGCCGCAGGTGCGCGACGTCTCCGAGCTCGCGGCCTGGCCGATGATCCGCACGCTCGTCGGTTTCGACACGACGAGCCGCGACTCGAACCTCGCGCTGATCCACTGGGTCCGCGACCACCTCGCCGGCTTCGGCATCGCCTCGACGCTCACGTTCGACGACGAGCGCCGCAAGGCGAACCTGTTCGCGACGATTCCGGCGCGCGACGGCAACGCGACGACCGGCGGCATCGTGCTCTCGGGCCACACCGACGTCGTGCCGGTCGACGACCAGCCCTGGAGCAGCGACCCGTTCGTCGCGACGCCGGTCGGCGACCGGATCGTCGGCCGCGGCGTCACCGACATGAAGAGCTACTCGGCGACCGCGCTAGCGCTCGTGCCGCTGTTCGTCGAGCACCCGCTCGCGCGGCCGCTGCACTTCGCGCTCTCCTACGACGAGGAGGTCGGGTGCGTCGGCGTGCGCCGGCTGATCGCCGAGCTGCCCGCGCGCGGCGTCGCGCCCGACGGATGCATCGTCGGCGAGCCGACCGGCATGAAGCTCGTCGTCGCCCACAAGGGCAAGAAGAGCTGGCGCTGCCGCGTGCGCGGCCACGAGGCGCACAGCTCGCTCACGCCGCGCGGCGTCAACGCCGTGCAGATCGCATGCGAGATCGTCGCGCACATCGCGGCGATGGCGCGGCGCTTCCACGACGGCGCGCGGCGCGACGACGCGTACGACGTCCCGTACACGACGCTTCACGTCGGCACGATCCGCGGCGGCACCGCGCTCAACATCGTGCCGCGCGACTGCGAGTTCGTGTTCGAGGTGCGCCACCTGCCGTTCGACGATCCCGACGCGCTGCTCGACGAGGTGCGCGCGTACGCCGAGTCGTTCGTGCCCGCGATGCGCGCGGTGGCGCCGGACGCGTATGTCGCATTCGACCCGCTCTCGAAGATGCCCGGCTTCGACACCGAGGACGGCTCGGCGATCGCGGAGCTCGGCCACGAGCTCTGCGGCCGCGCCGGCGCGGGGAAGGTGTCGTTCGGCACCGAGGCGTCGCTCTTCCACGGGGCGTCGATTCCGACGGTGATCTGCGGCCCCGGCCACATCGAGCAGGCGCACCAGCCCGACGAGTGGGTGTCGCTCGGTCAGCTCGCGCTCTGCGAGGCGTTCATGCGCCGGCTCGCCGCGCGGCTGCACGCGGCGTGAGCGCGGTCGGGCTTCCGGGCGCTCCGGCCTCCGCGACCACGCCGCCCATCCCGGCGATCGAGGTCCCGTTTCCGGACATCTCGCGCTGGGAATCCGGCAACGCGGGCGTCCCCTATGTCTGGACGTTCGCGTCGCCGCGGCCGGGCCCGCACGTCGTCGTCCAGGCGCTCACGCACGGCAACGAGGTGTGCGGCGCGATCGCGATCGACGCGCTCCTGCGCGAGGGGCTGCGCCCGGCGCGCGGCACGCTGACGTTCGTGTTCGCGAACGTCGCGGCGTACCGGAGCTTCAATCCCGCCGATCCCTACGCGTCGCGCTGCGTCGACGAGGACTACAACCGGCTCTGGTCCGCCGACGTCCTCGACAGCCCGCGGACGAGCCGCGACCTCGCCCGCGCCCGCGAGCTCCGGCCGGTCGTCGACCGCGCAGAGGCGCTCATCGACCTGCACTCGATGACCGACCCCTGCCCGCCGCTCGCGCTCGCCGGCACGCGGGCGAAGGGGCTCGCGCTCGCGCGCGCGGTCGGCGTGCCGCGCGACATCGTCATCGACGCCGGGCACGCCGCGGGACGCCGCGTGCGCGACTATGCGTTCTTCGACGACCCGGACGATCCGCGCGCCGCGCTGCTCGTCGAGTGCGGCCAGCACTGGGAGCGCTCCGCGCCTGCGGTCGCACTCGAGGCGACGCTCCGCTTCCTCGCCCATTGCGGCACGATCGATCGGGCCGACGCGCTGGCGCGCGTGGGCGAGGGCCCCTCTCCGTCGCAGCGCGCGATCGAGGTGACGCGCGTCGTGACGATCGCGACCGACCGTTTCGCGTTCGCGATGCCGGTCCACGGCCTCATGGTCGTGCCGCGCGCGGGAACGCTGCTCGCGACCGACGGTCCGGCAGAGGTGCGCACGCCGTTCGACGATTGCGTGCTGATCATGCCGACGCGCAAGCCGAAGATCGGCGAGACCGCCGTGCGGCTGGGCCGGATCGTCGGCTGAGCGTCGGCCGGATTCGCAGGTCGGGCTCGTGGGTCGGGTTCGTGGGTCGGGCTCGTGGGTCGGGCTCGTGGGTCGGGTTCGTGGGTCGGACTTCAGTCCGACGCTTCTTCTTCCATCGCGCGAAATCGTCGGGCTGAAGCCCGACCCACAGGGATCGGGGTTCGCGTTAGGTGGGGCCACGATCGTCGGGCTGAAGCCCGACCCACAGGGACCGGCGTTCGCGCGATGCGGCGTCGCGATCGTCGTTTGCGGAAGCCCGACCTGCGGGGACCGCGGACGCCGCGCACCCCGACACGGCGGACTTCAGCCGGATGCCGTCGGCGCGCGTGCTTTCGCACTCCGCGCGAGGATGCGCGCCGCAGTGTCGACGCGCATCCCGATCCGAAGGCCCAGCCGCGCCGCCGCACCGTTGACGCACGACAGCGTACCGTTCGCCCAGAGCGAGCGCGCGTCGCCGATGCGCGCGCTCCGGTAGGCGACGGTCGCCGCCGGCAGTCCCCGACCGTCCAGCACCGGCAGGCGCGACGTGCCCGCGTCGTCGAGGCCGCGGCCGGCGTCGTGGAAGAACGCGCCCGCCGCGTCGACCGGCAGCGCGCTGGCCGGATCGCCGCCGTGCAGCGCGCCGTGCGACCCGATCACGAGCACCACGCCCGCGTCGTCCGGCCGCACGCCGCCGATCGAATCGAGCGCGACGATCGGCAACGACGACGCGTCTCCGGGTGCGAGCAGCGTACGCGACTCGAGCTGCGGGGGAAGGCGCCCCGAAGGCATCGGGGCCGCGCACAGCCGTTCGACCGCGTCGCGGCAGCGCATGCCCGGCGCGACGCCCAGCGCCACCGCCCTCCCGTTGGCGAACGAGATCACCCCGTGCGCGAGCGTATCGGCGGCCATCGCGATGCGCGCCGACGTGTGCGCCACCGTGGCGGCCGCCATCCCCGCGACGTCGAGTGCGGCGGCGCCCGCGATGCCCGCGTCGTCGAGCCCCCGGCCCGCGTCGTTGAAAACGGCCGCGCGCGCGCCTGCCGCGAGCGCGTAATGCGCCGCGATCATCCCGCCGTGCGAACCGGTCACGAGCACCGCGCCGCGCGCGTCCGGGCCGAGCGCGGTGACGCTGTTCGCGACGACGACGCCCGCCGTCATTTCGCCGGCGTCGCGGGCGGCGTGGCCGGCGGCGCGGCCCCGGCCCCGGTCGCCGTCGCCGGGAGCGTGGCCGGCAGTGCGGCACCGGTCGCCGTCGCCGGGAGCGTTGCCGGCGGTGCGGCCCCGGTCGCCGTCGCCGGGAGCGTGGCCGGCAGTGCGGCCCCGGTCGCCGTCGCCGGGAGCGTGGCCGGCAGTGCGGCCCCGGTCGCCGTCGCCGGGAGCGTGGCCGGCGGTGCGGCCCCGGTCGCCGTCGCCGGGAGCGTGGCCGGCAGTGCGGCCCTGGTCGCCGTCGCCGGGAGCGTTGCCGGCGGTGCGGCCCCGGCCCCGGTCGCCGTCGCGGGCGGCGCCGCCACGGGGGGGCCGGCGGCCGGCGCGTCCCTCGCCTCGCGCGACTGCGCGACCGCGCGCTCGGCCGCCGCGACGAGGTCGGCGCCGATGGCGTCGCCGCGGCTCGCGCGCGCGGTTGTCGCCGCAGTCGCGAACGCCGCGTGCCCCGCCCGCGTGAGCCGCGTCTCGCCCATGCCCTGTGCGACGAGCGCCGACTCGGCCGCCTCCTCGCTCGCCGCGGCCGTCGAGCGCCCGGCGATCGCGCGCGCGGTGTCGAGCGCGGTCGTCCGTTGCGCGTCGGACCACGCGTTCCACACCGGCCGCCGCACCGCGAACACCATCGCGTCGCCGAACGCTCCCCAGCGGGCGAGATGCCGGTAGCCGGTCGCCGGGAAGCGCGCGGCGACGAAGCTCGTCGCCATGCCGTCCTGGCCGTCGAGCCGCCCCCCCGCGAGCGCTTCCTGCGCCTGCAGGAAGCTCATCGCCTCGGGACGCGCGCCGAGCACGGCGAGCGTCTCGACGACGAGCGGGCCACCGGTCGCGCGGATGCGCAGTCCCGCGAGGTCCGCGGGCGAACGGACGGCGCGATCGACGGTCGCGAGCGACCGGTGCCCGAGCGGCGCGAACGCGAGCAGCACGACACCGCTCTCGAGGGCGCGCTTCATCAACTCGCCCGCGACCTCCGGCGACGCCACGAGCGCCGCGAGGTCAGCGGGCTCGGGCGCGATCCACGGCAGCGCGTAGACCGCGAGCGAAGGCAGCTGGGCCGACCACGCGAGGGCCGATCCGACCGCGAGGTCGGCCTGGCCTTCGCGCAGCGCGAGGAACTCGCGCGCCGGGTCGCGCTGCGCGAGGGCGGCGCCCGGGACGAGCTTCGCGTCGACGCGCCCGGTCGCCGACGCCGCCATCGCCTCGGACCACGCCTTCGCGGCAGCCCCGAGCGGAAACGCGGGGGCCACCGCCACCGACATCCTGAGTTCGTCCGACGGCGCCTGACCGAGCGCGCGCCCGGCGCCGCATGCCATCGCGAACCCCACCGCCAGCGCCATGGCGATGCGCGAGATCGAGTCCGACATGGGGCGCAGTCTAGCAGCCGGGGCAATGCTCAATCGGTCACGATCGCCTCCTGCGGCGGATCCCGCCAGTAGCGCGCGGACACGAGGCGCGCGCGTTCGACGGCGCCGATGCGGTCCGGGCCCGCGTCGAACGAGATCGCGCCGTCGCGGTCGGTACGCAGGATCGCGGCTCCACGGGTCGCGTAGCGCGCCACGACGTCGGCGCGCGGATGTCCGTAACGGTTGCGATAGCCCGGCGTGAACACGGCGATCGCCGGATTGACCGCGGCGACGAACGCCGGCGTCGACGAGGTCCGGCTGCCGTGATGCGGCACGACGAGCACGTCGGCGGGAAGCCCATCGCGCGCCTCGTGCAGCAACCGCGACTCGCTGCGGGCCTCGATGTCGCCGGCGACGAGCACGCGCGCGCCGCCCGCCGAAACCGCGATCACGCACGACAGGTCGTTGGTCTTCGCGCGGCGATCCGCGTAGAACGCGGGCGTCGGATGCAGCACCTCGAACGTCACGCCGTCCCACTCCCAGCGCATCCCGTCGGCGCAGCGATCCGCGGGCGCCCCGGCGCGCCCTTCGACGAGCGGGTGGTCGCCGGAAAGCGACGAGACGAGCCGGCCGACCGGCACCGCGCGCAGGAGCGAGGCCGCGCCTCCCGCGTGGTCGAGGTCCTGGTGGCTCACGACGAGCGTGTCGATGCGGCCGATCCCTTCGTGCCGCAGATAGGGCGCGACGATGCGGGAACCGGCGTCGGCGGCATCGTGCCAGCGCGGCCCCGTGTCGTAGACGAGCGCGTGCCGATGCGTGCGAACGACGACCGCGAGCCCCTGCCCGACGTCGAGCACGACGATCCGCGCCATGCCCTCCGGCGGCGGCGCCGGCGTCGCCAGCAGGAGCGGCGCGATCCACAGTGCGCCGAGTCCCCGGCCGGGAACGCCGCGGGGCGCGAGCATCCACGCGACGCCGACCGTCGCCGCGGCCAGCGTCCACGGGAGCGGCGCATGCTGCACCCAGGCGGCGGCCGGCAACGCCGCGAGTGTTTCGAGCATCGCCATCAGCGGCGCGAGCACCGCGTGCGCCGCCACGAAGCACGCGTCGAGCGGCACGACGATCCCCGCGACCGCGAGCGGCACCACGGCGAAGGTCACCACCGGAATCGCCACGGCATTGGCCACCGGCGAGACCAGCGACACCTGACCGAACAGCGCCAGCGCGAACGGCACGAGGCCCACGGTGACCGCCCACTGGGTCCGGGCGCCCTCGCGCAGCGCGCCCGAGAGCCGGCCCGCCACCGTCGCCGCGCGGCGCCGCGGCACCCGGCCCGCCGCCGCGTAGATCAGCACGGCCACCGCGCCGTAGGACAGCCAGAAGCCGGCCGACAGTACCGCCCAGGGATCGAGCGCGAGCACGGCGGCGAGCGCCCAGAGCCAGACGACACCCGAGGTTCCGTGGCGCGAGGCGAGGAGCCCGAGCGCCCCGGTCGCGAGCATCGCGAACGTGCGCAGCGCTGGCACCTCGGCCCCCGCGAGCAGCGTGTAGGCGCCCGCGGCGAGCACGCCCGCGATCGCGCCGGTGTGGCGGGCGGGCAGCCGGTCGGTGAGCCGCGTCGAGCGCCGCGCGAGCACGGCGGCAATCGCCCCGGCGAGCCCCGCGAGCGCAGTCACGTGCAGCCCCGAGATGCTCACGAGGTGCCCGACGCCGGTGCGGTTGAACACGAGCCATTGATGGTCGGGGATCGCGCGCTGGTCGCCGATCGCGAGCGCGGCCACGACGCCGGCGTAGCGCGCGTCTCCGAGCGCGGCCGCGATGCGCTCCCGCACGCGCTCGCGCGTGCGCTGCACGTGGTCGCGCCAGCGCCCGACGAACGCGTCGATCCGCGCGTTCGCCGCCGCCTCGCGCACGTAGCCGGTCGCCCGCAGGTTGCGCTCGAGAAGCCAGGCCTCGAGGTCGAAGCCGCCCGGGTTCGCGTAGCCGTGCGGACGTTTCAGTCGCACGACGAGCCGCCAGCGCTCGCCCGCGCGCAGGTCCGGCACCGGGACCTCGGCCTCGTCGCCGTCGAGCCGCGTCGCAGGCCACGCGAGCGACAGGCGCGAGGGCGCGACGGCTTCCGGCGTCTCGACGCGCTCGACCGCGAACGCGAAGCGCACGCCGCGCTCGGAGGCGTCGGGGAGGTCGTCGACGACGCCCGTGACGACGACGTCGACGCCCTCCCACTCGGCTGGCAGCGCATCGGCGAGCCGCGTCTCCGCGCGCCACGCGGCGTAGCCGTAGCCGGCGACCGCGGCCGCGAGCACGGCGGCCGAGAGCGGAGGCCAGCGCCATGACGGCGGTTCCGCCGCCCCGGTCGCTACCGCACGCGCAGCGCGAAGCTCGCCCAGCCGCGACCGCGCGACGAGGGCGATCGCGGCGATCGCGGCCGCGATCCACGCGACGGGCATCGCGGGGAGCTCGGCTCGGGTCTGCAGCGCGCCGATGCCCGCCGCGAATGCGGCGAGCAGCGCGGGCGCGGCGCTCCCGACGCGCGGGATCGGGAAGGCGACGACCATGCGCGATCGTGCCGCGCGGACAGGCGGCCGCGCCTTCGGCCGGATGGACGAGGCACAGGGCCGGGCCCCGAGTCCGCTCACTGGCTCATCCCATGAGCCGCCGGCGAGCGTACGTTCACCCTTCGTCGCCTTCGACACGGGTCCGAAAGGTCGACCGGCGCCGCTTCGAGCAGGTAGCATTGGGCCGGCAGCCGGAGACCTGAACGACGATGGCCCTACACCCCGACTTTCCGGTTTCTCCCTACGACGAGCTCGATCCGGCGACGCGCTGGTTTCCCGCCGCCGAGGAGTTGCGCGACTCGGCCTACGAGAAGCTCGTCCCGCCTCTGGTCGCGAAGATTCGCGCCGAGATCAAGGGGTGGCGCGACGACCGTTATCGCGGCGCCACGACCACGTCGCGCGCCCTGCTCGAATGGTGGTTCGACACCGAGCACCTCGTCGAGGACGCCGACGGCACGCTGTCGCCGTTCCGCTACTACTTCGCGCAGCGGGAGGCGGTCGAGACGGTCGTCTGGCTGCACGACGTCCGGAAGGTGCGCGACAAGTTCGACCTGATGCGCTTCGACGGCTCGGGCGCCGTGTCCGCCGGCATGTTCGACGAGGCCTGGCCCCGCTACGTGCTCAAGCTCGCCACCGGTGCGGGCAAGACCAAGGTCCTCTCGCTCCCGATCGCATGGAGCTACTTCCACAAGCTCTGCGAGCCCGACTCCACGCTCGCCCGGAACATCCTGCTGATCGCGCCGAACATCATCGTCCTGGACCGGCTGCGGCACGACTTCGACGGCCTCGGGATCTTCTTCAACGACCCGATCCTGCCGCCGAACGGCAAGGAGGGCCGCCACTGGCGCGACGATTTCCAGATGGCCGTGCACATCCAGGACGACGTCCGCGTGCAGAGCCGGATCGGCAACCTGTTCCTCACCAACATCCACCGCGTGTTCCTGGGCGAGAGCCGCGAGCCGATGCCCGACGACGAGGACCTGCGCGACTACTTCCTCGCCCCGTTCGGGGCGAAGCCGGTCGGCGCGACCAACGAAAGCCGGACCGATCTGGGCGAGATCGTCCGCGACATCGCGGAACTGGCCGTCTTCAACGACGAGGCGCACCACATCCACGATCCCCGGATGGCGTGGTTCAAGAGCATCCAGGACATCCATCACCGGATGCTCCAGAAGGATTCGCGCCTCGCGCTGCAGGTCGACGTCACCGCCACGCCGCGCCACGACAACGGCGCGATCTTCGTGCAGACCGTGTCGGACTACCCGCTCGTCGAGGCGATCCGCCAGAACGTGGTCAAGCACCCGGTGCTGCCGGACGCCGCGAGCCGCGCGCGTCTGGTCGAGCAGAAGAGCGCCATCTTTCCCGAGCGCTACGCCGACTACCTGCAGCTCGGCATCGAGGAGTGGCGCAAGAGCGCGGTCGGGCACGAGGTGCTCGGCAAGAAGGCGGTGCTGTTCGTCATGGTCGACGACACGCGCAACTGCGACGAGGTCGGCGCGCACCTCGAACGCATCTGCCCCGAGCTGCGGGGGGCCGTGCTCGTCATCCACACGAAGAATAACGGCGACATCTCCGAGGCCGCGTCCGGCAAGAGCAGGGAGGAGCTGGAGCTGCTGCGCAAGGCCGCCAACGAGATCGACGGGTGGTCGAGCCCGTACAAGGCGATCGTCTCGGTACTCGTCCTGAAGGAAGGCTGGGACGTGCGCAACGTCACGACGATCGTGGGCCTGCGCGCTTACGCGGCGCGGAGCAACATCCTGCCCGAGCAGACGCTGGGCCGCGGCCTTCGCCGGATGTACTTCGGGACCGACGCGAAGGAAACCGTCTCGGTCATGGGCACGCCGGCATTCATGGAGTTCGTCGAGTCGATCCAGAGCGAAGGCGTGGTGCTCGAGCGCGTCCCGATGGGCGGCGGCGCGACGCGCGAGGAGTCGCTCGTCGTCGAAGTCGACGCGGCCGACGGGGACAAGGATATCGATGCGCTGGACATCGGAATTCCGCGCCTGTCCCGCCGCTACGCCCGCGAGTTCAGGGAGCTGGACCATCTCGATCCCTCGGCGCTGCCGCCGGCGAATCTGCCGCTCAGGCCGTTCACGCCCGACGAGACCCGCGAGATCGTGTTCAAGACGATGCTCGACGGCGAGATCGACCACACGATCCTGCTGGACGATGCCGGCCCGGCGGACTACCGCTCGGTGGTCGCCTATTTCGCCCGGCAGATCCTGAAGGACCTGCGCCTGGTCGGCGGCTACGACGTGGTCTACGGCAAGCTCAAGGCGTGGATGATCCACTCGCTGTTCCGCGGCGCGCCGGTCGACCTGGAGGACCCGGTCGTCCTGCGCAACCTGTCCGAGCCCGAAGTCGGCAAGCTCCTGCACGACACGTTCGTCCGCGCCATCAACGGCCTGACGATCCGCGAATCGGGATCGGCGCGCATCGAGGACACGATCCGGCTGCGCGACACGCGGCCGTTCCGCACCGATCCGCGCAAGTACTACGCGCCGAAGAAGTCGCTGTTCAACAAGATCGTCGGCGAGCCGCGCGCGGGCGGATTCGAGCTCCGCTTCGCGCGCTTCCTCGACGAGGCGCCGGACGTCGAAGCGTTCGCCAGGAACTATCTCGCCATCGGCTTCAAGCTCGACTACGTGCGCGCCGACGGCGACTTGTCGAGTTACGTCCCCGACTTCGTCGTCCGGACCGCGGACGGCACGGGCTGGGTGGTCGAGACCAGGGGACGCGAGGAGCTCGACCTCCCCGCCAAGATGGCGCGCCTCGCCCAGTGGTGCGACGACGCCACGAAGGCGAGCCACGCCGACGGCGGAACGGACTGGCGGTTCGTCTACGTCGACGAGGACGGCTTCGGCCGGGCCGCGCCGAGGACGTTCGCGGCCCTCGCGGCGGCGTTCGTCGACTACCAGCCGTCGGCGGGCGGCGAGCGGCGATGACGACGGGCCGGACGCGGGAGCCGCCGCCTCCGGACGGCGGCGGGGTTCGCCGCGAAAGGAAGCATCGCGGTAGCCTTTCGCTACCCTTTCGTGTATCATGCAGTCATCCCTCTCCCCGGCGACCGGATACCTCCCGCCGCGCAAGCGACCATGAGCACGCTCGTCATCAAGAACCTGCCCGACGACCTCCACGCCCGCCTGAAGCAGCAGGCGGAGCGCAACCGCCGCTCGGTCACGCAGGAGGCGATCTCGCTGATCGAGTCGGGCATCGTCGTCCCGCGCCTCGCGCCGCCGCTCGACCCGCCGATCCGGCTCAAGGGCGGGCCGCTCAGGACCGCCGAGATCGACGCCGCCATCGACGAGGGTCGCGAGTAGCGGGCGCGATGGTCGTCGTCGACTGCAATGTCGTCGTTCATCTGCTGCTCGAAGGGGAGGAGACGCCGCGCGCTCGCGCCCTGCTGGGCCGGGACGCCGACTGGCACAGCGAGGCGCTGCTGATGTTCGAATTCGCCAACGTGCTCGCCACCGCCGTCCGCGTCCGTCGGCTCGCGATGCGGCACGCGACGATCGCGATCTCGCAGGCCCGCGCCGTGATCGAGCCCGGCCTTCATCTGGCGGACCACCAGCGGACGCTCGACGCCGCGGCGCACTATCACGTGTCCGCCTACGACGCGCGCTACCTCGTCGTGGCGCGCGATCTCGAGACGAAGCTCGTGACCGAGGACGCCCGCCTGCGCAAGGCGGCGCCCTCGCTGACCCTTTCGCTGGCCGACGCGATCGGTTACTGAAGCGCCGGCGCCCGGCCCGCCCTCAGCCTCCGCGCGTCCCCTTCCCGCCCTGAGCCTCCGCGCCTCCCGTTTCCGCCCTGAGCCTCCGCGCGTCCCCTATCCGACCAGCAGCCGTCCGACGACCCCAGCCGCGAGACCCGCCCTGCCCCTCCGCCGCACACCCCTTTCGCCGTCCCTCCCCGCGCCATGTCCCGCCCCGCCAAGCCCGCCTACGAACTGAGCGACGCCGAGAAGCGCGACCTGACGCAACTCATCAGCGAGGGCCGCCCGCTGCCGGAGAAGTACCGGTTCATCCTGTTCGAGGACAAACGCGAGGTCGAGCTCGTCTGGAACGGCAAGACCCGCGAGGTCTGCACGACCGTGCTGCCGTTCCAGTCGCTCGAGCACATCGACGAGCCGCGCAAGGAGACCAGGGTTCAGGAGGACCTCTTCGACGGGCGCGGCCGCCAGACACGCGGCTGGACCAACAAGCTCGTCTGGGGCGACAACAAGCTGATCCTGTCGTTGTTGGCGCTCAAGGCCGGCGCGCTGCGCCGCCAGATCGAGGACGCCGGCGGCCTCAAGCTCATCTACATCGACCCGCCGTTCGACGTCGGCGCCGACTTCTCGATGGACATCGAGATCGGCGGCGAGACCTTCCACAAGGAGCCCAACCTCCTCGAGCAGATCGCCTACCGCGACACCTGGGGCCGGGGCGCGGACTCGTTCATCGCGATGATTGCGAATTTCAGCGCATCGTAGACGGCCATTTCAGATGATTGTGGACGGTGTTTCAGTCTGATCGTAGACGCCGTTTCATCCGATGGTGGACGGCGTTTCAAATTGATCGTGGACGATCGCGGTGCGTGCGGGCGACCTGAGCTTTGGCATGCTGGCCGATTTTTTGGCCCGCCATGCCCACCCCCAGGATCCCGATGCGCCAGATTCGACAGACCCTTCACCTTCATTTCCAAGCCGGCCTGAGCTACGCGCAGGTCGGCCGCGCGCTCGGCGTGCCGAAGTCGACCATCGGCAAGGTGGTGTCGATGGCGCGTGCGGCGGGCGTTGACTGGGCGCGCGCCCAGACGCTGACCGACGAGGAACTCGAAGCCCGGTTGTACCGCCCGCCGGTGCCGCGAGCGGGCGGCCGGCTCGATCCCGACTTCGCGGTCGTGCACCAGGAGCTCAAGCGTCCGGGAGTGACGCTGATGCTTCTGTGGGAGGAGTACCAGCGCGGCCAGGCCGAGGTCGGCGAGCCCGCGTTCAAGTACACGAGCTTCTGCGTGAAGTACCGGGCGTGGGCGGCACGCCTGAAGCGCTCGATGCGCCAGATTCACCCGGCCGGCGAGCGCGCGTTCGTCGACTATGCCGGCCAGACGCTGCCGATCATCGACCCGGTTACCGGCGTCATCACCCGAGCGCAGGTGTTCGTCGCCGTGCTCGGTGCTTCCAACTACACCTACGCCTGTGCCACCGCGACCCAGTGCGCGGGGGATTGGATCGGCGCCATCATCGAGGCCCTGGAGTTCTTTGGTGGCGTGCCGCGCCTGCTGGTGCCGGACCAGACGCGCGCCTTGATCGCGCGGCCGGATCGCTACGAGCCGACGACCGGACGACTGCTTGAAGAGCTGGGCAGCCATTACGACGTGGCGGTGCTGCCGGCACGTCCCGGGCACCCGCGCGACAAGCCCAAGGTCGAGGTCGGCGTGCAGGTGGTCGAGCGCTGGATTCTGGCGCGGCTGCGCAACCGCCGGTTCTTTAGCCTCGCCGAGGTCAACGCCGCGATCGCCGAGCTGCTGCCGGTGCTCAATCAGCGACCGTTCAAGAAACTGCCCGGCTGTCGCGCGTCGGCATTCGCGGACTTGGATCAGCCGGTATTGCGGTCGTTGCCGGCCACTCGCATGGCGATCGCGAGGTTCAAGTTGGCGCGGGTCAACATCGACTATCACGTCGAACTCGAGGGCCACTACTACAGCGTGCCGCATCGCTTGGTCGGCACTCGGATCGAGCTGCGCATCACCCGCCGGACGGTCGAAGCCTACATCGGGCAGCAGCGGGTCGCCTGCCACGCCTATAGCCGCGTGCGTGGTGGCTACTCGACCACCCCCGAGCACATGCCAGCTTCGCACCGTGCCCACCGCGAATGGAGCCCGCAACGCCTGATCGCCTGGGGCGAGCGCATCGGCACCGCTTGTGGCGCCGTCGTGCAATGGCAGATGCAGCATCGGCCGCACCCCGAGCAAGGCTACCGGGCCTGCCTCGGCCTGCGGCGCCTCGCGCGGCAGTTCGGCGACCAGCGGCTCGAGGCCGCGTGCGCCCGGGCGCTGGCGATCCGCTCGCCGACCTACCGCAGCATCGCCTCGATCCTGAACAGCGGGCTCGACCGCCACCCCATGCCTTCGGCTTCGCCGCCGGACCCCATGCCCGAGCACGACAACGTGCGCGGGCCCACCTACTACCACTGACGGAGAACGAACTTGCTCAACGAACACACGGTGTCGCAACTGCGCAGCCTGCGCCTGGACGGCATGGTGCATGCGCTGCAGGACGCGGCGACCACGGCCGCAGCCGCCACGCTGCCCTTCGAGGAACGGCTCGCCTTGGTCGTCCAACGCGAGGTCGACTGGCGCGACGCCAAGCGCATCGACCGGCTGCTCAAGGCAGCCAAGCTCAAGGTGAACAGCGCCTGCCTTGAAGACATCGACTGGCGCGCCTCGCGCGGCCTCGATCGCACGCTGATCAGCGCGCTCGCCAGCGGCGACTGGCTGCGCCACGGTCACAACGTCCTCATCACCGGCGCCACCGGCGTCGGCAAGACCTGGCTCGCCTGTGCGCTCGCGCAGCAGGCGGCGCGCTCGGGCTTCTCGGCACTGTACGTGCGCGCGCCCCGGCTGCTCGAAGAACTGCGCATCGCCCACGGCGACGGCACCTTCAGTCGACGGCTCACCCAACTCGCGCGGATCGATCTGCTCGCCCTTGACGACTTCGCCATCGCGCCGATCACACCGCCCGAGCGCAATGACCTGCTCGAACTGCTCGACGACCGGGTCGGCACCCGGGCCACCCTGATCACCAGCCAGCTCCCGGTGTCGGGATGGCACGAATGGCTCAACGATCCGACCTTGGCCGATGCCATCCTCGATCGCATCGTGCACTCGGCGCATCGCATCACGCTCAAGGGGGAATCGATGCGCAAGAAGGCGTCGAAACCGAACCCGACCCCGCCCAAGGACGCCACCGTTTCAACGTGATCGTGGACGTTTGAGTTACGATACCCACGTTGCTCACACGCTACCGTGATCGTCCACGATAACATTGAAACCGCGTCCGCGATCTGCGCATTCCGGCGAAGTTGACC
>WBZU01000469.1_pt1 | contig 34499 bp, 30 predicted proteins | sample 5204311 | NCBI WGS metagenome assembly WBZU01 (sample SAMN12344359, study PRJNA552823) | activated sludge metagenome | biome: Activated sludge suspended growth; feature: Nitrification reactor; material: Wastewater; isolation source: activated sludge from nitrification reactor of wastewater...
GGTCCGCGGCTCCGCCGTCGCGCCGGCGCCGCCGGCGCACGAGGCGCCCGCCGCGAGGATCGAGCCGGGATGGCGCACCGTCGCCGCGCCGGTCGCGCCCGCTGCGCCGCCGGTCGAGGAAGCGAAGCCGCCGACGCACGCGGCGGGCGACGAGCGCGCCGCGCCGGCGCCGGCGGTCGAGGACCTCGACATTCCGGTGCTCGACGAAGCCGTCGAGTCTGAGGCGCCGGCGGCCGACGCCGAGGACTTCCCGGTCCTGACCGATGCGGTCGACGAGATCGAGGTCGCGGCGCCGGCGGTCGACGAGGGCGAGCCTTCCGACTGGCTCGTGCCGACGCCCGAGGACGAGAGCGTGCTCGGGCCCGCGCCGCCATCGGTCGCCGTCGTGCCGCCGGTGGCGGCCGAGGGCGCAGGCAGGTTCGCCGCGCGCGGACCGCTCCCGGCCGACGTCGAGAGCGCGCTGTCCGCGCCGCCGCCCCCCGAGATCGAGGACTTCGCGATGCCGGCCGCGGAGGCGCTCGACCACGACGTCACGATTCGCCGCGTCGTGCCGCCGCTGGGCGCGCCCGCCGCGCCCGCGCGGCCCCTCCCGCCCGAGATCGAGGACCTCGCCGAGGGCAGTCTCGCGGATCTCGATCCGGACCTGACCTGGACGCGCCCCGTCGCGCCTGCGGCGCCCGCGATCGCGCAGCCGGTCCCGCCCGCCGCGCGCGAGCCGGAAGCGCCGGTCGCGCACGCGCTCGCCGCGGAGCCCGCGGCGCCCGTGTCCGCCGCGCTGCCGGCGGGGACCGACTGGGACGCGCTCGCCGAGGAGATCCGCATGCAGGTGCTGCAGCGGATCGACATGTTCACCGACACGGGTCTGCGCGAGCGGCTGGGCGAGCGGCTGAAGCCGATCGTCGACCGCGCGAGCGCCGACCTCGTCGCGGCGATCAATCAGCACGTCGGCGAGCTCCTGCGCGCGTACGTCGCCGAGGCGATCGAGCGCGAGATCGACCGCTGGCGGGCGAGTCACTGACCGCGGATGCGCGGGCCGCCCTGACGCGCCCGGTTGCCTTCGGACGGCGCCGTGCTAGACTGCGCCGCATGTCGTCCGCCGCCGCCTCGTCGAACCTCGCGTCCGCACCCGTCGCGGCGGCCTTCTGTTTCGCGTTCTGGTACCGGCCCTATCGCCGGCGGCCGCACGCACCCTGACGACAGCAGCGCGACAGCGTAGACAGGATCGGGCGGCCCAGGCGGGTCGCCCGATTCGTTTTTGAGCCCCCCGAATCGATGCGCAGGCGACCGCGAAGAAGGAGACGAGCATGATCGTGGTGATGGAGCCCGGCGCCTCGCGGGCGGCGGTCGAGGCGGTGGAAGCGCGCATCCGCGCGGCGGGTCACGGCGTGCACGTGTCGCGCGGCGCCGAGCGGACGATCGTCGGCGCGATCGGCGACGAGCGCAGGCTCGAGCCGGAGCGGTTCGAGGCGATGCCCGGCGTCGAGCGCGCGATGCACGTCGTGAAGCCGTACCGGCTCGTGTCGCGCGAATGCCGCGCCGGCCGGACGGTCGTGCGCATCGGCGGCGCGGCGATCGGCGGCGACGAGGTGCAGGTGATCGCGGGGCCGTGCTCGGTCGAGACCGACGCGCAGATGGCGAGCGCGGCCGAGGCCGTGGCGCGCGGCGGAGCGCGGCTGATGCGCGGCGGCGCGTTCAAGCCGCGGACGAGCCCGTACGCGTTCCAGGGGCACGGCGTCGAAGGCCTGCGGATGCTGAAGCGCGCGGCGTCGGTGCGGGGCCTGCCCGTCGTGACCGAGATCATGGACGCGCGGATGCTCGACGCGTTCCTCGCCGAGGGCGTCGACGCGGTCCAGATCGGCACGCGCAACATGCAGAACTTCGAGCTGCTGAAGGCGGTGGGCCGCGTCGACGTGCCGGTCGTGCTGAAGCGCGGCATGAGCGCGACGATCGCCGAGTGGCTGATGGCGGCCGAGTACGTCGCGGCGGGCGGCAACCACCGGATCGTGCTGTGCGAGCGCGGCATCCGCACGTTCGAGACCGCGTACCGCAACGTCCTCGACGTCACCGCGATCCCGTTCGTCCAGCGCGAGTCGCACCTGCCGGTGATCGTCGACCCGTCGCACGCGGGCGGCAAGGCGTGGATGGTGGGCGCGCTCGCGTGCGCGGCGGTCGCGGGCGGCGCCGACGGGCTGCTCGTCGAGGTGCACCCGCGACCGGCCGAGGCGTGGTGCGACGCGGACCAGGCGCTCGCGCCCGACGAGTTCGGCGCGCTGACGACGCGACTCGCCGCGGTCGCCGCGGCGACCGGGCGCAGGCTCGCGGCGGCGCCGGATCCCGCGCTCGCATCGATCGCGAGGGAGCTCGAGCCGGCGCTCTCCTGACGGACGCCCGGCGCCGCGGCGCTCGCGTACAGTAGCGCGATGTTCGAGCTCACCGGCGTCGAGAAGCGCCACGGCGCCACGCTGGCGGTGGCCGTGCCGTCGTGGCGGGCGGCCGCCGGCGAGGCGTGGCTGCTGGCGGGGCCGTCGGGCAGCGGCAAGTCGACGCTCCTGCACCTGATCGCCGGACTGACCGCGCCGACGGCGGGCCGCGTCGTCGTCGCCGGACGCGACCTCGCGACGCTCGGCGCCGGCGAGCGCGACCGCTGGCGCGGGCGCACGGTCGGCCTCGTGCCGCAGCGGCTGCACCTGATCGGCGCGGTCAGCGTCGCCGACAACCTGCGGCTCGCGCAGCGGCTCGCGGGCGCCGGGCGCGACGACGCGCGCATCCTCGCGCTGCTCGAGGCGGTGCAGGTCGCCGACCTCGCGCGCCGGCTGCCCGGCGAGCTCTCGCAGGGACAGGCGCAGCGCGTGGCGATCGCGCGCGCGGTCGTCAACCGCCCGTCGGTGCTGCTCGCCGACGAGCCGACCGCCGCGCTCGACGACGAGCACGCGGCCGTGGCGCTCGAGCTGCTGCGCGCGCAGGCGATCGAGTCCGGCGCGACGCTCGTCGTCGCGTCGCACGACGCGCGCGTGAAGCCGCTGATGCCGCACGCCTACGCGCTGCCCCCGCATGGAGAGGCGAAGAGGAGCGCGGCGTGACGCTGTCCGGGCTCGCCTACGCCTACGCGCGGCGCCGTCCGCTCGCCACCGCGCTCGTCGTCGCGCTCGCGGCGATCGGCATCGGCATCGCGACGCTGACGCTGCTCGTCTCGCGCGAGCTCGAGGGGCGGATGGCGCGGGATGCCGAGGGGATCGACCTCGTCGTCGGCGCGAAGGGGAGCCCGCTGCAGCTCGTGCTCGCGGGCGTCTACCACGCCGACGTCCCGCCGGGAAACATCCCGTACGCGTCGCTCGCGTGGCTCCGCGCGAATCCGAAGGTCGCCGAAGCGATCCCGCTCGCGCTCGGCGACAGCGTGCGCGGCTTCCGGATCGTCGGCACCGAGCCGACGCTGGTCGAGCACTACGGGGCCGCGCTCGCCGAAGGAGCGCTGTTCGAGGCGCCGATGCAGGCGGTCGTCGGCAGCGACGTCGCGCGCGCGACGGGCCTCTCCGTCGGCGCGGCGTTCACCGGGACGCACGGGCTCGCCGAGGGCGGCGGCGAGCACGAGGCCGGGCCCTACCGGGTCGTCGGCGTGCTCGCGCCGACCGGCCGCGTCGTCGACCGCCTCGTGCTGACGCCGGTCGAAAGCGTCTGGAACGTCCACGACGGGCACCGTCGCGGGCCGAGGCGCGACGGCGACGCCCAGGCGGCGCCGGCCCCGCGCAACGGCGCGGCCGCGCCCGGGAACGGCGCCCGGAAGGCGGGGAACGGATCGTCGACGCCGCCGAACGGCGCGGCGCGGAACGGCGGGCCGCATGCCGCGCGGGCCGAAGCCGGTCCCGACCGCGAGCTCACGATGATCCTCGTGCGCTATGCGAGCCCGGTCGCGGCGGCGAGCCTTCCGCGCGAGGTCAACCGGTCGAGCGCGCTCGTCGCGGCGTCGCCGGCGTTCGAGACCGCGCGGCTGTTCACGGTGTTCGGCGTCGGGCTCGATCTCGTGCGCGCGTTCGCTGCGATCCTCGTCGGCGCGTCGGTGCTGCTGCTGTTCGTCGCGCTCGCGCAGGCGCTCGAGGAGCGCCGCTACGACCTCGCGATCCTGCGCGCGCTCGGGGCGCGGCGGCGCGACGTCGTCTGGGTGCTGGTCGCCGAGAGCGTGACGCTCGCCGCCGCGGGGGCCGCCCTCGGCGTCGCGCTCGGCCACGCGGCCGCCGCGACGATCGGTTCGTGGTTGCCGGCCGCCGCACCGCTCGCCGGGGCCGCCTGGCGCCCGGCGCCCGGCGAGGGCGTCGTCGTCGCCCTCGCGCTCGCGGGCGGTATACTCGCCGCCTGCTGGCCCGCGTGGCGCGCGTCGCGGCTCGATGTCGCGGCGACGCTGGCCGACGCCTGAACCGATGACGACCCGGATCGCCTCGATCGCCGTCCTCGCGGCCGCCCTGGCCGCCGCCGCGAGCGCCTTCGCCCTCAATACGAACATCCCGCAGGCCGGGCTGCCGACCGCGAGCGAGTTCAGCGGCCAGGTGCTGACCGAGCGGCCCGACGTGGTCTCGTGGAAGACGCTCGCCCAGGTCGAGCCGGTGAAGGAGGGCGACCGGATGGTCAACCGGTTCGCGAAGCCCGTCCTCGCGCTCGACCGCAAGAGTGCGCGCGTGCAGGGCTTCATGATCCCGCTCGACATGGGCGACCGCCAGAAGCATTTCCTGCTCTCTGCGGTGCCGCCCCATTGCTCGTTCTGCCTGCCGGCGGGACCGGAGGCGGTCGTCGAGGTGTTCGCGCGGGAGCCGGTCGGCTACACGCTCGACCCGATCGTCGTCGCCGGGCGCTTCGCGGTGCTGAAGGACGACCCGGCCGGCGTGCTCTACCGCATGCACGAGGCGGCCCAGGTCGAGGTCGCGAAGCTCGCGCCGTCGGCCCCGCCGGGCTTCGCCAACCGGCCGGCGCCGCCCAACTGACGACCTCTCCGCGGCGAGGTCGTACGCCGCCCGCTCCGCCGCGCCGCCCGCGCCTCTCGGGGGGCGGGACCGTTCCGCTATAATTTCCCGCTTTTGCGCCGCCGCGGCTCCCGCCGCGCGCGCCGCCCCGCCTCCATGGAACTCGCGAAGAGCTTCGAGCCGCACGCCGTCGAGGCGAAGTGGTATCCGCTGTGGGAGTCGCGCGGCGATTTCGCGCCGTCGATGGAGCCGGGCGCGCCGGCGTTCTGCATCCAGCTGCCGCCGCCGAACGTCACCGGCACGCTGCACATGGGCCACGCGTTCCAGCAGACGCTGATGGACGTGATGGTCCGCTGGCACCGGATGCGCGGCGACGACACGCTCTGGCAGGTCGGCACCGACCACGCGGGCATCGCGACGCAGATCGTCGTCGAGCAGCAGCTCAAGGCCGAGGGCGCGTCGCGTCACGACCTGGGCCGCGAAGCGTTCGTCGAGCGCGTCTGGTCGTGGAAGGAGGAGTCGGGAGGGGCGATCACGCGGCAGATGCGGCGGCTGGGCGCGTCCTGCGACTGGACGCGCGAGCGCTTCACGATGGACGAGGGGCTCTCGCGCGCGGTCGTCGAGACGTTCGTCCGCCTCTACGAGGACGGGCTCATCTACCGCGGCAAGCGGCTCGTCAACTGGGACCCGAAGCTCGGCACCGCGGTCTCCGACCTCGAGGTCGACAGCGAGGAGGAGCAGGGCCGGCTCTGGGAGCTCGCCTATCCGCTCGCCGACAGCTCCGGCCGGCTCGTCGTCGCGACGACGCGGCCCGAGACGATGCTGGGCGACACGGCGGTCGCCGTGCACCCCGAGGACGAGCGCTACCGGCACCTGATCGGCCGCAAGGTGCGGCTGCCGCTCGCCGAGCGCGAGATTCCGATCATCGGCGACGAGTACGTCGACCGCGAGTTCGGCACCGGCTGCGTCAAGATCACGCCCGCGCACGACTTCAACGACTGGCAGATCGGCCAGCGGCACGGCCTGCCCGCGATCCCGGTCCTCGACCTCGACGCGAAGGTCAACGAGAACGCGCCCGAGCGCTACCGCGGCATGGACCGCTACGTCGCGCGCAAGGCGGTGCTCGCGGACCTGAAGGCGCTCGGGCTGGTCGTGTCCGAGAAGGCGCACAAGATGGTCGTGCCGCGCTGCGGGCGCACCGGCGAGGTCGTCGAGCCGATGCTGACCGACCAGTGGTTCGTCGCGACGACGAAGGCGGGCCCGGCGGATCACCCGTACTTCCCGGGCCGGTCGATCCAGGAGGTCTGCCTCGCGGCGGTCGATCCCGCGGGCCTGCCGGGCCGCGGCCCGGGCCGCGGCGAGCACCTGCGCTTCGTGCCCGACGAGTGGCTCTCGACCTACCTGCACTGGATCCGCAACCTGCAGGACTGGTGCATCTCGCGCCAGCTCTGGTGGGGCCACCAGATCCCGGCCTGGTACGACGAGGCGGGCAACGTCTACGTCGCGCGCGACGAGGCGGCCGCGCGCGCGCAGGCGCGCGCGAAGCTCGGGCGCGAGCCGGTGAGCCTCGTGCGCGACGAGGACGTGCTCGACACCTGGTTCTCCTCGGCGCTCTGGTGCCACTCGACGCTCGGCTGGACCGGGGAAGCGAAGGCGGACGCCGCGAATCCGTGGCTCGCGACGTTCCTGCCGTCGAGCGTGCTCGTCACCGGCTTCGACATCATCTTCTTCTGGGTCGCGCGCATGATCATGACGACGACCTGGTTCACCGGCCGCATCCCGTTCCGCGACGTGTACATCAACGCGATCGTGCGCGACGAGGAAGGCCAGAAGATGTCGAAGTCGAAGGGCAACGTCCTCGACCCGCTCGACCTGATCGACGGCGTCGAGGTCGAGACGCTCGTCGCGAAGCGCACGGCGAACCTGATGGACCCGCGGCAGGCCGAGTCGATCGCGAAGCGCACGCGCAAGCAGTTCCCGAACGGCATCCCGTCGTTCGGCGCGGACGCGCTGCGCTTCACGTTCGCGAGCCTCGCGACGTTCGGCCGCACGCTCAACTTCGACCTGAACCGCTGCGAGGGCTACCGGAACTTCTGCAACAAGCTGTGGAACGCGACGCGGTTCGTGCTGATGAACGTCGAGGGGAAGGAGGTCGAAGCGGGCGCGCTCGCGCCGGCCGAGCTCTCGTTCGTCGACCGGTGGCTCCTCGCCCGCGTGCAGCAGGCGAAGGCGGACATCATCGACGCGCTCGAGGGTTATCGCTTCGACCTCGCCGCGAAGGCGCTCTACGAGTTCGTCTGGGACGAGTACTGCGACTGGTATCTCGAGCTCGCGAAGGTGCAGCTCGGGCAGGCGGAGGCGGCGGGCAACGCGGCCACCGCGCGGTGGACGCGCGCGGTGCTCGTGCGCGAGCTCGAGGCGACGCTGCGGCTCGCGCACCCGTTCATGCCGTTCATCACCGAGGAGCTGTGGCAGACGGTCGCGCCGCTCGCCGGCAAGTCCGGCGGGACGATCGCGCGCGCGCCGTTCCCGAAGCCCAATTCCGGGCTCCGCTTCCCGCGCGACGAGGCGCGCGTCGCGCTGCTCAAGGGCATCGTCGACGCGGTCCGGTCGCTGCGCTCGGCGATGGGGCTCGCGCCCGGGGCGAAGGTCGACGTGCTGGTGGCCGGCGATGCCGCCGCCGACGGGGTCGCCGAGTTCCGTCCCTACGCGATGGCGCTCGCGCGGCTCTCGGACTTCCGGATCGTCGACGCGCTGCCCGCCGCGGACGCTCCGGTCCAGGTGGTCGGCACGCTGAAGATCATGCTCGACGTGAAGGTCGATCCGGCGGCCGAGCGCGAGCGCCTGTCGAAGGAGCGCGCGCGGCTGGCCGGCGAGGTCGCGAAGGCGCAGGCGAAGCTTTCCAACGAGAGCTTCGTCGCGCGCGCGCCGGCGGCGGTGGTCGGGCAGGAACGCGCGCGGCTCGCGGGCTTCGAGGCGACGCTCGCGAAGCTCGACGAGCAGCTCGAGCGGCTGGCGGGCTGACCGGCCATGCGGCGCGTCTGCGTCTACTGCGGGGCCAACCGGGGGCGCGATCCGGCGTACGCGGAAGCGGCGCGGGCGATGGGCCGCGCGCTCGCGCAGCGCGGCATCGAGCTCGTCACCGGCGGCGGCCGCGTCGGACTGATGGGCGTCGTCGCCGACGCGGCGCTCGAGGCCGGCGGCAGCGTCGTCGGCGTGATCCCGCAGGCGCTCATGAAGCGCGAGCTCGCGCACGCGGAGCTCTCCGAGCTGATCGTCACCGCGTCGATGCACGAGCGCAAGGCGAAGATGGCCGAGCTCGCCGACGGCTTCATCGCGATGCCCGGCGGGCTCGGCACCTACGAGGAGCTCTTCGAGATCTGGACCTGGGCGCAGCTCGGGTGGCACCACAAGCCCTGCGGCCTCCTCAACGCCGCCGGCTTCTACGACAAGCTCGTCGCGTTCCTCGACGGCGCGACCGACGACCAGTTCCTGAAGCCCGAGCACCGCGCGATGCTCGTCGTCGACGGCGACGCCGACCGACTGCTCGACCGCTTCGCCGCCTACACGCCGCCCGTCGTCACGAAGTGGATCGGCGCGGACCAGACGTAGGCGCGGCGCCCCGCCCGGGAGCCGACGGGCCGTGCTGAACGCGCTCGTCGAGCGCACGCGCCACACGTTCCGGGCGCTCAGGCACCGCAACTACCGGCTGTTCTTCGTCGGCCAGGGGCTGTCGCTGATCGGCACCTGGGCGCAGCAGGTGGCGATGGGCTGGCTCACCTGGCGGCTCACCGGGTCGGCGTTCCTGCTCGGCGTCGTGGCGTTCTCGGCGAACGCGGGCATGCTCGCGCTCGGCACCTTCGCCGGCGTGATGGTCGACCGCGTCGACCGGCGCCGCGCGCTCCTCCTCACGCAGACGCTGCTGATGGCGCAGGCGGCCACGCTCGCCGTCATCACCTGGCTCGGCGTCGTCGGCGTCGGGCACCTGATCGCGCTCGCGCTGTTCCTGTCGGTCGTGCAGGTCTTCGACGTCGTGCTGCGCCAGGCCTCCTACGTGCACTTCGTCGGGGACCGCGCCGACCTGCCGAATGCGCTCGCGCTCAACTCGATGATGGTGAACGGGGCGCGCGTGGTCGGGCCGGCGGTCGCGGGGCTCGTGCTCGCCGTGACGAGCGAGGCGGTGTGCTTCGCGATCAACGCGCTGTCCTTCCTCGCGGTCCTCGCGTCGCTCGCGCGCATGCGCCTGCCCGCGCCCGCACGGGCGGCGCGCGGCGAGGGCTGGTGGGCGAGCTTCGTCGAGGGCGCGCGCTACACGCTGGGCTTCGCGCCCGCGCGCGCGCTCCTCGGGCTGGTCGCGGTCACGTCGTTCACGATCGTGCCGTACAGCTCGCTGATGCCGATCTACGCGAAGGTCCACTTCGCGGGCGGCCCGCAGACGCTGGGCTTCCTGCTGTCGGCGGCCGGCGGCGGGGCGCTCGTCGCGATGGTGTGGCTCGCCGCGCGCAAGACGGTGCGGGGTCTGGGCCGCGTGATCGCCTTCGCGGCGCTCGCGAGCGGCGTGTCCCTGGCGGCGTTCTCGCACCTCGACGTCCTTCCGCTCGCGCTCGCGCTGATGGTGCCGGTCGGCGGCGGGGTGACGCTCGCGGCCGCCTCGTCGAACACGATCCTGCAGACGATCGTCGAGGACCGGCTGCGCGGCCGCGTCGCGGGCTTCTACACGCTCGCGTTCCTCGGCGTCGCGCCGCTCGGGCACGTCACGGCGGGCGCGGTCGCCGGCGCGATCGGCGTGCAGAACGCGTTCCTCGCGAACGGCCTCGCCTGCGCGGCCGGCGCGCTCGTGTTCCTGCGCGCGCTCCCGGGCATCGCCGAGGACGTCAGGCCGATCTATCGCCGCTTGGGGATCCCGTCGGACGACGACTGACCGCGGCGCGTCGGATCGGTCGTGTGGACTTCTCGATCCGCGTCGTGGACGCGCCCGGCGCGCGGCGACCTGCGCGGCCCGCCTGCCGCCGCTCCCCCGTCACGGTGTGACCGACGTCACAGATGCCGCGCGCCGCGGCGGGGCATGCTTGCGCGAGACGCCGGGACGTCGCCCGCGCGGACGCGAAGGAGGACCGAGAATGGCCGAGTCGCAGGTTTTCACGCTGGAACTCGAGCAGCTTCGGGACTTCGAGTTCCGCGTCAGGTTCGATTGGCCGGGAGTGGCCGATCTCGATCTCGACGAGCCGGAGCCGCTCGGCCGCGCCTCCGGCCCGAACGCCGCCCGCCTCATCGGCGCCGCGGTGGCCAACTGCCTGTCGTCGAGCCTGCTGTTCTGCATGCGCAAGTTCAAGCAGTCGCCCGGGCCGATGCGCGCCGAGGTGCAGGGCGAGATCGTCCGCAACGAGCACGGCCGGATGCGCATCGGCCGCTTCGACGTCACGATCCGGCTGGCGGAGTCCGCCGCCGCGATCGCCCATCTCGACCGCTGCATGGCGCAGTTCGAGGACTTCTGCGTCGTCACCGAGAGCGTCCGGCACGGCATCCCGGTGGGGGTGCGGGTCGTCGATGCGACCGGGACCGAGATCCTGGCGACGCCGGCGGCCTGAGCGATGACGCGCAGGGGGGTCGTCGTCGCGGCCGTGGCCGCGCTGGTCGTCCTCGCCGCCGGCGCCGGGGCCTGGCTCCGCTTCGGGCGCGCGGTGGACGTCACGGTCGTCGAGGCCGTCCAGGGTGCGCTGCCGGTGCGCGTCGGCGGACCGGGCACCGTGCAGGCGCGCGTCGCCGTGACGGTCGCGTCGCGCATCACCGCGACGGTCGCCGCGCTGCACGCCGACGTCGGCGACACCGTGAGGCGGGGAACGATCCTCGCCGAGCTGGACAGCCGCGACCTCGCGGCCCGGCGGGCGGTGGTGGGCGGGCAGCGCGAGGCGCTTGGCGGCTCGGTCGAGGCCGCGCGGGCGAGCGTCGCCCGCGCCGACGCGGATCTCGACCTCGCGCGGTCGAAGCGGCGCCGCGACGCCGAGCTCGTGCGCACCGGATACGTTTCGCAGGCCGCGTTCGACGCCTCGGACGCGGCGCTGCGCGCGGCCGAGGCGGGCCTCGCGAACGCGCGCGCCTCGCTCGCCGCGCGGGAGGCGGAGGCGCGGGCGCTCGACCAGGAGGCGCGCTATTCGGACACCGTGCTGTCGTACGCGCGGATCGCCTCGCCGCTCGACGGCATCGTCGTGCAGCGCCAGGCGGAGGTCGGGACGACGGTCGTCGCCGGCAGCCCGCTGCTCCGCATCGTCGACCCCGCGACGCTGTGGGTCGCCGCGCGCATCGACGAATCGGTCGTCGGCCGCGTCCGCGTCGGGCAGCCCGCGACCATCCGCCTGCGGACCGGCGGGAGCGTCGAGGGCGCCGTCGCGAGGATCGCGCGGCAGGCCGACGCCGCGGCGCGCGAGATGGAGGTGGACGTCGCGTTCGGCGCGCCGCCGGCGCATTTCGCGATCGACCAGGAGGCGGCCGTCTCGATCGTCACCGACGACGAGCGCGGCGTCGTCGTGCCGCTGTCCGCGCTGACGCGCGACCGCGCGGGCGTGCCGGGGGTGCTCGTCGTCACCGACGCGCGCGCCGAGTTCCGGGAGGTGGCGACCGGCGCGTCGGATCGCGAGCGCGTCGTCGTGCGCAGGGGCCTCGCGGCCGGCGAGCGCGTGGTCGCGCCCTCGGCCGGCGTCGCGGCCGGCGCGCGCGTGCGGGCCGCGCCGGCGCGGCCCTGATCCGGCGGCGGGCGCGTCGATGGACCTCGCCGTCAAGGACATCCGGCGCCACCTCGGCAAGTTCGTGGCGACGATCGCCGGCGTGGCGATGCTGCTCGCGATCGTGCTGGTGATGAACGGCATCTACCAGGGCAACATCGCCGACGGCGTCTGGCTGATCGACCACACCGCGACCGACCTGTGGGTCGTCGAGCGCGGACGCGGCGGGCCGATCAACGAGAGCTCGCGCATGCCCACCGACGCGTACCGGAGCGTGGCCGCCACGCCCGGCGTCGCGCGCGCGAGCCCGCTCGTCCTGTACACGGCGCAGCGCGAGATCGGCGGCGCGAGCCAGCAGTTCACGATCGTCGGCTACGACGTCTTCGGCGGGCTCGGCGGCCCCGGGCGCATCGCGCGCGGGCGCGGCATCGAGGCGCCGCGCTACGAGATGGTCGCCGACCGCAGGCTCGGCCTCGCGCCGGGCGACCGGGTCGCGCTCGCGACCCACGACTACACGGTGGTCGGCGTGACCGAGGGCGCCGTCGACGCCGCCGGCAATCCGCTCGTCTACCTGTCGCTCCCGGACGCGCAGGAGGTCCAGTTCCAGCAGGACAACCGGGCGCTCGAGGCCGCGCGCGCGGCCAACCTGAAGCGCCTCGAGCGCGCCGGCTACGGTCCCGCGCAGGCGGAGCGCCTGCTGCCGCTCCTCGCCACCGGCGGCGACACGATCAACGCGGTGCTGGTCACGCTCGAGCCGGGGGCCGACGCGGCCGGCGTCGCCGCGCGCATCCGCGACTGGCTGCACTTCAACGTCTACACGTCCGACGAGGAGCGCAGCCTGATGCTCGAGGGCCGGCTGCGCCGGATGTCGGCGGTGCTCGGGCTGTTCCGCGCGCTGCTCGTCGTCGTGTCGATCGTGATCATCGCCCTGATCGTCTACGTGCTCACGATCGAGAAGATCAAGTCGATCGCGACGCTGAAGCTCGTCGGCGCGCCCAACCGGGTGATCGTGCGCCTGATCATGGAGCAGTCGCTCGCCCTGACGCTCGCCAGCTTCGCGGTCGCCTACGCGATCCGCGAGGCGATCGCGCCCGGTTTCCCCCGGACGCTGCACTTCCTGGCCGGCGAGACGGCGGCGACCTTCGGCGTGATGCTGGCCGGCGGCGTGGTCGCGAGCCTGATGGCGATCTGGCACGCGCTGCGCACGCCGCCGCAGCTCGCGCTCGGGGGCTGACGATGGCCGTCCTCGAGGTGGTCGGCGTGTCCAAGACGTTCGGCAGCGGCGATCTCGCCGTACAGGCGCTCAAGCCCGCGACGTTCTCGGTCGACCGGGGCGAGCTGATCGCGCTGCTCGGGCCGAGCGGGTCGGGCAAGAGCACGCTCCTCCTGACGATCAGCCTGATCCTGGAGCCGACCGCGGGAAGGATCGTGATGAACGGGACCACCGTCTACGACGACGGCTGGACCGGTGTCGACGTGCGCGCGTTCCGCCGCCGCAACATCGGCTTCATCTTCCAGCAGCACAACCTGATCCCGTTCCTCACCGCGCAGGAGAACGTCGCGCTGATGATGCAGCTGAACGGCGTCGGGCGCCGGGACGCCGGCCGCCGCGCGCGCGAGCTCCTGGGCTACCTCGAGATCGCGCACCGCGCGGACTCGCTCCCCGCGACGCTGTCCGGCGGCGAGCAGCAGCGCGTCGCGATCGGCCGCGCGCTCGCGAACGAGCCGCCGCTGATCCTCGCCGACGAGCCGACCGCGGCGCTCGACACCGAGCGCGGCACGAAGGTGATGGCGCTGCTGCGCAGGATCGCGCGCGAGCGCGGCTCCGCCGTGATCACGGTGACGCACGACCACCGGATGATCGAGGGCTTCGACGCGGTCTACCACCTGGACGACGGCCGGCTGTCGAAGCTCGAGCGGCACGGCGCGGACGCGGTCCACCCGTAGCGCGCACGGCCGCGGCGGCGGGGAGGTCAGCGCCGCCGCAGCGCGCAGCCGGTCACTTCCTCGCGATCGTGGTAGAGATGGCGGAACGCGAGCGTCGCGTCGACGCCCGCGGCCGCGAGCCGCTCGCGCATCGCGTCGCCGCAGCGCTCGACCTCCTCGCGGCGCTTCTTCATCGGCAGCTTCAGGTTGAAGATCGCGTTGTGCGCCGCCCCGGTCGCGAGCCAGTCGGCGACCAGCGCCGCCACGCGCGAGGGCTTCTCGACCATGTCGCAGACGAGCCACTCGACCGGCCGCTTCGGCCGCCACCGGAGCCCGTCGGCGCGCAGATGCTCGACGTTCGGATGCCGCGCGAGCGTCGGCGCGAGCGCGCCGCGGTCGACGGCCGCGACGTGGAGCCCGCGAGTGACGAGCTGCCAGGTCCATCCGCCCGGCGCGGCGCCCAGGTCGACCGCCGACTGCCCCTCGTGCAGGAGCGCCGCCTCGCGGTCGCCGAGGAACGCCGCGATCGCCTCGGCGAGCTTCTGCGCCGAGCGCGACGGGGCTCCGCGCGGCATCCGCAGGCGCGGGATCCCGAGCGGCCACGGGCTCGCGTACGCCGGATCGGCGGTGCCGACGTACGCGGTCGCGCCGTCGGCGAGCATCACGTGCGCGCGGCGCCGCGCGCCATCGGCGACGAGTCCGCGCTCGCGCAACGCGGCGGCGAGCCGCGCCTCGAGCGCACGCGCGAGCGTCGAGAGCGCCTTGCCTTCGTTCGTGTCGGCGTACTCGATCCAGGGTGCGAGCCACGGCGGCCCGTGGCCGCTCGACGCCGCGAGGCCGGCGAACGCGGACGCGAGCGGCAGGATGCGGTCGGGGCGCGCGCCTCCCGTCGACGGATGCGGCGCGTCCGCGACGATCGCGTGCGGACCGCTGCCGGTCCACAGGCTGCGCGCGAACGTGGCCGGATGCGCGCGCGCCGCGCGCCGCCACGCGGCATCGTCGAAGCTCGCGAACCGGGCGACGACGTACGCGCTGCCCGGGCGAACCGTCGGCTCGATCGAAAGCCGCGCGTGGTCGGCGATCGCGGCGAGGTCCGCGACCGCTTCGGCCTCGAAGCCTTCCCGGCAGAGCGCGACGGCGACGTCAGTCATGCGCGATGGCGGGGCGATGCCGCCGGCGCACCATCGGGATCCGGCGAGGCGCGTGGCGCGCTACGCCTTCTCGGTCTGGGAAGCGGCCGGCGGCGTGTCCGTGGGCGGCGTGGCCGCGGGAGGCGCGTCGGCGGACGGTGCTTCGGTGGACGGTGCTTCGGCCGCCTTCGGCGGGCGCTTCATCAGGAGCGCGGGGACCGGCCGGTTCGCGCCGAAGCCGCGGCGGTGGGGCTGCGCCGCGTGCGCGCCGGTCTTCGCCGCGTGCGCGCCGGTCGACGGCTTCGGCGCGGGCTGGTCGGGATTCTTCGCGTAGGCGGCTTCGCGCTCGGCCTCGCGCGACGAACGCCCTTTCGACGGCGCGCGTTCCGTGCGTTGCGCCCGCGGCGCGCGCTCGGTTCGCTCGGTTCGCTCGGTTCGCTCGGTTCGCTCGGTTCGCTCGGTTCGCTCGGTTCGCTCGGCGCGCCCGCGGCGCGATTCGCCGGCGTCGGCGCGGCCGCGCGAGGGCGCGCGCTCGCCGCGCTCGTGGCTCGCGGCGAGGTGCATGCCTTCGACCGACGAGAGCGGGATCGGCTTCTTGAGCAGCTTCTCGATCTCGGTCAGGTACTTCATCTCGACCGGGTCGACGAGCGAGATCGCCTCGCCGGACGCGCCCGCGCGGCCGGTGCGGCCGATCCGGTGGATGTAGTCCTCGGGCACGTGCGGCAGCTCGTAGTTGACGACGAGCGGCAGGTCGTCGATGTCGAGCCCGCGCGCCGCGACGTCGGTCGCGACGAGCACCTCGAGCTTCGCCTCCTTGAACGCGGTGAGCGCCTCGAGGCGCGCCGCCTGCGTCTTGTCGCCGTGGATCGCGGAGGTGACGAGGCCGTCCTTCTCGAGCTGGCGCGCGAGGCGCGACGCGCCGTGCTTGGTGCGCACGAAGCAGAGCACCTGCTTCAGGCCGCGCGAGCGGACGATGTGCTCGAGCAGCGCGCGCTTGCTCTCCTGCGGGCACCGGTAGGCGCTCTGCGCGACCGTCTCGGCCGCGGTGTTGCGGCGCGCGACCTCGATCAGCTGCGGCTGGTTCAGCAGCGCGTCGGCGAGCTTCTTGATCTCGCCGGAGAACGTCGCCGAGAACAGCAGGTTCTGGCGCTTCGCGGTCGCCGGCAGGAGCGCCATGATGCGCTTGATGTCCGGGATGAAGCCCATGTCGAGCATCCGGTCGGCCTCGTCGAGCACGAAGATCTCGACCTGGCCGAGATAGACGCTCTTCTGCTCGATGTGGTCGAGGAGCCGGCCCGGCGTCGCGACCAGGATCTCGACGCCGCCGCGCACGATCGGCAGCTGCTGCTTGATGTCGACGCCGCCGTAGACGCAGGTCGAGCGCAGGCCGGTGTACTTGCCGTAGGCCTTGACCGACTCCTCGACCTGGATCGCGAGCTCGCGCGTGGGCGCGAGGATCAGCGCGCGCACCGGGTGGCGGGCGGGCGACGGGCTCGCGTTCGCCTGCGGGAGCAGCTTGTGCAGGATCGGCAGCGCGAAGCCCGCGGTCTTGCCGGTGCCCGTCTGGGCGCCGCCCATGACGTCGCGTCCCGCGAGGACCACGGGGATCGCCTGCTGCTGGATCGGGGTGGGGGTGGTATAGCCGGAATCGGCCACCGCCCGAAGCAATTCGGGCGCGAGGCCGAGCTCCGCGAAGCTCGGTGCAGTCATGAACACTCCTGGCGCGGCCCGCCGCGATGCGCGGCTTCCGGCCCAGGCAGCGTAGACGGACGTTGCTGGGGAGGGCGCGTCGCGATGCAGGATACCCCGTGGGGCGCCGCGCGAAGCGCTTTACCGTGAGCGGTGACCGGAACGGCCGCCCAACCCATCATTATACGCTGGAGCGTCGATTTGGGCGCGGTTGGCGGCCATTCATCGCCGACCCGACGCTTGGCCGGCGGCAGGAGCCGCCGGGGCGCGGACCGGGGACCGCGCGTCGCCGCCGCGCCGGTCGCTCGCCGGCAGGCGATTTCGGCGGATTCGCGCTGATCGGGGCTTCAATGGGCCCGACGAGCACGTATCGTTGATCATCGTCGGAGACGGCGATGCGTGGTGTGAGCGCCCCGTTATTCCAGAGCGACCGCGACGTTGTCTCGCGGCCACGGTCCCGGACGCTGACGCCTCCCGTGCAACCCGAGCGGTCTTCGTGCTCGACGCGGGACGGATGCGTCCGGTCACGACGGTCCGGTCGGGAACCCTTCGAGACTCGGCTCGCCGGGGTCGCCCGGCCTTGCAGACATGACCGAGCGGGGCGCTCCGGCAATCGAGTGCCTGGCGCGCCCCTCCATTGGCAATGCTTTCGGCGGACAAGGGCGCGTAGCGCAGCCGCTCGGCGGGAGTCATTCCGCGACGATCTTCGCGGTTTCCACCACCTTGCGATACGTCTCCGTTTCGCCGACCATGAACTTGGCCAGCGCGTCGGCCGAGGCGCCCGACGGTGTGATGCCGACTTCGGCGAGGCGCTTCCTCAGCGCGGGATCCTGCAGCACGGCCTGCGTGTCGGCCGCGAGCTTGCGGGTCACGTCGGCCGGCGCGCCGGCCGGCGCGAACAGGCCGAACCAGACGCCCAGGTCGAATCCCTCGAGTCCCGGGGTTTCGGCGATGGTCGGAATGTCCGGCGCGAGCTCGGTTCGCTTCGCGGTGGTCACGGCGAGCGCCTTGACCTTGCCGCTGCGTATGTGCGGAAGCGCCGCGCTCAGGGTGGACACGCCGAGGTCGACCTGGCCGCCGACGAGGTCCGTGAGTGCGGGCGCAGCGCCCTTGTAGGGGACGTGCACCATCGACACGTTGCCGCGGATCTTCAGGAGCTCGCCCGCGACGTGCATGGGCGTCCCGTTGCCTGCCGACGCATAGCTCAATGTATCGGGCCTGGCACGCGCCAGCGCGAGCACGTCGGCGACGCTGTTGGCGGGCAGGGACGTCCTCGCGACCAGCACCATGGGCCCGGTGCCGATGAACGCCAGCGGCGTCAAGTCCCGGGTCGCATCGTACGGCGTCTTCGGATTGATGATCCTGTTGATGAGGATCTCCGATCCGGAGCCGATCAGGACCGTGTATCCGTCGGGCTTCGCGCGCACCACTTTGGTCGTGCCGATGGTTCCGCCGGCACCGCCCACGTTTTCGATCACCACCGGCTGACCGAGGCGCTCGGACAGGTGCTGCCCCAGGCTGCGCCCGATGATGTCGGAGCTTCCGCCCGGTGCGAATGGCACGACCAGCGTGACCGGCTTGTCGGGATAGGCCGCCATCGCCACGGAGCCCAGCGCGGCAACGCCAAGCGCCGCGATCCGGTTACACCATTTGCTGCGAGCGCTCATTTCGATTCTCCAGTGGGTTCCTCGTGTTCCGAAAAATGGCGCATCGCGGCATCGCGCGCGCTACGCACGTGGCGGATGCTCATCGCCGCCGCGCGCTCGCCGTCGCGCTCGCGCAACGCGCTCACGATGGCGCGGATCTCCTGCATGCTCTGCGGATGGCGTGCCGCGCGCGACATCGACAGCGCGCGCAGATGCGAAACCTTGGCCTGCAGGCCGAACAGGAGTGATTCCACGACGACGTTGCCCGCGCCCTCCAGCAGCACCTGGTAGAAAGCGTGCGTGCAGGCGAGGATCTCGTGCATGTCGCTCGTCGCGAAGGCGACCGCGAGCGCATCCGCGGCCTCGTCGATCTGCCGGACCTGGGCCCCGGTCGCGCGCTCGGCGAACCAGCGGCAGGCCGCGGCCTCGAGCACCTCGCGCGCGTCGTAAATCGCCCGCGCATCCTCGGCGGTGACTTGCGCGACGCGCGGGCCTCGGGGCCCGCTCTCGACCAGCCCTTCGGCTTCGAGATGGCAAAGCGCTTCGCGCACGGCGGTGCGGCTCACGCCCATGGCCTCGCCCAGCGTGCGCTCGACCAGGCGCTCGCCGGCCTGGAAGCGCGAGTCCAGGATTGCCTGCCGCAGGCGATCGATCGCCTGCTGCTTGAGCGTGGGACGTTCCTTGGGAATGCGCAGGGCATCGTCGAGCACTTTCATCCCGTTCCCTCGAGGAAGAAGTCGTCCAGCAGCCGGGCAAGCCGGTCGGGCGCCTCGATCGGCAACAGGTGGCGAACGCCCGGCACCACGACGACCCGTGAGTCGCGGATGCCGGCGCGCAGCGCGTGCGCCATCTGCGGTGTGGAGCCCGAGTCTTCTTCCGCGGCGACGATCAGCGTGGGTACGTCGATGCGCCCGACGTCCTTCGCGAGTTCCTCGTCCGCCTGGGCGAAGATCGCATAGCTGCGCAGATAGCCGATCGGATCGTTGCCGAGCAGGGTCGTTCTCACGGCCTCGACCACGTCGGGCCGCTTCGCCGCGAACGAAGGCGTGAACCATCGCTCGAGTGCCGCCGGAACCGACGGCGCGACGCCGCGGATCGCGGTCGCGAGCGCCCGCGTGCGCACGGCGAGCTTCGCCTCCGGCGGGCGATCGTGCACCGCGCATACGAGGGCGAGCCGGCTCACCGACGAGGCGTGGTCGAGCGCGAGGCGCTGCGCGACCATGGCGCCCATCGAGAATCCGGCGACGCCGGTGCGCTCGACGCCCAGGTGACGCAGCAGCGCGGCCACCCGATCGGCGTAGAAGGAGAGCGTGGCATCCGCCGGCGGCGCCGGGCTGCCGCCATGGCCCGGCAGGTCCGGAGCGATGACGCGATGACGCTTCGTCATGCGCTCGACGACCGGCGGCCACATCGCCGCATTGAGGCCCACGCCGTGCAGCAGCACGAGCGGCGCCCCGGACCCCGCTTCGTAATACGCGTTGCCGGAAGGATCGCGAAGCATGGAAGCGGGCGACAAGGCGCTATTTCTGCGCCGCGGGCGCACGCTCGGCCTCGATGGCCGCGAGGTCGAGATAGCGGTTGCCGATCCGGGGATGCACGCGGCCGCCGGTGGCGGCGGCGAGGGCGACGACGATCTCGTCCGGCGCAGGGGCATCCGGGATGCTCATCTCCAGGGTGAGGTAGTGCGAGCGCAGGCCTTCGTCGTGCTTGTGCATCATCGGAATCTGGATCGACGTGCCCGCGCCACCGCGCTTGTTGGTGAAGCTCAGGTAGCTCTTCGCGCCGACGGCTTCGCGGTAGTGGTTGCCAAAGCGCAGCGTGTGGATGAAACCCGACGCGTGCTCGATCTCGCCGGCGGTGCCGACGACGGCCGCCTTCCCGTAAGCCTCGACGGCATCGCCCGAGCCGATTCGGCGAAGGATCTCCCTGGTGAGCAACTCGCCGAGCCCGGGGGCGTGCGCCCGAATCTCGGGCGTCAGGTCCTCCACGAAGCCGCGGCCGTGCCACGGATTCACGATCACGGCAGCGACGCCGACCAGGCGGATGGGCGTGGCGGCCGGCTTGCCGCCCTCGATGAGCAGCGTTTCCTCGTAGCTTGCAACCTTGCGAATCGCGTAGCTCATCGTGGCTTCAAGGGGAAGTCGAGTAGATGGCATATGGTATACCATAGGCCTAAATCGCTCAAGTCCCCTGGGGCGTCGGCTCCCGATACCCGATCGCCGTGTCCCGCCGCGTTTCGGTCTGGAAGGCGCGAATCATTGATGCACAAACGCAAAGTGGACGTTTCGCGTGGCTTCGATCCGAGCGTCGAGGCGTACTGCTGGCCCGCTCCCGGAGCAAGTCCCGAACGGCGAGCACTGCACCAGTACATGCCCGTGCCCGCGCGGGTGATGGCGCATCTGCCGCTGTCGACCTTTCGCCGCTGCGTGGCGCGGTACCGTGGCGAGCGCAAGGTCGAGTCGGTCTCGTGCCTCGACCGGTTCCCCGCGATGGCCTTCGCGCTACCTGACCGACCTGTCGCGCATCGTTGCGCGCTGACGAGGCGTGCCCGGCGCCGCGGAACAGGCGGCTTCACCACCTCGGCCACCCGAACGCGGCTCGGTGCGCCCGTCGACGAGGTGCATGGCGTCGGCATCCAGCTCGTGTGGCCGTTCCAGGGCGAACGGTGGGTGGACGCAGGAGCGCCGCCGCGCCGTGAACCGGGGGGCCGCGCGCCGTTGCCGCGCTCGTCGCCTGGGTGCAGGCGATTTCGGCGGATTCGCGATGATAGGGGCTTGAATTGGCCTGACAAGCGGGTAACATGGCGACGTCTTTGCAGATTTCGACAACCACCGCCGGAGACGGCCGGTCTCCGACCCCTCCGCATCCTCGTGCAGCACGCCGACGCATTGCCTGCTCCATTGCGTGCCGAGCGCCTGGCCGCCCAGGTCGCGCGCCTGTTGCGCGTGGCCATAGGTGAGGGCCGCTGGAGCCCGGGCGCCCGCCTTCCCGCCGAGCGCGTGCTCGCGGCCGAGCTCGACGTGAGCCGGGCGGTGCTTCGCGAGGCGATGGCCGTCCTGCGGCACGAAGGCGTCGTGGTCTCGCGGCAGGGGGCGGGCGTCTTCGTGTCGGCGACTCCCACGGCTGCGACGCCGTTCGCCGCAACGGAGCAGACGGTGCTGGATCATCTCGAGCTGCGTCGCGCGCTGGAGGTCGAGGCCACGGCGCTCGCGGCGTCGCGCTGCCCGCCCGAGGGCCTCGCACGCATCCGGGCGGCTCGCGACGCGCTCAATCGCAAGATCGACGAAGGCGTGGAATCGGTCGAGGAAGGTTTCGCGTTCCACCGTTCGATCGTGGCGGCTTCGGGCAACCGCGAACTCCTGCGCATGCTCGACGCGATCAAGCCGGTGCTCTTCGGCACGATGCGCGTGATGCGCGAGAATGCCGAACATCGCCAAGCATTCACATCGGCGGTGAAGCGCGAGCACGACGCGATCGTCGATGCCATCGCGGCGGGCGATCCCGAGGGCGCGCGACGTGCGGTGCTCTCGCACTTCATCGCGTCGGAGACGCGCGTGCGCGCCTCGGATCCGGGGATCTGGGCATCGGGACCGCCGATCGAATCCATGATTTCGCGATAGGCGGAAGGCGCGCGTTCGCGCGTCCCGCTCATGCAACTCTCCGGGAGGAAACACGATGTCGTACATGCATGGCGCACGGTCACTGGCAGTCCTCGCCTTCGTCGCAGCCGCGGCGCTCGCTGCGGAATCCTGGGCGCAGGACTATCCCAATCGTCCCGTGAGGATCGTCGTGGCGTCGGTCGCGGGCAGCGCGCCCGATGTTCTCGCGCGTGTCATCGCCGAAAAGCTCGGGACGGCGCTCGGACAGCCGGTCATCGTCGACAACAAGCCGGGAGCGGGCGGTGTCGTAGGCATCGATGCGGTGGCCAAGGCGGCGCCCGACGGGTACACGCTGGCCATCGGTCACGACGGCACCATGGCGATCAATACCATCGTGTACAAGTCCCTGCCCTACGACCCGGCAACGGACTTCGCGGCGATCGCCCCGCTCGGGCTCAACGAGTTCGTGCTGGTCACCCATCCCGGGACGGGCGTGCGCACGCTGCAGGAGATGATCGCGTACGCGAAGAGCAGGCCGGGCAAGGTGTCGTACGGATCGGCAGGGGTGGGCACGCCCAATCATCTCTTCATGGAACAGCTCCTCAAGGCCGCGGGCGTATCGATGACCCACGTCCCGTACAAGGGCGGACCCGCGGCGGTGACCGATCTCGTCGGTGGCCAGACGGACTTCATGCTGGCGGGCATCGCTCCGGCGCTCCCGCACGTCAGGTCCGGCAAGCTGGTGGCCGTGGCCGTGACGCAGCCCTCCCGCTCGAAGGTGCTGCCCGACGTGCCGACCGTCGGCGAGACGATCCCGGGATTCGGCATGAAGACCTGGTTCGGCCTCTTCGCGCCGGCAAGGACCCCGCCGGCGGTCGTGCAGAAGCTCAACGCGGAGGTCCGCAAGGTTCTCGCGGAGAAGGAAGTGCAGGACAAGCTGACGGCGCAAGGGATCGTGATCGAGACGGGCGACGCCGCGACGCTCGCCGCCACCGTCAGGAGCGACATCGCCCGTTACAAGGCGCTCGCGCCCGAGATCAGGCTCGACCCCAACTGATGCCCCCGCGACGCGCGAACTTCCTGGTCTTCGTCACCGACCAGCAGCGGGCCGACCATCTCGGCTGCTATGGCAACACGGTCGTGCGTACGCCGCACATCGACGCGCTCGCGTCGCGCGGAGTCGTGTTCGACCGGTTCTACGTCGCGTCCCCGGTGTGCATGCCCAATCGCGCGGCGCTGGCCACCGGCCGCATGCCGTCGGTGGCCGGCGTGCGCATGAACGGCGTCCCGCTTTCGCTGTCGGCCGCGACCCACGTCGACGCCTTGCGCGGAGCCGGCTGGCGCACGGCGCTCATCGGCAAGTGCCACCTGCAGAACATGACCGACAGTCCGCCTGCATGGAAGGTCACGCCGGCCGCCGGGGCGGCGGAGAACGAAGCCGTTCGCGACCTTCGTGTCGGGCCGGCCTACGAGCAGGAGAGCATGGCGCGCTGGCGCGATCCCGCGCACCAGGTGTCGCTGCCGTACTACGGCTTCGATCACGTGGAGCTTTGCCTCGAACACGGGGACGAGGTGGGCGGCCACTATGCCCGCTGGCTCGCCGCGCGAGGGGTCAGGCAGTCCGCGGTCACCGGGCCCGATCGTCCCGGCGCCACGCGGGGCATCGTCGCGCCGCAGGCCTGGCGCACGGGCCTGCGCGAAGAAGATTATCCCAGCGCGTTCGTGCGCGATCGCACGATCGCCTGGCTCGATCGTCATGCGGCATCGGCCGCGGGCGAGCCGTTCTACGTGCAGTGCTCGTTCCCCGATCCGCACCATCCCTTCACTCCGCCCGGGCGCTGGTTCGATGCGTACCGCGCCGCGGACGTCGCCCTGCCGGAGTCCTTCGCCGCTTCAGGCCCGCGCGACCATCCGATCAAGACGGCGCTCCACGCCGAACTGGCGTCGGGGCGTCGCGACGCGGCGCGCTCCAGCCGCGCCATCGCCGTCACCGCGGACGAGGCGCGACAGGCGATCGCGCTGACCTACGGCAGCATCGCGTGCATCGATGCGATGGTGGGCGACGTGCTGCGCGCCCTCGACCGCCTCGGCCTCGCCCGCGACACCGTCGTCGTGTTCCTGAGCGATCACGGCGATTTCATGGGCGACCACGGCCTGATGTTCAAGGGACCGCTGCATTTCCGCAGCCTCGTCCGCATGCCCTTCATCTGGAGCGATCCGGCGTTGCCGCCCGGACGGCGATCGCAACTCGCGAGCGCCATCGACTACGCGCCCACCGTGCTCGCGCGCGCAGGGGTTGCGCCCTACCACGGCATGCAGGGCATGGATCTCGCGGCGACGATGGCGGCGTCCGGCGAGGGGCGAACGCGGGACGCGTTGCTCATCGAAGAGGAGGGGCACCGGGCGGTACCCGGCCTCGCCGGCGTGCCGCGCGTGCGCACGCTCCTGACCGAGCGCTGGCGGCTCACGCTCTACGCCGGGCAGCCCCGGGGGGAGCTTCTCGACCTGCGCGAAGATCCCTTCGAGATCGCCAATCGCTTCGGCGATGGCGATCTCGCATCCGTGCGCGGAGAACTCGCGTGGGCACTCGCGGACCTCCAGGCGCGCCTCGCCGACGACTGCCCGCGTCCCTCGCGGATGGCCTAGGCGAAACTCCTCTCATGGCGGATCCATGGCCCGCGAAGGCCCCCCGGGACGGGATCGTTCTCCTCGACCCGCGAGCGGCTGCGATCTTCGCCAGCGGGGCGCCGTTGCGACGCCTCGCCACCGGCGCGCGCTGGAGCGAGGGTCCCGTGTGGATCGACGAGTCGCAGTCGGTGCTGTGGAGCGACATCCCCAACGACCGCATCCTGCGCTGGTCCGCATCCGAAGGGCTCGCCGTGTGGCAGCAAGGCGTCGAATTCACCAACGGGCACGCGCGCGACGCGTCCGGCGGCGTGCTTCACTGCTCGCATGGCCTGCGTGCCGTGTACCGGACCGGCATCGAGCCCGGCGCGCGCACGATCCTCGTCGATCGCTATCGGGGCAAGCGCTTCAACTCGCCGAACGACGTCGTGGTGAAGTCCGACGGAACGATCTGGTTCACCGATCCTCCCTACGGGCTCCTGGTCGCCGAGGAGGGACATGGCGGCGTGGCGGAGCTCGACGACTGTCACGTGTTTCGCTTCGATCCGGCCACGGGGGACGTGACGGCGGTCACCGGTCTCCCGCATCATCCCAACGGCCTCGCCTTCTCCCCGGACGAGGCGCTGCTCTACGTCTCCGACACGGCGGCGGCGTTGCCCGGGCATGGCCCGCAGCATTGCATCTTCGTGTTCGATGTCGTCGCGGGCGAGCGACTCGCGAACGGGAGGGTGTTCGCCGAGATCACGCCCGGCGTCCCCGACGGTTTCCGCGTCGACACCGACGGCCGGATCTACACGAGCGCGTCCGACGGCGTTCATGTGCTCGACCCCGACGGAACGACGCTCGCGCTGATTCCGGTGCCCGAGAAGGTCGGGAACGTCTGTTTCGGCGGTGCCGCGCGGAATACGCTCTTCATCGCAGCCTCGACGTCGCTGTACGCGATCGAGCTCGCCGTGCGCGGGTGCTGAGCGCACCGGCGAAGCCGTCGCGTCCGTCCCGATGCCGCCCTGCGTCGAGGTGATCGTCGACTGGCTGTCGCTGCCCTTGAGCGGCGCGACCGGGCACGCGGTCGATCCGCGCATCGCCTGGCACGGGCGGGCGATGGCGCTGGCATGGGGCATCCTGCTTCCGGTCGGCGCCCTGGCCGCGCGCTTCTTCAAGATCCTGCCCGGCCAGGGCTGGCCGCGTCGTCTCGACAATCCGCTCTGGTGGCGCGCGCATCTCGCGTTGCAGTACCTGGGGGTGGGCCTTACCGCCGTCGGCATCGGCCTCGTCTGGCGTTCCGGGGCGAGTCCGGCGACGAGCGCCCACGCGGCGATGGGATGGTCGGTATCGCTGGCCGCCTTCGTGCAGGTGGCGGGCGGGTGGCTGCGCGGGTCGAAAGGCGGCCCGGAGGCGCCGACCGGCGATCACTACGCGATGACCGGCCGCCGCGTCGCCTTCGAGCGCATCCACAAGATGCTGGGATGGGTCGCCATCCTGCTCGGCCTGTCCACGATAGGGCTCGGGCTGCGTCTCGCGGACGCACCCCGCTGGATGCCCGTGGCGCTCGCGTTGTGGTGGGCGGTGCTCGCGGGATCGGCCGCGTTCCTTCAATGCCGTGGCTGGTGCGCCGACACGTATCATGCGATCTGGGGTCCGTCGCCCGAGCATCCGGGCAACCGGATCGCGCCCATCGGATGGGGCGTCCGGCGCGGCATGGCGATCGGTCCGGTCGCAGGATCGCAGCCTGCCGACGGCCCATGAGCCAGGCAATCACCGGGCCGACCGCCTGCCGGGCCTCCGGGCGCGCGGGCCCGGCGCTTCGGGTTCCGCGCATTCGGCCCTCCGGACCGGCGCCCCGTGTCGCGGTGCGCGCGTTGTCCGCCAGCGGGCCGCGCCGGAGCGCCGAGGTCGGGTTTCAAACGGACCATCCCGCGGGCCGCGCCTTCGCGATGCGGTACCCGCCGGGCGTTGCGTACTATAATCCGCGCTTTCTGTCGCGCGGCTCGCAGCCGATTCCCGGATCCCGATGAAGGCCGCCAGCGGCGATCTTCGCAACATCGCCATCATCGCGCACGTCGACCACGGCAAGACGACGCTGGTCGACAAGCTGCTCGTGCAGGCGGGGACGTTCGCGCGCCACCAGCAGGTCGGCGAGCGCGTGATGGACAGCAACGACATCGAGCGCGAGCGCGGCATCACGATCCTCGCGAAGAACTGCGCGATCCGGCTGGGCGACACGCGCATCAACATCGTCGACACGCCCGGACACGCCGATTTCGGCGGCGAGGTCGAGCGCGTGCTCGGCATGGTCGACGGCGTGCTGCTCCTCGTCGACGCGGTCGAGGGTCCGATGCCGCAGACCCGGTTCGTGACGCTCAAGGCGCTCAAGCTCGGGCTGCAGCCGATCGTCGTGGTCAACAAGGTCGACCGGCCGGGCGCGCGTCCCGAGTGGGTCGTGAACCAGACGTTCGACCTGTTCGACCGGCTGGGCGCGAGCGACGCGCAGCTCGACTTCCCGGTCGTCTACGCCTCCGCGCTGGGCGGCTGGGCGACCCTCGACGTCAAGGTCGCGAAGACCGGCCAGGCGCCGGAGGGCGGCGACATGAAGCCGCTGTTCGACACGATCCTCGCGCACGTTCCCGCGCCGGGCGGCGACGCGTCGGCGCCGCTGCAGTTCCAGATCTCGGCGCTCGACTACTCGAGCTACGTGGGCCGGCTCGGCATCGGCCGCATCCGCCGCGGGACGCTCGAGGCGGGCGCGGAGGTCGCGGTGCTGCACGGGCCGCTCGCCGAGGGCGAGGTTCCGGCGAAGGCGAAAGTCGGGCAGGTGTTCGCGTTCGCCGGGCTCGAACGCGTGCCGGTGGACGAGGCGCGGGCCGGCGACATCGTGATGGTGACCGGCGTCGAGGACCTCACGATCGGCACGACGCTGACCGACGTCGAGACGCCCGAGGCGCTGCCGCCGATCGCGGTCGACGAGCCGACGCTCGCGATGACCTTCCAGGTCAACACCTCGCCGCTCGCCGGGCGCGAGGGCAAGTACGTGACGTCGCGCAACCTGCGCGAGCGCCTGCACCGGGAGCTGCTCACGAACATGGCGCTGCGCGTCGAGGATACCGCCGACACCGACGTGTTCGCGGTGTCGGGTCGCGGCGAGCTGCACCTCACGATCCTGATCGAGAACATGCGCCGCGAGGGCTACGAGCTCGCGGTGTCGCGGCCGCGCGTCGTCACGCGCGAGATCGGCGGCGTCGTCAACGAGCCGTACGAGAACCTGACCGTCGACGTCGAGGACGCGCACCAGGGCGCGGTGATGCAGGAGCTGGGCGGCCGCCGCGGCGAGCTCGCGCACATGGAGTCCGACGCGCGCGGGCGCACGCGCCTCGACTACCGGATCCCGGCGCGCGGGCTGATCGGCTTCCAGGGCGAGTTCATGAACCTGACGCGCGGCACCGGCCTCATGAGCCACGTGTTCGACAGCTACGCGCCGGTGAAGGGCGACATCCCCGAGCGGCGCAACGGCGTCCTGGTGTCGCAGGAGGACGGCGACGCGGTCGCCTACGCGCTGTGGAAGCTGCAGGAGCGCGGGCGCATGTTCGTGTCGCCGGGCGACAAGCTGTACGAGGGCATGGTCATCGGCATCCACTCGCGCGACAACGACCTGGTCGTCAACCCGATCAAGGGCAAGCAGCTCACCAACGTCCGCGCCTCGGGCAAGGACGACGCGATCCTGCTGACGCCGCCGGTCAGGCTCACGCTCGAGTACGCGGTCGAGTTCATCGCCGACGACGAGCTCGTCGAGGTCACGCCCAAGTCGATCCGCATCCGCAAGCGGCACCTCAAGGAGCACGAGCGCAAGCGCGCGAGCCGCGAGGCGGTCGTCGAGTAGGCGTTCGCCGGGGAGGACGCCGGGCGCGCGGCGGGCCCGCCGCGGCCCGGATGCGCGACAATGGGCGATCCCCGCCGGATCGCCGCCGATGCCCGCGCCGCCCCTCCCGATCGCCTCGCGGCTCGCGCGCCTCGCGCTCGCGAACGTTCGCACCGAGTACCCGAACAAGCCCGACCACGTGCTGGGGTCGCCCGCGGATCTGCGCTCCGCGCGCGAGCTCCACCCGGCGTTCTACGGCAGCTACGACTGGCACTCGAGCGTCCACATGCACTGGACGCTCGCGCGACTGCGCCGGCTCGATCCGATGCTGCCCGAGCGCGAGGAGATCGCGGCCGCGTTCGACGCGCACTTCGCCGACGACGCGATCGGGGCCGAGTGCGCCTACCTCGCGCGGCCGCAGGCGGGCTCGTTCGAGCGCACCTACGGCTGGGCCTGGCTGCTGGAGCTCGCGCGCGAGCTCGCGCAGGGCGAGGACGCCGACGCGCGGCGCTGGTCGCGCGCGCTCGCGCCGCTCGCCGACGCATTCGCCGCGCGATACGTCGGGTACCTGCCCCGCGCGCGCCATCCGATCCGCCACGGCATGCATCCGAACTCGGCGTTCGGCCTCGCGTTCGCGATCGACTACGCGCGCGCGGCGGGCGCCCCGGCGCTGGAAGGGGCTTGCGTGTCGCGCGCGCTCGACTGGTTCGCGGCCGACCGGGACGCGCCGGCCGCGTGGGAGCCGTCCGGCGCCGATTTCCTCTCGCCCGCGCTGATGGAGGCCGACCTGATGCGGCGCGTGCTTCCGCACGGGCGCTACGGCGCGTGGCTGGACGCGTTCCTTCCCGGGCTCGCGCGGCGCGAGCCGGCGGCGCTGTTCGTCCCCGCCGAAGTCGCCGACCGCGCCGATCCGCAGATCGTGCACCTGGACGGCCTCAACCTGTCGCGCGCCTGGTGCATGCGCGGCATCGCCGGGGCGCTCGATCCGGGCGACGCGCGCGCGGCCGCGATGCGCGACGCCGCGGACCGCCACCTCGCGGCGGGGATGGCGGGCGTGGAGAGCGGCGACTACATGGGCGCGCACTGGCTCGCGTCGTTCGCAGTGCTGGCGATCACGGGATGACGGCCGTGCCGCGTGGAGGCTCGCGCCCTGCGCCACCGCCGCGCTAGAATCGCCGGACATGACCGACACGTCTCTCCTCGTCGCGATCCTCGCCGCCGCGGTCGTCGGCGCCGCCGTCCTCGTCGTCGCGGCGATCGCGCTTGCGCGCCTCTCGGCGATCGCGCGGCAGCGCGAGACGCTCGAGCGCGATCTCGCGGCGCTCGCGAAGGACCTCGCGGTCGTCCGCGCGCAGGGCGAGGATCTCGAGCGCGACATGAAGCAGGACATGCAGGGCGCGCGCGCGGAGCTGAGGCAGGACCTCGCGATCGCGAGGACCGAGCAGGCGCAGGCCGCGCAGACCCTCCGGGGCGAGGTCGGCGACCGGCTGACGCAGTTCACCGGCGCGACGCAGCAGCAGTTCGCCGCGCTCACCGGCGCGCAGGGCGACGCGCTGAAGGCGTTCGGCGACCGGCTCGGCCAGTTCACCGCGTCGACGCAGCAGTCGTTGCGCGACGCGTCCGAGCTGCAGGCCGGGCAGGCCAGGACGGCGGCCGACCGGCTGCAGGCGCTCACGCAGGCGAACGACCAGAAGCTCGAGGCGATCCGCGTCAATGTCGAGCAGCGGCTCGACACGCTGCGCAGCGAGAACGCGGCGAAGCTCGAGCAGATGCGCGCGACCGTCGACGAGAAGCTGCAGAAGACGCTCGAGGAGCGGCTGGGCGCTTCGTTCAAGCAGGTGTCCGACCGGCTCGAGCAGGTGCACAAGGGCCTGGGCGAGATGCAGACGCTCGCGGTCGGCGTGGGCGACCTGAAACGCGTGCTGACCAACGTCAAGTCGCGCGGCACCTGGGGCGAGGTGCAGCTCGAGACGCTGCTCGCCGACCTGCTCGCGCCGTCGCAGTACGAGAAGAACGTGGCGACGCGTCCGGGAAGCAGGGAGCGGGTCGAGTTCGCGGTGCGCTTCCCGGGGCGCGGCGAGGCGGGGACGGCGTGCTGGCTGCCGATCGACGCGAAGTTCCCGCTCGAGGACTGGCAGCGCCTGCAGGAAGCGGTCGAGCGCGCCGACGCCGCGGCGGTCGAGGCGAGCCGGCGCGCGCTCGAGACCTTCTTCAAGGCGCAGGCGAAGACGATCCGCGACAAGTACGTCGAGCCGCCGCACACGACCGACTTCGCGATCCTGTTCGTGCCGACCGAGGGGCTGTTCGCGGAGGCGGTCGCGCGCCCCGGCCTCGCCGACGCGCTGCAGCGCGACTTCCGCGTGACGCTCGCGGGCCCGACGACGCTCGCGGCGATGCTGAACAGCCTGCAGCTCGGTTTCCGGACGCTCGCGATCGAGAAGCGCTCGACCGAGGTCTGGCGCGTGCTGGGCGCGGTCAAGACCGAGTTCGGCCGCTTCGGCGACCTCCTCGCGAAGACGCGCGAGAAGCTCGAGGCGGTCGGCAAGACGCTGGACGACGCGGGGCGCAAGAGCACGACGATCGCGCGCAAGCTCCGCGACGTCGAGGCGCTGCCCGAGGCGGAGGCCGACCGGCTGCTGACCGGCGAGGGGGCGGGCGTGATCGACGTCGATCCCGGGGAAGATGCTCGCGACGACGGTCCGGGCGAGCTCAAGTAGCGCGGCGATGTTCGAGGCGCTGAAGCGCTGGCGCCGCCGGCGCGTGCTCGAGCGCTCGGCGCTCCCGGACGCGCTGTGGGACGAGGCGCTCGCCGCGCTGCCGTTCGTGCAGGGCTACGGCGAGGCCGATCGCGCGCGCCTGCGCGACCTCGTCGTGCTGTTCCTCGACATCAAGTCGATCGTCGGCGCCGGCGGCCACGACGTGACGCCGCTGCAGCGCGTCGTGATCGCGATCCAGGCGTGCGTGCTCGTGCTCGAGCTGCCCGGCTCGCTCGACCACTACGCCGACTTCGAGAACGTCGTCGTCTATCCCGGCGAGTTCGTGCCCGGCTGGACCTGGGAGGACGAGGCGGGCGTCGTGCACGCGAACGACGGACCGCTCGCGGGCGAGGCGATGCCCGGCGGGCCGGTCGTGCTGTCTTGGCCGGACGTCGAGGCGTCCGCCGACTTCGAGACGGCGGGCATGAACCTCGTGATCCACGAGTTCGCGCACAAGCTCGACATGCGCGACGGCGACGCGAACGGCTGTCCGCCGCTCGAGCCTCCGCTCGACGCGCGCGTCTGGAAGGCCGCGATGTCCGCCGCGTACGACGACTTCGCGGCGCGCGTCGACCGCGACGAGGAGACCGCGATCGACCCCTACGCGGCCGACAGCCCCGGCGAGTTCTTCGCGGTGCTCTCCGAGGTGTTCTTCGCCGCGCCCGCGACGCTCGAGCGCGAGTATCCGGACGTCTACCGGCAGTTCGCCGCGTACTACCGGCAGGATCCGGCGGCGCGCGCGGCGGCCGCGGCCCGCCCGCGAGCGCTCACCTGAGCCAGTCGGAAAGATCCCAGCCGGTCAGCCGCTCGAGCTCGCGGACGTCGGGCGCGTAGGCGGCGACGAGCGCGGCGCGGTCGGCCGGGTCGATCGGGCGCTCGTATTCGCCTTCGAACGCGTTGACGTCGTCGGGCAGCGCCATCGGCGGCAGGCCGAGGAAATCCAGGACGCGCGCGACGATCGCGGCCGGGGCGTCGCGCAGCCATTCGCTGCGCAGGAGCAGCGTCTGCTCGCGCGGGAAGTGCGACCACAGCCGCGCGACCTGCCCGGCGTAGAGCCCGCGCGAGAAGTACGAGTAGCGCTGGGCCTGCCGGCGCCGCGTCGCGGCGCGCAGGCGGCCGTCCTCGGCGGCGAGCGCCTCGCGGAAGCCCAGCCGGTCGGTGCCCCGGCCGCGCGCCATGTTCCAGTGCGAATAGGCGCGCGAAACCGGGTCGCGCAGCAGCACGATCCATTTCATCGCCGCGTTGTAGTCGCGGATGCGGGACGCGGCGGCCGGCCACCAGAGGTACGAGGGCGTCGGGTCGCCCCACAGCCGCGGGTCGGCGGAATCGCCGTAGCGCGCGTGGTAGGAGGCGAGGTCGGCGGGGCCGTGCGCGTAGTGCTCGTCGTTGTCGAACCAGTGCACCTCCTTGCCGTCCGGAAAGAGAATGCCGGGATGGCGCGTGAGGATCGACCAGAGCAGCGTCGTCCCGCCCTTCTGGACGCCGCCGATCAGGAAGTCGACGAGGTGCGCGCCTCCGGCGGCGCGGCCGCTCATGCGGTCCCGCCCGCCGTCCTCGCGGGGACCGGATGGAGGACGTCCAGCGCGATCGTGCCGCCGGTCGGCTGCACGAGGCGGACGTGGCGGCGCTCGAGCTCTCGCGCGTGCCGCGCGCCGCAACTGTGCGCGATCATGTCGATCTCCCTGTTCATGTTCGTCGCGTAGCTCGCCACCCGCAGGTACTTCTCCTCGACGACGAGCCCGCGCTGCAGCCGCGGATTGTGCGTCGTGACGCCGGTCGGGCAGGTGTTCGTGTGGCAGCGCAGCGCCTGGATGCAGCCGAGCGAGAACATGAAGCCGCGCGCGGTGTTGACGAAGTCGGCGCCGCAGCACAGCGCCCACGCGGCGCGCGCGGACGTAACGAGCTTGCCCGACGCGACCAGGCGGATCCGCGGCTTCAAACCCGCGGCGACGAGCGCGTCGGCGACGCGCGGCAGCGCCTCGTCGATCGACAGGCCCACGTGGTCGGCGAGCGCCTGCGGCGCCGCGCCGCTGCCGCCCTCGCCGCCGTCGACGACGAAGAAGTCCGGCGCGTACCCGGGCCCGCGCGCGAGCACGCGCTCGGCCAGCTCGTTCGTGAAGTAGCGGCCGCCGACGGCCGTCTTGATGCCCACCGGCTTGCCGGTGAGGTCGCGCAGCCACGCGATCCGGTCGAGGAGCGCGTCCATCGTACCGATGTCGGGATGGCGGTTGGGCGAGATCGAGTCCTTGCCGACCGGGATTCCGCGGATCTGCGCGATCAGGTCGGTGACCTTCGCGGCGGGCAGCACGCCGCCCTTGCCCGGCTTCGCGCCCTGCGAGAGCTTGATCTCGAACGCCCGCACCGTCTCGTGCGCCGCGATCTCGCGGATCTTCGCGAGGTCGTAACCGCCGCTCGCGTCGCGCACGCCGTAGCGCGCGGTGCCTATCTGCATGATCACGTCGCAGCCGCCCTCAAGGTGGAACGGCGAGAGCCCGCCCTCGCCGGTGTCCATCCAGCAGCCCGCTTCCTTCGCGCCGCGCGACAGCGCGCGCACGGCGGGCTCCGAGATCGCGCCGAAGCTCATCCCGCTCACGTTGACGATCGAGCGCGCGACGAACGGCTGCCGGCACCAGCCTTCGCCGATCGCGAGCGGCGGCGTCGGCAGCCGCTCGGACTCGAGCACCGGGAACGGCGCGTTCACGAAGATCAGCGCGCCCGGCGCGTGCAGGTCGTAGGTCGAGCCGAACCCGATGATGCCGCCCTCGTCCTTGGAGAGCCGGTAGACCCACGACCGCGTCGCGCGGTTGAACGGCATCTCCTCGCGGTCGTTCGCGAAGAAATACTGGCGGAAGTACTCGCCCAGCTCCTCGAACCAGTAGCGGAAGCGGCCGACGACCGGGAAGTTGCGCAGGACCGTGTGCTTCTTCTGCGTGACGTCGCGGACGAACATCACGAAGAGCCCGCCGGCGACGAGGATCGCGGCGAGCGTCCCCAGCCCCGCCTTCAGCATCTGCATCCAGTCGAAATCCATCGCGGGCGCCTCCGGTAAGCCGCCTGAAGCGTGCGCATCTTACCGCGCCGGCCGGGGCGGGATGGCCGGGCGCGGCGCCCGGTCGCCACCGGGTCGGCGCCGGCGTATGCTTCCCGCCCGGCGCGCCCCGCCTTCGACGCGGGCGCGGCCGTTCCCGCAACCTTCGGAGGCAACCCGATGAAACTGCGCATCCTCGCCGCCGCCGTCGCGCTCGCCGCGTCGGGCGGCGCGCTGGCGTTCCACTGCCCGGCCGACATGGCCAGGATCGACGCGGCGCTCGCGAAGAACCCGAAGCTCACCGAGGCGCAGATGGCCGACGTGAAGAAATACCGCGCCGAAGGAGAGTCGCTGCACAAGGCCGGCAAGCACCAGGAGTCGGTCGACACGCTCGCCCGGGCGATGAAGATCCTCGACATCAGGTAGCGAGCCCGATCGGGGCCCGCGCCCGGCCGCCGTCCCGCCTGCCGGTCAGTCCGACGGCTCGGCGGCGGGCGGCGCGCCGGCGCGCGCGAGCAGGAAGACCGCGGCGAGGATCAGCGCGCCGCCGGCGAGTTGCACCGGCGCGACGCGCTCGCC
>WBZU01000471.1_pt1 | contig 34451 bp, 30 predicted proteins | sample 5204311 | NCBI WGS metagenome assembly WBZU01 (sample SAMN12344359, study PRJNA552823) | activated sludge metagenome | biome: Activated sludge suspended growth; feature: Nitrification reactor; material: Wastewater; isolation source: activated sludge from nitrification reactor of wastewater...
AACCGCAGCGATGCCTAGTGGCATCGCGAGGATTTGCAACGACGCCAGGGCGGCAAAGGCGCGGTTTTATGTGCTGCATAGCGTGGAACACTGCACTAGATCCAGGCCCGGATCGCGACGTCGGTCAGCCTGCCCATCGTCCACCCCGCGTGTGTACCCGGAAAGCGCCCCGGACCGTTCCGGGTACCGCACGCTCGGGTACACGGAAATTTCGGGATGGGGTGGGCCGCTGTTCAACTGATGGTCTGTGATCTTGGTCGAAAAGAGACTCTCCCACAGCGGTCGCTTCTTCAGGATCGCTGAGGGAGATCTTCTACCGTCCCTCGCCCAGCTTGATCAAATCGGGCGCCAGCGACATCAGCATGCGTGCTCCTGCTCATTCACGCAGAGAGTGGCCCGGGCCGCGCAGCAGCGCGATGCCGATGGGAGAGCGGCGGTCTTGCCGCGCCTTCGCCTTCCTGCGGATCAGGACGAAGAGGGCTGCGGCAGGCCCGGCGAAGCAGGCGGCGAGCACGCCCAGGACGATCGCAATCTGGTTGGTGACCTCTCCCATGGGTCCGTCTTCCCTGCGCTTGCCTTCAGGCGGCCAGGCGCGCCGCCAGCTTCTTGGTGGTGGACGACACGAAGCGCTCGAGCCGCTCGGCCAGTGTGCGTGCCGATGGCGTGAGCGACGGCGCGATCTCGCGCGTGGCCTGCTCGATGGCGGCTGGCACGCGGTCGGCCATCTCGCGCGCCTGCTGAGCCAGGAAGCGCGGTTGCATGCCGAGCTGACTGGCCATCAGTGCCAGGTGTTCGGCGCCCATCTCGCCCGGCCTGACTTCGCCGCCGATCGCAAACGCGAACTCGGGCGAGAGACCGGGGTATAGCCGCGTGCACATCAGGTCGTAGAACGGTGTCAGCGTCACGCCCTGGCCGGGCACGCTGTAGATCGACAGGTTCTTGGCGTGGCTGTCGTTGTTGCCGACGTATAGGTTGAAGAACACCCAGCGCACCAGGTGGCGCAGGTCGACGGCGGGCTGCGCGCTGTAGCGGCGGATCAGTTCGGCGCAGGCGGCGAGGCCCGGGCCGCCTTCCTTCTCGTACTTGCGGTCCGACACCGTGCCGGCCAACTGGCACAGGTCGTACTGCACCAGCCGGGCCAGCGTGCCATCGGGCCGGAGCTGGCGGTCGAAGCGGCGCACGACGCAGGCTTGCGCGTGCGGTTCGTAGAAGACCTCGGCCGTCGGCAGGCCAGCCAAGGCCCCGGCTCGCATCACGATGGTCTCGTTCGCGGCCGAGTGCCATACCTTGGCCAGGCGGCGGATGTCGGGCTTGAGGATGTGGGTCGATGGCGAAGTGCCCTTGGGCAGCCGCGGCACGCCGTCGTCGAAGATGGCCAGGCTGGTCTTGTCCTGGGCACCGGCCAGGGAGATGCGCGCGCCTTGCTCATGGATGTCGATCGCCGAGGCCGACCGCTTGGCCAGGAAGGCTGCGATGGCCTCCCATGTCGTGGCCTCGTAGCGCGGCGGCTCGGGCGTCTGCCCAGGTGCGACCAGCACGAAGGCGCCCGCAGTGTCGCCCGCCACCTCCAGCAGCAGCGAGAAGAGGGTGGATGCCTTGCGTTGCGCGGCCAGGTAGTCGCGCAGTTCGCCCTCGGGCAGCAGGTTCTCGAAGAAGGCCTGCACCTCGGGCGTGGCGTGCCGGCCGGGCTGCAGCGGGATGGCCGCCAGCGACATGCGCTGGAGACCTACAGAAGGGTTCAGCCAGCCAGGCGCGTACTCGAAGGCCAGCGGCGCGCTGTCGTGCACGGCGCCGACCAGGTCGCTGCCGTAGTAGACGTCCAGCCGGTCGGGCCGTGGCTGCATCACGTGGCCCTTACAGCGGAGAGGTCGAACGAGAGGCCTTGGTGCGCACGACCACCTCCAGGCCCAGCAGGTCCATGAGATCCAGCACCTTCTGCAGTTGCACCGTCGGCTTGCCGTTCTCCAGGTCCACGATGAAGCGGTTGCCGGTGTTGCCCAGGCCCGCCAGGTCGAGCTGCTTCAGGGCCAGCCGCTTGCGCTGCTCGCGGATGACGGCGCCCAGCTCGACGGAGGAGCGGATGGGCGTCTCTGCATCAGTGGAGTGACCGAGCGGTAAGTCTCGGGCCGAGGGCGGCATGGCAGGCTCTCTAAGTTACCTTCCGGTCATTTTCGGTGTCGACCTGCCGGAGGTCAAGCGGAAAGTGACTGAGCGGTAATCGAAAACCAATCAGCGGCCAGTCGGTGTCTCAGCGCGAGTCGCTGCATGGCACGCTGTCGCCGCCAGACCGATGGGCTGCCAAACTGTCACGCTGCCGACCGTCCTGCTGCGCCTGGGCGTCGCTGCGAATCAGGTGGCGCATGTACTCGCCCGCGTTGACGAAGCCGCCAAGCAATACGCGCCGGTCGACGTACTCACGAAGGTCCGGCGGCAAGGTGAGTTTGATCCTTGGGAGGCTCATGGCGCCATCATCGAATTCGGACGCGACGGGTGTCAAGGTGGCGTGGTCTTGCCGTTCTTGACCGACGCGTCTCCGCGCTCCAGCCTCAGCAGCAATTGCCCCCACGCCTCCAGCGCCCGCCGCCTCTCCTCGAAGTAGTCGTGCCGGTTGTAGACACCTTCCACACCCTTGAGCTTGTGGTTCAGGCAGCGTTCGGCGACATGCGGCTCCGCGCCCAGCGCGGCCAGGTGGGTGCGGGCAGTGCGGCGGAAGTCGTGCGCCGTGAAGTGGGGCAGGCCGTGCTTCACCTTGCCCATCGCCACGCCCAGGGTCGACTCGCAGACGTGCGGCACCATGCGGCTCTGCAGCTTGCGCGCCGGCAGCACGTGCTCGGCGTTGCAGGCCAGTTCCCTCAGCTTCTGCAGGCACTCGACCGCCATGGTCGGCAGCGGGATGTCCAGCGGCTGGCCGGTCTTGGTGCGGATGCCGGGCAGGTGCCAGACCGGCGGGTCGGCCTCCAGCTCGAACTCGCCCCAGCGCGCGGCGATCAGCTCGCCCTTGCGCACGGCCAGCAGCAACAGCAGCTTCACCGTCAGTTCGTTCTGCACGCTGAAGCCCTTGGCCTGGCGCATGGCCTCGAAGAGCGTCACCAGTTCGTCGCGTGCCAGCGCCCGCTCCCGAGCCGGTTCCTTGCCGCCTGCGCCTGCCAGGTCGAAGGCCGCGGCCGGGTTGAAGCGCACCAGGTGCCGCTTGATGGCGAAGTCGAACATGCGCCGCACCTTGGCGCAACGTCGTTGGCGATGGTCGGCGCGCCGCGCTTGACCACGGCGCGCAGCATCGCGTCGATGTGCCGGGGTTCCACCGCATCGAGGGCCAGCAAGCCCCAAGTGCGGCTTGATGCCCTTCTCGATGCGGCTGCGCACGATGTTCGGGTGCTTCCAGCGCCCGTTGATCATGCGCTCGAAGTACTCGTCGGCGAGCTGGCCCACCGTGGTGACGCTGCGCGCGGCCTCGATGCGGGCCAGCGCGGTGGACTCGCGCTCCAGCTTCTCGCCGGCCACGTCGCGGCCGAGGGCGATCTTGGCGCGCAACTCCTTGGCCGGCTTGCGGGCGGCTGGCAGGGGCCAGTCGGTGCAGCTGCCCAGGTTCATCACGCGCGACTTGCCGGCGAATCGGCAGCGCAGCCGCCAGTGCGGCGCCGGGCGGTCGGGCCGCCGGGACAGCAGCGGCCCGTCGCCATCGGTGCGCCCCTCGAAGCGTTCACCGGCCGCCTTGATCCAGGCCCGGATCGCCACGTCAGTCGGCTTCCCCATCGCCACCCCTTGCCGTGTGTACACACTGCCGGCCGGTGGGCCTTGTGGGTACACGTCTGCGTACACACGAACTTCGGGATGCGGTGGGCCGCCGTTCAATCTCCTGAAACGCCAAGCCCGCGTAAACGCTGGACCTTCCGGCCGCTTGGGGGTGTCAAGAGACCCCGCGAACCCTCACTCGATGTTCTGCACCTGCTCGCGCATCTGTTCGATCAGCACCTTCATCTCCACCGAGACCTGGGTCAACTCGAGCGTGGCGGATTTGGAGCCCAGCGTGTTGGCTTCGCGCTGCAGTTCCTGGATCAGGAAGTCCAGCCGCTTCCCGACCTCGCCGCCGGCGTCGAGCAGGCGCCCGATCTCGTCCAGATGCGCGCGCAGCCGGGCGAGTTCCTCGGCCACGTCGATGCGCAGCGCGAAGGCCGCGGCTTCGTTGAGCGCGCGTTCGCGCGCCTGCTCGGCACCGACCGCGGCGCCGCTGCCGGCCGCGGCCAGCGCCTCGTGCCAGCGCTCGACGAAGCGCTGCTGCTGCCGCTGCACCAGCGCCGGCACCAGCGGCTCGGCGCGCTCGGCCAGCGCATGCAACTGCTGCAGCTTGGCGCGCAGCACCTCGGCCAGCTTCGCGCCTTCACGCGCGCGCGCCTCGCGCAGGCCGGCGATCGCCTGGCGCGCGGCCTGCAACAGCGCCTCGTCGGGCGGTGGGCCGCCGCCGGTGCTGCGGCACCACTGCAGCGCCTCGTTCACCGACAGCGCGCGCGCCTGCGGCAGCCAGCTGCGCACAAGCGCATCCACATGGGTCAAGCGCTGTAGCTGCTCGGGCGCCGGGTGCGGCCAGTCGGCTTCGGTGCCGCGCGCGGCGGTGGCCCGCAATTCGATCTTGCCGCGGCGCAAGGCCGCGCTGAGCAGTTCGCGCAGCGCCGGCTCGAGCGCGCGCAACTCGTCGGGCAGCCGCAGGGCCAGGTCGAGGAAGCGGCCGTTGACCGATCGCAGTTCGAAGACCACGCCGCCCGTGACCGATGCAGCAGCACGCGGGTCCTCGGTGCCCGGCGTCGCGGCCGTCGCGTAGCCGGTCATGCTATAGACTGTCATCGCCTTCAGCGCCCCCGTCCAGGAAAGCCGCCAGTATGTCAAAGCCCAAGCCCGCGCCGTTGCCTGCAGGCACGGTGGTGGGCGGCTACACGATCGTCAAGAAGCTGGCCGCGGGCGGCTTCGGCGTCGTCTATCTGGCCGCGGACGACAAGCAGCACATGATCGCGCTGAAGGAATACCTGCCCGCGTCGCTGGCCGAGCGTTCGGCGGGCGAGCTGACGCCGCGCGTCAAGCCCGACAAGCAGCCGCTGTACCGGCTCGGGCTCAAGAGCTTCTTCGAAGAGGGCCGCTCGCTGGCGCAGATCAGCCACCCCAGCGTGGTCTCGGTGCTGAACTTCTTCCGCGAGAACGAAACCGTCTACATGGTGATGAACTACCTGCAGGGCGACACGCTGCAGGACTTCATCATCACCGCGCGCGACCTCAAGCGCGACAAGGTGTTCCGCGAATCGTCGATCCGCAGCCTGTTCGACGAGATCCTGCGCGGGCTGCGCATCGTGCACCAGCACAAGATGCTGCACCTGGACATCAAGCCGGCCAACATCTTCGTCACCAACGACAACAAGGCGGTGATGCTCGACTTCGGTGCGGCGCGCGAGGTGCTGTCCAAGGAAGGCAACTTCATCCGCCCGATGTACACGCCGGGCTTCGCTGCGCCCGAGATGTACCGCCGCGACGGCACGCTGGGGCCCTGGACCGACATCTACGCGATCGGCGCGTGCATCTACGCCTGCATGCAGGGCTATCCGCCCAACGACGCGCCCCAGCGGCTCGAGAAGGACCGGCTGGCGCTGAGCCTGTCGCGGCTGCGCAATGTCTATTCGGACAACCTGATCGAAGTCGCCGAGTGGTGCATGTCGCTCGACCCGCTGAGCCGGCCGCAGAGCGTGTTCGCGCTGCAAAAGGAGCTGGCGCGCGAGACCGAGCGCCGCTACACCAAGCTGTCGTTCGGCGAGCGGCTGAAGCTCCAGCTCGAGAGCCTGAAGAGCGGCGCCAAAGCCTGAGCGGCCCGGATGCGCTTCGCCGTCCATCAGGTCAGCCGCAAGGGCGGCCGCGAGAAGAATGAAGACCGGATGGGCTACTGCTATACCCGCGACGCAGCGCTGTTCGCGCTGGCCGACGGCATGGGCGGGCATCCCGAAGGCGAAGTGGCCGCGCAGCTGGCGCTGCAGGCCCTGGCCGCGCGTTTTCAGCGCGAGGCCCAGCCGGCGCTGGCCGACCCGGCGCGCTTCCTGAACGAGGCGATCGTCGCCGGCCATCACCAGCTGCTGCGCTACGCATCCGGACGCGGCATGGTCGACACGCCGCGCACCACCGCGGTGGCCTGCGTGGTCCAGGGCTCGGCCGCCCATTGGGCGCATTGCGGCGATTCGCGGCTGTACCTGGTGCGCGGCGGCCGGCTGATCGCGCGCACGCGCGACCACTCCTACGTGGAGCTGCAGCAGGCGATGGCCAAGGCGCTGCCGCCGGATGCGCCGGTCAACCGCAACGTGCTGTTCACCTGCCTGGGCAGCCCGGCGCGGCCGCTGATCGACGTGGCCGGGCCGCTGCTGCTGCAGGCCGGCGACCGGCTGCTGCTGTGCAGCGACGGGCTGTGGGGCGCGCTCAGCGACACGGCGATCTGCGCGCAGCTCGCGCAAGGGGCGCTGTCCGACGCGGTGCCCGAGCTGGTCGAGCAGGCGCTGCGCAGCGCCGGCGCCAGCAGCGACAACGTGACCGTGATCGCGCTGGAGTGGGAAGGCGCGGACGAGCGCGATCCGCGCGCCGAAGTCTCGACCCAGGACCTGGGCGATCAGGTCTTCGCATCGACGATCCAGGCGAACCTGGCGGCCGAATCGGTGCCGGTGGAGCTCGACGACGCCGAGATCGAGCGCTCGATCCAGGAGATCAACGAGGCGATCCGGCGCTCGGCGCAGCGCCGCCCATGACGACACCGGGGCTGCGCCGCGTGCCTGCGGCCGGGCCCGCCCTTCGACACCAGACCCGATGACCGACCCGACACCCCTTGCGCGCAGCGACGGCCGCGCCCTCGATGCGCTGCGCCCGGTGGTGCTGTCCCGCCGCTACACCGTGCATGCCGAAGGTTCGGTGCTCGTCGCCTTCGGCCACACCAAGGTGCTGTGCACCGCGTCGGTGGAAGAGAAGGTGCCGCCGCACAAGCGCGGCAGCGGCGAAGGCTGGGTCACCGCCGAATACGGCATGCTGCCGCGCGCCACGCACACGCGCGGCGACCGCGAGGCCGCGCGCGGCAAGCAAAGCGGCCGCACGCAGGAGATCCAGCGGCTGATCGGCCGCGCGCTGCGCAGCGTGTTCGACCTGCGGCTGCTCGGCGAGCGCACGATCCACCTCGACTGCGACGTGCTGCAGGCCGACGGCGGCACGCGCACCGCGGCGATCACCGGTGCCTACGTCGCTGCGCACGACGCGGTCGGCTGGCTGCTGGCGCAGGGCCGCATCGCCGCGTCGCCGGTGCGCGACTCGGTGGCCGCGGTGTCGGTGGGGCTGCTGCGCGGGGTGCCGCTGCTGGACCTGGCCTACGACGAGGATTCCGCCTGCGACACCGACATGAACGTGGTGATGACCGGCAGCGGCGGCTTCGTCGAAGTGCAGGGCACCGCCGAAGGCGAACCCTTCTCGCGCGCGCAGATGGACGCGCTGCTCGCGCTCGCGGCGCAGGGCATCGCCGAACTCGGCGCGCGGCAGCGCGCGGCACTCGCGGCCGCGCTTCCGGCGTGACGCTGCGCCTGGTGCTGGCGTCGAACAACGCCGGCAAGCTCGCTGAATTGCAACGGCTGTTCGCGCCGCTGGCGCTGCGGCTGGTCGCGCAGCCCAGCCTCGGGCTGGCCGAGGCCGACGAGCCGCATCCGAGCTTCGTCGAGAACGCGCTGGCCAAGGCGCGGCATGCGGCGCGCGCGGCCGGCGGCGCCGCGCTCGCCGACGATTCCGGCCTGTGCGTGGCCGCGCTCGGCGGCGCGCCCGGCGTGGCCTCGGCCCGCTTTGCGGCGGCGCCGCTGCCCGCGCAGGCCGACCGCGAGACGCAACGCCGCGCGCAGGATGCCGCCAACAACGCGCTGCTGCTGCAGCGGCTCGAAGGCGCGGCCGACCGGCGCGCCGCCTTCGTGTGCACGCTGGTGGCGCTGCGCAGCGCCGACGATCCCGAGCCGCTGATCGCGCACGGCCGCTGGGCCGGCGAAATCCTGCACACGCCGCGCGGCAGCGGCGGCTTCGGCTACGACCCGCTGGTGTACGTGCCGGCGCTGGGCGCCAGCGTCGCCGAGCTCGCGCCCGAGCAGAAGAACGCGCACAGCCACCGCGCGCTCGCCTGCCGCCGGATGGTGGCGCTGATGCGTGCGCACTGGCAGGTGGGCGACGCCGGCGCGGGCTGAAGCCGCGCGCGCACGCAGGCGCAGGAGCATCCATGGCCGACCACGATCCCCAAGGCGCCGGCAGCGCTGCCGAAGCCGCGCACGGCGGCGCACCGATCGGCGCCGAGGCCGCGGCGCTGTACCTGCGTGCCGGCACCTTGCAGCTGCCGGCGCAGCCGCCGCTGGCGCTGTACGTGCACCTGCCGTGGTGCCTGCGCAAGTGCCCGTACTGCGACTTCAACTCGCATGAGCTGCGTCCCGCCCGCAGTCGCCAGGCACCAGCCCCCCGACGAGGCGGGGCGCGATTCGAGATCCCCGGCGCCTCCGCGCAAGATCACCGGGCGCCGGTGGCGCCGCCCCTGCTGCGGAGCACGTCCGGGCCCGGACCTGCCGACGCCTTGCTGCCCGAGGCGCGCTACCTGGACGCGCTGCGCGCCGACCTCGAAGCCTCGCTGCCGCTGGTGTGGGGCCGGCCGATCGTCAGCGTGTTCATCGGCGGCGGCACGCCCAGCCTGTTCTCGCCGGCCGGCATCGAACGGCTGATCAATGAAGTGCGCGCGCTGCTGCCGCTGCAGCCCGACTGCGAGATCACGCTCGAAGCGAACCCGGGGACCTTCGAGCGCGAGCGCTTTCGCGCCTATCGCGCCGCCGGCGTCACGCGGCTGTCGCTGGGCGTGCAGAGCTTCGACGACCGCTGCCTGGCGGCGCTCGGGCGCGTGCACGACGCCGCGCAGGCGCGCGCCGCCGCCCTGGAGGCGGCCGAGGCCTTCGACACCTTCAACCTCGACCTGATGTACGCGCTGCCCGGCCAGACGCCGGCGATGCTCGACGCCGACCTCGACGCCGCGCTCGCATTGCGGCCGCCGCACCTGTCGCTGTACCAGTTGACGATCGAGCCGAACACGCTGTTCGCGAGCCGGCCGCCGCCGCTGCCCGACGACGACGCCGCCAGTGCGATGCTCGACCGCATCGTCGCGCGCACCACCGAAGCCGGGTTGCAGCGCTACGAGGTGTCGGCCTTCGCGCGGCCGGGCCACCGCTGCCGCCACAACCTGAACTACTGGCAGTTCGGCGACTACCTGGGCATCGGCGCCGGCGCGCACGGCAAGCTCAGCTTCCCGCACCGCATCGTGCGCCAGGTGCGCTGGCGCGAGCCGCAGCGCTACATCGAGCAGGCGTTGGCGGGCCAGCCGGTGGCCAACGCGCACGAGGTCAAGCGCGCCGAACTGCCGTTCGAGTTCATGCTCAACGTGCTGCGGCTGGCCGACGGCGTCGAGCGGGCGCTGTTCACGCAGCGCACCGGGCTGCCGCCGTCGGCGATCGAGGCGGCCGTGCGGCAGGCGCAGCAGCAGGGCCTGCTCTGCGAAGGCGGGCCGCAGCTGCGCGCCACGGCGCGCGGCTTCGATTTCCTCAGCGACTTGCAGGCGCTGTTCCTGCCCGCGGCGCGGCCGGCGCGCGGCAGCGGCTGAAGCGGCTGAAGCGGCTGAAGCGGCGCCGATGCGGCGCGTGCCGCCCGGCGCGTCGCGATGCGCGGCGCGGACGGCACGCAACGGATGACCCGCCACGGATGACGCGCCACGGATGACACGCCACGGATGACACGCCACGGATGACGCGGCGCCGATGCCGGTGCCGATTGCCGTGCAATTTGCGGCGCAGTCGAGCGCTTGTTCCGGCGCTGGGGCTGCGCGCGCCCCGCTAGACTGCCGCGCCCATGCCCCGCACCGCCTCCTTGCCGCGCACCGAAGCGGCCGCAACGCTGCGGCTCGAGCAGGCGCTGCAACTGCTGCGCCAGGCCGGGGTGGAACTGCCGGCGGCCGATGCCGGCAGCGCCGCGTGGCTGCAGGCGCTGGTCGATGGCCTGGTCGAGCTGTCCAGCCGCGACGCGCTGACCGGGCTGGCCAACCGGCGCAGCTTCGAGCTGGCGCTGGCGCGCGAGATTGACCGTGTGGCGCGCGTCGGCGAGCCGGCGCTGCTGCTGGCGCTGGACATCGACCACTTCAAGCGCGTCAACGACACCCACGGCCACGCCGCCGGCGACCTGGTGATCCAGGCGGTGGCCGACGCGCTGCGCGACAGCGTGCGGCCGATGGACCTGGTGGCGCGCGTGGGCGGCGAGGAGTTCGCGATCGTGATGCCCAACTGCCCGCCGGCCTTCGGCGAGGCGGTGGCCGAGCGCGTGCGCCGGCGCGTCGAGGCGATGCCGGTGGCGGTGGCGCCGCGCCGGCAGATCCGGGTCAGCGTCAGCATCGGCGGCGCTTTTGCGCCGCAGTGGGTGCGCTCGTCGCCGGCACTGTGGATCGAGCGCGCCGACGCGCAGCTGTACCGCGCCAAGGCCCAGGGGCGCAACTGCGTGTGCCTGGAGCCGGCGGCGGTGTCGGCGGTCAGCGCCGAGGAGAAGGCGTTGCTGTTCGGCATGTCGCAGTACCAGGACCTGGAATAGGACCGCCGCATGAAAGCAGCCTCGCGCACGGCCGCCGCCGCCCCGAAGCCCGCCCGGGGCCAGCCGCGCAGCGCTCCGGCGGCGCGCGCGCGCATCACCGCGGTCACCAGCGGCAAGGGCGGCGTCGGCAAGACCTTCATCACCGCCAACCTTGCCGCGGCGCTGGCGCGCCAGGGCGAGCGCGTGCTGGTGCTCGATGCCGACCTCGGCCTGGCCAACCTGGACGTGCTGCTGAACCTGGCGTCGATGGTCACGCTGCACCAAGTGTTCACCGGCGCCGCCACGCTGGCCGAGGCGATCGTGCCGGCGCCCGGCGGCTTTGCCGCACTGCTGGCCGGCTCGGGCATGGTCGAGTATTCGCGCATGACGCCCGAGGTGCGCCAGCAGCTGCAGCAGGTGATCGAGGCGGTGGCGCCGCACTACGACCACGTGCTGCTCGACAGCGGCGCCGGCATCTCCGACGTGGTGCTGTACGCGGTGTCGCTGGCCGACGAGGTGCTGGTGGTGGCGACGCCCGAGCCCACCTCGATGACCGATGCCTACGCGACGATCAAGGTGCTGGCGACGAGCCAGGGGCGCCGCCGCGTGCAGCTGGTGGTCAACCAGGCGCGCCGGCTGGGCGAGGCGCGCGCGGTGCACCAGCAGCTGCAGCAGGTGGTGGACCGCTTCGTCAACCCGGGCCTGCCCGCGCCGGTGCGGCTGGAACTGCTGGGCCAGGTGCCGCTGGACATCGCGGTGCGCGACACGGTGCTCAGGCGCCAGTTGCTGCTGGACGTGCTGCCCGGCACGGCGGCGGCGCTGGCGGTGGTCGAGCTGGCGGCGAAGCTCGTCGCTGCCGAGATCGCGTAGGCGGCTGCGGCTGTGCGCTCGGGCCGGCCGCACAGGCGTGCTTCAGGCGGCTCCTGCGGCTCCTGCCGCTGAGGCCGTTGCCGCCGTTGCCGGCCGCTGCAGCAGCACGATCAGCGCCCCGGCGCCGCCCTGCGGGCCCGTGGCCTGCGCGAAGGCGATCACCTCGGCACGCTGCGCCAGCCAGCGCTGGACCCGGGCCTTGAGCACCGGTTCGCGGCCGGGCGAGCCGTGGCCCTTGCCGTGGATCACGCGCACGCAGCGCCAGCCCTGGCGCAGCGAGCGGCGCAGGAAGTCGACGAGCTGCGCGCGCGCCTCGTCGCGGCGCAGGCCGTGCAGGTCGAGTTGCGCCTGCACCGCCCACTGGCCGCGCCGCAGCCGCGCGGCCACGTCGGGCGCGACGCCGGGGCGGCGCCAGCTCAGGCCGTCGTCGGTGAGCAGCAGCGACTCGACGTCGACCTCGTCGGACAGCGCCTCGCGCAGCGCCGCCTGTTCGTCGCGCTCGCGCATGCGCGGATGCGGCTCGGGCAACGGCGCCCGGGCCTGGCTGCGGCCGTGGTCGCGCAGCGGCTGCACCGGGCCGACCGCGTCGGCAAAGACGCGCCGCTCGCGTTCGGCGGCGGCGCGGCGGGCCTGCTCGCGCGCGGCGGCTGCTGCGGCCGCGGCCTCGCGCCGCCGCAGCTCGGCGCGCAGCGCGGCCAGTTGCGCCAGCCCCTGCACCTTCACAGCAGCCCGCGTTCGGCGAAGGAGACGACCTGGCCCTGGCCGACCACGAGGTGGTCGAGCACCTGCACGTCGACCAGCTTCAGCGCCGACTTCAGCGCCTGGGTCAGGAACTCGTCGGCGCGCGAAGGCTCGGCCATGCCCGACGGGTGGTTGTGCGCCAGCACCACCGCGCCGGCGTTGTGGTGCAGCGCGCGCCGCACCACTTCGCGCGGATACACGCTGGTCTGGCCGAGCGTGCCGTGGAACAACTCCTCGGTGGCGATCAGCCGGTGCTGGCCGTCGAGGAACAGCACCGCGAACACCTCCTGCGGCCGCTGGCCGAGCTGCAGCGCCACGTAGTCCTTGACCTGCTGCGGCGCATCGAACACCGGCGCCGCGCGCAGCGGCTGCGCGAGCGCGCGCCGCGCCAGCTCGAGCACCGCCGCCAGCTCGGCGCGCTTGGCCGGGCCCAGCCCCTTGATGCGCGCCAGCGCGGCCGCATCGGCGTGCAGCAGCCCGGCCACGCCGCCGAAGGCGTCGAGCACCTGCTGCGCCAGCTCGAACACGCCGCGGCCCTTGTAGCCGGTGCGCAGCAGCAGCGCCAGCAGCTCGGCGTCGCCGAGCGCGGCGGGGCCGCGCGCGAGCAGCTTCTCGCGCGGGCGCAGGTCGGCAGGCAGATCCTTCAGTGACATCGGCAGCCCCATGGGGACCCGGCCCGGCGCGCTCCGGCGCCGACGGTGCCCCCGTAGAATCGCGGCCAGTCTATTGCACCGGCGCGCGGCGGCGTGCCGCAGCCTGCCGTGAACCGCGTCCAGCCCGGCTCCTTCCTGACCCTGCACTATCGCCTCACGGCGCCCGACGGCACCACGGTGGTCGACACCTTCGCCGACAAGCCGGCCACGCTGTCGCTGGGCACCGGCCAGCTGGCGGCGGCGATGGAGGCGCGGCTGCTGGGCATGGAAGAGGGCGCGCGCGCCGTATTCGCGCTCGAGCCCGGCGAGGCCTTCGGCGAGCACAACCCGCAGATGGTGCAGCGCGTGGCGCGCCGGCTGCTCGACGAGCTCGGGCAGGAGGAGCCGCCGGACGTCGGCGACGTGATCAGCTTTCCCACGCCCGACGGGCAGGGCAGTTTCGCCGGCCTGGTGCGCGAGCTCGGGGACGACTGGCTGCTGTTCGACTTCAACCACCCGCTGGCCGGCCGCGCGCTGAGCTTCGAGGTGCAGCTGATCGGGGTGCTGTAGTGGCGGCTGAACCGGCCCATCGTCTGGAACAGGTGCTGCTGGCCGAGCCGCGCGGCTTCTGCGCCGGCGTCGACCGCGCGATCGAGATCGTCGAGCGCGCGCTGCGCAAGTTCGGCGCGCCGATCTACGTGCGCCACGAGATCGTGCACAACACCTACGTGGTCAACGACCTGAAGACCCGCGGCGCGATCTTCATCGAAGACCTGGCCGAGGTGCCGGCCGGCGCGACGCTGGTGTTCAGCGCGCACGGCGTCAGCCGCGCCGTGCGCGACGAGGCCGAGCGCCGGGGATTCCGTGTCTTCGACGCCACCTGCCCGCTGGTCACCAAGGTGCACGTCGAGGTGGCCAAGCTCGCCAAGGAAGGCTTCGAGTTCGTGATGATCGGCCACAAGGGGCACCCCGAGGTCGAGGGCACGATGGGCCAGCTCGGCGACGGCATCTACCTGGTCGAGAGCGTGGCCGACGTCGATCGCGTGCAGCCGCGCGGCGACAGGCTCGCGGTGGTCACGCAGACCACGCTCAGCGTCGATGACGCGGCCGAGATCCTGGCGGCGGTCAAGCGCCGCTTCCCGCAGGTGCGCGAGCCGAAGAAGCAGGACATCTGCTACGCCACCCAGAACCGGCAGGACGCGGTCAAGGCGCTGGCGCCGCAGGTCGACGTGGTCATCGTCGTCGGCAGCCCGACCAGCAGCAACAGCAACCGGCTGCGCGAAGTGGCCGAGCGGCTGGGCACGCCGGCCTACATGGTCGATGCCGCGGCCGACCTGCAGCCGGCCTGGTTCGAAGGCCGCCGCCGCGTGGGCCTGACGGCCGGCGCATCGGCGCCCGACATCCTGGTGCAGCAGGTGATCGCCCGGCTGCGCGAGCTGGGCGTGGCCAGCGTGCAGCGCCTGCCCGGCGTGCGCGAAGAGGTGCACTTCCCGCTGCCGCTGGGCCTGGGCGACCGCTCGATGGCCGAGCTGGAACCTGCGCCGCCGCCTGCCGGCTGAACCACGACGCCGGCGCCGCCCGAGCCGCCCCTGCAGGCCGCGCCCGCGCCGGGCGGCAGGGGGCCGAGGCGGCGTTGCCGAAACCGCATCCGCTTCGACGACGAGGACCTCATGCTCGACATCAACCAGCTGCGCCGCGACCTGGACGGCGTGATCGCCCGGCTCGAGACGCGCAAGTCGCCGCAGCCCTTCCTGGACGTCGAGCGCTTTTGCACGCTCGAGGCCGAGCGCAAGCGGCTGCAGACGCGCGTGGAGGAACTGCAGGCGCGGCGCAACGCGCTGAGCAGGCAGATCGGCCAGCTCAAGGCCAAGGGCCAGGATTGCGCCGAGCCGATGGCCGAAGTCGGGCGCATCGGCGAGGGCTTGACTGAAGGCGCGGCCGTGCTCGAGCACCTGCAGGCCGAGCTGAACGAGATCCTGATGGGGCTGCCGAACCTGCCGCAGCCGGACGTGCCGTCGGGCGCCGACGAGAGCGCGAACGTCGAGCTGCGGCGCTGGGGCACGCCGCGCGAATTCGGCTTCGCGCCGCGCGACCATGTCGAGGTGGGCGCGCCGCTCGGGCTGGATTTCGAGACCGGCGCCAGGCTGTCGGGTGCGCGCTTCACCTTCCTGCGCGGCGCGGCGGCGCGGCTGCACCGCGCGCTCGCGCAGTTCATGCTGGACGTGCAGACCGGCGAGCACGGCTACACCGAATGCTGGACGCCGTACATCGTCAACCGCGAGGTGCTCGAGGGCACCGGCCAGCTGCCCAAGTTCAAGGACGACATGTTCTGGGTCTACCGGGGCAGCGCCGGCGATGCCGGCGCGGGCGGCGGCAGCGAGGAGCAGCCCGAGCAATACCTGATCTCGACCAGCGAGATCTCGCTGACCAACAGCGTGCGCGAGCAGATCCTCGACGCGGCTTCGTTGCCGATCAAGCTCACCGCGCACAGCCCGTGCTTCCGCTCCGAGGCCGGCAGCGCCGGGCGCGACACGCGCGGCATGATCCGCCAGCACCAGTTCGACAAGGTCGAGATGGTGCAGATCACCCACCCCGAGCACAGCGGCGCCGCGCTCGAGCAGATGGTCGGCCACGCCGAGGCGATCCTGCAACGGCTCGAGCTGCCGTACCGCGTGGTGCTGCTGTGCAGCGGCGACATGGGCTTCGGCAGCGCCAAGACCTACGACCTCGAGGTGTGGCTGCCGGCGCAAGGCACCTACCGCGAGATCAGCTCGTGCAGCAACTGCGAGGCCTTCCAGGCGCGGCGCATGCGCACGCGCTGCCGCAGCGCGCAGGGCAAGACCGAATTCGTGCACACGCTCAACGGCTCGGGCCTGGCGGTGGGGCGCACGCTGGTCGCGGTGCTCGAGAACTTCCAGCGCGCCGACGGCGGCATCGACGTGCCGGCCGCGCTGCGCCCGTACCTCGGCGGCGCCGAGGTGCTGCAGCCGTGAACGCGCCGGCGGGTTCCCAGGTAGGTGCCCCACGGCCGGGCCTGGCATGTCCGGCCGCTTCGGCAGGCCTGCGGCCGCCGGCAGTGGACGGCCGCCAGTCCGGCCTCGGCCCGCAACGCGCGGCGCGCAGGGCCGACCCGTGATCGACGCCGTCGAGCGCCTGGCCGACGAACTGCTGGCCGCCTGCGACCGGGTGCACACCGTGCCGCTGCCGTCGGCGCGGCCGGGCGGCCTGAGCACGGCGCAGGCCTACGCGGTGGCCGACGCGCTGCGCCGGCGCCGCATCGAGCGCGGCGAGCGCCCGGTCGGCTGGAAGATCGGTTTCACCAACCGCCGCATCTGGCCGATCTACGGCGTGTACGAGCCGATGTGGGCACCGGTGTGGGACAGCAGCACCGAACTGCTCGCGGGCGACGCCTGCACGCTCGCGCTCGCCGGCCTGAGCCAGCCGCGGCTCGAGCCCGAGATCGCCTTCGGCATCGGCCGCGCGCCGCGCGCCGGCATGACGCTGGCGCAGCTGCAGGGCTGCATCGACTGGGTCGCGCATGCCTTCGAAGTGGTGCACACGCACTACGAGGGCTGGCGCTTCACCGCGCCCGACACCGCCGCCGACTTCGCGCTGCACGGCCGGCTGCGCGTCGGCCCGCGCGTGCCGGTGCAGGCCTGGGCTACGCTCGCCGCCGACCTGAGTGCGCTCGAGGTGGAACTGCACGGCGACGGCACGCTGCGCGACCGCGGCCGTGGCGAGGTCGTGCTCGGCGGCCCGCTGCAGGCGTTGCAGGCGCTGGTCGAGGCGATGGCGCGCACCACGCCGCACTGGCGCATCGTGCCGGGCGAGGTGGTCACGACCGGCACGATCACCGACGCGCAGCCGCTGCTGCCGGGGCAGCGCTGGCACACGCGGCTGTCGCAGCCGCGGCTTGCGGGCCTGACGCTGACCACGGTGGCCTGAGCGGCCGCGTTCGGGCTCGGTTGGCGGATAGGCTGGCGGATAGGCTGGCGGATAGGCTGGCGGATAGGCTGGCGGATAGGCTGGCGGATAGGTCGGCGGATAGGTCGGCGGATCGGCACCGGGCCTGGCCCGCGGGGGCTGCCCTACAATCTGCGCTTCCGCCGCGATGGCGGACCACCGGAGAGGTGGCAGAGCGGTTGAATGTACCTGACTCGAAATCAGGCGTACGGTAGCCCCGTACCGCGGGTTCGAATCCCGCCCTCTCCGCCAAGATGGCGTGCCAATGGGCCGCACGACGGGCCACAGCAGTCCCGCAAAGCCCCGTAGGCCGGGGCTTTCGCGATTCTGAGGGTCTCACGGCGCCGATCGACAACGCAAACGCGCTGAGGAGCGTTGGGGGACTTGCGCGGTACGCATGCCTCGCGGCCGCAAGAGCCGCGACGATGCCCTATGCCGACACGAAATGCTGGAACGCGCGCTGGCCTGTCGGCAGGGTCGGCGTCCGCGATGCAGGCAGCGGCGGCCGCCGCCTGGAGGTCTTGCCTGCCCATGCGGGTGCATTCACGAGCGGCCGACTTCGAACAACGCCATCCTCGACGCGCTGGAGCGCTTGGCTGCAAACACCGGATGACGGGCCACAGATTCCAGCGCATAGCCTCGGCGATGCTGCATGGAATGGTTCTATGCCGTGACGTCCTCGCGCTGCGGTCGGTGCACCCGCAGCGCAGCGCGCTCGGTGCCGTCTGCAGCCATGCGACCTCCTTGCCGAAGCGGCGCGTCATGACGCAGGCGCGGGCCGACCGGCTTGCCAGCCCGAGGCCGGGTGCGAACTTGCTTGCGTTCAGGGTGGCGCGAGAAGTCGCCCAGCGCCGATCTCGCACCGCCTGAATTCAACGTGCATGCCCGTGCCGGTGATGGATATCGGGATAGTGCGGATGCCGGTGCATCAACGGCAGGTGCCGATGCACATGCACGTGCGGCTCCACGCCGTCCCAGTCGAAGTCGTGCGCGTGCCGGTGGTGCGCGTCGTGCCGATGGGCATGCGCATGTTCGAGCGGCTCGTGCGTGTGTTCGTGTTCATGGCGCTCGCGCAGGTGCAGCCACACGCCCACGGCCATCAACACGGCGGCTGACCAGAACAGCAGCGTCGGCCGCTGCGGCCACAGCAGCAGCGAGACGAGCACGCCGAACAGCGGCGCCACCGAGAAGTAGGCGCCGGTGCGCGCCGTGCCCAGCGTGCGCAGCCCGACGACGAACAGCGTCAGGCTCAGGCCGTAGCCCAGGAAGCCGACCCCCAGCGCTGCGGCGGCGGCGCCCGACGCCGGCAGCGCGGCACCTGCCGCCAGCGCCAGGCCGGTGTTGCAGGCGCCGGCCAGCAGGCCCTTCAGACAGGCGACGAGCATCGCGTCGTTGGCCGATACCTTGCGCGTCAGGTTGTTGTCGATGGCCCAGCACAGGCATGCCGCGACGATCAGCAGCGCCCCGGTCGACAGCGAGGATGCTCCAGGTTCCCACGACAACAACACACCGCCGGCGACGATGGCGAGCATGCCGAGCACGATGCGCCGGTCGGCGTTCTCCTTGAACACCCACCAGGCGAGCAGCGCCGTCAGCATGCCCTCGACGTTGAGCAGCAGCGACGCGGTCGCCGCGTCGGTGCGCGTCAGCCCCCACATCAGCAGCGCCGGGCCGAGCATGCCGCCGAAGACGATGGCGCCGAGCAGCCAGGGCAGGTCGGCACGGGGGATGCGCATCGGCGCGGCCACGCGCACCGGGCGCAGGCGGCGCAGCGCCAGCACCGCGCCCAGGCCGATGCCGCTGCCCAGGTAGAGCAGGCCGGCAAGCAGCAGCGGCGGCGTGCCGCCCAGCAGCAACTTGGCCAAAGGCGTGCTCGCACCGAACAGCAGCGCGGCGGCGAGGGCGGGGGTGGCGGAACCCAAGGACATGGCGTAGTGGAGCACAACGCGGTGCCGATCCCGATGTGCTCAAGCGCGTTGTAATAATCATCGCACAGTGAGATAAGTGCTTCATGATCGATTGGCTGATCCTCACCGCCACGTTGCCCACCTCGCCCAGCGGCCTGCGCGTGCGCGTCTGGCGGGCACTCAAGGCCACCGGTGCCGGAAGCTTGCGCGAGGGGGTCTACCTGCTGCCGCAGCACGCCGCCACGGCGCCGGCGCTGCAGGCGCTGGAGCGCACCATCGCCGAAGCCGGCGCGGATGCGCACCTGCTCCTGGTCAGCGCGCGCGACGCGGCGCAGGAACAGGCCTTTCGCGCGCTCTTCGACCGCGCCGAGGCCTACGCCGAGCTGCTGCAGTCGGTGAAGGAGGCGCGCGCCGGTCTGCGCCAGGCGACGCAGGCGCAACTGCGAAAGACGCTGCACGGCCTCGAGCAGCGGCTGCGCGCCATCCAGGCGAGCGACTTCTTTCCCGGCAAGCCTGGTGAAAAGGCGGGCCAGGCGCTGGCGGCGCTGCGCCGCCAGGTCGAGCTGCAGCTGTCACCCGACGAGCCCGCGGCGTCGCGCGCGGCCATCGAGGCGCGCGCCGTCGCCGACTACCGCGGGCGCACCTGGGCGACGCGCAAGCGGCCGTGGGTCGACCGCCTGGCGACGGCCTGGCTGGTGCAGCGCTTCATCGACCCGTCGCCGCGCTTCGTCTGGCTGGACGATGCTCGCCAGTGCCCGAAGCGCGCGCTGGGCTACGACTTCGACGGCGCCACCTTCACGCATGTGGACGACAAGGTCAGCTTCGAGGTCATGGCCGAGAGCTTCGGCCTGCTCGGCGACGCCGCCTTGCGCCGCGTCGCGGCGCTGGTGCACTACATCGATGTCGGCGGCATCCCGGTGGACGAAGCGCCGGGTTTCGAGGCGCTGGTGCGCGGCCTGCAGGCCCGCCATGCCAAGGACGACGCCTTGCTGGCGGCGGCGCTGCCGCTGTTCGATGCCTTCTACGCTGCGATGCAGGCTGCCGATGAAGACTGAGGGCGCCGATTCAGCACCCGCCGCGCCGAGCCGGACTGAGGGCGCCGATTCAGCGCCCGCCGCGCCGAGCCGTGCCGAGGCCTTTCGCTTCTGGCTCGAGCTCGGCTTCATCAGCTTCGGCGGCCCGGCCGGGCAGATCGCGATCATGCACGAGGAGCTCGTGGAACGCCGCCGCTGGATCTCGGAGCAGCGCGTCCTGCACGCGCTGAACTACTGCATGCTGCTGCCGGGGCCCGAGGCGCAGCAGCTGGCCACCTACATCGGCTGGCTGCTGCATCGCACTTGGGGCGGCATCGTCGCCGGCGGCCTGTTCGTGCTGCCGTCGCTGTTCATCCTGATCGCGCTGTCATGGGTCTACATGGCCTTCGGCCAGGTACCGGTCATCGCCGGCCTGTTCTACGGCATCAAGCCGGCCGTCACCGCGCTGGTGCTGCACGCGGCCTGGCGCATCGGCTCGCGCACGCTGAAGAACGCCTGGCTCTGGGGTATCGCCGTCGCCGCCTTCGCCGCCATCTTCGCGCTGCAGGCGCCGTTCCCGCTGATCGTGGCGGCCGCGGGGCTGGCCGGCTTCTTTGGCGGACGCTGGGTGCCGCAGCACTTCAGCCTGGGCGGCGGGCACGGTGTCGCGGCCAAGACTTACGGGCCGGCGTTGATCGACGACCACACGCCGCCGCCCGGCCACGCACGTTTCCGCTGGTCGGCGTTCGGCGCGGGGCTGGTCGTCTTCCTGGGCCTGTGGGCGCTGGCCATAGGCGGGCTGGCGCTGCTGCACGGCTGGCACGGCGCGCTGACGCAGATGGCCTGGTTCTTCACCAAGGCGGCGCTGTTGACCTTCGGTGGCGCCTATGCGGTGCTGCCCTATGTCTACCAGGGCGCGGTCGAACATTTCGGCTGGCTCACGGCCGAGCAGATGATCGACGGCCTGGCGCTGGGCGAGACCACGCCCGGCCCGCTGATCATGGTCGTCGCCTTTGTCGGCTTCGTCGGCGGCTGGACGAAGGCGCTGTTCGGGCCCGATGCGCTGTGGCTGGCGGGCGCGGCGGCAGCCGCCGTGGTCACCTTCTTTACCTTCCTGCCGTCCTTCGCCTTCATCCTGCTGGGCGCGCCCTTCATCGAGGCAACGCACGGCAAGCTGCAGTTCACCGCACCGCTGACCGCCATCACCGCCGCGGTGGTCGGCGTCATCGTCAACCTGGCGGTGTTCTTCGCCCAGCACGTGCTGTGGCCGCAGGGACTGGGCGGGCGCTTCGAGTGGCCGTCGGCGTTGATCGGCCTCGCCGCCGGCATCGCGCTGTGGCGCTTCAAGGCGGGCGTGATCCCGGTCATCGCCGGCAGCGCGGCGGCCGGCCTGGCCTGGCAGCTGCTGGGCCGATGATCCCGGGAAATGCAAGGAGCGCCGCATGTTTGCCGAGTCCTTGAACACAGGGCGCGCCGCCTCGGTGGCGCTGCTCTACCTCGGCGACCGCGCCGCGCGCCAGCGCGCGGACCCGGCCGCGAGCCGCTTCGCAGCGCTCTTCGATGCGCTCGCGGCGGCCGGCATCGCGGCACGCCCGGCGGTGTACCACGACGACTTCGCCGATGAGGTCGAGGCGCAGTTGCGCGAAGTCGGCCTGGTGCAGGTGTGGTGCAACCCGGTCGAAGATGGGCGCCGCCGCGACCGGCTGGACGCCATGCTGCGCAGCGTGGCGGATGCGGGCGTGATCGTCAGCGCGCACCCGGACACGATCCTGAAGCTGGGCACCAAGGACGTGCTCATCGACACCCGCGACCTGCCTTTCGGCAGCGACGTGCAGCGCATCGACAGCCTGCAGCAGCTGCAAGCCGAGCTGCCGCTGCGTCTGCGCGGCGGCGCACGCGTGTTGAAGCAGCACCGCGGCCACAGCGGCATCGGTATCTGGCGCGTCGAGCGCGAGCCATCCTCGCCGTGGCTGCGCGTGCGCCATGCGCAGCGCGGCAGCGCCGAGCAGCGCATCTCGCTGAGCGACCTGCTGCAGCTGCTGGCGCCGTATTTCGACGCCGGCAACGGCGGCCACATGATTGAGCAGGCCTGGCAGCCGCGCATCGCCGAGGGTATGGTGCGTGCCTATCTGGTCGAGGACCGTGTCGCCGGCTTCGGCGTGCAGGCCATCAACGCGCTGCATCCCGGCGCACTGGGCGAGCCGCCGCCGCCACCCGGGCCGCGGCTGTACCACGGGCCGCAGCTGGCGCAGTTCCAGGGCCTGAAGCAGCGTCTCGAAGCCGAGTGGGTCGAGCTGCTGTGCGATCGTCTCGGCGTCGCACGCGAACGCCTGCCGCTGCTGTGGGACATCGACTTCATGGCCGGCGACCCGGCAACCGATGGCAGCGAGCGCTTCGTGCTCTGCGAGATCAACGTCAGCAGCGTGTCGCCGTTCCCGCCGTCGGCGATCGCACCGCTGGTGGGCGCGATCGCGGCGCGTTTGGCTCGTCACGGTTGGTGATGCCATCCAGGGTGCATCAAGGCCTGGACCACTGGTTTCTGCACCTGCGTGCAACCGGTGGGCGCTCGCAGCCTGTCGAGCAACTGATGCAGCGCTGGCGTGCGGAGGCGATCAGCGCGGGCACGTTCAAGAACCGGATGTGCACGTTGCGCCGACTGGCCGCGGAGACCGACAAGCACGTGACAGCCGGCGAGGATTGACGCGGCTCAGCGGCGAGGATGTGGGCGACGTCCCGCCGGCGGCACTGCGCGCCGCGCAGGCTGGGCGTGCCGAGCGCCCGCGCCCCCGGCTACTTGAACAGCTTGGCGAGCTTGGCCAACTCGGCCGACAGCGTGTCGTTCATCGCTGCCAGCGCGTCGAGGGCGTCGGCCCCTTCCTTCTGCTCGGCCTTGAAGCGCGCGTCGGCGTCGTCGGCCTGCTGGCGCAGCACCGGGTCGGCGTCGAGCACGCGTTTGACGGCGGCGCTCTTGAACGCGGCCTGCACCTGCTTGCGCGCGTCGTCGCGCTGCGCGATGCCGGCGCGCACCGCTTCGGCGGACCGCTTCAACCCCGCGGTCGCGTCGCCGGCGAAGCCGTCGAAGGCCTCGCCCGCCACCGGGTCGCCGTCGCCGGCGCTGAATTCGGCCGAATCGGGCACCAGCAGCACGCTGCCGGCCTTCAGGTTGGCCAGGTCGACATGCGGGTTCAGTGCCTGCAGCCGCTGCAGCGCGGGCGCATCGGCCGCCGCGCCGCCTTGCACCAGCTTGCCCAGGCTGTCGGCGTTCTTGATCTGGAAGATGCGGATCATGGGTCGCTCCGGGTTCAGCCGATCAGGTTGAGCGCGTTCCACGGCGCCGGCAGCGCGGCGCCGCCGACCGTGATGCCGCCTTGCGTCAGGTTGCCGAGCGCGGCCACCGCGTTGGCGTTGAGCACCGCGATCGCCGGGCCGGCGTGGCGCACGCGGTTGGCGTTGAGCACCAGCGCCGGCGTGGCGAGCAGCACCGCGGTCACGGTGTCGGCCGCGCGCAGTTCGATGCGGTTGTCGCTGACCATCGCGTCGCCGCCGGCCATCGCCATCACCGCGGGCACGCGGCCGCGCGCGGCCAGCACGTTGCCCAGCATCGACAGCAGCGTGCCGCGCACGACGGCCGCGCCGGCGGCGTCGGTCTCGGTCGCGGCCACGCCGATGTAGGCCCGGCCCTGCGCCAGCACCAGCGTGCGCTGCGCGTCCAGGCGCAGCGTGCTGACGCCGCCGGAACGGTCGGCGCCGGCCACGAAGGACGCGGCCCCGGCGACGAAGGCCGCGTTGCCCACGGCCGCGTTGCCCGCGCCGGCCGCGGCCTCGAGCACCAGCACCGCGAGCCAGGCCGCGTCGTCGATGCCGAGCGAGCCGTCGGCGTCGCGGCGCACGTGGTTGTGCGCGATCGCGGTTTCGACGAAGGGCGAGCGCACCGTGATGCCCGCGGCGATGCCGCTCGGGTTCGAGCTCGGTCCGATCTCGCTGATGTCGTTGCCGGTGATGCGCACGCGCCCCGCGCCGACCGCCAGCACGCCGGCGGTGAGCGTGGCGCGCGTGGCCTGCACGTTGACGCGGCGGATCGTGTTGCCGGCGATCGTGGCCGCCGCGACGCGCGCGACCGCGATCCCGGCCGTGATCGCCGGCGCGTCGCCGGCCGTGGTGGCCTGCGTATCGGTGACGTGGTTGTTCTCGATCGACACCGCGCCGGCCTGCGCGTCGTCGTTCATCACGATGCCCTGGCCGCAGCCCTCGACGATGTTGAGCTTGCACACCAGCTCCTGCACCGGCGAGCGGATGTCGATGCCGGCCGTCGGCCAGCCGCTGAGCTGGTTGGCGAGGATCTGCGCCTGGTCGCTGCCGTTCTTGTCGAGCCCGGCCAGCAGCGTGATGCCGCTGCCGGTGGGCGCGCGCTGGCCCTGGCGCGTGGCGACGATCTTGTTCGATTCGATCCACAGCCCGTCGATGCCGGCCGTGATGCCCGGCCCGTTGACGTTGAGCGCGTTGTCGCGGATGTGCACGCCGGCACCCGGCAGCGCCACGCCGCCGAGCGCGATGCCGCGGTCGCGGCAGCCGATCAGCTGGTTGTCGGCGATGGTGTGCGCGTACAGGTGGCCGACGGTGCCGTTGAACGCGATGCCCTGGTTCCGGCACCACAGGATGTTGCGCTCGACGCCGAGCGCGGCGGTGATCACGGCCTTCGGTACGCCCTCGGCGCCGGTCTCGGCGCGGATGCCGTCGGGCGCGATGATCAGGTTGTCGCGGATCGCGACGCCGGCGCAGATGCCCTGCAGCCCGATGCCGGCCGCGCGCAGGTCGGCGTTGCCGAGCACCGCGAGCGCCAGTTCCGACAGCCGCGCCCCGGCCACGGTGCGCAGCACCACGGCCGAGCCGCCGCGGCCGATCGAGACGATCGCCAGCTTCTCGAGCAGCACCGCCGCCGCGCTGGCGAACACGAAGGCGCTGCCCGACGCGGCCAGCACGGTGGCCGGGCCCTGGCCGCGGATCGTCAGGCTGCGCACGCCGGTGACGTCGACCGGCGCGGCCAGCACGTAGGTGCCGGTGTGCAGGCACAAGGTGCCGCCGGTGTCGCGCAGGCGGTCGACCGCGGCCTGGATCGTGAGCGCGCCGCTGGCGTGCGACTCGGGCGTCACGCATTCGGTGCAGCCGCAGTCGCTGCCGCCGGCGGCCGGCGGCCAGTGCACGCGGCAGTCGGTGATCGTGCCGGCGGCCACGTCCCACAGGCCCAGCCGCGCGTAGTGGTGGTGGATGCCGCGCGGCGCGGCGGCCTGCAGGATCTCGACCGAGGCGTCGGCGGTGCGCGCCGCGAATACCCACCAGTCGCCGGCCTTGAAGCCGCGCGCACCGCTCTGGAAGTTGACGGTCACGCCGTCCTCGAGCAGCAGCGTGGTCGCGGCGCCGGGCACCGCGATCACGCCGCTCGAGCCGGGCGCGTCCAGGTCCTGCACCTGCACTGTGGTGCCGCCCGGGCCGGTGCGCAAGACCCGCCCGCGCTGGTCCCAGCGCTTGACGCGCAGGTTGCGCTGGCCCGGGAACACGCTGTCCGGGAACGCTGCCGGCAGCATCGCCGCCGGCAGCGCCGGCGTGAAGCTGACCCGGCGGTTGGCCACGTCCACGCCGATGCGCCGCATCTCGCCGGGCAACTGCGAGAACTCGCGCCGGTCGTCGACGATCTCGACCCAGTCGCCGTCCTTGAAGCCGAGCACGTCGTCGCGGCCGATCGTGTCGAGCTCGAGCTCGGTGGCCGAGACGACGCTGGACACTCGCGCGCCGACGCTGGCGTTCTCGCGCGACCACTTGAAGGTGGCGCCGCCGCCCGCGGTGCCGGCGTCGTGGATCTCGACGCGGTACAGGTGGTTTTCCACGCCGCGGTAGCCGCCGGTGGGCGGCAGCCGGCAGGGGTCGTCGATCGGCGGCACCTCGAAGGTGCCGGTGCTCAGGCGCCCGTCGCCCGGTGCGATCAGGGCGGCCCAGCCCGGGATGGCCGCATCGGCGCTGGCGCACGCCGCGTTGCCGGCGTCCTCGGCCAGCACGCGCACCTGCCACACCGTCTGCACCCGCGAGCTGGTCTCGACGCCGACCGCGATCTCCATCAGGGCCGGCGCCTCCAGGTGCGTGACCTCGCGCTGCCAGACGTCGAGATAGACCAGGTGGCGGCCGCCGGCCGGCAGCGCGGGCGGCGCCGGCAGGTACGGCTGCTGGTCCCAGCGCACCGGGTCGGCGCCGCGCGTCTCGGCCAGCAGCGTGTCCCACTCGGCGCTGCCGGCGCCGTGGCACTCGGCGAGCAGGCCATCGACGTACAGGCGGCCGCGGCCGATGCGCAGCATGCCGCCGGCCAGCGTGAGCTGGAAGGCGTCGGGGGTGGTCTGCGACACCGTGGCGCGGCCCAGTACGTCGCTCGCCAGCGCGCGCGCGCGCCGGTCGATCACTGCGACGAGTTCGTTCGCGTCGGCGTCGAGCAGCACGCCGCCCTGCTTGAGTTCGACCCCGGCCCAGTCCAGCAGCGGGTCGTGGCGGATGCGCGAGAAATCGGCGGACATGGCGGTTTCCTCAGCTGGTCGTTTCGTTCGGGGCGCTCAGGTGGCGTGGAAGACGCCGGCGGCCAGGCCGAAGCGCAGGTATTCGGCCAGGCGCACGCGCAGGTTGGCTTCGCGCTGCGGCTGCATCAGCGCGTGCATCACGCCGATCTCGCCTTCGTCGTCGGCGCCGGTGCGGATCGCCAGCGGCGTCGTGCCGCGCAGCTGCAGATACGCCGCGTCGCCGTAGCGCAGCGACGTGAACTGCGGCAGCACGCCGGGCTGCTCGGCGCTGGGCAGGCAGCGGAAGCGCCGCGGCGCGATCGAATCGGCCGGCAGCCAGCAAAAGCGCACGCAGCCCTCCTGCGTGCGCTCGGCCCACACCGGCGCGCGCCAGCCGTCGAGCGCCGCGCGGCGCGCGACGAAGAGCGTGTTCGAGGCCAGCATCAGTACCTGCGCATGCACCTTGCCGACCAGCGTGCTGTCCTGCACCGTCAGCGGCGCACCGGGCGTGCCGGCACTGTTGCCTTCGTAGGCCGTCGCCGAGGGCGCGCCGGCGTCGACGATGCAGTCCTGCAGCGAAAGCTCGGCTTCGGTCGCCACCCGCAGCGGCCCGGTGATGCAGCGCCGCAGCGTCACCTTGGCGAAGGGATGCGTCACCACCAGGCTGGCCGCGCCGGGCGAGCCGGCGTTGCCCGCCGCGTCGAGCGTCAGGCCGGGCACCAGCGTGCAGTCGCGCAGCACGAGCTCGCGCGCTTCGGTGTCGGCCGCGGCCGCGAGCACGAGCGCGCCGCCGCTGATCACCAGGCCATCGAGCACCAGGCGCCCGCGCGCGCCGATCGCGAGCGTGAGGTCGCCGCCGGCAGCGACGAGCGGGCGCGCGCCGTTGCCGGCCGCGACCACGACCTCGTGGCCGGGCTGCCCGGCGGCCGTGACGCCGGCGACGCTGAACACCGGCGTCTGGGCGTAGACCAGGCTGTCCTCGACCAGCAGGCGGCCGCCGCCGGCGATCGTCGCCAGGTGCGGCGCGAGCGCCTCGGCCTCGCGCGCGCGGCGCTGCACCGGCAGCGCCTCGCCCGGCGGCGTGCGCTCGTATTCGCCGCCGCCGATCGCGCGCGCGAAGCCGGCATGGAAGCTGGCGCGCAGCGCCGTGCCCACCTGCGCGCTGCCGAGCAGCACGCGGCCGCGCTCGGGGTCGACCGCGATCCGGCCGGCGGGCACGCCGGCCTCGTGGTTCCAGCCGCCGGCCACGTCGCGCAGGTCGGCGACGATCATCTCGGCGGCCGGCACCGGCACCCAGGGGTCGCCCGGCAGCGCCGGCGGGCGCAGCAGCGTCAGGCTCGAGCCGGCGCCGAAGTCCAGCCCGGGCGCCAGCGCGACGCCGCGCACCGTCAGCGGCGCGGGCACGTGCGCGGCGCTGCTCAGCACGTCGAAGCCGGGCTGCGCCTGCGGCCGGCGGAACAGTTGCGCGTCGCAACCCAGCGGGTCGAGTCGCCAGCGCCGGCCGGTGGCATCGCCCGGGTCGGGGCTGAGCGGCACGCCGCTGCGCGCGAAGGCCTGCAGCCGCCAGACGAACAGGCCGACGTTCGGGATGTTGAAGCGCCCGCCGCCGGAATGGCCGTCGGCCGAGACCGCGGGCGTGCGCATTTCGGCCGTGTGCGCGACGGTGTTGAACGCGCCGCGGTTCAGGTCGCCGGACCGCCCGGCTCGCGGCGGCCGGTCGAGCGCCATCGTCGCCGCCTGCGAGCGCAGGTCGGCGGTGGCCGGCGCCTGCGGCCGGACATGGTTCATGTACTGCGTCGTCGCCAGCTGTTCGAAGAACTCGGCCGCGTGCGCCGGCCAGCCGGTGACGCTGCGCGCCAGTTGCTCGAGCATCAGCGCGGTGCCCTTGCGGCGGCGCATGGCGATCGTGTTCGCGACTTCGGCGCGCGGCGATCCGAGCGCCGGCGACGCGCCGTCGAGCAGCGGCTGCCAGCCGATCAGGTCGCCGATGTACGGCACCACCCAGTCGGCGCAGGTCTCGACGAACTGGTCGTCGTACAGCTGCTCGATGTTCTCCTCGATCGCCTGCAGCTCGTTCGCGAACAGCGCGAGCAGCGCGCGCAGCGCGCCGCCCTGCTCGGCGTCGCGCAGGCGGTGCACGCTGGGCAGCAGCGCATACAGCCGCTCGGCGCTGAAGGTGGATTGCGTGTTCATCGTGCGTACTCCTCGTGCCGATGCGGTGTCCGCCGTGCGCATCCGGCCGCGTGCTCGCGGCCCGATGCCGTGCTCCGCGTGCGGCGGGGCCGATGCACGCATGCGGCCGATGGAAGGCGGGCCGGTCGCATCACATCGCCTCCAGGCGGTCGAGCGGTGCCGGGTCGAGCACCAGCAGCTCGGCCGGCAGCGGCACGCCGCCGACCACGCGCATGCGCGACGCGAGCAGGCGCAGCTGGCGCGACGGCAGGGTCTGCGCCGCCGGCAGCGTGCCGCCGTACAGCCGATCGAGATCGGTCGCGATCACGCCGGCCACGCCGTGCACGCACGCGATCACGTCGCTGTGCTGCACCGGCTGGCCGAGTTCGCGCGCATCGAAGGCGTAGCGCGCGCGCAGCGCCGCCTCGACCGCAGCGAGCACCGCATCGCGGTCGTAGGCCGGATCGCACTTCACGCGCAGGCCGACGCGGAAGGTGCTCGCCTGGTGCGCCAGCAGCCGCAGCGGCACGTAGGGGTCGCCGGCAGCCTTGAGCGCGTCGAGCAGATGCTGCCGCACCGGGTTGGCCGGCAGCAGCACGGTGCCGCCGGCGCCGGCGACGGTGACGACCACGGTCGGCCCGGCCGGCAGCTTCAGCACCGCGGCCTGCGCCTTGGCGATGCCGGCGAAGGCGCGCGCGAAGTCCTCGTAGTCGGGCACCGAGACCGCGCGGCCGAGCGTGCGCACCGACAGCGGCATCGTGCGGCGTGCGGCGTCGGGCAGCTCGGGGTCGGTGCCGCCGCTCGCGGCCAGCGGGTTGGCCACGCTCTTCAGGCCGAGCGGGCGCGTCGCCGGCTGCGTCAGCGTCTCGGCGCGCACGTTGCCGGCGGCGCCGATGCCGCGCCGGTAAGCGGCGCGCACGTTGTTCGTGCCGCTGGGCAGGCGCGCGCCGTTCGCGCCGTCGCCGAAGCGCAGCAGCGTGCGGCCGTTCTCGTCGAGGTCGACGCGGAACACCGCCGCGTCGGCCGGCTGCGCGTACAGCGTCGGCTGCTCGGTCCATTGGACGTCGCCGACGCGCAGCAGCAGTTCGCTCTTCGCGCCGGTCTCGGTCGCGGCGGCGCGGTAGGTCAGCGGCACCTGCTGCAGCTCGAAGCGCTGGAACGGCTGGCCGGCATCGCCGCTGCCGAGGATCTGCGTCACGCTCTCGCCGTGCGACGCGAGCGCCACGTTGCCGTAGACGACGACGCTCGCGCGCTGCAGCGCCGCCGGCAGCGGCGGGTCGATCTGCAGCGTGCAGCGCGACGGGTCGACCGCGGCCGCGCCCACCAGCGTGCACACATGCACCAACGTCGCGCCGCCCGCCACGGGCCTGCCCTTGACGATCAGGCGCCGCCCCGGCAGCAGGCCGTCGGCGCGCACCGCGGCCGGCACGGTGGCGCCGGCGACGTCGGCGACCACCGGATACGGCGCGAAGGGCAGCCGCTCGCTTTGCACGAAGGCACTGGTGTCGCGCACCGCCGTGGCGCCGGTGAACTGCGCGCTGTAGTTCTCGCCGCGCAGTTGCAGCCGCGTGACCTTGCCCGACAGCGCGAAGTCCGAACGCGAGACCTCGGCCGTGCCGGCCACCTCGAACAGCTCGACGTAGGCGCCGGCCGGCATCGGCTCGTTCGGGCGGTTGAAGTCGCCCTTGGCCAGCACCACGAAGCTGGCGTTGGCCACTTCGCTGTAGACGGCGTCGAGGTCGATCCAGCCGCCGGTGGAAGTCGCGCCGCGCGGCGACAGCGTGAACAGCGGCCACTCGCCCTGCGTCGCCGTGCCGCTGCCGACGGCGGCCACGTAGTCGGTGCGGAAGGTCTCGGTCATCGAGCGCCACTTCGGCGCGTTGTGCCCATAGGCCGCGGCACGGCGCCGCAGCGCATGGGCCTGCGGCTGCGCGGCCGGGTCCATGCGCGGCACGATCGAGCCGAGGCCGCGCTTCCAGCGCACGCGCGTGCGGTCGTTGGCGCTGTCGGGCTCGACGCTGTCGACGAGCCGGAAATCCCAGCGGTCGCTGCTGGGGTTGGTGCGAAAGGCGTCGTCGACGAAGAGCAGCGCGTCGCCGGCGCGCAGCCCGGTGCGGATGCCGGCCAGCCAGGTCTCGGTGTCGCCGCGCGCCGGCTGGCGCGCCTCGGCCAGCCACGGCCGCATCGCGTTCCACTCGGGGCGGGCCTCGATCGGCTCGACCGTCTCGAAGGTCTGCGGCTGCTCGCCCGGGCCCGGCACGCTGCTGACCTTCAGCCCGGCGTCGAGCCGCAGTGCAGCCGGCACGCCGGTGACGAAGTTGCCGGGCTCGGGCGCGAGCGTCGCCGGCGGCACCGGTGGCGTCTCGAGCGCGAAGGCGAGCAGCGTCTCGGCCGCAACCCCGGGCTTCAACCGACAGCCGATCAGGCGGCCGAGCTCCTGCAACGACACGCGCTCGGTCGCGGTGCGCAGGAAGCTCTCCTGCACGATGCGCTCCTGGTAGAAGCTCAGCACGTCGGCGGCGCAGGCGAAGGCGTCGATCAGGCCGATCGTGAAGTCGGCCTGCGCGCGCGTGCGCAACGCCGCCAGCGCCGGCAGCGACGCGGTGTTCAGCCCGGCGACGAGGCTCGCCTTGAACTGCGCCTGGTCGCCGATGCGGTAGGCGATCGCCGCCAGACTGATGCGGTTGAAGCCGGGCTGCGGCGTCGCCGGCAGCACGCCGGCGCAGCAGCCGCAGGCCTCGGTGCCGCTGGGCAGCGGCTGCGCGCCGGCCTTGACGTCGGGGGTGAGCGCTTGGGTCACAGGCCGCCTCCACCGGTGATCGTGAGCAGGCCGCGTTCGCGGAAGTTCGGGTTGTTCGCGAGTTGCGCGATCTCGAGCCGCCCCATCGGGATCACGCCGTCGGCGAGCGAGCTCGGGCTGCCGCCGAACATGCGCCGGAAGCGGTCGACGCGCACCGAATCGACGCCCGGCACGGCCTGCGCGGCCGCGACCACCCGGCTCAGGTAGACCGGGTCGCCGAAGCTGAAGTTGTCGGGGTGGAACAGCGCGCGCGTGCCGTCGCCCAGGCGGTCGGCCGAGAGCGCGCGCCTGACCGCCTGCAGCACGCCGGCGCGCAAGTGGCCGTCGGCGACGCACACGTGCAGCGCGAGGTCGAGGGCGACGTGGCGCGGGCCGTCGACTTCGAGGTCGTAGCCGGCCATGCGGAAGCGCTCGAGATGGCGCCGCAGCCGCCGCTCGAAGGCCGCGTCGACGGCGGCATCGCCCGGCCGGTCGGCGCTGACGAACACCGTGTGCCAGCTGCCGGTCCAGCGGAAGGTGGCCGCGGCGCGCTGCACTTCGCCGCTGCGCTCGGCGGCGGCCGCGTAGTCGGCCGGCGTGACCGCGCGTTCCTGGGTGCGGAAGGCTTCGGGCGCGTCGCGGCGCGCCGCCTGTACGTCTTCGGGGTCGACTCCGCCGGCTGCGGCCAGCGGGTTGGTCACGGCGGCAATGCTGCCCGCGTCGGGGAAGCTGCCGGGCGCGTCGGCGTACAGCGCGCTGTCGAGCACCAGGTGCACCAGCGAGCCGGCACCGACGTTGCCGGCGCTGCCGTTGCCGATGCGGCAGTGCGCGTCGAAGCGCGTGCCGGCGTTCGGGCGCTGGCCGTTGCGGTCGTCGCCGAAACGCAGCGTGCTCGAGCGGTCGTGCTCGGTCTCGACGACGAAGTGCGGGTCGCTGGCGCCGCTGGTCAGCAGGTCGGGCTGCGGCCGCCAGGTGCTCGCGACCCCGGCGGCGCTCGTGCCGGCCAGCGTGATCCGCGGCCCGGCGGCGCGCGCCGGCAGCGCGAGCAGCCCGCTGGCCGGCCACAGCGGCGGCGCAGCCGGGCTGCCGGTGCTGCGCGCGGCCAGCATCGGCGCGAGGTCGAAGCCCCAGGTCAGCGGCGCAGCCGCGAGTTGCGGCCGGTAGCGCAGCGGCAGCGCCGGGTCTTCGGGTTGCCGGCAGGCATCGGCCTGACGCGGCGAAGGCGCATAGCGCCGGACTTCGTCAGTCACGGTCGGCAGCGCCTCGGGCGGCAGCGTGCGGCCGTGGTCGGCGAGCACGATGTTGCCGAGCGCGACGCTGATCGCCAGCTCGGGCCGCGCCGCCACGCCGAGGCACAGCGCGAAGGGCAGCGCGTCGGCGGCCTGCCATTCGATGCGCGTGATGTCGACCGGTCCGTCAACCGGCGGGTCGTCGAACAGCTGGCCCGAGGGGTCGGTGTCGTGCACCGCCGACACCAGGCGCACGGCCCAGCGGTGCGCCGGGTCGGCGTCGGCTTCGGTGAACTCGGTCGGGCTGCGCAACTCCTGCAGCACGAGCACGTCGCCGGGCGCCAGCGGCAGGTGCGTGCGCAGCGTCGCGCGCGTGCTGCCGCGCGCCAGACAGCAGCCGAGCTGGCCCCAGGCGTAGAAGTCCATGCGGTTCAGTGCGGGGCGCAGCGTCGCGTCGTGCGCCGCCTCGAACCAGGGCGCGCCGGCATCGATCAGCGAGCGCTCCTGCGCGCTGCCGCGCATGACGACCAGCGGCAGCGGCGCCAGGCGCGGGTCGGGCGCGTCGGCCACGAGCGGCGTGCCGCGCGCGATGCGCACGCTCGGCGTGCCCTGGACCTGGATCTGCACCCAGGCGCGCGCATTGCAGCCCTCGTGCAGGCGGTAGTCGACCAGCCGCGCGTGGCGGCGCACCGACACGCGCCGCCGCGCGGTGGCGAGGTAGGCCTCGTTGGCCACCGCGTCCTGGCGCCAGCTGAGCTGGTCGGCCGCATAGGCCAGCAGCTCGACCAGCGTGATGCCGACATCGGCGGCCGAGCGCTCGGCCCAGCCCGGCACGGTCAGGCTCAGGCGGTCGAGCATCATCCGGCGCAGCGTCGGGTAGTCCTTCGCCAGGTAGTCGATCGGCGGCAGCGTGCGCGCCTCGGGCGGGCACGGTCGCTGCTCGGCACAGTCGAAGTCGCTCGGGCATTCGACCTTGAAGCTGAAGGCGATGCGCGCCAGCACCGGGTCGAAGCCGGCCGGCGGCTGCGTCGCGCCGATGCCGGCCACGAGCGCGAAGCCGTAGCGCGAGAAGTCGCCTTCGCTGCCGGTGCGCACGACCAGCGTGCGGGCGCGCTCCTGCGGGTCGACGCCGTCGGCCAGGCCCGGCTCGGCCTGCGGCGGCAGGTTGTCGGCCGCCGCGGCCCACTCGACCGGCACCGTGCGGATGCGCTCGCCGCCGTCGATCACGACGTTGGCGCGCGAGAGCGTGGCCGGCACCGGCCGCAGCAGGCGCACGAACAGCGTGCGCTGGCGCGCGACGCCCGGCGGCGCGGCACGGTCGAGCACCTCGAGGAAGTCGATCGCGTTGGCGCTGCCCGCCAGGCGCAGCACGTCGAGCCTGCGCTCGTCGCAGCAGTGGAACAGGGTGCCGGCCATCGTTCAGCTCCCCGGGCGCGTGAAGGTGGCGGTGCGCACGCTGCCGTCGCTGCGCAACCGGTAGGCCACGTGGACCGTGAGCGTGCCTTCGTCGTGCGTCACGTCGACGGCCTGCAGCACGAGGCAGTCGGCCAGGTGTTGCTGCAGCGCGGCCTGCACCAGCACCTGCGTGGTCGCGGCGAGCGCGTCGCTGTTCGGCTCGAAGACGAGTGCCGCCAGCCCGGCGCCGAAGTCGGGGCGCATCACGCGCTCGCCGGGCGCGGTGAACAGCACCTGCTCGATCAGGTCGCGCACATGCTCGGCGCTGCCGGTCTGTGCGGTACGGCCCGCGGCGTCGAAGTGGTAGGGGTAGGCGAGGTCGGACATCTCGATTGCTCCACCGCGCTGCGTCAGGCCCGTGGCGCACCGGCCGCCGGGTGTCGAGCGGCTGCTGCCGGTCCGTTGCGGTCCTTCGGGAAGTCCGCTGTTCTTCGTTGCGTTCTTGGACCGTTGAGGCAAAGCCGCCGAGGGGGTAGCCGGCTGCGTTCAGCCAAATTCTTATTCACTCCGCCGACTACCCCCTCGTCG
>WBZU01000263.1_pt1 | contig 34429 bp, 22 predicted proteins | sample 5204311 | NCBI WGS metagenome assembly WBZU01 (sample SAMN12344359, study PRJNA552823) | activated sludge metagenome | biome: Activated sludge suspended growth; feature: Nitrification reactor; material: Wastewater; isolation source: activated sludge from nitrification reactor of wastewater...
CAAGAGGAAACTCTCAGATCGATTTACTTAATCTTTACGGACTGGATGCTTTTGTTATCGGCAATCATGAATTTGATTACGGTCAGTATTCTCTTGATTCCGCGCTAAAGAAAGCGAACTTTGAATATCTGTCAGCTAATGTTTTTATAAAATCGGAAAAAAGAACTTTCGGCAAACCCTATGTGATAAAAAAAATAAACGGAATAAAATGCGGCATAATTGGACTTACTGCAACAGATCTTATGACTCTTACATTGCCAAAAAATGTTTCCGATATTGAAATGCTGAATACTGATTCCGTAATAACTGCCGGAATTAAATATCTTAAGAAGAAAAAATGCGATCTTATAATTCTACTTACTCATATAGGATTAGAAAAAGACAAAAAGTTTGCTGAGAAATTTTCAAAAGACATTGATATAATAATCGGAGGACATTCACATACGCCTTTGTTCAAACCTGAAATTATAAATGGTGTAGTAATAGCGCAGGCAGGTTCTTACTCCCGGTGGCTCGGAAAAATAGATATAACCGTTGATACAGAAAAAGACACAGTACTTAACTATTTTGCAAAACTGATAGAAACCAAAATGGATTCTTCAATCTATGACAGAAAAGCTCAGATGAAAGTAGAATCAATGCTGGCGGCAGTTCAGGGCGATCTTATGAACGTTATAGGGAATCTGGAGTCAGACTGGAAAAGAGGGTTTTCCGAAGAGAGCAACCTGGGACAGTGGGAAGCGGACGCGGTCAGGAATAAAGTTGGAACGGATATTGCATTTCTTAATTCAGGCGGTATAAGAAAAGATCTTCCGAAAGGTGAAATTACAATTAATGATATATGGGAAATAAATCCTTTTGGAAATACTATAGTTACTTTTGTGATCAGCGGAAAAGGGCTTATGCAAATGATAAAAAATAATATTAAAAGCAGAGTAATGGAAATTGACGAACTGGGTTCAAGCGACATGATTATTGTATCAGGAATTAAAGTAGTATATGATTCTAAGAAAGTTCTTGCCGGAGATGATAATTTTATTGAGAAGGTTTTGGTGAACGGCGAAGAGATCATCGACACAAAAAATTACACTGTTGCGACAAATAATTATGTCGGCACTCAGTTAAAAAAATATTTCGGAGAACAGCAGGAAAAGATAACAATTTATGATACGAACATTATTGACAGGGATCTTCTGATAGAGGCGGTTATAAATCAAAAGAGCATAAATACAATTCTTGAAACAAGAGTTGAGGATCTTTCAAAACAGGAAATTAAAAAACAATAAAAATTTATAATGGCAGATAGCAGAACAGTTCATTGCATAAAACTAGATCAGGACCTTCCGGGTCTTGACAAACCGCCTGTTCCGGGCGAACTCGGACAGAAAGTATTTGATAATGTTTCCAAGCAGGGATTTAAATTGTTCCTTGATCATTTTAAAATGATTGTGAATGAATACAGATTAGATCTTACTTCACCCGCAACTGATAAAGTCTTTGAAGATCAGATGAGTGAGTTTTTCTTCGGCGGCGGGATAAAGCTTCCCGATGAGTTTGTTCCGCCTGAAGACAAGTAATTTAAAAGATTTTTATATCTGCAACTTAGATATTAACGATTCGTTAAGTTCGATAAGGAAATAAATAATTTTAAAATAACCTTAAAGTAAATCTGCTTGAACCTCTTTGATTCAATTGATCAATATTTAAATTATCCCCGCGAGCAGGCATATAATTTATTTCTGGATAAGAAGAATCTGAAAACTCTTAAGGTAGTATTAAATATCTTTATCCTCATTTGTGTTATATCATCAGCCGTAAATATCGGAACCAATCAGACATTTAATTTCGCATTAATCTTAAGTCTGATCAACTTAATTGTACTTGTATCTTTTCGATTAATTTATAAAAAATATTTCAATACAGGGAATATAAGAAGAAGTATTTTTATTTTTATGATATTTCAGTTATTAATGTTTATATCAATAAATATTTTTTATCCAAAAGATGAGGAAGAAATAAAAGAATCAAAAACTAAAAAGGAACAGGCGGTACAGCCAAAAGACACTGTAAAATCCGACGGACTCACAATAAGTATGAATACGGATAAAGATAAATCTGTATTTGAATACTTTTTTATGTTCGGCATTATGGTTTTGGTTTTTAGATTTTCAAAGCAGGAAATTATACAGTTATTTGTTATAGGGTTGTCGGTCTCGCTGATTATTATGTTCATCATTAAATCAGAGTTTGCTCCGGATAATGTAATTCCAAATTTAATTATGGGAATTCTGATGTTTGCAATAACTTTTCCTACCGAAAGGAAGCGGCAGAAAAAATTTTATGAGCAATATGACTTTCAATATAACAAGAATTATGAAAGTCTCAGGATGAAAAAAGAATTAGACTATGCGAGGGAAATTCAGCTTTCTATGCTTCCGGAAAACGAAGCAGTAATAGGAGACCTTGAAATTGCTGCTGTATCTTTGCCGGCAAGTGAAGTAGGAGGAGATTATTTTGATTATTTTAAAATTTCGGAAAACGAAATAGGCATCTTTATCTGCGATGTTTCGGGGCATGGAGTTGCAAGCGGACTTTTGCTTTCGGGATTAAGAAGCTGCATGCATCTAATACTTGAAGACAACACAAAACCTGGAATAGTCATTGAGAAACTCAACCGTATGATCAGAAAGACACAGAACAGAAAAATGTTTGTGACCGCTATTTTTGCAATCATAGATGTAGAGAAGAATAAATGCTATTTGTATAATGCAGGTCATTTGCCTCCTTATAAAATATCAGGAGAGTCAAAGGAAATTTTTAAAATCAGGAAGCATGGAATTGCTCTCGGGGCAATGAAAACAGTTGAATTTACCGGTCAGGATAATGAAGTGGTTTTTGATTTCAATAAGAGAGATAAGATAATTTTTTATACTGACGGAGTGAATGAGGCGATGGATAACAAACTCACTGAATACGGGCTTGATAATCTTGAATTATATCTGAATAATAATGCGGATAAAAAAGCAAGCGATTTACTTAATGGTTTGGTCGGAGATGTAAAAAAGTTTTGCGGAAATATTAACCAGAGAGATGATCTGACACTTCTGATCGTTCAGAGAAATTAAACTTTCTAAAAAATTAATTGAAAAATAATAAGATTAAACCCTCGGTAGGAATTATTATGGGTTCGGATTCTGATTTGCCGGTAATGAATCAGGCAGCGGAAGTTCTGGATGAGTTTGGTATTCCGTATGAGATTAAGATCACATCAGCACACAGAACTCCGGATATTATGGCTTCATATTCCCGGAATGCATACAGGAGAGGAATAAAAGTTATCATAGCCGGAGCGGGAGGAGCAGCTCATTTACCCGGAATGTGCGCTGCATATTCGCCGGTCCCTGTGATCGGAGTACCTGTAAGCACAAAAACTCTGAAAGGACTGGATTCGCTTTTGTCAATTGTTCAGATGCCTTACGGAGTGCCTGTTGCAACAGTTGCAATAAATAATGCAAAGAATGCAGCGCTTCTTGCAATAGAAATTCTGGGTACATCAGATAAAAAAATTCTTGATAAGGTTATTAATTTCAAAGAGAAAATTAAGAAAGAATCAGCAGATAAAAATAAGATTTTCAAAAATAATAATTCAAAAAATAAATCCTAACAACATTTCTAAAAAAATAATTTATAATTTAATGAAATCAGTAATAAACTTTGTAATAATTTTGTTAGTAATAACTTCCGTAAAATCATTTTCTCAGGTAAAAAGCATTGATACAGAACGGCTTGTCACAATGATGCAGGGCTCATTCAGCAGCGAGGAGCAGTCTGCAAATGATTCAGATTATTTTGACATTCGTCTTGAGATGAAAAGGATATGGCCGGAAAGGACAGATGCAAAATGGCTGTATGTCGAGCAGGCAGTTGCATCCATGAAGGAAAAGCCATACAGGCAGAGAGTTTATAAGATCACAAATACAAATGAAGGCAGATTTGAAAGCGCTGTATTTACTATGAAGGATCCTTTGAGATTCGCCGGCGAATGGGGAAAAGAAAATCCGCTTTCGGGATTAACTCCGGATTCGCTTGAAGTAAGGGAAGGTTGTTCTGTATATCTGACATTAATGAATAACGGAAGTTACGAAGGAAGCACTAACGGAAAAGATTGTCAGAGCGATCTGCGGGGAGCAAAATATGCAACATCAGAAGTTGTAATATCAGATGAAGGAATAAAAAGCTGGGACAGGGGATATGATGAAAATGACAAGCAGGTTTGGGGAGCTGAAAAAGGCGGATATGTTTTTAAAAGAATTAAATAATAAAGTATTTGTGGCACATTTATGAATGTGCCACAAATTTAAACCGGTTACTTACTTCAGAAGTGTCATTCTCATAGTTTCACTGTAATTACCTGCATCTATCCTGCAAAAATAAAATCCGCTCGATAAACTGCTCCCGTCGAATGTTAACTCATGTCTTCCGGCATTCTGAAATTCATTTACTAACTCTTTAACAATTCTTCCCGTCATATCATAAATTTTTACATTTGCATTTCCTGGAGCAGACAATTCATAACTGATTTTGGTAACCGGATTAAAAGGATTTGGATAATTTAATAAATTTAGTTTATTCTTTAATTGATTGTCAGAAATTTTATCAGCTTTATTTTCCTTTGAAGCGAATATGGTGTTATCTTTTGAGAAAATAATAGTTTTATTTTCATTACTGTGAATCACGCTCATACAATTACCTTCTGAGATATTTTTGCAAATTAATTCAGGAGTCTTTTTGTATTGAGAACTTAAGTTTAAGTCAGCCGAAGCAAGATATAAATCGTGTGAATCTGAAACAGTCCAGGGAATAAATAATTTATTGTTGCTAATAACTAAACCGCTCATGTTTCTTTTATCAGGAAGTGATCGCAGAGAATTCTTTTTCCCTTTGTCAAAGGAAATTTTAAATCCGTTATCTCCTTCCGATAAAACAGAACCTGAGCCGCTTATTCTCATTCCGAAAATACTGTTTTCATTATTCCTGCTGTCATTCCATACTATGACTGCGCCTTCACAGCCGTCTGAAATGATAAGAGGATTATGCTGAAATGATTCCGCTTCTATATCACGGTCCCATTCTATATTAAGTTCTTCATTAATTTTAAAAACCCTTATGTAACTATCTGTTTCAGATTCGCGGATATCAACTGCAACGATTGCAGAATTATTATCGGATGAGATCATATTGTGATTATATAATTCTGCTTTTTTGACAGACACCGGTCCGTTTCCGTGATCAAAATTTTCAACATTTTTTGAATTTGCATTTTGCCCTGAATATCTATGAACAGGAAAACTGAGAATTAATCTGCCTGCTTGTCCGAAACCTGCAAAGTTTCCGCTTTCGTCTAATTTGTTTGCATAAAGGTCATAAGCGAATTCTGATGAATTCAAAACAGTCCTTGTATCAAGCCACGAAACAAGCAATTGGTTTTTCTGATCGCATAAGACAGAAGGTTTTCTCTGATCATCCGATTCTCCGCAGACATTTATTTCATTTCCGCTGTTCCATAGCTTGTTGCAGCTAAGATCAATTTTCTGACCCTGAATATTAAAATCTCCCAAGGTAAAATTTTCCCAGACAACAGCAATGCAATTATCCTTTGTAAGAACGGCAGATGGACTGAAATTATATCCTCCGGTGCCTGATGACAGACATACCTTGCGCAAGAGTTCGCCTTCAGAAGATATTTTAGCGCAATAAATCTCTTCTTCTGAATAAAATATTTTTCTGTAAATTACCACAGCTCCTCCGTCATTGTCAGAAAATATAAGAGGATAATCACTGTCAGGATCAAAATATCTGCCCAGATTTTTGTCTACTATTAATCCGTTCTGCATCCAGAGCTTTTCACCGTTGCTGCCCAACCTTTGAATGTACAATGAACCTCTGAATGACTCATCAAGCCAGCAAACAATGGTTCCATCCGTTACGGAATTTGATTTTGACTCTGCGGAAGCAAATAAATACTTTGTAGTGTAATCCGAACTTACGGGAATCATCTCTGCTGAAGAGAACCCGTTCAGATTGAATGTTAAAAGAATTAGAATTAAGAACCTAAAAGCATTTGTTGTTTTCATGAATGTGTTTTTTATAGTTTATAAATATTTATTTAGAAAATCATTTAACTGATTCAACTGCTGCAAACTATTAATTTATCACAATTATGTCAAAAGGTAAAATTTCCGATTTGTGAAAAAATTTTATAAACCCGGCAAAGTGCTGATATCATTAGCTTTGCCGGTATTATAGCTCCATTTCCTAAAACAAAATTATTTTTTATAAAAGATCGGACAATATTATTTGAGTAAAATCATTTTCTTAATGACGGATTGAAACGATGTGATCAGTTCGATAAAATATACACCGGAAGGAATTCCGGCTCCGGAAAAACCAACAGAATAGTGTCCCGCATTCCTGAATCCGGAAAACAACATTTTGAATTCCTTTCCGCTGACATCATATATCTTAAGAGATGCATTTCCCGGAGATTTCATTTCATATTCAATTGTAGTAACAGGATTAAAAGGATTAGGGAAATTTTGAAAAAGCAAAGCTTCATTTCCTGCGAAAGAAAATTTATCAGAAGTAAATGAATTACCGGTTTCAGAATATCTCAGCACAGTGCCGAAGCTTCCGAAAACGGTTAAAGAGGAATTATCATCTGTAAAGGAAGAATAAAGATCATTATGAGTGTGAGTATTTTTCTTCTGCCAGTTTATACCTCCGTTTGTAGAAATGATAACGGTTCCCATCTCGCCTGCTGCAACAGCTTTTCCATTGATTTCAAATTTAACTGAGAACAGATTTTTGTACACACCGCTCTTTATATAATTCCAGTTCAATCCTCCGTCATTTGTTTTATAAACAGATCCGCCGGAACCGCAGACTAATCCGTTAAGAGAATCTTTAAAACTTATTGAATGAAGATCGAAAGGAATTTCTTTATTTTCATTCCATGTTAATCCGCAATCCATTGTTTTTAAAATAACGCCGTTTTCACCGCAGACATATCCATTTGAAATGTTTGTAAAAAAGACCGAAGTTAGAATTCCTTTTGATAAATTACTGTAAGAAGAATTCCAGATCTCGCCTCCGGTTGTTGTTTTCAGTATTACACCTGTACCTTTGCTTTCATCTCCTCCGACTGCAAAACCTGTTAATGCATTAGTAAAACAAATTCCTTTCAGTGTACAGTAAGTGTTGCTTTTCTGAACAGACCAGATGTTTCCGGCATCAGTAGTCTTCATGATGATCCCGTTTTCTCCCGCCGCATATCCGGTATTACTTCCGGAAAAACAAATTGCGTTCAGATTGAATTCTGTTTCACTGTCCTGAAAAGTCCAGTTGATTCCGAAGTTTGTCGTCTTTATAATCATACCTTTTTCACCAGCGCAATAACCGGTTTTTTCTGTCAGGAAACATGAAGCCCTTATGTCATTTTTAAATCCTGACTTCACCATCCAGTTATTACCGCAATCCGAACTTTTTAAAACCGTACCTCCTCCTCCTGAAATAAAAATATTATCTTTATCGCTCATAAAAACATTTTCAAAAATTCCTGTTTTATCGAATGCAGGTCTGAAAGAAGAATCCTTCAGCCAGTTAATACCGCCGTTGAAAGTTTTTAAAATTGTCCCGTAAGATGTGACTGCAAAACCTGTATCGCGGTTAAGAAAAGAAATGCTTTTTACGAGATCGGCTGATCCTCCGAACAACCAATGAATATCCATTGAGTGTTTTATCCAGTTTAATCCGCCGTCAGAAGACCTGTAAACATCTCCTGAAGGCGTATTCCCGGCAGCAACAATATTCAGACTGTCGGAAAATGAAATTGCCTCAATAACTGATACAGGCGAAATGTTCACATTAAGATTGATCCAGTTAACACCGCCATTAGTAGTTTTAAGAATAACATTGTAACCTCCTGCAACGCCGGTATTTTCATTTAGAAATTTTACACAATACAAAGGCAGTGATGTACCGGAATTCTGACTGAACCAGTAATTTCCTTTGTTAATGGTTTTAATTATAGTTCCGGATAACCCGACGGCATAACCGGTCGAATTTCCCTTAAAGTCCAGATCAAAAATATCTGTGTTAACTCCGCTGCTGACTAATATCCATGATGCGCCGCAGTCTTTGGACTTAAAAATTTTTCCTGACTTACCTGCTGCGATACAAATAAAAGGATTTACAAACCGGACGGAATTAAAATCAGTTTGAATATTAAAACTGGCAGAGAACCAGTTATTACCGCCGTCAGTAGTTTTGATAATCGCGCCTGAATTCCCGACTACAATTCCTGTATCCTTGTTTATGAAATGCACTGAGACAAGAGAATTACCTGTTGGAGAAGGTTGCAGCCAGCAGCCGGTCTGAGATTTTAATGAATCAATTACAGAAACCGAAACTAAAACAAAAACAAAGATCTTTAAGACAAATTTTTTCATGACATTTCCTCCTTATATATTAAAATAATTTTCCGGTCAGCAATAATTTGCTAACCGATGCAATTTATTTCGGAAATATTAAAACGTCAAATGGTAAAAATCGGGAAATGTGAAAATATATGCTGAGAAGGATATTGTTAAATAATTATGATGAACAATAGGACAAGCAGCATTATTTAGGTAAGAAAATCATTTAGACATACCATTAAAAAACACAGCAAAACGGAAACATCTTCACTCCCTCATGTGAAAAATATATTCCGAATTGCCGGTGAAAATATATTTGCTCGGTATAACTTATGCGGATATTATTTTATCAGTGTCATCAATTTTGTATCGGTAAAACTTCCGGCGGAAAACTTATATAAGTAAATACCGCTTGACAGACCCTCGCTATCAAAGGTTACTTCATAGCTTCCTGCAGGTTCTATATTTCTGACTAATGATTTAATTTCATTTCCAAGGATATCAAATACTGTAAGAGAAACGTAATTCGTAACTCGTAATTCGTAATTTATTTTTGTAACCGGATTAAACGGATTCGGATAATTCTGATATAATGCAAATGATTCAGGAATTTCAGATGAGATCAGTCTGATCCCTACACCTCCGTTAAGTGTAATGTAAATTGTTCCTGCCTGTCCCGCAGCCCAGCCTGTAGTTTCATTTGTAAACATAATATCATAAAGATCCCCTGTAAATGTTATCTGCTGATTTGTCCAGTTTGTTCCGCCGTTTGTAGTTTTAATAATTTTTCCTGTACCTGCTGCGTATGCTGTGGTGTTATTTACATTTACGACTGCAAATAAATTATTAATCGTACCACTTGTCTGAGAAACCCAGTTAAGACCTGAATCTGTGGTTTTCAGTATTACACCGTTATATCCGCATGCGAAACCCGTTGGAGTTCCGGCAAATGCGATACTTCTCAGGTTCGAAGTTGTTCCGCTTGTTATCTGAATCCACGAAGTTCCGGAATTAGTTGATCTGAGAATCACGCCATTGAACCCTGCCGCACATGCAGTAATATTATCAATAAAAGTTATTCCCGTAATCTCTGCAGTAACTCCGCTTGGCTGCGTAGTCCAGTTATTACCTCCGTTAGTGGTTTTTATTATCACGCCGTTCTGACCTGACGCAAGTCCATTCTGATTATCTATAAAATGCACATGAACAAGATGTTCGGTCGTATTGCTGATCTGATTAATCCAGTTTGAACCACCGTTAGTTGTTTTTAAAATTCTTCCCGATTCACCGACAATATAACCTGTTACAGGATCGGAGAAATAAACATCTCTTAAGAAATTCGTCGTACCGCTGCTCTGAGGATTCCACTGGCTTCCGCCGTTAGTGGATTTTAAAATCAGACCGTTCGTTCCGGCAATATAAATTGTCTGACTGCTTGTAACCGCTACTCCGAGAAGAGTTTCACTTGTACCGCTCGTTTGCTGAACCCACTGGGAATATACATTTGCAGAACAAATAAAAATTATAAGAAAAAGTACAATAGTTTTCATATGATGTTTTTTAAATTAATATAGTTTATAATATAGAATTCATAATAACTTTCTGAGGACATACTTAAAATAATAATTCTTATAAAAGTTAATTTGACTGAAGTCTTTCAATCACCTTCTTAGCATTTTCATTTTTGTCATTAAGTTCGACAGATCTTTTATAATTTACTAACGCTAATTCATTTTCACCGGCAAGTAAGTATGCTTCACCCAGACTGTCAAAAGTATTGAACGCTTCCGGATAAAGTTCGGTATTCAGTTTGAATAATTCAATTGCAGCAGGAAGGTTTTTATTATTTACATATACATATCCCAAACTGTTAATTTCATTTTCAGAAACTTTTGCATTGTCAGGGAAATTCGCCTTGGTTTCTTTCAATAAATTTATTGCTTCATTTAATTTTCCATCGCTGATAAGTTCTGCAGGTAATTTGTAATCAGATTCTGCTTTTTGTATTTCCCAATCCGTTCCCTTGTATGAAAGCATTAGCCCTGATTCTGTCTTGGAAATATCAAATCCGCTTATTCCGGTAATAAATTTATTTCCCGAAGCCGCATAAACATTAGTTGAAATAAATGAAACATCTCTTCCGGCAAAATCTGTAGTTCTTACTTCGAGTTTCAGTTCCTTTCCGTCTTTCCTGATTTCAAGTAACTGCAACGGCTGATAAATGTATTTGCCTGTAAGTAATTCAACTTCTGATGAATTTACCTTTGCAAAATTACCGTTACTGAATTTATATTCCGAGATGGCATTCATGACCGGATCTGAATTACCGAAATAGTCACTTGAACTTAACACTGCTTTTATTTCAGGTTCAGTCCACAGCCTTTTGTCAAATGGCAAACTATTCTGCCAGTAAATTGAAGAGAGCCTGATCGTGAATTTTGAATTGGGAAGTACCAACGGTTTGTTATCTCCGTAATGATTTGGTTTAGCACCGGTAGGCTCTCCGGCAAATATTGTATTTGTATTGAATTCTAATTTTGTACAAAGATATGAAGCAGCGGAAAAGGTTCGCCTGCCGGTAATTGTGAAAAGTTTTCCCTTTACATTTATTTTTTTATTATTGCTTATAAGATCTACAAACGGCTGGCACGTTCCGTTATTTCCGCCTCCGTTATTCCTGATGTCAATTATTGTTTTGTCAATGTCGTGTGAATTAACAAAGTCATTCAGCCGGCTGCAAAAATATTTTAAACTGTCTTTCGGATCGATCAGAACTCTTTCGTAATTTATGTATAATGTCTTACTGTCTTCAAGATATTTGAACCAATAGTTTTTATCTTCATTCTGCAAATACAGAGGAGCATCTGAAGAAAGTTCCTTATTGTGGATCATATTAAAATATTCAACAAGACTTACAGCTTTGATATTTTTAACTGTAACGTTCCCTGCTTTATTTTCAAATGTGAATTCAGTTTCGTTTATATCCGGAATAATATTCAGTCCGTTAAGATATTCAGAAATTATAAAAAAGAAAGGAAGACTGAATTTTTTATTGTATTCATTATCACCGGGAACAAGCGGTTTCATTTTTTCAATCACTGCTTCTATGTCCGTCCCGTTGATTTTAATTAACTTATTCCCAATTAACTCTTTATTATTCTGATCAGCATAAATCACAAACACTCCGTCCTCAAAAATATATGTTTCTATAGGAAAAGCATGGATATTGAATACAGAACCCGGATTATTATTGTTATGAAATCCGGCAATATCTATAACTGTATGCCCGTCACCAATCATCGCTACCATTTTTATAATCCCGGCAATGATCTCATTATCTTTCATTCCGGACAATTTGCTTTTTAGTTCAGATGCAGTTGTTTCAAAGACTGCTTGAGAAGTTGTGTGATAAGGATTTATATGAACTTTTGCCATTCCGTTCATAAAATAATCTATGTCTTCAGTCCATTGTGCTGAAGTAAGTTTATTGTCATTAATGTTTTGTGAATATATTGAAGAGGTGAAAATAAGAATTGTAATTATAAAATGTAAGATTCTGTTCATAAATTTATTTTAAATATTTTTTAAATAGTTTTGACATAATTATTTAGACTGATTACTTCAAGTTAGGTTTCAGTTTTATACCTGATACCAATTCACGGTTTCGGAAACTGTTAGAACGAAATTAAAAATTTACATCCAAGACTCTAAGCCTCCGGATATCAAAGAATAATATTTCTACCTTTCAACTTCGATCCGTATAGTCTAATAAGTTTGGAGGATATTTTTTAATTTCACACAATCTAAGCGGCTTTAAAAAAATTTTCTCACTTTAATAGCGTCATCCTCTTTGTTTCAGAAAAACTTCCCGCAGAAAGTTTATAAAAATATATCCCGCTTGACAGACCCTCACCGTCAAAGGTTACTTCATAACTTCCTGCAGGTTGATTATTGCTGACTAATGATTTAATTTCATTTCCCAGAATATCAAAAACCTTTAGAGAAACGTAATTCGTAATTCGCTCGCCTCGCGATGCGGGTAATTCGTAATTTATTTTAGTAACCGGATTAAACGGATTCGGATAATTCTGATAAAGTCTGAAATCTTCAGGCACAGAATTTAATTCATTTAAATTTATTCCTGAAACAATTCCCTGACCTTCGACAGCATCATAAAACGTATTCAGAGTTACATTTATAAAAACTTCTCTCAATCCTCTTGGCCAAATTATCACAAGAGAATCAATAACTGGAGCATTACCGAATCCGAAATGTACATTGAGCATATTCATTGAGTTGAAGGAATTCTGTGAATTTATTTCTCTGAACTGCCAGACGGGAACTCCGTTAATTGTTGCCTTTGCCTTTACTTTAGTTCCTAATGCAGAGCTGTTTGAAAAATTGCTGTTTGAATTTCTTTTGCCTCTGCATTTTATATTGATCCATTTATTGCCGTTTGAAAGATCATTTCTGTATAAGCCCTTTGAACTTGTAGTTCCCGCCACATAAAGATCTAGAGATCCGTTATTGTCAAAGTCACCTGCAGTAGCTCCGAAGCAGGTTACCGGACCAGTAACGGCAGCAGTCGAATCATCCCTTGTAAAAGTGCCGTTGCCGTTATTAACATAATACAGACTCTTCGAAGCTTCTCTTGTAACGAAACAATCCTGATCGCCGTCATTATCAAAATCCGCCCAGAGATTTGTAAGGAACATTCCCAGATCAGAAACAATATTTCCGACCTGCGCCTCTGTCATTTTTTCATATACGCCGTTATTGTTTCTGTAAAGATTATTCGGAACATTATTTGCATAATTTGTAATGAACGCATCAAGATCACCGTCATTATCATAATCAATAAGATTCCAGACCTGCCCGTCATGCAGATCAGTTGTAAGCGGAGGTAAATTTAATCTGACAAGATTTGCAGTGCCTGTTTCCGTAAGCATATTTTTATAAATGTAATCCTGTGATGTGGAACCGCCGGGTCCTGTTCCGATAAAAAGATCAACATCACCGTCAAGATCATAATCATACCACGAAGGAATTGTAAAAGGAGCTAATGTATCAGTTACTCCCGGAAAATTCAATCTGCTGAAAGTTCCGTCTCCGTTGTTTTTATAGAATCTGTTGGGATGATTAACAACTCCGAAATTATTTGCAGCTGTTATGAAAAGATCTGCAAAGCCGTCATTGTTATAATCTGCCCAGGAGCATCCCCATCCTGTATTGTATGCGGAGTCTCCGATATCTCCGGTGACAACTTTATTAATTATTCCGTTGCCTTCGTTTTTGTAAAGGTAAGAATAGGAACCTCCCGTAGAAACGACGAAACAGTCAATTAAACCATCGTTATTATAATCAGCCCAGGAATGTCCCAGATTAATATTCTGACCGGCCATTGCGGTTTCAAGTTTTATGAAACTTCCTCCTCCTAAGTTTTTGTAAACAACTTTTCTGTTTACAAACAGATCAAGTTTTCTGTCATTGTCAATATCCACCCAGCTGCATCCGAAATAACTGCCGGAGAGAACATCGCTTACGACAGGATTGTTCACATCAGTGATCTTAATGAAATTCTGCGCAATTGATGCAGATGAAAGATTCATTAAAATGATAACTGAAAGGAAAATCAGGGAAAAGGGTTGTCTGAAGGTTTTAAAGTAAAACATGTTTGCTCCTTGTTTTTTAAGTTGTACAAAACTAAAGAAGCATTATGAGTTAATACATCTCACAAGTGTATGGTTTTTAGAGGGGGTGCAGTATTAATTAATTTTATCAAATTATTTAAAAAGTTATAATTGAATATTTTGAAACTTATAATGAAGAATCATTCCTTTTTGCTATAACAATTCCGGTGTGTCCGGAAAGTTGCCTGCAAAAGAAAATTTATAATTAAAAATAAAAACCCATTGTAATTTAATTGATCATGGTTTAACTACAATTTTTGAAAACTGAAGATTGTTATCAAGTATTGAGAGATCATTTGTGTCAGTCAAATTATCACCGTCCAGATCCGTAACACTATATCCGGAGACCGATGCCGAAGCGTCATTATCAACCTTGCACATATCCGAAGCGTCAATCACTCCGTCCTGATCAACATCTCCGCTGTAAATGCACCACCGGGTATCGTTTAGAACCAAATTGTTTCCGAAAGCCTGTGATGAGGAAGACGTAAAATCATATCTGAAAACTGTATTGGCATTGTATGTTTCTCCTCCTGACTTACTCCATGTTTCCAGAGTGTTTCTGTGTCTGACCATTAAATAATATGTACCGCTTGGCGCGGAATTGAAAATGAACGAACCTGTTAAATTAACTGAATCTATAACTGAGGTTGCAGAATCAATTATACTGTAAGGAGGTGATATATTCCTCAGGCAAATTGTCACTGTATCCTTCAAATTTAATTTACCCATTGAAGAATTATAAAATCCTTCCTGAGCAAGAGTGATGTCAGAGGGTAATCGTGGTTCTGCTGCTGTTAAGTGATTCCTTGTAATTATCCAGTGATAAACATTTGAATGAGACTGACCGTTATCAAGTTTTACCAGATCATCCCTGTAATGTTTAAAGAAATCAAGAGCTTCCTGCGGATATGCAATTGCCTGAACTCCAACTGTAACCGATGTCCATTGCCAGGCAATAGTGTTCGTATTTCCGGGATCAAAGCATGGAGTAAATTTCAATCCGTTCGGAGAATAATTAAAAATATCCTGCGAAATATTTTTCCCCCAAAGCTGTTCTGTTACAGGTGTAATTGGTATGATCTGAATTCCCGTAGAATAATAGTTTACATCCCCGAAGAAAGTACTCGCATCCATAGTTCCCTGATACAAATTAGTTACAGTATGAAATTTATTTGTATAGACCGGAACATAAACAGGATTTGTTTGTGGCAAATTTACATGATAATATTTCTGAGTCGAGCGGATTTCCTGCGCAAGCATAATTTTTCCCGTGTTCATAATATCAGCATTATTCATTGCAAGTCCGAAGAGATACATACCGTACCATGCGTTTATTGATTCAGTAGAACTTTCCTGATTTTTCCCTCCTCCGTAAGGCACCATTCCGTTTGCCCAGGAATTTCCGTCAAACCAGTCTTTGTATCTGTGAAGAGCAAAGTATTTATCGCTTCGGTTCGGGTTTGCAATTTCCCTTATCAGATCAATTGTTCTGTTAAGATAATAATTGTTATTCGCAGTAAACCATGCAGGATCTTTTTTTGCAATTGCAGCCGCTGCGTAAATATAATATCCGTAATGAAAATGATGATCATTGTAAACAGCGCTTCCGAAATCCACGCCGCTGTTCAGATTCAAAGAATCATGAGACCTGCTGGAAATTAAACCTCCGTATACTCTGTCGTAAATAATGGAGTCTTTCTTGAAAGCAGGTACATTCGGCAGAATTGTGCTTTGTCCGTTTAGCCATTTGCCAAGAAATATTTTTAAAGAGTCGCGGATGTTATTTGAAACAGGAACCAAAGATGAATATCTGACTGCATCCTTTTCAATAAGCTCATCTGATATGACTGCAAGTTTTCCGAGTTTTGCAAGAGCTTTCCCTGAAGCATAAACATCTGTCCACTGATAATTTCTGTTAGCGTAAGCGGTTGTATCCTTTAAGAGAAAAGTTTTTAACGAATCACATTCTACTAAAGGCACAGAAGAAAGATTTCCGTTCTTAGGATACCAGGAATAGTCTGCTAAATGTTCTGTCATATTCCATGTATTCTTATAAACTTCGTTCATCGTTCCTTTCAGAACCTTATACTTCAGTATATTTGTAGTCGAACCGGGAGGAAGAATATCAACATGATGCGGAAGCGCCATCATTAACAGCGAATCACCGTAAGACGGACTTTCATTATATCTTGTGTAACGATACTGAAGATTTGCAGTGTTGCCTGTTACAGTCGCAGCAACATTTGCTCTTACCGGTAAAAACTTTGCATATTTATTGAGCACATTAATTTTTGCCTGTATCTCTGCAGGAGTCAGATTTTCAGACTGTGAAGTAATCTCCGCCATTCTGAAATAACCTGTAAGATTTCTGACAGCATACATACTTGAATGCAGCTGATCCCATTGCAAAGTAATTGTATCAGAACAGTAAAGCATCCAGGTCTGAGAAGGGAATGAAGGATTTGGTGTTGCTGATGTCTGAAGTTTGAAAGCCTTTCCGTGAAACCGGTTGTTAGTTCCGCTTAATTGAATATCATTGACGGATTGTAAAGCCGGTGACCAGAAAAATACTTCCGGCTGAACGTTATTATAGATCATAGAAACATAAGGCATGCCTCTGACTATCGGCGCTTCATAATACTGAGAGGGATTTGCTGTGTTAGTATATCTTATTGTAGCAGAAAGTTCAGTATAATCATTTTTAATTGAGGGCTGAATATTCATATTAGGATCGTGCTGACCGAGAAATGACCAGGCAGACTGATCCCAGTAAACTTTAGGGAATGGCTCATCTCTTGCATCTATTATAAAAGGTCTGTATCCGAATCCAAGTAAAGAAAATTTATTGTAAGCGGGGTTTGGAGTACTGTATTCTTTTCCGAAACCAATCTGATACGGATACACCCAGCACCTGTTCTGCGCTAAATCCCCCTGACCGCCGGGATAAGGATAAGTCGTACCGTAAAGAAACAAAACATTGAACCATTCGTTAGTCGGATATGGTTTTGTTAAGCCCTGAAGCATAACATTTCCTGCTACAGGAACTTTACTGTCAACCTGCTGCCAGGATGCTGAAGGAGGTGAAACTGAAAATGGATTTCCGTAAGTCCATTGCGAATATAAATTGCCGCTTAAGAATAAATTTAAAATTAATGATGCAGTGAAACTGTAAATAAGAAATTTTTTCATATAGTTTATAATTTTATAGTTAAAAGCAAACGAAACTGATTGAAGTTTAAAACAGTAAATCTCATAAGTCTTTCGTGAATTTAGTGAATCATTATGATATTATGGAAATCAAATTGCTTTCAAATTTCAGATGTAATAAATTCATCTTTTCTGATTCCATACATTTTCAGCATTTTATTGTCTGGCCATACAACCATTTTTATGTAATTCATACCAATTTTTTTTAATATAATTTCAGATGCTGTATTCTCCGGATCAACAGCTCCATAAATTGCAGGTAAACCCATCTTTTCAAAACCAAATCTTAAAACTGCATTTGCCGATTCGTATCCAAATCCTTTTCCCCAAAAAGGTCTCCTGAATAAATACCAAAGCTCTACTTCATTCATTGGTTTACAAAACTTTAATCCGCAACTTCCAATAAACTCATCAGTATCTTTGTCAAAAACTCCGAAAGTACAATGCCCCTTTCCTTTCGCAATATCATCTGTTTTAACTGAGAATTTATTTGAATTTTCCGCAATTATTTCCTTTATTTCTTCAATTGATTTTTTTGTAACTCCTCCTCTGAATTTCCCAACTTCCGGATCGCATAACATTTCATATATTGAATTAACATCGGTTACTTCCTCTTTTCTGAATTTTAATCTGTCAGTATTAAATGTTATCATATAAAATTTTATTTATTCATTATTCATAAATAAATTTCAATAATACGGTAACCAAAGTAAATATAATCGCTGTTAATCCAGTTTTAAATAATGTATTCATTGATCTCATATTATTTTTTATCAAAGTTGTTTGTAAGTTTGCAGTCAGTAAATATTCCTGACAATAGAAGGACTGTAATATAATTTTCTTCGCAATATAAATATTTCTGATAAATATAAAATGTAAAAATGATTTAATCTGAATCCGAATATAGTTTAAAACAACAACCGGGAAATATCCTGTATGAGAACTTATATTTAAAGATCTGACTGATAAATATATTTAATCTTTAAAATAATTTCCATTAATTGCACCTAAATTATTTTTATGAAAAAAATTGTTCATCCCGTAATTCTGTTTTTCTGCAGTTGTCTTCTTTTCATTGCCTGCAGTAAAGTTACTCCCGAAAAATATTTTAATGTCGCAGTATTAAACAGCAATTTGCTTTCCGGATTTGCAAATGATGGAATGTACCGGCAGCTGGAATCACCTTCTCTGAAGCTGGGTGAAGATCATGGAACTGTGCAGATGAAACGAAGTGAAGTTGTAAGAGATAAGATAAATTCCATTGAAGAAAGTTATGAAAAAGTAATAGAACTGAAAGAAACTGAAGATACAAAAGAAATGATTCAGGCTTCCATTGCTTTGTATGAATATGTCTTGCCTGTTTTTAAAAAAGATTACACGCAGCTTGCAGAATCAATGGACAAAGGCGCACCTGATGATCAGATTAAATCTGAGTCTAAGGCAATTCATGATAAATATTTCCAGGGATATGATGAACTTTATAAGAAGCTGATCACCGCGGGAAAATCCTATGCTGAAAAAAATAATATTAAAGTTCACTGGAACGATAATTGAAACAATTCAGGAATACTCTTAATACTTAGTATATATAAATCCTGATTAACCATTCAATCTTTAGAAATGAATTTCGAAAAAGCCGTCAATCATTTCTTTCTGTAATCATTAATCCATAACTTCATATACATTCACAGGATTGGTTTTGTTTTTTAAACTTACTTCACCGACTTTACGGCAGTTAAATGATTCTTTTACTTTTTCATAAGCTGCTTTGCTGATCAAAATCTGATTAGGCGCTGCGACCGACTGCAAACGCTGCGCTGTGTTTACAGTATCTCCGATTACAGTGTAATCAAGACGGCGGAGACTTGCCGAACCGATATTGCCGGAGATCATTTCACCGCTGTTGACTCCGATAGCAACTTTGGGTTTATAAGAAATAATATCTGATAAGGCAGGCAGTTGTTCGACATGGGATTTTACTGCAAGACAGGCTTCTATAGCTCTGTCAATATGATACTCACCCCGGAATACAGCCATAATCGCATCACCTATGAACTTATCAATATATCCTCCCTGCGCAATAATTTCTTTTACGATTACATCAAAATAGCTGTTGAGTAATTTTACAACATTATCCGGGCTTTCATTTTCACTGATTGAAGTAAAACCGCAGATGTCAATAAATGCTACTGTAGCTTCTACATTTTCATTCAGCATTAGTGAAGATTCATATTCACGGCTGCTCATAAAATTGAGAACATTTTCATCAACATACATTTTCAGAATATTATTTTCCTTAATTGCTTTTAATGTTTCCTTAATCTGAACAACATAACTGATCGTTTTTTCCATTGTCAGAGCCAGGTCTTCAAAATTAATGGGCTTGGTTATAAAGTCATAAGCGCCCAGGTTCATTGCTGCACGGATGTTTTCCATATCGCCGTATGCAGAAACTATCACGGATTTAATGAGCGGACTTGATTCGTTCAGACGGCTGAGTAATGTAAGTCCGTCCATCTCCGGCATATTGATATCGCTGAGCACCATATCAATATCAGTATGCAATTGAATTTTCTCCAAAGCGTCAACACCGTTCACAGCGAATACAAATTCATATTTCTGTTCTCTTATTTTCTGACGGAATTTCTGTTTGATAAGCATCTCCAGATCAGCTTCATCATCCGCTACTAAAATTTTTGCCATTATTTATATTTTTAGTTTTTCTTTTAAAAGTGTAAAATCAACCGGCTTGGTTAAAAAATCATCAGCCCCGAGTTCCTGAGCAATTCTATGATTTTCACCGTCACCATAAGCTGTGATCATCATTACGACAGGAGGGGGTTTGTGATATTTTTTTTTGATGTGCTCAAGCAGTTCCAGTCCGCTCATCCCCGGCATATTTATATCAGACAGAATGAGAATCGCTTCCTGCTCATGTGCATGGTTGCCAAGATAGGTCAGAGCATCTTCTCCTGAAAAAGCAAAAACAAATTCTACGATCCTGTCCCTTAACTCTTTTCTGAAGCGCTGCTCGAATAAAGTTTGAATATCTCTTTCGTCGTCAACAACTAAAATTTTCATATTTTTAATTACATTTTTTTATTTACAATTTATTCTGAAACCGAATATGTGTCTTTGTTTTGTTTAATTCTTTTAAACCTTAAATTAAATTTTCCCGAAAATTAATTTTCATCACTCCTGTTCTTAGTTTATGACAGTTCTGAGAATAGATTGTTTGTTCTGATTTATAATTTTTACAATCAGATCATTGCTGAAAATGGAATATATCTCATGTTTAAAACCATCATTCTTTTCCATAAGATTTTTCAGTTTACTTTTGTCCCAGCTCAAAATCTTTACAGTACTGATAGTGGAAACACTTGCAGACGGTAATTCTCCGCTTAGGAAGCTCATCTCTCCCAGAAAATTTCCTTTTTTTATCGTTGCTATCTGCTTGTCTTTTATAGTTACTTCAACATCACCGTCAACAAGGTAAAAAAGTTTTTCTGTGGCTTCGTTTTCAGTTATTAATTTTTGATTCTCCTGATAAGTAGTCCAGATACCCGCATTCATGAGTTTTTTAAAATTCATGATATCCAGACTTCCTCCTATCATATTTAGAACTTCTTTTTCATCATGAGATAAATTCATAAACTTTTTATAATACAAAATATATGCAACCTGAAAAAGATTGATAACAATGATGACAATACTCCATATAATAGGTGTCTTAAAAATTTCATTTGCAGAATATACAGTATAAAATATTTGAAGCACACTGGCAATGATCAGTGATGTCCTTAAATAAATTATATTCCTGAATCCTGTACCAAAAGCAAAAACAATATATGATATATGCCCTATTAATTCAATAATACTGACCATAGCGAATATTTTATATTTCAGTTATTTAATTCAAGTTGTGTAAGAAGAGTTATTATTTATTATTTTTAATTCCTGCCGGCAAAAGGTAAACTGAAAATAAACTCACTCCCTTCACCTTCCTTCGTCTCCGCTTTCAGCTCTCCGCCATGCGCTTTGACAATGTCATAACTCAGCGATAATCCTAACCCTGTTCCCTGACCTGTCGGCTTTGTCGTAAAAAACGGCTGGAAAATTTTATCAAGTACTTTCTGCGGAATTCCGTTGCCGTTATCTTTTACTCTGACTTCAACTTTATCACCAATCTTTTTTGTGCTTACAGAAACTATAGGTTCGTAATTATCAACTCCCGATTTATTTTTTTCATCAACAACATAAAAAGCATTCGTAATTAAATTCAAAATAACCCTTCCGATATCCTGCGGTACAATATTAATTTTTCCGATACTTTCATCAAAATCTGTTTTCATTTTTGCATTAAATGATTTGTCCTTTGCCCGGAGTCCGTGATAAGCTAAACGCAAATATTCATCAGCTAATGCATTAATATCGGTCGGTTCTTTTACACTGTTGCTGCTGCGGCTGTGCTGAAGCATGCCTTTTACAATTGCATCTGCGCGTTTGCCGTGATGATTGATCTTCTGTTCGTTCTCTGAAATATCATTTGCAATTGCTTTAACTTCTTCAATATTTCCTTTTTCAATTTCATCTTTCATTTCTGCGATCAGCTCTGAATTAACTTCAGAAAAATTATTTACAAAGTTCAGAGGATTCTGAATCTCATGCGCAATACCTGCAGTGAGTTCACCGAGTGAAGCCATTTTTTCTGATTGGATTAGCAATGCCTGTGCAGCTTTCAGTTCTTCTAATGATTTTTTCAATGCTGCATTTGTTTCTTCAATGGCTTTCCTTTTTTGTTCAAGCTCTTCAATTGTCTCTTCGAGTAAAATTGCAGTAGTCTTTTTTACTTTTTCAGTCCGGTCTAATTTAAATTCCGTTACGGACAATAATTTGTCAACTTCTTTTACTTTTGCTAAGATATTATTTCTTTCTGAATCAGTTAATGCTTCAGACTGTTGAATTAGTTCAAGTAATGATTGTAGTTGCTGATTCAATATATATTTTTCTTTTTACTACCGTGTAGCAGGTATTATTTAATAAATTATGTTTACGTTATTCCGCAGTTAAATCCAAATTCCAAATCCAAATTCCAAATCTTCTCATTTTTCTTTCAAAGCTACCCAGCAGCAGGTAGTTGAATGAAATTCCTGTTTCCCGTTTTCTGTCATGCCGAATTCACCGTAAGTATAAAATCCTGCCATAGGAGATTTCCAGACATTTTGCAGACCTTCGTTTTCTTCCTGCGCCATTGGTCCCAATGCGCTTAATCTTCCGGCACAGGAAAAAATCAGCAATGCTTCCGCTTCAGTATTATTTTTCTGTTTGAGCTCTTTCGCTTTTGAAACTACAGTGTCAATAATATCAAAATCCGGCGGCATTGAAAAACGAAATTTTGATCCGGGCATTACATTTGATTCACAAACCAACGCTTTTTTTTCTATGTTGTATGCGATAGGATTGCACATCATCGGCTCTCTGTTTTCTCTTTCGATCTGTAAGGGATAATGAACTCCAATAGAATCAAAAAATTTGGACGGGTCATCATCTGAAGTATAATCCATTCCCAGAAAACGCAGATACATTTCAAGAGCTGGTTTGTCATCAATGGTCATGATCAGATTATCTTCGCATTTAGTTATTGTCTTGAAAACACCGATCGGTTTCCATCCTGACACTGCCATTCCCTGAAATTCAATTTTCTCCTCATTTAAAACTAAGGCTATCATTCCGTAATCAGTGAATCTTCCGTTTGTAAATACAAAAGTCCCGGAAAACGAAATATCATCGCCTGCCATTCCGCCGCATATGTTCATGTGTGAATCTGTCATTTCATCAATGCTGCGAATCAGACTTTCGCCGTCTAACATTTTTCCGTCGACAGTAAAAAATGTACTGCAAAGTATTAAAGCCGGTTTGTTGAATTTTTGCAATGCTTCTTTTGCCAGATTCATAGATGCATCTTTTAATGTTCTCTCGCCAATTTCCTCAAACAAAATGCAATAATTACTTTTTTTAATATTCAAAAGCATTACAACTATTGCGCCTTCGCTCTGATGACCTTCAATGAATTCACCCGAAGAAGTTGCCCCGAATATATCAATTCCTTCCTGTGTAAATATTTCACAAACAGCTTCTCTGTCCTGTTTAACAGAGATAAATATTATTGCAATCGATGGCTTGTAACCGTCAGCCTTGCTTTCCTGCAATGCTGTTTTAATTTCTCCTGGAGAATTTCCTTTTATTGTTTTTGCTGTCATGTAAAATAAATTTTTTGATTTTTTAATCCTCCTTTACAAGCCCCGGCTAATGTTACTCTGTTTAAAAAGTCTTATTTATTATTTTTTCTCTCTCTTTTAAGAATATCTCTCGCTCTTTCTTTAATTATTTTTCCTTTTTCAAAATAGACAACATACTGACCCTTTAAACTTTTTTCTTCAAGCATTTTTTGTCTGCCGAGTTTGATGCCTTTGATTAGTTTCTGACTAATGATGTCAGGTTTTACTTTATTTTTCTCCATATTTTTTTAATATTTTTCCATTCTTCTGAAGAATGTATAGTTACAATTTGTTTTGAATTATTTTTTACTTCGGCTATCATTTTTGGGACAGAACTGGAATTGTCAACTATAGAACAGAAGTCACAATTGTTAATGAATGTTTTCATCAGATTAAATACACCTCTGAAATATCTTCTTTCAATAACATCTCTTGGAATACTATGTCCGCCTTCTTTTACCCTCGCGCTCACTCTTTGAAATGCAATCTTATAAGAATTCAAATAAAAAAATAAGATAATAATTTTATAGTTATTTGATTTAGCTTTCTTAATTATTCCGAGAATACTTTTTGACGCAAGAGTCGTTTCAAATGCAAAATCAGATTTATCAAAAATAAGATTATTAATTCTGTTTAGCATGATTTTACCGGCTTCAATTGAAACCGATTCAGGATTAAAAGGGGATAATGCCTTTGCTATTGAGTCGGCATTAATATACTCTTTGCATTTTAGTATTTCAGGAAATACAGATAAAGAAGAAGTTGTTTTTCCCGCACCATTAGCTCCTGCTACAATGTATAACTTTGGACTATTTTTCAAAATATTATCTTATTCTAATTTGAATTTTCTCCTCATTCCCCAAAATCAGAACCTCTGATTGACACTGATTAAAATGATTTCACTGATTATTTAATTTCTGAGTAATTTCTTCTCTATCTGCGAAATCACGGTAATCAGTTTAATCAGAGGTTCAGACATTCAACAAAATTACAAACTCACAACCCTCAGCTTCCTTCGTCTCAACTCTCAACTCTCCGCCATGCGCTTTGACAATATCATAACTCAGTGAAAGTCCAAGACCTGTTCCCTGTCCTGTCGGCTTTGTAGTAAAGAACGGCTGGAATATTTTATCCAAAACCTTCTGCGGAATTCCGTTGCCGTTGTCTTTAACTCTTACTTCAACTTTATCACCAATCTTCTTTGTGCTCACAGTAACTGTTGGTTCATAATTTTCAATTCCGGATTTCTTTTTTTCATCAACAACATAAAATGCATTCGTGATTAAATTCAGAATTACTCTTCCGATATCCTGCGGAACTATATTTACTTCTCCAACGCTATTATCAAAATCAGTTTCCATTTTAGAATTAAAAGATTTATCCTTTGCCCGAAGTCCGTGATATGCTAAACGTAAATACTCATCAGCTAATGCATTGATATCAGTCGGCTCTTTAACACCGCTGCTTGCACGGCTGTGCTGAAGCATTCCTTTTACAATGCCTTCAGCTCTTTTTCCGTGATGTTTGATCTTCTCTTCGTTTTCCTTAATGTCTTTTGCAATCGCAATCGCATCTTCAAAATTACCTTTACCAAGCTCCTCATTAAGTTCATCTATAAGTTCTGTATTCACTTCAGAAAAATTATTGACAAAGTTCAACGGGTTCTGAATTTCATGTGCAATGCCTGCCGTTAGTTCGCCGAGTGAAGCCATTTTTTCCGACTGGATCAATTGAGTCTGAGTCGCGCGAAGTTCAGTCAGCGCATCTTCAGCGCGTTTCTTTTCTGTTTGTAATTTTATTAGATCAATTTGCGCTTGTTCAGCATTGTGCTCCGCAACTTTTAAATCATTGAATCTGGCATAAGTAAGATTGAATACCGCAGCAAATCGTTCCAGTAAGAAAATTGTTTCTTCCGGCTGGGATTCCGGAGATGCAATCCCTATAAATCCGTGTGAAAAATATGCAATGCTTTGCACTCTGCGTGTTTGAGTAAGTCCCTGTTTAAACGGTACATGAAGTTCTTCACTCAGATGATAAAAATACTCTTCAAGTTCCTTGCCCCGCATATCAATAGTAACAGATTTTTTTTGTTGCTTCCATCCGTCATACATTTTTCTGATAGAAGCGTTTCTGTCTCTGCTTCCTGAAAACTGATTGCTGACTCTGGCACCGTCTTCATCAGTTATCCAGAATTCTATTTCGCCGCCTTCATCTTTAATGATGCCAATGTACAAACGATTTGGTTCAATACCCAGACTGATGAGTTGTTTAAAAACCACTGCTGCGGTTTCTGCAAGTTCATCGCTCCTTTGCATGGCAAGTGTGCGGCTTCGTACACGTTCCAGCGCAACTTCAATCTGAGCTTCCTTTGCCTGAGCTTCTGCCATTTTCAGATCATTGAATCTTGTATAAGTAAAATTAATTACATCAGCAAAACGCTTTATGACAGATTTTGCTTCATCAGGAAAATCTGATTCCCGGAAAGTAAATAACCCTCCGGACTGAAACGTAGCAACATAGTAATACTGTTTGATTAATTCAGCATTTGTTATTAATGATTGGGACTCTGGCAGTATGAAATTACTCTGTGTCTGAACTTCATAATACTTTATTAAATCCTCACCCTGAAGCAAATATGAAAAATCTTCATTTTTCAGCCAGGCATCGTATGCGCCTTGCAGCAAAGGATGAGTGTCCATAGATTCGTCTCCGGATATCTGTACTATTTTCTCATTATCAGATAATGCAGTAGCCCAGACGTCAACGCTTCTTTTTTCTTTATTTATAATTCCTATTCCGCACCTTATTGCTTCAAGATTCAGCTTGTCCAATTCTTCAAAAATTGTTAAAACTGCAACAGCAAGGTCATCACTCTTCTGCATTGCCATTGCTTTTGACCTGACCCTTTCAAGCGATGCTTCGATCTTTGATTCTCTTGACTGCGCTTCAGCTGTTTTCAAATCTGTATATCTTCTGATAGTCAGATCAAGTATGGCTTTAAACCTGTCCAGTATATTTATTTCATTTTCCGAATAAGGTTCATCACTCCACGTAAAAAGGAATCCTTCTGAAAAAGGCAGAAATGATCCAAACTGTTTTTTATCAGTCGGGAAATTTTCATACGGAACCGAAAGTCCTTCGGCAAGAATTTTATAATATGATTTTAATAAATCTCCCTCAAGCTCAGGAAAATAATTTTCGTTCTTCTGCCAGATCTCATATTGCTTTTCATAAACTGGATGACCTGTAAATTCAAACTCTCCGGTAAATGAAACTGTGTTTTTATTGTCAAAAGATGTTGCAGGATAAAGTTTTGCTTTGCGGGTATCCTTTGAAAGTAAAACAAAACCGCTGCGGATCGGTTTGATACCGAGATTATTTAATTCTGTAAACACCTGACCTGCTGCTTCTGTAAGGTCAACACTGTTGTGCATTGCCATAGCTTTGCCTCTGACTTTTTCCAATGCAGCTTCGATCAGCGCTTCCTTTGCCTGCTCTTCTGCTTTTTGCAGATCAAGGAAACGCCTGTAAGTTCTTTCAAATTCGGTAGCAAAGCGGCCGAGGATCTTTTTTTCATCTTCAGATAAATCGGTTGCAACCATTACGCCAAAGCAGCCATATTTCATAAAAGCCTCCACATAATACAAGCCGCCGGAAAAATATTCGGGTTTCAGTTGCTCAACTCCGTCTATCAGCTCCTGCCACGCAGCAAAATAATTTTCAACCCCTTGCGGAAGTACATGATATGATACGATGGGCTCATTACCTTTCCAATCAACAAGGCATTGTGCCGTTGCTGGTTCATTCCTGTCCAGCGGGTAATTAATTGCTTTGGATTTAAATACAGTTGTGTTCTGAGGGTCTAATTGTGCTGAATAAATATTTTCAGCCCACGCTGCCCAAAACATGTGCCTGTCCTTATCCTCATCAGGTAACCATAAAAATGAAAATGCAGATGGAATTCCGAGTAACAAAACCTGCTCATGAAAAACCCGTAATGTATCATCAAGTTCTTTCGAATGCTGCATGATCATACTTTGTGTACGGGTGCGTTCCATTGCGGCTTCGATCTTTGCTTCCCTTGCCTGCGCTTCTGCTTTCTGCAGATCAAGAAACCTTGTATAGGTCTGCTGAAATACCTTTCCAAAGCGCATAAGCACGGCATTCTCTTCATCATTATAAGGGACACCGGAAAAATTCTCGATGTACAGTGAAACATTTTCAAGCAATACAGTCGATGCTGCAAGACCGGGGCACTTAAAATAAAAATTCTTTGCTTCCTCCGGCAATCCCGTTATATACTTAAAAAGCTTTTTGTAAAAAATATTTTTTTCTTTAAAAGTCAGATTGACGGCAAAGAAATCCTCACCTTTAACTTTTGCTTCATTGAAACGATTGTAATACAAAGAATCAAAATAAGGAATTGTGATCTGAGAAGGAACCCCGAGCGGGTCAGCTACCCAAATATTGTAATCATCCCTTGCTTTATAATCCATAACAAAACCGGCGTGCTCAGCATTGATATTTAAGTGAACGAATTGTTCTAAAACAACCTGAATAACATCTTTGAGCTCATCGCTTTTTTGCATTCCCATAGTCCGGCTTCTTACTCTTTCCAGCGCAGCTTCTATCTGTGACTCTCTGGCTTGTGCATCAGCTTTTTGCAGATCGAGGAAACGAATATAGGCTTGCTCAAATACTTTTGAAAAGCGTTTTAGTATATCAATCTCCTGCTGCGTCAATGTTTTGCCTGAATAATCATTGATAAATATGGCAGTGTTTTTTTGAAAAGCAATTGAGGTGGCATAGGTATCAGCAGTCAAACAATAGTCTTTGATTGGCTGCGGTGTATGTTTAAAATCACTATGTTTAAAAATATGAGTCAGGAAAGATTTGTTCTCTTTAGCAGTGTATCTCTTTACAGCGAATTCCGTTCCTTCATTCTTTGCCTTCCATAAGTTAGAAAGTACTGGATGTTCAAAATAAGGAAGATAAAATTTGATAGCAGAAGGAAATCCGGGATTTGCCATCCATTCAAGAAGATCCTTTGAGCCTTCAATATGCGTAATAAGTGCAACACCATCATCAATCGAGAAATCCAGCTCTTTTAGCTTCTCAACGATTACAGAGATTACCTCACCCAACTCTTCTGCATTGTGCATAGCAAGTGATCGGCTCCGGATTTTTTCCAGCGAAGCTTCAATCTGCGATTCCCTTGCCTGTGCCTCAGCTTTTTTAAGATCAAGAAAACGGGTATAGGTTTGTTCGAATACATTCGCGAAGCGTCTGAAAATGTCATGAGCTTCAGGGGAAAGTTCGTGAGTATGAAATGATAAATAACCCTGCCTGAAAAATGCGATGTTATATACTATTGTTTCGGGAAATTTATAACGCGCTTTGCGCAGCTGGTTAATTTTTTCTCCTATGACAGGAACTGTTGACAGATATTCAAAATGTTTTTTTAATTCTGATCCCCTTACTTCCTTTACAAAAAAATCTTTTCCGGATTCCTTCGCTGAATAAATGTCCTTATAAATTTTACTTTTTGTATGAGGCAATTTAAACGGCTCCTGAATGCCACCTTCCGGAGAGCTCATCCATGCGGTAGCATCTTTCTTTGCATTCTCCCATATAATATACCCGCAACTTCCTGTTTTAACACCGAGTTCTCGTATCTGCTGAAATAAAAGAATTGCAGCTTCCTGAAGTTCATTACTGCTATGCATAGCCATTGTTCTGCTTCTGACTCTTTCAAGAGCAACTTCTATCTGAGCTTCATGTGCCTGCTCTTCTGCTTTCTGCAGATCAAGAAAGCGTCTGTATGTCAGATCGAATACACCTGCGAATCTTTCAAGTAATATAACTGATTCCTTCGGAAGCTCTTCATTAGATAAAACTCCGATTAATCCTTTTGAAAAATATGCAATGGTCTGCAGTCTCCGGCTCAGAGTCTTCCTGTCCCTGATAGGATAACTCATTATTTCTTTCAGATAATAAAGATGCTCTGTTAATTCTTTTCCTTTGGGATCAACTACAATTGACTTTTGCTTTTCTTTCCATCCGGAATAAATTTTTCTGAAAGTTGCTGAACCGTATAAGCTTGCTTTATATTTTGAACTGATCTGACTGCCTCCATAGTCTGTTGTCCAGAAATCAATCTCATCTCTTTCTTTATCAATAATACCTATATACAAACGCAATGCATCTATACCCAGTCCGCACAATTGCTGAAAAAGCACAGCAGCAGTTTCTGCAAGCTCATCGCTTTTATGCATTGCCATCGTTCTGCTTCTGACGCGTTCAAGCGCTATTTCAATGTTAGCTTCTCTCGCCTGCGCTTCGGCTTTCTGCAGATCAAGGAATCTTGTATAAGTAAGATCAAACACACCGGCAAATCTTTCAAGCAACTGTATGGTTTCATTTGGCAAGAGACCATTTGGAGTTATAGAAATTATTCCTCTTGAGAAGAAAGCAACATAACTGATCATGCGGTCTTTCACGGAATCTGAACTACCATGTGTATTACCAAAACTTTTTCTGTATTCTAAGTAGTCTGAAAGCCTTTTCCCTGTGAGATCGATTAATATTGATTTTTTTTGTTCCTTCCATGCAATATATATTTTCTTAAATACAGTGGGTTCATCTATCGAAACTTTAACCATTCTGTTCTTTTCACCTTCAACAGTTACCCAAAGCTCGATCTGTTTTTCATTTTCATTTATGGTTCCGATGGTTATTCGTTCAGGATGTTCACCTAATTCTTTGAATTGCTGAAAAAGTAACTGTGATGTTTCCTCAAGTTCATCGCTTCTTTGCATTGCCATAGTTCTTGCACGTACTCTTTCAAGTGCAAGCTGAATCTGCGCCTCACGTGTCTGCGCCTCTGCTTTTTGTAAATCAAGAAATCGTCTGTAGATCAGTCCGAAAACATTTGCAAATCTTATCAGCAGATTACAATCATATTCAGAAAGATTATTTTTTGTAACTACATTAAGCGAACCTTCTTGAAAGAAGAATGTGTAGAAGACTTCTTTTGTATTAAATAATTTTTTAGCCGGATAAGAAATAACCGAAGACATTATCTTGTAATATTTTTTTACTTCTCTTCCGGCTATTTCATAAAAAAAGAATTGCTCTTTTCTTTCCCATGCTTTATAATAATTTTCAAAAAACGGATGAGTTTTAAAAGGAACCAGACCTAAGATTTTATTTCTTTTTTCTTCAATAAGCTGCGATGACCAGATCTCCACAGCTTTTTTTGATTCATTAACAATTCCAACACCCGTTCTTATGGCTTCAATGCCGAGAGATTTTAACTCATTGAACAAAACAACAGATGCATCGACTAGCTCACTGCTGTGATGCATTGCCATTGATCTTGCTCTGATTCTTTCCAGAGAAAGTTCAATCTTTGCTTCTTTCGTCTGAGCTTCGGCTTGTTTCAAATCGAGGAACCTGGTATATGTAAGATCAAACACTCCGGCAAATCTTTCAAGCAATTGTAAGGTTTCCTTTGATCGGTGTTCATTGGTGGAAATGGTGATCATTCCTTTCGAAAAAAAAGCAGCCTGAATAAAACGACGGTCATGAACATGATCACTTTTCATCGACATGCCTGTTAATCTGGTCCTGTAGTCAATGTAATCATGTAATTCCTTTCCTTTAATTTCAATTGTAAGTGATTTTTTTTGTTTCTTCCATGCACCATGCAGTTTGTTCATAAGATCTGTTTCTTTGACAGGAAATTTTACCATCCTGTCTATCTGATTTCCTTCCATCGTAGTCCAGAATTCGATTACTTTTTCATCTTTATTGATTATACCTATCGTGATCTGATCAGGAGCTTCTCCAAGATTCATGAACTCCTGAAAAAGTATGAATGCTGTTTCCGAAAGTTCGTTACTGTTCTGCATAGCCATCGTCCTGCTGCGAACTCTTTCAAGCGCTGTTTCAATCTTTGCCTCTCTTGCCTGTGCTTCAGCCTGTGCAACATCCATATATCTTCTGTATGCAAATTCAAACACATTTCTGAATCTCTTCAGCAGTTCGAGCTTCTCTTTTGTGACAGATCCGAAAGTTGAAATTCCGATAGAGCCGGTTCCGATTGAATAAAAATAATAATAAAGCGCTTTAGTATTTTTCAGACGCGGGTCGTCAGGTTCTCCTCTTTTTTTTCTGAATCTTTTCCACTCCTTTAATTCATCACCTTTAAAAGAAGTCTCGGAAAAAGCATCTTTGCCTTTTCTTATCTGCTTTATCTGCTTTGCAATGATTGGATTGATATTGTAAAATAGTGGGGTGATATTTTTACCGAGCGTATCGGAATAATCATAATTAAGAAAAGTCTTTTCCTCATCATTATGAATATTTATCATGGTGTTTCTTAATTCGTCAAAGCCAAGTGTTTTCAATTCCTTAAAAAGTATCTCACATACATTCAGCAGCTCCTCGGATCTGCGCATTCCAAGAGCAATCGCTCTAACTCGCTCCAGAGAAGCTTCGATTTCTAGTTCACGGTTTTTTTTCACTAAGTCTGATGTTTTTTCATCAACCAATTTCTTTAGCTCTTCGTTTTTCTTTTTCCATTCATCAATATGCCAGGTATCCTTTTCACTGCTGATGTCATCCGGTTTTGAAGTATGGAAATGAACTACTTTCCATTTTTTATCGGAATATTCCAGAGCTGTGGTTAATCTCAGAAAAAGCCTGTGAGTACCCTCTGGTGATTTTATGGATACATTTAACTCTTCAACAAAAATTGCAAAATCTTCTTCAGGTGAAATTATGACTGTTTGCGGAATCCGATCATATTTGAATTTCATCCCTGACGACTGCTCAATCTGCCTTTTTATCAGATCCCTGCAATCCTGAACAGACATGAGTTTTTCATCTAAAGTAGTTCCATAAGCCATAATATTTTCAGCAGCAATGCCATCAATTAGTTCTCCGGGCAGTTTATTCATGCTGACTTTCATAAACTTTTCATAAGTTTCGTATAAAGATCTGTTTTTTCCTGAGTTCATTAATTGATTTTGATATGTTTAATCAATTGTCTTTATGAAATGAAAATGTATTTTAGACATTTTAATAATACTTTGTATTTATATTTTTATGCAATATAAATATTCTTATTGAATTTAAAATGTGAAAATCTATAATTCTATAAGCATTTAAGTTAAATGATGAATTCGCCCGTTTCACCTTACGATGGAAGAAACCTGATCAGAATGAAAATTCGCAGGTGCTGAATCTTTTATTTATCAGCGGATTTAGAAATGTTTTTAAAATGTGATACACTTAAAACTACACAATCCTTTCCTTCAGCGCTTTGGCTACTGCTTCGGATTTAGAATGGACATGAAGCTTATAGTAAATGTTCTTGATGTGATGACGAACTGTTCCGACTGAGATAAAAAGTTTATACGCAATCTCCTTGTATGAATGTCCTTTACATAGCTGATCCAGAACATCGAATTCTCTTTTTGTCAGTTCAGATTCAGATTTTTTCTGAAATGATGAAACTACCAGCTTGGCTATCTTGTATGACATAGGCGCGCCTCCATCGGAAATTTCCTTTATGGATTCGATTATCTTTTCTTCTGATGCGCTCTTATCAAGATATCCGCATGCTCCCGCTGTCAGCGCCTGAAATACAAGCGACAGGTCTTCGTGAACAGTCAGCATTATGATATCAGTTTTAGGATAAATCTCCTTTATTTTTTTCACTCCTTCAATTCCTGAAATCCCGGGAAGCTCTATATCCATTAGTATTACATCGGGTCTGTTGTTTTTCAGATCTTCAATGGCGCTTTCACAATCGCCATAATTACCTGAACAATTAAAACTGTCGGTTTCATTGATCAGGTCCCTGATTGCTTCGCGTATGAGTTTGTCATCTTCTACAATTGATACATTTATCATTTAAACTTTCACTAAATTTGCAATATTTGCTTTGAGCATTATCTTTGTGCCTGCTCTTTCTCCGGAAGAAATATTTACATTTATATTGATTTGTTTCGAACGGAGAAAAATGTTCTTCAGTCCGTAACCCTTAGGGCAGTTTTTTACATCAAACCCGATTCCGTTGTCTTCGAGGAGTATTTCCAGGTCATTGTGGTAAAAGCCGAATTTCAGATCAACCTTCTTGCATTCGGCATATTTTAAAATGTTGTTCATTCCTTCTTTGAATATATAGATAAGATGTCTCTTGCTGTTCATTGACAAATTAATATTTCTGAAAGTATCATCAATTCCTGAGACAGTAAATGTAATTCCGGTATTTTCAAATAATTCATTTCCGAAATCACTCAGCCGGACTGCGAAATCATAAAAAGTGTCTTCCTGCGGGTTCAGAGCCCAGATGAGATCTTTGGCGCTGCTTTGAAGACTGTTAGATGTTTCCACAATGCTGTTGAGATCATTTGTTAATCCGTTTGCAGAAGGCCGGAGTTTTTTATTGATACGTCTGCTGTACATTGAGATTCTTGTGAGCTTGTGCCCTAGTTCATCGTGATAATCCCTCGATGCCTGTTCTCTCATGAGCTCTCTTTCCCTTTCCTTTATTTTTTCTATTTCAATGATCTTTTTTACTTTCTGTCTTAATCTGTAATTATAAATAAGAAATACAGTTCCTCCGGTTACTAAAATCATTAAACTGTAAAACCACCAGGTCTTCCAGTAAGGCGGGTTGACGTTTACAATTATTGAAGAAATTTTTTCACTCCAAATGCCGTCTGAATTAGTTGCTTTGACTTTAAAAATGTATTTACCCGGATCG
>WBZU01000474.1_pt1 | contig 34386 bp, 27 predicted proteins | sample 5204311 | NCBI WGS metagenome assembly WBZU01 (sample SAMN12344359, study PRJNA552823) | activated sludge metagenome | biome: Activated sludge suspended growth; feature: Nitrification reactor; material: Wastewater; isolation source: activated sludge from nitrification reactor of wastewater...
CAATCACATCACCAGGGTAGATACGGTGCGGGTTGTTGACCTCTTCCTCGTTCATTCGCCAGATTTCCGGCCATCTCCAGGGTTCTTTCAGGAATTTTCCGGCAAGGTCCCATAAGGTGTCGCCCGGCACTACGATATGGCGGTTCGGGGCACCCTCGGCCAACTGGATTTCCTGCCCGACAGCGCCACAGAGCGCACTGATCATGGCCAGAATGAACGCGGACATAATGCGGATCATCGTGTTATCCTCGTAGGAGCGGTTGGGGAATTCCCGGTCGAGATTTCTGTCCCATACGGTCATTTACCCAGTCTGCGCCAAAGTCATCGCTGGCGCCGTGCCAACGACGTCGGCATTGTCAAGACAGCGTGCTGGATTTTGCACGTAGTTACTTCTTCGATCAAGCTTTTTATGTCTCTACTACCGATACTTCGCTTTCCCGATCCACGCCTGAAGAAGCTTGCCGTGCGCGTTCAACAGGTGGATGACAGCATTCGTCGCCTGGCCCGTGACATGGCCGAAACCATGTATGAAGCGCCCGGGATTGGTCTTGCTGCCACGCAGGTGGACGTACACCAACGCGTGATCGTCATTGATGCCTCCGAAACCAGAGATCAGTTGCTGACCCTGGTCAACCCGGAAATCATTCTGCAGGATGGCTTACAGGTCTGTGAGGAAGGGTGCCTGTCGGTGCCCGGGATTTACGACAAGGTCGAAAGGGCGGAACGTGTCGTCGTTCGCTACCTCGATCTGGAAGGACACGAACAGATTGTCGAGGCAGTCGGTTTGTTGTCGGTATGCCTGCAGCACGAAATCGATCATCTGCAAGGACGCGTCTTTGTCGACCACCTGTCGCAATTGAAACAGTTGCGCATCAGGAACAAGCTCGCCAAGCAGGCACGCATCACCGCATGAAACTGATCTTTGCCGGCACGCCAGAATTTGCTGCAATTTCCCTGCGGGCCATCATTGCCGCGGGACATCAGGTCGTACTGGTACTGACCCAACCGGATCGCGCTGCCGGGCGCGGACTCGCACTCCATGCGTCGCCGGTCAAGCAACTGGCGGAGTCGGTTGGAATCGAGGTCTTGCAGCCCCTGAGCTTACGGGACTCCCTGGTGCAGGAGCGGATACACAAGGCTGCTGCCGAGGCGATCATCGTGGCGGCCTATGGGCTGATATTCCCGCAAGCAGTACTCGACATGCCCCGCTTTGGCTGTATCAACATTCATGCCTCGTTGCTGCCACGCTGGCGAGGTGCCGCACCAGTGCAGCGTGCGCTTCTTGCCGGTGACCAGGAAACCGGCGTTTGCATCATGCAGATGGACGCAGGGCTCGATAGCGGCCCGGTACTGATGTCAGCACGGCAGCCGATCAACGAAGACGATACGACTTCTTCGCTACAGGATCGTTTGGCCGAGCAGGGCGCCTTGCTGATCGTCGAGGCGTTGGCGTGCTTGCCACTGCAAGCCCAGCCGCAACCACCGGCAGGGATTACCTACGCGGCCAAGATCAACAAGGCGGAATCAGCGCTCGACTGGCGTCTTCCAGCGGTTCAACTGGAACGGCAGGTGCGCGCCTTCAACCCGGTTCCGGGTGCGTCGTGTTGTCTTGACGGCAATTTGCTCAAGGTCTGGCGCGCCGAACTGGTGGCTGGCGTTGGCCTGCCCGGAGAGATTCTCGCCGTACAGCGAAGTGGCATTGTCGTCGCCTGTGGTGAGGGGGCGCTGCGTCTTGTCGAGTTGCAGAAAGCGGGCGGCAAGCGGCTCGCCGCGGCGCAGTTCCTGGCCGGTACGCCGGTCGTGCAGGGTTCCCGGTGTGCGTTGAGCATGCCTTGAAATGTGGCATCGACACCCCATCTGGCTGTTCAGATGAGAAACAAGCTGTATGGATGGAGGATTTTACGATGCTCGGCAACTGGCTGAAAACGACTATCCTGATGGCCGCGATCGTTGCATTGTTCGGCGCCGTGGGGGCGCTCATGGGCGGCAAGTCGGGAATGCTGTTGGCGCTGCTCTTTGGCGGCGCGATGAATTTCTTTGCCTACTGGTTCTCGGACCAGATGGTGCTCAGAATGTACAATGCTCGCGAGGTTGATGAAAGCTCGGCGCCGCAGTTCTACGGCATGGTCAGGGAACTTGCCCGGCGTGCCGCACTGCCGATGCCGAAAGTCTACCTGATCGACGAAGCGCAACCGAATGCTTTTGCTACCGGTCGCAACCCGGAAAACGCCGCGGTCGCTGCGACGACGGGAATTCTCCAGTTGTTGTCGGCACGCGAGATCCGTGGAGTCATGGCACATGAGTTGGCGCACGTCCAGCATCGCGACATCCTGATCTCGACGATTTCAGCGACCATGGCCGGTGCCATTTCCGCATTGGCCAATATTGCGGTATTTTTTGGGGGTCGTGATTCGGAAGGGCGTCCAAGCAATCCTGTGGCCGGCCTACTTGTCGCCCTGCTCGCGCCGCTGGCCGCGTCGCTGATTCAGATGGCCATCTCCCGTGCGCGCGAGTTTGAGGCCGATCGTGGAGGTGCTGAAATCTGTGGTGACCCGAGGGCGCTTGCCGATGCCTTGACAAGAATCGACGCCTACGCTCGCGGCATTCCGTTGGCGCCGGCCGAAGCGCATCCTGAAACAGCTCAAATGATGATCATGAACCCCCTGTCGGGCGGTGCGGTTGCTGGTCTGTTCAGCACCCATCCGCCGACCGAAGAAAGGGTGGCCCGGCTACGCGCCATGGTCCGCTAAGGTCCACAGGCCGGTCGTGTTTCACGTGAAACGTTGATCGCCGGCCGGCACCGTCTTGCCCACGCACTATCGCAACAACTGCTGCAACAGCGCCGCAAGACGATAGCCTGCTTCGGTGACACGACGGTTTGCGATGGTCAGTGCTTGGTTGTGAAAGTCGGCAGTGATCGTTGGCGCAGCATCGATTTCCGGTGGATAGGCGTGCTCACTGGCAATCTGCCAGCTTTCATCGATCCATTGCTCGGGTGTCCCCGTGGCCGCCGGGACCGCGTAGCGGCTGATCAGGGCAATGGCTGCGCTGTGCAATCTGCTGCCGTTCAGCCAGGGTGGCCCCGGCAGATCATCCCAATAGCGGTGCAGACTGGTCGATGAAGCGTGTGGCTGCAAGGGGTTGTTGATCGTTACCCTGTTTCCGCCCTGATCGCTTCGTCCGTCCGGGCCATAGCGGCTCGCAGCGTGCAGCGGTTGATGTGCATCGCCAACGAGGTGGATCAGCCAAGGTAGCGCGTAGGCGCGCGCGCTGGGCTTTTCCTTGCGGTCGCCGACGATTCTGGCGAGCGTTACCAGTTGCCGATCGATGACGCCCGGTGACGGCAGCAGACGATCGTACCAGCCCACGGGACGATCGACGAAATGCCAGCTCAGCCGCCTTTCCATATCGGGGAAACCGGGCTGGGTCGATGTGGGTTCCTCGCTGCCCGCAGTGTAGAAGCGCTTGTCGCGGCGAATGTCGTCGGGCCAGGTCGAGGCTTCGAGAAAGGCCGTCAGGTCAGGATCAGCGCCGTTGGCCCGCAACTGCCAGTGCTCAAAGTCCGGATGCTGCTGCAGGATGGCAGCAACCGCATTTCGGGTGGGTGCATCCATGTGTTCCCAGGCGATCATGGCGCTGATCCGATGCCCGGCGGCATTCCAGGCCGCAGCCGGAAAAGCCAGAACCCACAGCAGGCTCATCGGCAACAGCCGCCCAAAGAATTTTGCGACCATCGTTCGTCTAGCGGTCAAGGTTGATATCGTCCTGTGAGACTGGATCGTCCAGCGGTTCGAGATGGGTGAATACCGACGTATGCGGTAGCACTTGACGAATTTCGCGTTCGATATTCTCGGCAAGTTGATGACCACGGTCGATGGTCCACTCTCCCGGTACGAGGACATGCAGGGAAATGAAGCGGCGCGCACCTGACTCGCGGGTACGCAAGGCATGATAGTCGATGCCCAGCGCACGGTAACGATCCAGAATGGTGAGTACCAGTGCGTACTGCTCCGGCGGCAGGCTGCCATCCATCAGCCCGGCGGTCGTACGTTGCAGCAGGCGCCAGGCAGTCCACACGATATTGCTGGCGACCAGCAGGGCCAGCAGCGGGTCGAGCCACAGCCATCCCGTGGCGGCCACTCCGGCAACGCCAAGAATCACGCCTGCCGATGTCCAGACATCGGTTAGCAAGTGGTGTGCGTCGGCTTCGAGGGTGATCGATCGCCGACGCTGGCCGGCAAGCAGCAGGATACGACCGACGACAAGATTGATCAGTGAGGCCAGCACCGATACCAGCAGCCCAACCCCGATTTGCTCAAGTTCCTGCGGATGAAGAAGGCGTTCAACCGCGGCAATGGCGATGGTCGCAGCGGCTAGCAGGATCAGCAGTCCTTCGAATCCACTCGAGAAGTACTCGGCCTTGCCGTGGCCAAAGGCGTGTCCTTCATCTGCAGGCCGCTCAGCGACCGTCAGCATTGCCAGCGCCATCATCGCACCAGCCAGATTGACCACCGATTCGAGGGCGTCCGAGAGCAGTCCGACGGAACCTGTCAGTAGCCAGGCCATTCCTTTCAGCGTCAGCGTAACGAGTGCCGCGGCGATCGACAGCCATGCGTAGGATTTGAGTGAAGGCGAAGCCATGGCCGCATTATCGTCTGTCAGCGACGATCTCGCCATCATCAGGCATCGTGCTAAACTCGCCAGATCCTTAATCGCCACCCATCCCGGCCTTGCCTTCCTCTCCTTCTTCTCCTTCGCCGCGCGCGCTGCGCGTGCGCAAACCGACGCTTCCGGACCAAGGTTCATCGCCGTCGTGCCCGGATGGACCGACGCCATCCACGCTGGCACCGGATTCGCTCGCCTTGAGCCTGTCGCTGGCGGCACGGGTGATGGCACGCGTGCACGCCGGACAGAGCCTGACGCAAGCGCTGTCCATCCTCGGTAAAACGGCGCCTGCCGCCCGTGCTGCGGCCCAGGACGTGGTTTACGGGAGCTTGCGCCGGTACGGTTGTGGTGAGTTCATTCTGCGGCGCCTGCTGCAAAGATCGCTGCCGCATCCAGAAGTGCAGGCGTTACTGCTGGGAGCACTTTACCGTTTGCAAACGCGTCCCGAATCCGGCTACATGGTAGTTGATCAGGCCGTGGCGGCGGCCGGCGAACTGGCAGACGGCGGCTTCAAGGGGCTGGTGAATGGCGTGCTGCGAAATTATCTGCGCCAGCGAGAGGTTCTGCATGCGGCCATGCTCGATGATGACGAAGCCGCACAACAGCATCCTGGCTGGTGGCTGGCACGTTTGCGGCGTTGCTATCCGGAACATTGGCAGACCATCGTGACGGTCGGTAATCTCCCGCCACCGATGACCCTGCGTGTCAATCGGCGACGTACCACGCTGACTGATTATGCAACACATCTGCAAAGTGCAGGCTTGTCGGCCCGGCCGGCGGGATGCGACGGACTGATTCTTGCCAGACCAGTTCCAGTCGATGCCTTGCCAGGCTTCGTCGACGGACGGGTATCGATCCAGGACGCCGGCGCCCAACGTGCTGTACACCTCCTTGAACCGCTCGCCGGCCAACGTCTGCTCGACGCGTGTGCGGCCCCCGGCGGAAAAACCGGGCATCTGCTTGAAATGGCGGACATCCAGTTACTGGCGCTCGACATCGACGGCCATCGCACACGCCTTGTCGAGGATAACCTGCAGCGCCTTGGCCTGCAGGCGACGGTACAGGTGGCCGATTGTCGAGCGACCGATCAGTGGTGGGATGGCCGGCCATTCGACGCCATTCTTGCCGATGTACCTTGCTCGGCGTCGGGCGTTGCGCGTCGGCACCCGGACATCAAATATCTGCGCCGGGAGAGCGATATCCGACGCTTCGCTCGCATCCAGACCGAAATTCTTGACAAGCTTTGGCCCCTGCTGAAACCAGGCGGCAAGCTGCTTTACGCGACCTGTTCGGTTTTCCCCGAAGAGAACGGTGCGCAGATCGATGCGTTCCTCTTTCGCCAACCAGCCGCCAGGCGCCTGGCCGAAGAAAGACTCCTGCCTCAGGAAGAACATGACGGATTCTATTATGCCTTGCTACGGAAAGCGGTTTAGCTCCCTGCTCCTGGGACTGTTGCTGCTGTCTGTTTTGGCTAGCGGGTGGGCTGCCGACATCAGCGTCCGCAATCCAAACCTTTCCGCAGGCGACGACGGCTACACGCTGGCCGCAGATTTCAATATCAATCTCAACGCCCGCCTCGACGAAGCCATCGCCAGGGGCATTACCCTGTACTTTGTCGTCGATTTCGAGCTGAGCCGTTCGCGCTGGTACTGGCTGGACGAACAAGTGATTAGTCGCAGCCAAACCTATCAGCTTTCCTACCATGCGCTGACGCGCCAGTATCGTTTGTCGAGCGGTGCCTTGCATCAGAGCTTCGCCTCGCTCGACGATGCGCAGCGCATTCTGTCGCGATTGCGTAACTGGCAGGTCCTCGACAAAGGATCGATCAAGGTCGATCAGACCTATCTCGCCGCCGTGCGCATGCGCCTCGACCTGTCGCAGATGCCCAAGACCTTTCAGGTCAACGCCTTGGCCAACCGGGACTGGAACCTCTCTTCCGACTGGGCGCGATGGAACTTCACCCCTGTCGAAACAGCTCCTTTCACCGCAGCAGGGACTCCAACCTTGGCGGCCACTGGCGTAGACGCCAAATGAAAGTACTGATCGTCGCCGCCGCATCGTTTGGCGGCATCCTGCTGTTTCTTCTGGCATCGGCAAGCGCCAATACGGCGCTCTTTGCCAGTCATTACCCGTGGCTGCTCGGATTGAACGCGATTGTCGCCCTGTCGTTGCTGGCGCTGATTGCCTGGCAATTACAGGCGCTCTGGCGAGAACATCGGGCGCAGGTATTCGGTTCGCGCCTCAAGCTTCGCTTGATGCTGATGTTCGGCCTCATGGCCGTCCTGCCGGGGGTGCTGATTTACGCGGTATCGGTACAGTTTGTCACCAAAAGCATCGAAACCTGGTTTGACGTTCGCGTCGAGAAAGCCCTCGAAGCAGGATTGAACCTCGGTCGCAGTGCGCTCGATTCCTTGCTCGAAGACCTTGCGATCAAAGGACAGGCAATGGCGATGGAACTTGGCGAACGTTCGGAAGCGCAACGGCGGCTCGAACTCAGTCGCTTGCGTGAGCAGAATGGCGTGCAATCTGCAGCCTTGTTTTCGACCAGTGGCGAGTTGCTGGCAACGGCCACAGGTGATCTCACCAACCGGCTGCCCGCACAGCCGTCGTCCGAACAATTGCGCCGTGCGCGCAGCGAGCGCAGGTACGCGGTCATTGAAAGCAATGGTGAGAAGGACTTCAGTCTGCACGTCCTGGTGCCCGTTCCGCCGTCGGGCCTCGGCGCCGAGACGCGCATTCTGCAACTCACCGAGCCGGTACCGAGTGCTCTCGCATTGAACGCCAACAGTGTGCAGGCCGTATATGCCGATTATCAGGAACTCTCCTTGGGTCGCGAAGGGCTGACCCGGATCTATGCGATGACCCTCACCCTGACCGTGCTGCTGGCGTTGTTCACCGCCATCGCATTGGCCTTCGTGCTGGCCCGTCGTCTATCGGCACCCCTGTCCATCCTCGCCGAGGGTACCCAGGCTGTGGCGGCTGGCGACTACACTCCCCGGCAGGCGATCTACAGCCGTGATGAACTGGGCATCCTGACGCGCTCATTCAAGCAGATGACCAGCCAGCTGGATGAGGCGCGACGCGATAACGAACGCCACCGCGCCGAGCTTGAAGCTGCACGTGCCTACCTGGAATCGATTCTGGCCAATCTGTCTGCCGGCGTCCTTGTCTTCGACCGGCGCTTCGTGCTGCGGACGGTGAATGAGGGCGCACTGACCATCCTCGTTGACGACTTTGCCGGTCTGCGCGGAGAGGCTGCAGCCGTCTGGCCACGCCAGCAGATGCTGGGCCAGGCCATCATCGATGCCTTTGCCGAGGGCCAACGCACGGAATGGCAAGAGCAGATCGAACTTGAGCATCCCAATGGACCGCCACAGATCCTGCTCCTGCGGGGGACGCAGCTCCCGGATGAATCGCACGGTGGCTATGTCGTCGTTTTCGACGATGTGACGCGACTCATCGCCGCCCAGCGCAGTGCTGCGTGGGGTGAGGTGGCCAGGCGGCTGGCGCACGAGATCAAGAACCCCCTGACGCCGATTCAGTTATCCGCCGAGCGCCTGCAAATGAAGCTCGCCGACCGGCTCGGCGGTGCCGATGCCGAGATGCTCGCTCGCTCGACCCAAACCATCATCATGCAGGTGCAGGCGATGAAGCGGATGGTCACCGACTTCAGTGACTATGCGCGCATGCCTGCACCCGAACTGGCGGCCGTCGACCTCAACGTACTGGTCGTCGAGGTGCTCGGTCTCTATGAGACCTCACGGGCCTCGATCGAACGAAATCTCGCTGCCAGGTTACCGCCGGTCTGGGGAGACAGCACCCAGTTGCGGCAGATCATCCACAATCTGCTGCGCAACGCCGAAGAAGCACAGGAGGCAGTGGATTCGCCCTGTATCGTGATCGGCACACGCCGTACCGACCATATGGTCGAACTGTTGGTGAGCGATCTGGGACCGGGGTTTCCACCCGAAATCATGGCGCGAGTCTTCGAGCCCTATGTCACCACCAAGGCACGCGGTACCGGCCTGGGCCTGGCGATCGTCAAGAAGATTGTTGATGAACACCACGGCCGCATCAGGATCAACAATCGTCAGCCAATCGGCGCCGAGGTCAGCATCGTGTTGCCGCTGGCAGCGCTGCCGGCACCTCGGCGACGCGCAAGCCAACTTCCTTCCGAGGCCTGATCATGGCGCAAATACTGATCGTCGATGACGAAATGGGAATCCGTGAGTTGCTTTCCGAAATTCTGGCCGATGAAGGTCACTCGGTGTGGCTGGCCGAGAACGCTGCTGCGGCGCGCAAGTTGCGCGCCGACAAGCGGCCCGACCTGGTTCTGCTGGACATCTGGATGCCCGATACCGATGGAATTTCACTGCTCAAGGAGTGGTCCGCGGGCGGCCTCCTGACGATGCCGGTGGTGATGATGTCGGGTCATGGCACGATCGACTCGGCTGTCGAAGCGACGCGCATTGGTGCAACTGATTTCCTCGAGAAACCGATTGCTCTGCAAAAACTGCTGCTCACTGTCAAGAAAGCGCTCAAGCACGAAACGGTGATGCTCAAGAAGCCGTTGACGCTCGATGCCTTCGCTCGCTCCCCGTTGCTCAAGGACCTCAAGAGGCGCCTCGAGCAGGCTGCAGCGAAAACCTCGGTACTGCTCCTCAAGAGCGCCTCCGGCAGCATCGCCGAAATTTGCGCGCGCACCTTGCAGACACACCGGGCACCCTGGCTGGATCTGTCGACATCGAGCGCGCCGTTGACGCAAGAAATGCTGCAGAACGCTGGCGGCGGTATCGTTTTCATCTCCGATCTTGCACAGCTCGGAAAACTGCAACAGATGAATCTGGTCTTTGCACTCGAAAGGCTCGAAAGACACAATCTGCAGTTGGTCGCCGCATCGACCCGGCCGCTGGCAAGCCTGGTCGACGCCGGCTGGGATCCGGGGCTGGTCAACCGCCTGGGTGAAGTCTGGGTAGCACTACCGCAGATCTCCGGCCACGCCGACGATGTTCCCGAGATTGCCAGCCTATTGCTGGCCCATCTCGCCGAGCGTGGCGAGGTTCCGCTACGGCATTTCTCCAGCGGCGCCCAGAACTCACTCCGTTTGCACCATTGGCACGGTGAGTGGGCAGAACTGCTGACGACCGTCAAGAATCTCGCACTCTCGGCCCTCGATGAAGAAATCAGTGCCGATGACGTCGCCCGTATCCTGCAGATCGAGGTTGGACAGAGCGGTGCCTCTTCATCCCTACCTGCGATGTTTTTCGATCAACCGCTGCGCGAAGCCCGCGAGGCCTTCGAAAGGATGTATTTCGAATATCACCTGACCGGCGAACGCGGTAGTATGACGCGTTTGGCGGAAAAGACTGGCCTGGAACGTACCCACCTTTACCGCAAATTGAAGCAACTCGGGATCAACGTCGGCCGGCGAGGTGACGAGCGCGAGTAAAGTCCAACCTTCAGTGCTGTCAGGGGGATCAGGAAAATGCACATCGTCATTCTCGGTGCTGGCCAGGTAGGTGCCAGCGTCGCCGAAAGTCTCGTCTCTGAAAATAACGACATCACGGTGGTCGATAGCGACCATGAACGTCTGGCGCAGTTGCAGGATCGCCTTGACCTGCAGACGGTGGTTGGCAATGCGGCGCATCCATCGATATTGGCCAATGCCGGTTTGCTTGATGCCGATCTGCTGATTGCCGTCACTCAGAGCGATCAGACCAATCTCGTCGCCTGCAAGGTGGCACACAGCATTTTCAACGTTCCAGCGCGGATTGCCCGGCTGCGCGCTCGCGACTTTCTGGACAGTGCAAAGCTACTTTCCCCGGAGAATTTCGCTGTCGATTATGCCTTGTGTCCTGAACAGGTCATCACCGAGTACATTACGCGTCTGGTCGATTTTCCTGAAGCATTGCAGGTTCTCAGTTTTGGCGACGGTTGTCTGGCGCTCGTCGCCGTTCGTGCCTACGCCGGTGGCCTGCTGGTTGGGAGCCCGATCAAGGAAATGTCCAATCATCTGCCAGCGGGAATCGACGGACGCATCGCGGCGATCTTTCGTCGCGACGGGGCAATGACCCCCACCGGCGAAACGATCATCGAAGATGGAGACGAAGTCTTCCTGCTGGCTGCCGAGGAACACATTCGGACCATGATGCGCGAACTCCGACGCTCCCTGGAGCCTGTCCGGCGGGTGATGATCGCCGGCGGCGGCAATATCGGGCTACGCGTCGCTCAGGCGCTCGAGAGCAAGTGCCAGGTCAAGGTCATCGAGCTGGATCGGCGCCGCGCCGAGTTTGTCGCCACGACCCTCAAGTCGGCTCTGGTACTCAGCGGTGACGCCACCGACGAGGAGTTGTTGCAGCAGGAAGCGATCGATGAAATGGATCTCTTCCTGGCTCTGACCAACGACGACGAAGATAACATCATGGCCGGGTCGTTGGCCAAGCGGATGGGCAGCAAGCGCGTGGTGGCACTGATCAACCGGCGTGCCTATGCCGAACTGGTCCAGGGCGGGCCGATCGACATCGCGATTTCGCCGGCACAGGTATCGATCGGTACGCTGCTGACCTACGTCCGTCACGGCGATGTGGCACAGGTGCACAGCCTGCGCCGCGGCGCTGCCGAAGCGCTTGAAATCGTCGCACACGGTGAGCAGAAGAATTCGAAAGTGGTTGGCCGGCGCATCGGTGAGTTGCCCGAGATTGCTGGCGCATTCATCGCGGCGATTGTGCGCGATCTCGACAAGAGCCGGAAGATCGGCTTTTTCGGTCTGGCCAGACAGAAACAGAGGGGCCGGGTACTGATCGCCCACAAGGACGTGATGATCGAGTCTGGAGACCACGTGATCGTCTTCTGCCTTGACAAGAAGGTGGTCAAGCAGGTGGAAAAACTGTTCGCAGTCGGTTTCCATTTCTTCTGAGAGGAACCGCCATGCAACGCTATTACCCGGTGATCCGGGTTCTCTCGCTGGTGATCTGCATTTTTGGCCTGACCATGCTGGTTCCCCTGATCTTGTCCTGGGTGATGCAGGACGGCGCCGAGAATGCCTTCGACGAGGCGGTCCTGCTGACTGTCGGAACCGGTCTGGGGTTGTGGTATGCGACTCGCAAGGAGAAGCGTGACCTGACGATTCGCGACGGTTTCCTGATGGTCGCGCTGGTATGGACGGTCTTGCCGGTCTACGCCGCACTGCCCCTGGTCATACAACTTGGTGCGAGTTTCACGGATGCCTATTTTGAAGCGGTCTCCGGTCTGACCACGACCGGTGCAACAGTCTTCGAAGGACTGGACACCATACCGGTATCGATCAATTTTTGGCGTTGCCAACTGGTCTGGCTCGGAGGCATGGGCCTGATCGTTCTGGCGGTGGCGATCCTGCCTTTGCTCGGAATTGGCGGCCGCCAGATGTTCAAGGCGGAAACTCCGGGACCGATGAAGGACTCGAAAATGACCCCGCGCATGGCTGAAACGGCAAAGGGCCTGTGGGTGGTCTACACCTTGATCTCGATCGGCTGCATTCTGGGCTACCGTTGGGCCGGCATGACCTGGCTCGATGCGATCATGCACATGTTCACCACCATGGGGCTCGGTGGCTTCTCCAGCCACGACGCGAGCTTCGGATTTTTTGATTCGCCGACAATCGAAGCCGTCAGCATCGCTTTCATGCTGATCGCGGGCTGCAATTTCGCGACCCACTACGTCGTTCTTTCCGGTCGTTCGCTGCGCCCTTATGTGACCGATCCGGAAGCTGGGGCCTTTCTCCTGGTCAGCCTCGGCAGTGTCGTCGCGATCGCCGTCTATCTCGATGCGCATGGGGTCTATCCGGGCTTTTTCGAGGCGCTCAGGTTTTCGGCCTTCAACGTCGTCTCGATCGCAACGACCACGGGATATGCCAACACCGACTATGCCCTGTGGCCTTTCTTTGCTCCATTGTGGATGTTGTTTCTGTCGAGCTTTGCGACCAGCGCGGGTTCGACAGGGGGCGGCATCAAGATGATCCGCGCCATCGTGCTCTACAAACAGGTCTACCGCGAACTGACGCGCGCCATGCATCCCAACGCCGTGCATCCGATCAAGATCGGTAGCGAGGTGGTGCCTCCCAACATTCTCTTCGCGGTGTTGGCTTTCGGCTTCATGTACATGGTGTGCATCGTTTCGATGACGCTGGTGCTTTCCTTCTCCGGGCTCGAGATCATCACCGCTTTCTCGGCGGTCGTCGCGAGCATCAACAATACCGGGCCAGGTCTCGGCGAAGTCGGTCCGGCAACCAACTTCGGCGGTCTGACCGACTTCCAGACCTGGGTGTGTACCTTCGCCATGCTCCTCGGCCGCCTCGAAATCTTCACCCTGCTGGTGGTCATGACCCCGGCTTTCTGGCGCAAATAGAAGCGAAAAAGTGGATAATCGCAGTTTCGCAGCATATCTTCCGCTGCGACGGAGCCCGACGTGACCCGACCCTGCAACGACACTTTCCTGCGTGCACTGTTCAAGGAACCGACCGAGTACACCCCGGTCTGGCTAATGCGGCAGGCGGGCCGCTATCTGCCCGAATACTGCGAAACGCGCCGGCGTGCCGGCAGTTTCCTGCAGTTGTGCAAGAGTCCGGCCATGGCCTGCGAGGTCACCCTGCAGCCGCTCACGCGCTACAATCTCGATGCCGCAATCCTTTTCTCGGACATCCTGACGGTGCCCGATGCAATGGGACTCGGGCTTTATTTCACCGACGGTGAAGGACCACGCTTCGAACGTCCGCTGCGCGAGGAATGGGCGATCCGCGACCTGACCGCACCGGACCCCTGGGATCATCTGCGTTACGTGATGGACGCCGTCGCTGAAATCAGACGGGCCCTGAACAACACCGTGCCGCTGATCGGTTTCTCCGGCAGCCCTTACACTCTCGCCTGCTACATGGTCGAAGGCGGCGCGAGCAGCGATTACCGGCGCATCAAGGGCATGCTCTACGATCGTCCGGACCTGCTGCATCGCATTCTGTCGGTCACTGCCGATGCCGTCAGCGCTTACCTCAATGCCCAGATCGAGTCCGGAGCACAGGCGGTGATGATTTTCGATTCCTGGGGTGGCTCGCTTTCGGCAGCCGCTTACCAGGAATTCTCGTTACCCTACCTGCAACGCATCGTCGGTAGTCTGATCCGCAAACAGGCAGGTGAATACGTTCCATCGATCGTGTTCACCAAGGGAGGTGGCCTGTGGCTGGAATCGATTGCCGACATCGGCTGTAATGCGATCGGCCTCGACTGGATGATCGATATCGGTGAAGCGCGTCGGCGGGTAGGTCACCAGGTCGCCCTGCAGGGCAATCTCGATCCGGGTGTGCTCTTCGCCTCACCTGCGCGGGTAGCCGCCGAAGCCAGGCGCGTACTGGACAGCTACGGTTCGTACAACACCGGCCATGTCTTCAATCTTGGGCATGGGATTGCCCAGTTTACACCCCCCGAAAACGTGACTGCACTGGTCGATGCAGTACATACCCATAGCCGTCTCCTGCGTATAAAAACCGAATAAATCGTGCTCTACCGCTTGACTTGTTCACAGAAATGCTCACCACTTTTGCAGTCTGCCAAAAGCCCCTGGAAATTCCAGTCATTTTTTTAGTATATTGATTTAAAACAAATTTAAATTTGCCTATTTTTCCGGCGATCGGCTGAAACCCTTGTGAACAGGGCCTTTGCGCCACTTTTCGGCAAGCTGATCCACAGAGTTATCCACAGAACTGTGTATAGGCCGGAAAGCTGAGATAACTGAATGCCTTAGCTCACAAACGCGTTTCCCGGATCGGATCTTCCGCATGCAGATTGCCCGCGTCGCCCTAGACGTGCCGCTGCGTCGCTTCTTCGACTACCGAGTTCCCGAGGGAGAGAGGATGTCGGTAGCAGACATCGGCTGTCGAGTGCGTGTACCCTTCGGACAACGCCAGAAGATCGGTATCCTCGTTGAGTTGGCTGCCGATACGGACATTCCGCTTGCGCAGCTCAAGCCGATCGAAAGCATTCTTCGCGAGCTGCCGCCCTTGCCCGCCGCCTGGTTTCGCCTGACCAGGTTTTGCGCGGCCTATTATCACGCGCCGCTTGGGCAGGTGATGCTGTCTACCCTGCCGGCCGGACTACGTGCGCTGGCACCACCGAAAGCTCGGCCGCTTCGGCAGCGCATCGTGGACGTGCCGGCGCAGCCAGCGCCGCTGCTGACCTGCGAACAGGAAGCTGCGCTGACGTCGATGGCGGCAGGTGAAGCCCGCGCCTACCTGTTGCATGGTGTGACCGGCAGTGGCAAGACCGAAATCTATCTGCGCCTGATCGAACGCTGCCTGGCGGCAGGACGACAGTCGCTCCTGCTGGTGCCGGAAATCAACCTGACACCGCAACTCGAAGCCCGGGTCGCGGCCCGCTTCCCGAATGCTGGGCTGGTCAGCCTGCACAGCGAGTTGGGCGAGGCTGCGCGCAACCGTAACTGGCGGGCCGCACTGACCGGTGAGGCGCGTATCGTCCTTGGCACCCGCCTGGCAGTGTTCACTCCCTTGCCTGACCTTGGTCTGATCATCGTCGATGAAGAGCATGACCCGTCGTTCAAACAGCAGGATGGGATTCGCTATTCGGCACGTGACCTGGCCGTCTTCCGCGCCCACGATAGTGCCATTCCGATCGTCCTCGGGTCAGCGACTCCCTCACTGGAGAGTTGGGCCAACGCCCATAACGGGACAGGCCGTTACCGACTGCTCTCGCTTCGCGAGCGGGCCTTCGAAGGGGCTCGCCTGCCGCTGCTGCGATGTATCGATACGCGCTTCGACAAGTTGCAGGATGGACTCTCCAGCGCATTGCTGCTGGCCATCGAGCAACGTCTGGCGCGTGCCGAGCAGAGTCTGATCTTCCTCAATCGGCGCGGTTATGCTCCGGTGATGGCCTGCACCGCCTGCGGCTGGACATCCCGTTGCCATCGCTGTGCCGCCAACCTGGTTCTGCATCTCGCCGACCGCTGCCTGCGCTGCCACCACTGCGGCTTCGAGGCGCGCATCCCAAAGCCTTGCCCGACCTGTGGCAACCAGAACCTCAATACCTTCGGTCGTGGTACGCAGCGGATCGAAGCGGTCCTTGCCGAGCGCTTCCCGCAGGCACGCATCCTGCGCGTCGATCGTGATTCGGCGGGCAGCCGCAAGCAATGGGAAGCCTCCGTGGCGACTATTCAGAGGGGCGAGGCCGACATTCTGGTTGGCACACAGATGCTGGCCAAGGGTCATGACTTTCCGAAGCTCACGCTGGTCGGCGCAATTGCCCCGGATGCCGCCTTGTTTGCCGCCGACTGGCGTGCCCCGGAGCGTCTGTTCGCACAATTGATGCAGGTGGCCGGCCGCGCTGGCCGTGCCGACCGACCAGGAGAAGTGTTGCTGCAGACACAGTTTCCAGACCATCCGCTTTATGCCGCGCTGGTCCGACATGACTATCCGGCTTTTGCTGCCACGCAGCTCAAGGAGCGGCAGCAGGCCGGCTTTCCGCCCTATGCCCATCAGGCCATGCTGCGCGCAGAAGCGCCCCGGATGGCGGAAGCGCTGAGCTTTCTTGCTGCGGCACGCACCTGTCCGGAGTCCGAAAATGATCCGCTGGTGATCTTTTACGATCCAGTGCCGATGCGCCTTGCGCGACGAGCCAGCCTTGAACGAGCTCAGCTGCTGGTCGAGTCGCCATCACGGCGAGCCTTACAGCGCTTTCTCGCCCGCTGGGTGACCCGGCTCGAAGCCATCAGAGCACCCTCCCGGCTACGCTGGCACCTGGAAGTCGACCCCCTGGAGTTCTGACCGGTTGCCCGCGAGCCGCGGCCAAGGCTTTGTGCATTTCCCGGCAGTGCCTACGGGCGCCGAGATTGACTTCGGTGCGGGGGGTAGGGATACTCCTGCTACGGATGCGCACGGCTTCTTTTGAATGTGCGGAATTTCACGTTGTGGCGAGAGCCAAGCCCTTATCCTTCCTGATCTTGATGCTAGGAGATGTGTTCTGCGCTGCTCAGACTTGGCCGTGCCAGAGCCGAATAGTGGTTTTGCTTGAACCATTTGGAGAAATGCCAAGGTGTCATCCAATTTTGTAGCGGCGATCGACCTAGGCTCGAACAGCTTTCACATGATCGTTGCCCGCATCAGTAATGGGCATGTGCAGATTCTTGACCGTTTGCGCGAGATGGTTCAGCTTGCTGCCGGTCTGGACAGACACAACCGGCTATCCGCCGAATCGCAACAGCGGGCGCTCGATTGCCTGGCGCGTTTCGGTCAGCGACTGCGGCACATTCCGGCGGCGCGCCTGCGCATCGTTGGTACCAACACCCTGCGGCAGGCGCGCAACAGCGCCGGATTCGTCGCCCGCGCAGAACAACTTCTCGGCCACCGGGTAGAGATTGTCAGCGGTCAGGAAGAGGCGCGGCTGATCTATCTGGGTGTCGCGCACAGCGTCGGCGACGTCGCCGCTCAGCGCCTGGTGGTCGATATTGGTGGCGGCAGCACGGAACTGATCATCGGCGAACAGTTCGACCCCTTACACCTGGCGAGTTTGCGCATGGGTTGCGTCAGCCTGACCCGTGCCTGCTTCGCCGACGGTCGGCTTACCGCGGCGCGTCTGCGCAAGGCTGAATTGCTCGTCCAACTGAACCTCGAACCCGTTCGCCAAGAGTACCTGGTACGCGGCCTGCAGACAGTTACCGGCGCTTCCGGATCGATCAAGGCCATCCAGGATGTCCTCATCAGCGAAGGCTGGAGCCGCGAGGGAATCACGCTCGAAGGACTGCGGCGACTGCGTGCGGCTTTGCTCGAAGTACGCGACAGCACGGGGGTGGCTCGCCGGTGGCACCTGGAACCGGCGCGTGCGCGCGTTTTCGTGGGCGGTTTCGTGGTCCTGCACGGGCTGTGTGAGGCACTTGGCGTCGCACAGATGGATGTTTCGGAAGGGGCACTGCGCGAAGGCCTGATCTATGATCTTCTCGGCCGCATCCGCCATGAAGACGTCCGTGACCGCACCATTGCCGACGTCATCCGTCGCTTCGATCTTGACGAGGCCCAGGCGGAACGTGTGAGCGCGTCTGCGCTCGATCTGCTGCGGCAGGTTCGCGTGCCCTGGAATCTGACCGGCAAGGAAGCCCGGAGCGTACTCGAACGTGCGGCCCGTCTGCACGAGATTGGCTTGTTGCTGACCCATGAGCAGTACCACAAGCATGGAGCCTATGTACTGGCACATGCCGAGCTGCCTGGCTACTCGCGTAACGACCAGCAGTTGCTGGCGGCACTGGTCAGACGCCACCGACGCTCATTTCCCGCCGACGCCTTTGCCGATTTGCCCAGGGACTGGGCGCGCCATGCCCGCCGTCTATGCGTCCTGCTGCGTCTGGCGATCGTGCTGCATCGTGGCCGCAGCAACGAACCTCTGCCCGCGATCAGTCTACGGGTGGAGGGGCAGAGAGTGCGCCTGTCTTTTCCGCCAGCTTGGCTGGACGAGCATCCGCTGACCCATGCCGACCTGCAGATGGAAGCTCGCCTGCTCCGCAAGGCCGGCTTCGAGTTGCGGCTTGGCAGTGCCGCGGCGCTTGCGCCGCCAGCACTCTCGTCAGATGCCTCGCTGTGAGTGTGCGCTGCGTGCTGCCTCAGCAATATGCCCGCGTGCCAGCGCATCGGCCGTGTCAACCTGACCCTGGTCCGGGCGAGGGCCGCCGCCGATTGCGCCGGCGATGACAAGGTCGCTGCCCGGCACCGGGTCGTATCTCTGATGCGTCACCGTGGCTGGGGGCTTGCGCTGCTGTCGCTGCTCATTGCAATGAGTTGCTTGTTGATCGCCGCCAGCGATCCGGCGCCATTGGTCAGCCGCGACGAAGCGATTTTGCCAACGTCGGTTGCCGCGGCCAGGCGCCTGTTGGTCAGCAACGACCCGCGCCGGCTTCGGCGCGGTGATGAGCGAACGGCCGTCATTCCGGCAACCTTGATTGATACCGCGATCAACTATTTCGCGAGTCGCAACCTGCGGGGGCGCGCTGCCTTTATTCTGGGTGATGATCACGCCGAAATCCGGCTGACCATTCGCGCTCCTGGAATTCCTGGACCCCGCTACTTCAATCTGAGCACGCTCTTCCAGGAAGCAAAGGGCGAACCACAGATCGTTGCCGCTTCGCTTGGCTCCTTCCCGATCCCGTCTGCGCTGGCCGAATGGTTGATCGCCTCGGCGATCAGTATCGCCGGTTTTTCGGAGGAGTGGACGATTGCCCGGCAAGCCATCCGGCGTCTGGCCTTCGAGCCCGCTCGCGACAGTGTCGAACTGACCTACGTTTGGGAACCGCGCCTGCTCGACCGAGCCAGGTCGATGGCGTTCACGCCGCAGGATATCGTTCACATGCACGCTGCCCAGAAGGCTCTGGCGGGCCTTCTCGACCACTATACTGCACGCACTCGCGTTCCCTTGAGCCAAATCCTGGCTCCGCTGCTGGCTCCCGCAAGCAACCAGACCCTGCCGGCGAACCGCGCGGTACTCCTGGTTCTGGCAAGCTACCTGGCAGAAAGGAACCTGGCGATGCTGCTGCCGGAAGCAAAAGGGTGGCCACGTCCGCGCCGAGTGAAACTGACCCTGCTCGGCCGTGAAGACAGCGCCCAGCATTTCGGAATTTCGGCTGCCTTGGCCGCCTGGGCCGGCGAGCCGGCAGCGAATGCGATCGGTGTTTACAAGGAAATCGATGACGCCCGGCAAGGGAGCGGTTTTTCGTTTGCCGATCTGGCGGCAGATCGTGCAGGAACACGCTTTGGCGAGCTTGTGGTCGATGACTATCCGCGCCTGTACAAGGCGCTACGCGGGACCGTGACTGACGCGGACCTGGTTCCCTCCCTTGCCGGGTTTCCCGAGTATCTCTCGGAAGCCGAGTTCAAGCGCCGCTTTAGCGACCCGAACGTCTATGCGCAACAAACGGCCGAGATCGAGCGCCGTCTGGCCGATCTGCCCTTGTATCGCTGACTGAACTGCCGCGCTTCGGGGTTCTCGCGAAGCGTCCGGATTCCGATCCTCGGTTCTTGCCGCTCCTGCTCAGCGCGGTCGGCGGCTGGCAATGCAGAACCAGGCATAGGCGGTCGATTGTATTCCGAGCAGGATCAGAAAAGCGCTGCGGTGAGCCAGAGCCGGACTCTGCCCCTGTTCTTGCAGCAGGTCGATCAACAGACCGAGTCCCCATTGCACCCCAAAGGCACCGATGAAAACCATCAGGTTCAAGGCAGTATTGACACGACCCGAGAGCGCTACCGGGAAACCGGCCGCCGCCTGCGAATAGACCAGGGTGCCAAAGCTCGAGAAAGTGCCGTAGGCGATCCAGAGCAGGTGAGTTTGGGAAAGCGCCTCGGTGGCGATCAGGGCAAGCATCAGCAAGGAAAGGCCGACTCCGGCAGCGAGCAGCATCACCGGCTGGATGCCACGCCGGGCCAGACCGGTCGCCAGCAGGCCAATCAGGATATAGGCAGTCAACATGGCGACGCTCATGCCGGCCAGATGGTCGGCGGCGGCTGCGCGGCTGTAGCCGTTCACCTGCATCAGCCAGGAAATCGACCACAAGCTTTGCACGGCCATGAAGCCACCGGTCAGCGTCAGGCCGATGGGCACGAAGCGCCAGAAATGTGCGCTGCCGAACACCACCTTGACGCCGGCCAACTGTGCAGCAAGGGACTCGGGTTTGCTCTGGCTGTGCTGCTCCGGAACGCTGCAGAACAGCCAGACGGCGACAGCGAGAGTCAGGCTGGCCAAGGCGAAGAAGATCTCGCGCCAGCCGGAAAGCTGCAGGGCGACTTCCAGCGGTGCCGTGGCCGCCAGAGCCCCGAGCCCGCCCGAAGTCATGATCCAGCCGGTCAGCGAAGCCTGTCGAGAGGGCGGAAACCACAGGGAAAACGCCTTGAAGGCGGCCATCAGGCATGCCGAAACGCCGAGTCCGATCAGACCGCGGCCGATCGCCAGTTCAGCAACACTCTGACCGAGGGCAAAAGCCGTGGCGCCAGCGGCGGCAATCAACAACAGCCCGGATTCGACACGGCGCGCGCCAAAACGGTCGAGCAGCATGCCGAGCGGCAGTTGTGCGGCAGCGAAAGAGAGGAAGTAGGCACTGGTCAGCAAGCCCAGCCCACCCGCGCCCAGGGTGAGTTCCTGCGTCAGTACCGGACCGATGACCGCATTGGCCGTCCGGTAGAGATACGAAAGGAAGTAAGCGCCTGCGAAGGGCAGGAACAGCTTCAGCCACAGCATGCTGGAGTTCCTGCGTCGACCCTTGTCAATCTGCCAGCGAGCCACTGGATGGTCGCCATCTCAACGCTCGTTCCAGAGCCAGGCGGCACCCCGTACGCCGGAGGAATCGCCATGCACGTTGCGCAACAGGCGCGTGTGCACCACATCGGAAAAGACATGCGCGGCCCACAGTACTGGAACCGTGCGGTAGAGGCGATCGATGTTCGACAGGCCACCGCCGAGCACGATCACGTCCGGGTCGATGATGTTGACCACCTGCGCGAGTGCCTTGGCCAGACGCCGCTCGTAGCGTCCGAGCGTGGCCTCACTGGCGGGATCTCCGGCCCTGGCACGCGCCGCGATTTCTTCCGCTGCCAGAGAGTGGCCGCCATGACGCAGGTGATCCGCGCAGATTCCTGGGCCCGAGAGCCAGGTTTCGATGCAGCCGTAGCGTCCACAGTAACATTGTGGCGGCATCCGGCTTTCCTCTTCGAGCCGCGGCAGCGGATTATGGCCCCATTCTCCGGCAATGCGATTGGCTCCAGTGAGTACGCGCTGGTGAACGACAATGCCGCCGCCCACGCCAGTCCCGAGGATGACCCCGAAAACAACGTCGGCGCCATGTCCGGCACCATCGACGGCCTCCGAGAGGGCGAAACAGTTAGCATCGTTGGCCAGGCGGACCTCGCGTTGCAGGCGCTCTTCCAGGTCGTGCCGCAGCGCCTTGCCGATCAGGCAGGTGGAATTGGCATTTTTGATTCTGCCGTCGAGTGCGGATTCGGCGCCGGGGATGCCCACACCGACACGACTATCTCTTTGCGCACGTTCGCCTTCAACCGCTTCAACCATTTTCGCGACGGCCTCGACGGTCGCCTGGTAATCGCCCTGCGGCGTTGCTCTGCGTCGACGTAGCAGCATGCGACCCGACTCATCGAGAGCCATCAGTTCGATCTTTGTGCCACCGAGGTCGATTCCAATTCGTAACATCATAATGAATGATGGGGCTCATCAACATATTGGGCGATTTGCTACGATAGCACGTACAGTTGCGAATTGCGCCATGCTCTTGCGCGAGGGCGAGAGGCATTGCGCGCTTGGAAATCCAAGAAAATGATAGTCTTGACAGACCCTCGACAGTATCTGTAGTCGAGTTGAATCCTGTCAATCGACCAATCGAGAACGCCTTTCAACTCGGTTGTACGCCTGCATTGCTGACCGATGACCGCAAAAACTCCATCCTCCTCGCACCCCCGCCAGCCGGCCAGGGACTTTGCCGATTGCCTGGTGCTCGATCAGCGCCGGCTGCGCGCGCTGGCGCGCGATCTCCGGCACCTCTTCGGAAGCAAGCGCGATGCGCTGCAGGCCGAAAGCGACCGCCTGCTCGACCGTTCTCGGGCGGCTGTCGCGGCCCGCCGCGCGCGGCTACCCCGGCCAGAGTTTGCCGACGATCTGCCGGTCAACCTGCGTCGCGACGAGATTGCGGCGCTGATCGTCAGGCATCCGGTGGTGATCGTCTGTGGCGAAACGGGTTCAGGCAAGACCACACAGATCCCGAAGATCTGTCTCGACATTGGACGCGGAACGACCGGTCTGATCGGTCACACGCAACCACGCCGCATCGCTGCGCGCGCCACCGCAGCGCGTATCGCACAGGAATTGCAGAGCGAATTCGGTACGCTCGTCGGCTACAAGATCCGTTTCAGCGATCGCACCTCTCCAGACGCCTTCATCAAGCTGATGACCGATGGCATCCTGCTTGCCGAGACCCAGGGTGACCCCTGGCTCGAACAGTACGATACCTTGATCATCGACGAGGCGCATGAGCGCAGCCTGAACATCGATTTCCTGCTCGGCTACCTCAAACAGCTCTTGCCGAGGCGGCGCGACCTGAAGCTGGTGATCACTTCGGCGACGATCGACGCCGAGCGTTTTTCGCAGCATTTCGACGGTGCGCCGGTGATCGAGGTTTCGGGCCGCCTGTATCCGGTCGAAGTGCGCTATCGCCCGCTGCAGGTGGAAAAGGAGGAAGCGGCTCCCGACGACGAACGCGATCTCTACGATGCGATCGCAGACGCCTGTGATGAGTTGCATCGCGTCGGGCCGGGCGACGTGCTGGTGTTTCTGCCGGGCGAACGCGAGATTCGCGAGGCGGCCGAGGCGCTGCGCAAGCACCACCCGCCGCACACCGAGATCCTGCCACTGTTTGCTCGCCTTTCGGCAGAGGAACAGAGCCGGATCTTCAAGCCGCACGTCGGTTCGCGGATCGTGCTGGCGACCAATGTGGCCGAGACCTCGCTGACCGTGCCGGGAATCCGCTACGTCGTCGATTCGGGTCTGGCGCGCGTCAAGCGCTATTCGTATCGCAATAAGGTCGAGCAACTGCAGATCGAAAAAATCGCGCAGGCTTCGGCCAACCAGCGGGCCGGGCGCTGCGGCCGGGTGGCGGCCGGGGTATGCATCCGTCTCTACGAAGAGCAGGACTTGGCGCTGCGGCCGGCATTTGCCGATCCGGAAATCATGCGCTCGTCGCTGGCCGGCGTGATCCTGCGCATGAAGGCGCTGCGCCTCGGCAACATCGAGGATTTCCCGTTCATCGAGGCGCCGCCGCGCAAGGCGATCAGCGATGGCTACCAGTTGCTGCTCGAACTCGGTGCGGTAAATGCCGAGCATGCACTGACCGCGACCGGCCAGGAACTCGCGAAGATGCCGCTTGACCCGCGGCTCGCGCGAATGATCGTCGCTGCCCGCGACGAAGGCTGCCTGCGCGAGGTGCTGGTGATTGCCGCCGCACTTTCCGTACAGGACCCACGCGAGCGGCCGCAGGAACGACAGGGGACGGCCGACGCCGCGCACCGGAAATTCGCCGACGAGAGGTCGGAGTTTCTTTCCTGGCTCAGGCTCTGGGACTGGTATCAGGCTGAATTTGAGCACCGCAAGTCGCAGCGCAAACTCGTCGAGGCCTGTCACGACCACTTCCTTTCGGCTTTGCGCATGCGCGAGTGGCGCGAAGTGCATGGCCAGTTGCACGCTGTCGCCGCCGAGCACCCATGGCAGGAAAACCCGTTGCCGGCGACTTACGACGCGATCCATCGTGCATTGCTCGCCGGCCTGCTCGGCAACCTGGGATGCAAGTCGGAAGAATCTGCGCACTACCTCGGCGCACGCGGCATCAAGTTCCTGATCCATCCGGGCTCGACGCTGCAGAAGAAGGCCGGCAAATGGATCATCGCCGCCGAGATCAGCGAAACGACGCGGCTCTTCGCGCGCTGCGTCGCGCGCATCGAACCCGCATGGCTTGAACATGTCGGCGCACATCTGCTCAAGCGCAGTTGGTTCGACCCACACTGGGAGAAAAAGGCGATGCAGGCGATTGCTTTCGAGCGGATCACCTTGTATGGCATCGTCGTCGATGCGCGCCGGCGAGTGAACTTCGGGCCGCTGAATCCACAGGCCGCGCGCGAGATCTTTATCCGCCAGGCACTGGTCGACGGCGAAGTCAGCGAAGAGTTCGAACAGCGCTGGGCTTTCTATCAGCACAACCAGCAATTGATGCTCGAAATCGAAACCCTCGAACACAAGTCACGGCGGCCCGACGTGCTGGTCGACGACGAGTTGATCTTTGCCTTTTACGATCGGATCGTCCCCGAGGGCGTCTACAGCGGTGTCAGCTTCGACAAGTGGCGACGCGACGCCGAGCGCGCAACGCCACGTCTCCTGTATCTGCAGCGCGAAGACCTGATGCGGCACGAGGCCGCCGGCGTGACCAGCGAGGCCTTTCCGCATCAACTGCGGCTCAACGGCGTCGATTATGAGCTGGCTTACCACTTCGACCCCGGCAGTGCGCGCGATGGGGTGACGCTGAGCCTGCCGCTAGCGCAACTGAACCAGATTCCGGCCGCGCGCTGCGAGTGGCTGGTGCCGGGATTGCTCAAGGAAAAGGTCGTGCAACTGGTGAAGACGCTGCCACAGCGCTTGCGTGCCAAACTGGTGCCGGTGCCCGACTTCGCGGCCGAGTTCGTCGCACAGGTATCGCCTTCGGACAAGCCGCTGGTGATGGCCTTGATCGCCTTCATCCTGCAGTCGCGAGGACTGAACGCGCGTGGCTGGGAGATCACGCCCGATGCCTTTCGTCCCGACGCCTTGCCAGCGCATTTTTCCCTGAATTTTCGCCTGCTCGACGAAAACGGGCGCCAGCTCGGAATGAGCCGCAGCCTCAGCGATCTGCGCGCCGAGTGGGGCCGTGCAGCGAAGCAGGAATTTTCCGAACTGCACGCAACGCCTGGCGAGTATTCGGGAATTAGCGACTGGACCTTTGGCGACCTGCCCGAGCGGATGGAAGTCGGGATGGGCGGCGGACAGCGGGTGCTCGGCTACCCTGGATTGGTCGACGACGGGGATCGTGTCTCGCTGTGCGTCTTCGATTCTCCCGAGGAGGCGCACCAGGTACATGCGGCCGGGCTGTTGCGACTGTTCATGTTGCAGTTTCGCGAACAGCAAAAGTATCTTGAGAAGAATCTGCCGGGGCTCAACCAGATGGCACTGCAGTTCATGGCGCTCGGTACGCTTGATGAGTTGCGGCGACAGTTGATCGATCTGAGCTTCGCACGTGCCTGCCTGCTCGATCCCTGGCCGAACGATGCGGCCACTTTCCGCGCGCGCTGCCTCGAAGCCAAGCCACGACTCGGGTTGCTGACGCAGGAAATCTGCCGTCTGATTGGGCAGATTCTCGGCGACTGGCAGGCACTGCAGAAAAAGCTGCCGGCATTCAAGGCCTTCGCCAGTACCTTGCAGGATATCGAAGGACAATTGGCGCGCCTGATCCACAAGCGTTTCATTGCCGAGACACCTTTCGAACGCCTGCAGCAATATCCGCGTTACTTCCAGGCGATCGCCCTGCGTCTCGACAAACTGAAGGCGAGTGGTACTTCAGGTGCCATTCGGGATGCACGCCTGCTGGCCGAGTTCGCACCGCTATGGACAAATTACGAGCGCCGTGCCAGTGTGCTGGCCAGGCAGGGGGTGAGCGATGCGCAGCTCGAACAGTTCCGCTGGTTGCTCGAAGAATTGCGCGTGCAGTTATTTGCGCAGGAGCTGCGCACGCCGGTACCGGTATCGAGCAAGCGCTTACAGAAGATGTGGGAAAGCCTGTGAATTTTTGAAGGAGTGAGCATGCGTTTCGGAGCAATCATCATCGGTGACGAGATCCTGTCGGGAAAACGCGTTGACCGGCACTTTGCGAAAATCGCCGAATTGCTGTCGGTGCGTGGTTTGCGTCTGGCGTGGGCCGAATATCTGGGCGACGAGCGCGCACTGATCACGGCGACGCTGCAGCGCAGCCTGGCTGCCGGGGACGTGGTCTTTTGTTTTGGGGGGATCGGCAACACGCCCGACGACCACACCCGGCAAGCGGCAGCGGCCGCGCTCTCCGTCGACCTGGTCCTGCATCCCGACGCCGAGCACGAAATCCGCGCCCGCTTTGGCGCCGAGATCACCGACGTTCGCCTGCTCCTGGGCACCTTCCCGCGCGGTGTGGAGATCATTCCGAATCCGTTCAACCGCATTCCCGGATTTCGCGTACGCGATCACCACTTCCTGCCGGGCTTTCCGCAAATGGCACATCCGATGGCCGAATGGGTACTCGATACCTTCTACGCGCATTTATTCGCCCCGCAGGCTTGCGTGGACAAGGCATTCTTGCTCACGGGAGTCAATGCCTATGAGAGTGCGCTGCTCGATCTGATGGAGCGAATCGTCGCCGACTTTCCTGCCTTGCGGCTGTACAGCCTGCCGTCGATGTCCGACGAGGGGCAACGACGTTACCTTGAACTCGGGGTCGAGGGATCTCCAGCACTCGTTGATGCAGCCATGGAGTCGATACGGCAAGAGGTGGATAAGCGGGGCATCCGTTGGCAATGGCGGGCCTGATCCCGTAAACGAAAAAACCCCGGCTGTAGCCGGGGTTTGTGGAAATCAGGTGCTGATGGCCGGATTACTTCTTCGGGGTCAGAGCGGCAGCAGCCTGGGCGGTCGCGTTGCTGGCCGCCTTGACATTGGTGTCGACGATGTCGGTCATCTGCTTGGCCATCTGCGAGATATTCTCAAAGGCCGTGCTCGAAGCCGTCATCATCTGCTTCATCGCTGCGCCGAAGACATCGCTGGAGATCGGACTGACCGCACCGACCTTGTCGATCAGGCCGGAAGCGTTGTGCCGCACGGTGCTGTACTGATCTTCCATCACCGAAGTAATTTCGCGCTGCATGTTGGCTGCCAGATCGTAGAGGTTGCGGGAATATTCCAGCAGCTTGTCGACGTTGGGACGAGCCAGAGAACCGGCAACATTGCCCAGTTCTTTTGGGTCCTTGACGCCCAGCAGTTGTTGCGCACCGCTGGCAGTGCTGTTGAACAACTCGCGGCTGGCGGCAAGATTGAGGGCTGACAGTTGTTCGAGACCGTGGAAAGCGGTGCGAACCAGTGTCATCATCACTTGGGCGTTGGCTTTCTGGCTCTGGGCGAGTTGTTCGAGGTCGATGGTGCTCATGAAGTTCTCCGTGAATGGCAATGGAAAGGCGTCTGCCGGATGCTTAAAACAGGCCTATTTCTTGGCTGCTGCGGCGGCGCTGCCAACCGCCTTGACGGTGGCATTGGTTGCTGCAGCAACGTTCGTTTCTGCAATATCGGCAACCTGCTTGGCAGCCTTATTCATGCTGTCAAAAGCGGAGGTTGCGGCGGCGATTGCTGACTTGACGGCGTTAACTGCAACGTCCGAGCCAGCGGGTGCATTCTTGGTGGCCTTCTCGAGCAGACCGAGAACCTGTTTCTGGAAGTCGCTGAATTGTGCTTCGAGAAGTTTCGAGATCTCTTCCTTCGATTGTGCCGAGATTTCATAGACGCTGCGGGAATAGGCCACGGCCTTTTCGAGTCCGGGTTGTGCCAGCGAACTCTGCAGCGAGAAAAACTCCTGCGGGTCTTTGGCACCAAGCATCGCCTTGGCATTGGCAACGCCGTCCTCGAGCATCGAGCGGGCGGTATTCAGGTTGAGGGCAGCAATCCGTTCGGCACTGGCCAGCGCGGTGTTGGCAAGAGTCAGCATCGCATCAACGGAGGCTTTGTTGGCAGCGGCAAATTGTTCTGGGGTGTTAAACATGGTCAATCTCCTCAATAAAAGTATAGGTACAACACAACATGTGCAATGGTTAACTCACCGATCGTGGCACCACTGGGTTTCGCGATCTTTTGCTGCACTGCACCATGCGCCGCATTATAGACTTTCGATGAACCATGTCAAGCATTTTGTTGCGCCGCACCAAACGATCATGAGTTTATCGGATCGACCCCATCATCAGACCCCCTCAATCATGAATGTCATGATTTGCCTGCGGCGTAGGCGCAAACCGATTCAATCGGCTCTGGGGCTGATTTTTGCTGCGGGCTTGAGGGTCAGGGGGTCACTCTTTTTGTCGGCGGGCGCGGGATCCGCGTTTTTGGCCTTTGGCTGGATGATCGCGCGCACGCGTGCCTGCCCTGCACCAGTGGCACTCTTGTTGATACCACCCGTCGTGGTGACCAGGAATTTTTCGTTCAGCGCATCATAGGAAATGTACGCTCCCTTGACCTCGTCAAGGCCATTGCGGATCCAGGCGCGAACAAAGAACTGCGTGGTCTCGCTACGTGCGTCGTGTTCGATACGCTCGGCTTCGCCTTCAGTAAATTCGTCGACGCCCTCCCGCTTCTGCCTGAAATGCGCAAGGCCGTTGGCACCACCAGTCGCGACGGCTTTCTGGAAACCATCGGCGTCTTGGGTAACCACCAGGCGGCTGGTACGAAGTTCCATGGTGCCCTGAATCAGGACCGCATTACCCTCGAGAATCTTGACGTTCTTGATGTCATCGATGCTCAGACGATCGCCTTCAAGATGAATCGGCTTGTCGCGATCCGCACGCTCAGCTTGCGCCGGCAGTGAAAGGGCGAACAGCAGGAGGCTGGTGGCGCAAGCACAGCCATGTATCTTCTTCATCTCTGGGCTTTCTTTCTGGAAAAATGGCTTTCAATTTGTCCGGTGACGGCGGATTCCAGCAGGTAAGTCCGCAACTTGTTGTCTACCTGCATGCCGACCCCCTGTACCCAGGAGTTGGTCTGGGTAATCAGCACCCGGCTCTTGGTGAAAGCCTTTTCCTCCTCGGTCAACACCGTCAGCTCGGACATCGTGGCCACCAATTGCCCTTCTTGGGCAGTCGCGGCACGGTGTATCTCAACCTGGTCCCAGAGATCGACCCGCTGGGCTTGCGAGTTCGCCTGCCCATGCCCTGATCTGATGATGACTGGCGGTCGCTTGGGATCCAGGTAAATCAGTGTCGGTTTGAGCAGGTGGATCGTATCATCGTCAGGATAGTGACGGATCTCGTCTGTGGTCAGGGTGTACAGCAGGTTTCCCGAAGCATCGAGCTTGCGCCCCAGCACACCACTGATGATGTAGTCGGGATCGTGACGACTCTTGCCGTCATTGCGCACTTCCGGGAATTCAGTAACGTAGCGCAGCCAAGCAGTCAGAACGACCAGAACGAGCAAAATACTCAGTGGCAGCAGTGCGCTACTCCACTTTTTCATCGGCTGGTCATCACCGTCAGATACGGTGCCAGCGTCGCTGCCAGCTTGCCTTGTGCATCAAGAATAAACTCGCAGGCCTCGCGTACCGCACCGCGGCCGCCGTGACGCTCGGTGATGAACGTAGCATAGCGCTGTACCAGCGCATGGCCATCGCCCGGTGTGGCAGAGAAAGCACAGGCGGTCATCACCGGCAGGTCGGGTATGTCATCGCCCATGTAACCGGCATCATCAGTCCCGAGACCGAGTTCGGCGAGTAGCGAATGCATGACTTCGAGTTTGTTGTCGACTGCCTGATAAAGGTACTGGATGCCCAGGTCCTGCGCTCGCAGCTCGACGCAACGGGCACGCCGGCCGGTGATGATGGCAACCGTGATGCCGGCCTGCTGCAGCATTTTCAGACCAAACCCGTCGAGCGTGTTGAACGCCTTGATCTCGATACCGGCGTCGCTGTAGAACAACGAGCCGTCGCTGAGCACCCCGTCGACGTCAAAAGCCATCAGTTTGAGCTGGCGCGCGCGCTCCCTGGCATGGTCGTCGAGGGCGCCTGACATCAGATCACCTTGGCCCTGAAAAGGTCATGCATATTGAGTGCGCCGGCGAGAATGCCCCTGTCGTCGACTACTGGCAACTGGTTGATCTGGTGTTGCTCCATCATCTCGACGGCCTCCACCGCGAGCTGGTCGGGAGCGATCGTGCGCGGCTCTCGCCGCATGATGTCGCCTATCGACAGGGTGCGCAGGTCCTGCTGACCGGCGAAAGCGCGCCGCAGGTCACCGTCGGTAAAGATGCCGATCACCCGTCGATCAGGGGTCAGCACGGTGGTCATGCCGATCCCTCCGCGCGACATCTCACGAATGGCATCCGGCAGGCTGGTCTCTGCAAGGACGGCCGGAATGGCCGGCCCGACACGCATCACATCGCGCACATGCGTCAGTAGCCGACGACCAAGCGAGCCCCCAGGATGCGAACGGGCAAAATCTTCTGGGCCAAAACCACGCGAATCGAGCAGGGCGACCGCCAGCGCGTCGCCGAGTGCGAGGGCAGCGGTGGTACTGGCAGTTGGCGCAAGATTGAGTGGGCAGGCTTCCTGAGCAACCGCGGCATCCAGGTGCACATCGGCCTCGATCGCCAGTGATGACTGCGCATTGCCCGTCATGCTGATCAGCTTGGCACCCTGGCGCTTGATGCTCGGCACGATGGTCAGCAACTCGGCGCTCTCGCCGGAATTGGAAAGCGCAATCAGCACATCGTCGCGGGTAATCATCCCGAGGTCGCCATGGCTGGCCTCCGCCGGATGAACAAAAAAGGCGGGCGTGCCGGTACTGGCCAGAGTCGAAGCGATCTTGCGTCCGACATGACCGGATTTGCCCATGCCGCTGACAATGACTCGACCATGGCAATTGAGAATCAGCCGCAGCGCTTGCATGAAGCCGCCGTCGATGCGGTCGACCAGCGCGAGTACGGCATCGGCTTCTATACGCAGGACCTGGCGGGCCAGATCGAGCGCTTTCGGAGAAGGCAGTATTGGGCTCATGGGGAGGCAGCACTGATCATGGCAGAAGTATAGCAGAAGCCCCCTGAGCACTCATCCCGCGCCGGCAGCCTTGCGCTCGCGGCACCCTTGCCGGCAATAGCGGGAGACAGGGAGACGCTGTCAAGCAATGGATCTTGGCCTGTTGCAGGAAGGGGTGAGCGAGCCCGCCGCTGGCGGGTTGTTGTTTATTTCGGGGGAAGAAGACTCGGCCACTGCTCAAAAGGCGGCGCAGACCGTGTACGAGGTCCCTTCCTGAATGTCGATGGTTTTGACCGCCGCGCTGCCACGGGCAGCACCATTCGCTACGGCCTGAAGCGATCCGCCAGCGGTATTACCGTCATCCATGGTGGTATCGATCTGTTTGACGTGGCGGCCGAGGATGCCGGCCGAGCAAATAAAGAACGACCCTCGCATGTCCTTGATGTACGGCGCAGCCACTCCGCCGTTGCTCTCGATACCGATGAAACCGCCATCGGTATTGCGTGGCCGGTAGTCCGTGGAGTTAAGATCCGTAGGGCCTGTGGCCAGGTTGGCCAAGCGAACGTGCTGCCACAAGACGACGCTTTCCTCGGTCGCAGCCCCCTTGCCATCGGCGCCACCGGCATCCCAGGCGCCTTCGACGCGGCCGTTGTTCTGCCTGCATTTACCATCCGCCGCCGGGGTACATGCGTTCGCCAGGTTGGCACCAAAAGCATTATCCAGTTGCGTCTGATTCTGGTCGCCCGGGAATGACTTGAAGCGATCCTGGTAAGCATAGACCAAGGCCGAAACGGTGCGAAAGTCATTGACAAAATTCTTGACCTTGGCACTGTTGATCAACTCCTGTCCTTTCAGCACCCCACCGAGCAGCAGGCCGATGATGACGAGTACAATGGCAACCTCTACGAGGGTAAAGCCCGACTGCAGCTTGTTCGGCTGGTTCATGTCATTCTCCGGTGACTGTCGAATATGGTGGTGGATTCAAAGCACGTTTCGTGCCCGGACTCGTACCGGGAAAATCCCGCTGATTTGCCGGTCAAGGTCTTCGGACCTGTCGGCATTTCGACACCCTTGACCAGAGTTGGACTGGCCATGGGCCTGCGAACCGGGCTACGGGTAGTCGACCAGGACGCTGCATGACCCTGCTGCAGCGCGTTGCTAGCGCTTTGCGCCAGCGCCAGCGCTGGCTGTTGGTTTCCTTGCTGGGGGTGTTGCACCTGGCGCTGGTCTCCGGGGCCGATACAACGATTGGTTTGCTATGCTGGCTGGTCAATGTCGGACTGTTCATTCTCTGGCAACCGTTCACTTACGCAGAACGCAATGTCGATTTGAGCGGGCTGGCGGTGCTCACCCTGGTACTTGGCTGTGGCGTCGCCTGGTACGGCTGGTGGCTGCTGATCGTCTGGGTGGTCATGCTGGCCGCATTGGTTGGCGGACGGGTCATGTTCATCGATCATCGACCAACCCGTATTTTCTATCTGATTGCCTTTGCCTACCTGTTGGCCGCGCTGCTGCTCTGGCTGGTACCCCAGGTAGTACCGCATGCCGCTCTGACCGGCCCGTCACTGGATCGCGAATTTGCCTGGGGAATGCCGGCGTGCTTTCTGGTGATGCTGCTGTTGCCACTCTCGCAGGAAAGCGACCGACCCGGCGGCGGGATGATCGACCTGTTCTACAGCCTGTTCATTTTCCTGCTGATTGCCGTCCTGATCCTGGGTAGTCTGGCTTTCATGCTGCTGCGCCAATCAGGATATCTCGAGGCAGTACTCAACGCGCTGATCTCGATTGCCCTGCTGCTGCTGCTGATCGGCTGGGCCTGGAACACACGTCCCGGATTTACCGGATTTGACGTCTTTTTCTCTCGCTATCTGCTGACCATCGGCCTGCCGTTTGAAACGTGGTTACATCGCCTGACGACGCTGGCCGGCAGCGAAAGCGAGCCGGAACAGTTCCTGTCACAGGCGCTCGCGGAGATGCTCGATCTACCGTGGGTCGATGGCGGGAGCTGGGTTGCCGGAGCACGCAGCGGCGCCTTTGGCAGGGAGTCGCGGTTCCGTCAGGATTTTCCTGGACAACCCCTGCAACTGACCCTGCATACTCGTCATAAGCTGAGTCCGGCGCTGGTCTGGCATTTTCATCTGCTGGCGCAACTCGCCAATGAGCACTACATCGCCAAGTTGCGCGCTCGCGAATTGCAGCAGGTGAGCTATCTGCGCGCGATTCATGAGACTGGTGCTCGCCTGACGCATGATGTCAAGAATCTGCTGCAATCGCTGAGCAACTTATGTTACCTGGCGCAGACGATGAACGGCCAGCAGGGCGAACGGCTCGATCGCTTGCTGCAGCGCCAGTTGCCGCAGATCACGCAACGCCTGCAGCAAACCCTGAGCAAACTCCAGAAGCCACAAACCGATGCGGGTGGCCTCCTGCCGGTGGCGGCATGGTGGCAGCTCCAGCAACAGCGTTACGCCACAACGCCGGTCACTTTCGTCGCAGTCGATCTGAACTCCGATGCCCTGCTGCCAGTGGCGCTTTTTGACAGCGTCGCCGACAACCTGTTGCAGAACGCACTCCTCAAGGCACAAGTGGACAGCGACTTGCAGGTGTGCGTCTCCATCACCGCTGATGCCTCGGTACTACGTATCTGCGATACCGGCAGCGCGCTTGACCCCCTTATCCTGGGCGACCTGCTGCGCGCGCCCGTAGCCTCCGAGAGCGGTCTTGGGGTCGGGCTTTATCATGCGGCTCGGCAGGCGGAAAGCTGCGGCTACGAGTTACGACTGGCCAGCAATGTCCCTGGCCAGGTGTGCTTCGAGTTGCGGAGGCTGCCGCCGGACGGGCCAGCCGCCTAACGGGCATGATCAGCGCTGCCGGCGGTTCGGCGGCCGATCAGGTGATGGACAACCATGTTCCCTTTGCCTTTCAGAAAGATCGTCCGGGGTTCCTGAAAATTGAAACTCCGCTGTAGGCGCCGGTAGGTTCGCTCATCGACCTGAACCATGCCGGGAATGCCCTCGGTAGTCACTCGGCTGGCGATGTTCACTGTGTCACCCCAGAGGTCATAAATGAATTTCTTCTTGCCGACGACACCGGCGACCACCGGGCCCGTGCCGATGCCGATGCGCAGTTCGAGGTGCATCTCGTTAATGCTGAGGTCATGATGAAGCAGGCTGCACATTTCCAGTGCCATATCGGCCAGCGCCTCGGTCGGATTCTTGCTTGCGCCGTCGAGGCCGGAGGCGACCATGTAGGCATCGCCAATGGTCTTGATCTTCTCGAGGCCATACTTTTCGGCAAGTTCGTCAAAACAGGAGAAGATTTTGTTCAACATGGCAAAAACTTGTTGGGGGGTCAGCCCTTCGGCAACACGCGTGAAGC
>WBZU01000475.1_pt1 | contig 34370 bp, 28 predicted proteins | sample 5204311 | NCBI WGS metagenome assembly WBZU01 (sample SAMN12344359, study PRJNA552823) | activated sludge metagenome | biome: Activated sludge suspended growth; feature: Nitrification reactor; material: Wastewater; isolation source: activated sludge from nitrification reactor of wastewater...
AGACGTCATTACCCACGACCGACCACTCGTCGAGGACTGCGTTGGGGGACAGCGTCGCCTTGAGTTTGATGGTTGGGTACGTAATGGGATTCAGGTCCCACAACCGAATGGTGCGGCTCGTGAATCCCATCGAATTGCCGGGAATGACGCTGTCGGGGATCGGGTTGTCGTTCGCATCGAGGATTTGGATCGTAATCGTTCCCGTGCCGATGACTTGCACCTTCTCCCAATACTTCTTTCCGTCGAACATCGAGAAGTTGATGGGAATGCTGATCATCGAGCCGAAACCCGAGCTCGTGTAATCCAGTTTGGCCGTCCAGAGATTGCTCAATCCCGAGCAGCCGCCTGCGTCGACGCCGCTCGTGGTGGTGAACGAAAAGGTCGTCGAGCCGTCGTTCACGTAGTTACCGATGTTTGTAATGTTGTAGTTCGACGAAGCGGTGTTGCACGTGAAGGGATCGTGCGTTCCAAGCGTCATGCCTTCAATGCCGACCGTGGCAGCTTCGCCCCCGGAGGAGCCGCTGTCGAAATCGCCTTGGGCGGTGATGGACAAGCTGCCGTTTGCGCCCGGGATCGCCGGACCGAGACCCGTCATCGTGATCGTTGCCATCCCTCCATTGAAGGCGATATTGCCCGTCGCTTGTTTGGAGAACGCCGCGCTGGGCACCGAGACCGTTTCGGCATTCACGACGACGCCGTTGCGCGTATTCATGTTGAATTGATCGGCCTTGGTTTGGCGCCAAATCGCCGCGTATTGGTACATCGAGTTGATTTCGACGGCCGAAGGCGGCGACCATTGACTCCAGCGGTAGTTCGAATTGTCCTTCGCTCGAACGCGCCAGTAATAAATCGTGTTGTCGTTCAGCGGCATCAGCGGCGAGAATTGTGTCGTCTGGATTTCGCCCGTACTCGATGGATTCGGGAACGTCGGCGATGTGTCCCATTCCATTTGGTATGTAATGGGATCGAAATCCGGATCGAAGCTTTGCCAGCGGAACGTCGGCTGCTTGTTCGTCGTGAGTTTTCCGTTCGCCGGTTGCAAGAGCTTGGGAACGCTTGGTTCGGTGTTCCATTCGGGCCAATCGATATCGTCCACCCACACCTGATTCCACGGCACGTGGTTCGGATCGACGAACATCGAACGGCTGTATTCCCACTTGAAGACGCGATTGGGGCCGTTCGGGCCGGTGGCTGTGACCGGGAAGGTGTACATGGTCCACGGCGTTTGTCCCGACACCTCGGCTTGCTTGACGCCGTCGATGTAGAAGCGGAAGTAATGTTGATTCGGTTCGGTGTTGGTCTTGGCCCAGAACGTGATGTTCGCGTTTTTCCGGACGCTCAGACTCAATTCGTAGCTCGTGGTTTCACCCAAGCTGTGCAGGGGGCTCGTCCGGGCACAGAATGCACCCATGTGGCATTCGGCGGCCATATTTTCGATTCCCCACTTGTTCGTTCCAAGCAGGTTGTACGGGAATTTCGAATAATCGCCCGTCTCGAAATCCTCGTCGACGAGGTATTGCGGCATGGCGTTGATGCATTTGTTCGTCCCGATGAAGTCGCAAATGCCGCTCGTGCAATCTTCCGAAGTCGCGCAATTCTGGCCGATTGCGCATTTGTTGCACGTTCCGCCGCCGCAATCGACGTCGGTTTCGTCTTGATTCTTCATCATGTCGTCGCACGTGGGCACGCCCGCGGGCAAACACGTATTCGTCCCACCCGTGTTGCAGGAACCGCTCATGCAGTCCATATCGGTTTGGCACGTATCACCAAGCGGACAAGCATTGCATTTCGATCCGCCGCAATCGATATCCGTTTCGTCTTGGTTCTTGATGCCGTCGTTGCACGTGCCGACGGGAGTGCACTTCTTCGTCATCCCGTCGCAATTCATCGTCGCGCAATCGCTATTTTGCGTGCAAATCTGATTGAGGCCGCACGGATTGCATTTCATGCCGCCGCAATCGACGTCGGTTTCGTCTTGGTTCTTGATGCCGTCGCTGCACGTTGCCGCCGCAATGCATTTCGTCGTATTCGGATCGCACACGTTGCTCGTGCAATCGCTGTTCATACCGCAGATCTTGCCATTGTCACAAGCCGGGCATGCGCCGCCGCCGCAATCGACGTCCGTTTCCGCGCCATTGAGCTGCCCGTCATTGCACGTCGCTCCGGCTTTGCACGTCTTGCTCGAAGGATCACACGAATCGCTCGTGCAATCGCTGTTGGCTCCACACGCTTTGCCGACATCACATTTGTTGCATTTCGTGCCGCCGCAATCGACGTCCGATTCATCCTGATTCTTCATGCCGTCGCTGCACGTCGGCATACCGGAATCCGCGCACGCGACGGGAGTGACTCCATCATCGCAAATCTTGCCGTTTGCTGCGCAATCGAGCAACGTGACCCATTGGCGGCATCCATTCATGTCCGGTGCGCAGCTTTGAATGTTTGCCCCGCTGCATTGCGACGCACCAATCGAAGGACACCCATGATTACACGCGTTGCCTCCGGCGCCCCCAGCGCCTCCGACGCCTTCGCCCCCCGAACCACCCGCGCCCCCAGCGCCTCCGGATCCACCCTGATTCGATGATGATGACGACGAAGTGCCTCCCGTGCCGTCGTCACATCCCGCCGCCACCGACGCTCCGATGGTCAACACGAATAGAGCCGCTACTTGATTCCAACGCATTTCCCAGTGCTCCCGTGAGAATTGAACAATCCGGCGCGGAGGATAAAAGGATTGTTTCGTTCGTGCAAGGATAACTTTGCGCCGGCAGGATGATTGACTCGAGCCGTCGGATAGGTCACGCAAAGATCCCGATGGGTATTACGCAACGTCCGTCGCCCTTGTCTTCCCGCCCCAACGCGAAGTATGATATGACGCGATCAGCAGAGGTCCCCAAGTGTCTCGATTGCATCATTTCGATACGGTTCGCATCGGCACATTGACATTCAGGCTCGATGGGCATGATTACGAATTGGATACCCGCATTTTGCGGCGCTCCGACGGCATCTACTTCGTGCTTTCGGGGGCATTGTCGCCACCATTCAAAACCTTGGAAGAAGCAATTACGCGCGCCGAATCTCCAACGCCGGCTCCCCCTGAAGTCAGCTTCAAGATGCTTTGGCGCGATAACATCGATATACTCCAGCCGGACGAACAACGGTGTTTCGTCTGCAATGCTCCCATGGTTGCCAGTCCCCGTTATCCCAAGCAACTGTGCCCGGCGTGTATTCTCGAAGCGACGGACGCGAAAGGGCGTTTTCTTCGTTATGGCAACGAGAGTTTCGGGGGCGGATTGATCGCTCGCTATGTCGACGATAACGGCGTTTATCGATCCACGGAATGCTTCGTGCGCGGCATTCCATGCCGAGCCGAAGAACATCGTTTTGGGGGCATTGTTTTGTTACCGAAGTTGTGAATGAGGTCGAACGACCCAAGAACGGGTCCCCAAGATCGACCAACGTGCTCGATATGGAAATCATGATGCAACCTCGAAATTGTCTTCATCGAATCATTCTCTTCAGCTGTATTTGGTGGAGCATCCATGCTTGCAATGCGCAGCCCGCCGCCCGCGTTGCGCAAGACACGAGCGTCGAACATGCTCCGCCCGAGAATTCAGCCGCTCCGCCGCCGGCTCGGCGTAAACACCCGAAAAAAGTACCTCCGCCGCCGCTCGAAAAGCGATGTCACCGGGCATTGGCGGAACATTGCCAAACTTGTCCGACCTACGAACAAGCTCGGAACAACGCGGTTTTCGGAGACAAACAGGTGTACAAAAGTATCGAAATGGGCGAGTGCCGGAATTGGCGATTCGTTTATACCCACACGGGTTTTTCCGGAGTAACCGAGTTTTTCAATCCCGAAGGGCGACTCATCGGGGCAATCACGAGCGAAGATTATCCGCGCCCTTGCAATGGCGTCGAGTCCGATCTGATCGAACATTCTTTTGGAACTACGCCGGTCGTCGATCTTCGCGCATTGCGAACATGTGCGAGCGCCGAGGCCTTGCTCATTGACCTGGTCGAGGAATGATACGCCCATTGTGCTCGTCATGATGCTCGAAACAAGCGAACCGCTCGAATCATCTCGAAAGGCATCGTAGTCTTGGCGCGGGAGTGAATTCGTGAGCGCACCCATCGGCTGAATCGGCCGAACCGGATGCCCGCATTTCGGCACGATCGAGCCGTATCGTAATGTCGCTATTCGTGCCCCATGCACGTAACGGCAAGTCGCCCTAATTGATGATAAACCTTGCGTAACGTGCGCATTTCAACGCGAAAATAATACACAAAACCATCAATTCACCTGTTGACTTTTGCAAAACATTCTCGTAAGAAACGATCCGATATATGAACGTTCGTTCGTAGAAGTTTGCCGCCGAAGGAGGTGTCGCGATGAGTTTGCTTGCAGAAGCCTGGTTCCTCGAGCGACCAGGGGAGCCTTTGCGGGCGAAGGCGCGCGAGCTGTCGGACGTGGGGCCGGGGGAAGCGAGCGTTGCGGTCGATGCGTGTGGGATGCGTCACACGGATCTCGGGTATGCGTCGGGTTTTGTTGCGCCAAACCATCCATTGCCTTGGTCTTGGGGCACGAGGTGGTGGGCGGGCATTGCGCGTCGCGGGAGGTTTGTCCGAACGTCTTGGCAACACGTTGAATGGCGCCGAACGTCTGTACCTGGACGAACCTTACGCCACGGATGATGGTTTCGAAGGCCTTGCGGCGTTCATGGAACGGCGCAAACCTTCGTGGAGGCACGCATGAACGGGCGAGAACGTCGGCGCCAAAAGGCGAGCGAACAAATTCTCGAAGCGGCGGCGGAAGCCATTGCTGAGCATGGATTCCACGGAATGACCATGCGCGCATTGGCGTCTGCGACAGGCATGGCGCTCGCGAACTTTTATAATTATTTCGATTCGAAAGAGGCGCTGTTGTTCGAGCTGAATACGCGCGCGTTCTCCGCGCTGTCCACGACGATGGAAGCGGAGTTACGCAAATCGAACGACCCTGCCGAACAGCTGTATTTGTTCATTGCCAACCATGTCGAATACTTCGTGCAGCATACGGCCGTGATGCGTGTGCTCGTGCACGAAGCCGCGCGCCTCGAAGCCGCCGACAAATCCGCCGTCCGCTTGATCAAAGACGAATACTTCAATCGGCTGCGCACGATTGTCGAGCAAATCGTTCAGCCTGGCGGCGTCGTCGATCCGCGACAAATCGACCGCATGACTTACTGCATGTTTGGCATGATGAACTGGGTGTACGCCTGGTATGAACCGAAGCTGCATGGTTCGTCCGCGGATGTTGCCAGAACCATACACGACTTGGCCATGTCCGGGATGTTTGCTTCGGTTTCGCAAAAAGCGCGCGAAATTTCCGAGGAATTACTCGATAGCAGTGTTTTACCGTCACCCTTGCGCAGAAAGGAAGGGCCTGGGACATGATTCGAATGGATCTCGATCCTGCGTCGCAGATTCTCGCCGAAGCCGAAGGGCTGCTTGGAGATAAACAATGAAAGCAACGGATTGGCTGAAACGGGACCACGAGCTTATTCTTGAAGGCTTGGATGCCTTGTCCGCGGTAGCGCGAAGAGTCCGAGCCCGACAAGCCGTGGACGAAGAGAACATTGGAAAATTGTTGACATTTTTCCGAGAATTCGCCGACGAATACCATCATCACAAGGAAGAGAAAGCTCTCTTTCCGGCGCTCGAAGCGGCGGGTTTGCCCCCGCACGGCCCGGTTGCCGTGATGCTGCACGAACACGACTTGGGTCGGCGGTTGTTGAAGCAAATGCGCGATAGCCTGCCGGAACTCGATACCGATGCGGCCAGGGACTACGTGGCCCTGCTTCAAGCGCATATCCAAAAAGAAAACGAGATTCTTTTCAGGATGGCGGATCGATTGCTTTCGTCGGCCGACGATCTATCAATCACCGAAGTGTTTGCCGAAACGGAATCGGCTATGAAGGCCATCGTTCAACCGGACGCGTATCGAGCGTTGTTCAAGTCAATCGCTTGACCGCAGAACTCGGCAATGCGTCCGGTTACGCATTCCAATCCATATACCTCAATTATCCTGGAGGCACGTCATGACCGCCTCTTTGCACGGACCCGATTGAACGCAGGTGGCGCACTCCGGCGTCGCCATCGCCGTTACGTTGACATCGAGGCACAGATTGTCACCGCAAACATCCTTGCATCCAGGCACGGGATCCATGCTGCCGTGGTCGCAGAGGCACGACACCAATTCTTTCAAGAATACCGCCGAATCGTTACAAATGGGCGCCGGCATCGGCGTCGTGACGAATTGTTGGCATCGTGAACATTCCCCCGGTGGTGGTGGACCTCCGAAGCATGTGGTCGTGCCAAACCAAATTCCGTCGCTGCATATTGCTTGAAATTGACATTCGCCTTGCAGACGCGTGCAAATCTGTCCCTCGAGCGAGCATGACGAGCCTTGGTCCACCGAAGGAAGACATTCCGTTTGACACTTGGGCGAGGGTTGCGAGGAAAAACAGTCCGACGTGGGCTCTTCGATGATCGGGCTTTGGTCGGTTCCCTCGTAGGCAACGTACGATGAACACGCCAATGGCGCAACGAGCGTCGACGCCATCAATGTGGCCCAACCGAAGCTGGGCTTAGTTTTTCGGAGGTCGAGCATCCCACAAAGGTATCGCAATTCGTCGACCACCGCAGCTACTTTCCGCTCATACCCCCGCAGTGACGTCACCACGTCCGACGCTACTCGAGAAGATACACAATTCGTCGTTGTGTTGCGGACCAATAACCCGTATTGATATGACGAGAGTCACGTTCATGGGTCGTTTTCTTACTCTTCCAGCTTCGCCGATCGGCCTGATTTTCGCTGCTATCCTCGGGGTCGGCGCATTGTGGACGATACCGGCCGAAGCTCAAGTCAACACCGATCCTCTTCGCCCAGGCGCCACACGCGAGGGGCTGAGTGCCGGGCTCGATGGGAGTTTTACGCAGCTTGGAGGCAATGTCGAATTGCTCGATGTGGGACTTGGTGCCCGCGCGCAACTGTTGCGTTTGTCCCCCGAGGTCCCCGGGCGGGACAAGTCACAACGCAGCATGAAACAGCTCGTTTATATGATGGGCAATTTTCGTTATACGGCTCGCGGTACACCAAGCGGCACCATTCCCATCATGAATCAGGCCTTGCTGCATGCTCGTCTCGTTCATCTGTGGCATCCGCGCATCGGTTCGGCCATTTTCGTGCAGCATCAATTCAATGAATTTCAACGCATGCGCGTCCGGTCCATTTGGGGAACGAGCGTGACCATTCCGCTGCTTCAAACGGCTCGTGTGCAAGCTCTCTTTGGCACCGGCTACCTGTTCGAATACAACCGTATCTCCGTTTTACCCGGCGCGTCGGATCCCGATCAAACGTACGAACATCGATCCTCGAACTTTCTCGGCGTCAAAGTCGGTCTCTTCGACAGTCGATTGCAAATGCAAAACACCCTCTACATGCAACCGCGATGGGACGAATTGTCGGATTTTCGATTCCTCGAAGAATTCGAATGCATGGTCAAAGTGGCCGACATCGTCGGTTTTGGCGCCACGTTGAGCGTCCTCTATGATAGCGCTCCCCCGACAGGCGTGAAAACCACCGACACACGTGTATCGACCAACCTACGCTTGTCGTTTTAGGGTTATCCCGCCAAACTGCGCACTTCAAAGATTCATCCTTTTTCGCGTCGCCCTGAAGGCTTCGGCCAGCGTGTATCCGCTGATGAGATACAGCGCCAAATAATCGCCAAACCAATCCCCAAGGCGATTGGCTCGACCATACCCAATCTCCGACGAAAACTTCTCCCATTTCGCCGTGCCCAGATAAACTCCGAGCGCGACTGCCGGATTGGATCGAGCGAGCACTCCGGTCGGGAAACGATGCTCGGAAAACACCGGGGCGAGACCCTTGGGCACAAGATCGGCCACATCCGCGACGTGATTGATGAACGCGTTTACATCATAAGGAACATACTCCATACTCACCGCCGCGAAGGCATGGGCTATCGAGATCCATATCCCGTGCGATTCAACATTTTCCCAATGCGTCAAGTTGGTTGTATTGCTAAACCCCAGCATACCGGGACAATCGCCCCATCCGACACCCGACGGCGCAGCCTGATTGAAGAACCTCGCAATGATTTGCGGCTCCGCGTGCGTTGCTTCTTCAACGAGCTCCACCAGCTCCTGTAAATCGTCGAGCGTGGGCTTTTTGTTCTTGTGCGCATGGTCGATGATCCGTTGCGCTCGAGCACGCGCGGAATTGTCGACAGGCTGACCTGCTTTTGCTCCCGCATTGGAACCAGCCGCGGCATTGGGTTGAGGTGCGTTCGGAGGAGTGCCGGATGTGCTCATGACCTATGTTTTCCCATTGCAATCATCGACGATTTTCACGCCGGCGTCAATCGTTGTCGCATGCGGAGAAGGTTATCGATGGTCGGCGTAATTTGATTGCTCGCGGATTGATCGCGCAGCCCGGGGCGCTCAACCGTTTGTCGGTACGCTCGTGCTCCTTGCCAGCGCATACGTACGCAATGCCGCCGGCCGCGTTTCACTCGCGTCCTGCACCGGATGTATTTCCACAATGAGACGCACGCGAAATCGACGAAAGAGCGGCAATTTCTTTGCGGCATCCGCCGGGAGGTACACAATCGCCGGCGCTTCGGAGCCCGGTTGGCGAAGAAGCGTTCGGACAAACTCGTCGCCGAACAGCGACCGCTTTTGATACGCACGCGCGGTAAGCAACACTCGATCCATCTGCGCATCGAGATGCTCCGGCGTAAGCGTCTTCTTTTCCCGGACAAACGCTTCGTGGATTCTCTTCATCGCCGCTTCCGACACCGTCGGCGGCAAATCCGGATCGAGCGTCAACCATTCTCGCGCCGAGGTGATCGCCGACTTCAGCGCTTCATCCGTTGGCGCAACCAACGGCGACGACAACGCTATCGCCGCCTTGAGCGTCGCTCGTTCGTCAAAACAAACTTCCAGCTCGCCGGTCACCAACGCGAGCGGAGGAAGGAATTTTCCATCATCTCGTGTGGCTCGTCGCAACAGTTCATCCAGGCCCCGCGCATCCGTTCGTTCACCATGAGCCATGATCTCGAACACTTCACGCATGTCATCGATCTCGCTCGGATCATGACCCGTATCGGCTCCGTCGAGCGCCCGATCGGGCGGAGCTTCTTCGAGTTCGTCAAGGACGGGTTTCCACCGAGAAACTCGACGTAATCGCGGGGGAATTTTCGGATCGAAATACAACAACTGGAGTTGCTCTTTGGTTTGTTCTTCCGGTTCGACGCGAGCTTCGACATCAGCACCGAGCTTTCGATCGCGTCGTACGGCATCCCATGGCGCGGCACCTGCGGCGGCATTCGAAGCGGCGACCGTACCACTTTGCGCATCGGTTGATGCTGTTGCAGCCGCTGTTGCCGCAGCTGCCGCAGCCTTCATCCCGAGCGTTTCACCTGTGTTTGCCGGCGACCATGTTGGCGCGGCGGAAGGCACTGCGCGTCGCGAAGTCGGCGTTCCAACCAGTGGCGGAGGAGGCACGCCTTGCCCCGTGAACGCTCCCGATCGCGGCGTTGATCCAGGCGGCGCACCGAAATCGGCGGGCCTTGGAGGCGGCTTCATCGCTGCGGGAGGAGGCGGGGGGACCGACGCCGCGCGAGGTGGCGTAAGCGGCGGTTGCGGGGGGATTGCGGGCGGTTGCGGGGGATGCGGCGGAGCGGCTTGCGGGGTGGCTTGTGCTGCCGGCGCCGAGTTCGGCGCGGCTGCTCCTTGCGCCAACCACGCAGGCGCATGTGCGCCAACCGTCCCCGCAAGCGGAGCAAACGCCGGTGCCGTCATGGTTTCTTCCGACCACGGGTTGTTCGCGCCAAACGGCGTAGCACTGTTGGCCGTCGGCGGGTTTGGGATCTCAAACCCCACGACGGTGCGTTCTTGCGGACCCGGCTTGGCGGCATTGGCATTTGAACCGGCTGCCAAACGTTCCACATCGACAAACGACAGCGGCGTCGCTCCCTCTTGCAATGCCACGAGCACCGTGCCGACTTCGTCCGGACGAACCAATGGAACTTGGCCGCGAAATGTCACCGTCACAAGCGCGCGATCGGTGTCGATCCACAACGTATCCGCGCGCATGTTCACGCGATGTCGATGCAAGCGACCGTTCTGGATGAACACAGCCGGACGTAATCCTGACAGGTTCGTGACAAGTCGTGGATGATCCGGATGGAGGTTCTCGAGCACGATGCGTTCGTTTTCACGCAACGTTGCGAGCTGCTGATCTTCGGGGGCATGATTGTAGTACGTCAGTTCAAACCGTTCCGAAAGCACCGGTGATTTCAGGTCGGGAATGTTGTTCGGATCGTTGCCGATGAAGCGCAAACGATTGGGCCATCGAGCACCCAGCGGTCCATAACCCACGCTCTCGATCGTCTCGTCGATCGACGAGATGTGCGCATCGGGGCGTTGCAGGTTGGGCAATGCGCGACGCGCGTACATGTCGCGAGCATCCAAACGCATACCCGTGGGATTCGGCGTTCCCGGTCCTCCTGCGGCGCGTTCGTAACCCAGCGCCATGCGATGAAATCGAGCACCTTCTTGAATGGTCCCGTCGGTGCCGATCACCCGATCACACGCCACTTCAATCGACTTGTCGATTTCACCCACGATGAGCCGCGTCATGAGGCGCCGCGTTTGCGCACGCCCGGGGACGAATGCATGTCCTACGAGCGTCACATCGGCGCGAGGTTTGGCGGGGGCGAGATCGCACGGCGTTCGAACACTGCGGGAGACGTCGTCATTCCAGTGATCGTCGGATTCATTGATCTCTTCTTGCTCGGGCGCCGGCGTCGCTTCACCTGGTTTGAGCACAAACGTTGCTTTGCAAATCACCGTAAGTGCCCATGTTCCAGGGCGGCTTTGCCACACGAGCGTCGTCGCACGAAGGGGACTGAAAGATCGAACGTCCATGGCGCGGCAAAATATCATTCAAACGGAAATGAATGCGCAACAATTCGCGCCTCGGTAACGCAAATGTGCGGTCGCGTCGAACTCTGCGCTGTTTGCCGGGGCAGGCGGATGAGAAATCCAAGGTGTTCGTGAGGCATCGCTTGCGCACAACCGAAATTCAAGCCCAAACGCCGCAAATTCATTGACGGATCTTCGCGAACGATCATGCGAATACATGCATCGCCGCCGCAATTTTCATCCCATTGACGTGCGGATCCGAAGCTGATATTCGCCATGCTGCGCTCCACGATTGAATGCGGGCGTTTTCTTCGGGAGGATGACGCTTGGCAACCCTCGAACTCGTGACGGCACTCGGCGATGCGGCTCAATTTTCCGTGCGTCATTTTTCGCTGGAAGAGAGTGTTTCCGTTCCATTTTCTCTTCGTATTCGAGCCCATTCTCCGCAATCGACGCTCGATCTTGCAAAAATCGTCGGCCAACCCGCTCGTTTTCGTATTCACGCGGGGATTGCGCATACGTTTGGTATGGGTGAACGGGTCGTTCAGGGGGTGGTTTGGAGAGCCGAACAGACGCGGGTGTTGTCAACCGATGACACCCAAGCCGGCGTTTCGACGTATTCGTTCGAAATCGTCGCTCGATTGCAGCTCCTTTCGCAACGACGATCGCGCCGCATTTTCCAGCACGTGAACATTCCCGACATTGTCGACAAATTCCTTGACGAATGGCACGTCCCTCATACCTGGCGCATCAACCGCACTCAACATCCGAAACTCGAGTTCAAAGTGCAGCACGACGAGAGCGACCTGGATTTTGTCTCCCGTTTGCTCGAAGAAGCCGGCATTGCGTACACGTTCATTCAGGAAGGACAAACCACACTCGTCGCGCTCCACGACAAACTGGAATCCGAAGCTCGACGCCCCGGGCAACCGCTGCCTTATGTGGACAATCCAAACCAGTCGAGCGAACGAGAATTCGTCACGCGGGTGTATTTCGATCGCAATGTCAAACCCGGCGCGGTCACGACGCGGGATCACGATTTTCGCAAGCCTGCGTTTCACCTCTTCACGGACGCTCGCGACTCGGTCACCGCGGAAGATTTCTACGAGCAATATCACTATCACCCCGGGGGTTTTTCCGTCGTCACCGGCAATGCCGAAGGAACACCGGTCGCCGATGATCGCGGTTTTTCTCGGCACGACGCTCGATATGGCGCGGATCTGTCGCAACGTATGCTCGATGCCACCCGCGTCGGCATTCGACGCGTGGCATTCGAAACCAACGCGTACGATATTGCTCCGGGCTCGATCGTGTCGATCGATGCTCATCCGCACACGGAATTGTCGTCGTCACGTGAGATATTGGTGGTCGGAACAAAATTCGCCGGTGGTTCTCAGGGCGATTGGAAGCTCAGTGTCGACGCTGTTTTTGCCGATGCGCCGTATCGTCCGCCGTTTCGCACGGCCAAACCCGTTGTCCAAGGCATACAGACGGCCGTCGTGGTTGGTTCACCCGGTGAACATATCCACACGGACGAATACGGTCGCGTGCGGGTTCAGTTTCATTGGGATCGCCACGGGCAACGGGATCACGGCAGTTCGTGCTGGATGCGCGTGGCCCAAGGATGGGGTGGCGGCGCCGGATTCGGTTCGGTGGCGATTCCCCGCGTCGGTCAAGAAGTGTTTGTCGCGTTTGAACAAGGCAATCCCGATCGCCCCGTGGTGCTCGGGACGACGTACAACGCTCACGCGCCCGTGCCCCACGGATTGCCCAATTATCATACGCGCAGCTCGTGGAAGAGCGACGTTTCCGCCGAGACAAACGCTTTCAACGAATTCATGTTCGAAGATCTCGAGCAAAAGGAGCTCGTTTATCAGCAAGCGCAAAAAGATCGCGTGCGGTTCGTAAAGAACGACGAATTCGCCACGGTCGGACACGACCGCGAAAAGCTGGTCAAGAACAATGAAGTCGAACAGACGCTCGGGCATCGCAAACGGTACGTCGAAGCCGATATGGCGGCGATTACCGCGCAAAACAAACGCGAACAAATCCTCGGCTACAGCGACCTCACCGTCGTCGGATCGCGCCGGGAACAAATCGATGGTCGACAATCCATCGTGGTGGGCGGCGAACGTCACGAAGTGGTCGAAGGAAACTATGCGCTCGGTGCGGGAAAACAGATTCATATCGCCGGAAAAGAAAGCGTCATCGAGGCGGGAGACGACATGACGATCGCCGGACCCGGCGGGTTTTTCCGGATAGACGATTCCGGCGTGACAATCGTCGGGACCGTCGTCCGCATCAATGCGGGCGGTTCGCCCGGGGCGGGTCGTGGCGCAAGTCCGTTGGCGCCCGAAAGCCCGGAGGTTTCGGAACCCGGAAGCAATGAAAAGAACGAGCGTCCGCCACCGTAAGCGTAGGCGTATCGGTTCGTGACGTAGCTTCGGGCAGATTCTCATTTCGTTTGGAGGTTGGGATGTCGTCGTTGGAATTGTCATTCGCTTGTGGAGAAACCTCGCTTGCCGTGCATCGCTTCACGGTCAAAGAGGAATTGGCCGGATTGTTTTCTTTGACGATTCTGGCACGTTCGACAAATCCCGCGATTGATCTGGAGGCCATCGTCGGGCGCGACGCAAAATTGTCGATCGATTCGGGCACTGCATTGACGCGCGGTAAAACGGCACGCGTTTGGTCCGGCGTCGTCAGCTCCATGGAGCAGGTGCAAGGCGTGCAACCCGCGCCCGGTCAAGCGACGCAAAAGGAACTGTCCACGTATCTCGTGCACATCGTGCCGCGATTGTGGCTCCTGACGCAGCGGCGCAATTATCGAATTTTCCAGCACCTCACGATTCCCGACATCATCAAGGAATTGCTCGGCGAGTGGGGCATCGAAGGAAAGTGGGTCGTCGATTCGTCGCTTTATCCGAAACTCGAATACAAAGTGCAATATGGCGAATCGGACTTTGCATTTTTCAGTCGGTTGATCGAAGACGCCGGCATTGCGTATTCATTTCGCGACGAAGAAGGCGAGTCGCGGCTGTTGTTCAGCGATTGTTACGATCGGGGCGCCATGCGTGAAGGCGGAGCGCTTCCGTTCGTCGACAACCCCAACAAAGAAGCGGAGCTCGAATTCGTTTCCGGCGTGCGACTCGCCCACGAGGTTCGTCCGGAAACACGAACGATCGCCGATTATGACTTTCGTAATCCCAGTTTTCCGCTCGTGGGGCAAGTCAAGCATTCGGACGATGCAAACCCGCTTTACGAGCAATACCATTACGAGCCGGGGTCTTCTTTGACCGTGGGCCATAAAGAGACCTTCACGCCCGCCGCGGATGATCACGGAATTGCCCGGCATGACGCGGACTTCGGACAACAACGCACGCAGCGAAGGTTGTTCGGAGGGCACGTGGGCAAACGATTGGTCTCTTTTACGACGAACGCGCTCGATCTTTGGCCCGGCCGTATCTTTGCAATGGGGCGACATCCGCATCCGGACCTCACGTCCGAAACGCGACTTCTCGTGACGCAGATGTCCATTGCCGGTTCGCCAAATGGTGAATGGTTCATCGAAGGTCACGCCGTCTTCACCGATATTCCGTTTTTGCCGCCACATCGTACGCCCAAGCCGCGAGTGCAAGGCGTGCAAAGCGCGACGGTCGTCGGTCGCAAGGGCCAAGAGATTCATACGGACGAATATGGTCGTGTCCGCGTGCAATTTCCTTGGGATCGCCAATACCAATACAATGAGCGAAGTTCGTGTTGGATACGCGTGAGTCAAGGTTGGGCGGGGACGGGTTATGGGATGATTGTGATTCCGCGCGTGGGCCAAGAAGTCCTCGTCGGGTTTTTGGAAGGCGATCCGGATCATCCGATCATCGTGGGGCGCGTGTACAATGCGACGCATACGCCGCCGTACAAGCTGCCCGAGCACAAGACGCGCAGCACGTGGAAAAGCGATTCGTCGCTCGGATCCAATGGTTTCAACGAAATCATGTTCGAGGATAAAAAAGGCGAGGAGCTCGTTTGGGAGCAAGCCCAGAAAAACCGTCGGCGCCTGGTCAAGAATGACGAAAACATCACCATCGGCAACAATCGCCAAAAGTTGGTGAAGAATGACGAAGACGAACAGACGCTCGGGTTTTACACGGTATACATCGGAAAAGACCAAGACGTCATCGTCAAACAGAACAAACGCGAGCTTGTTGAAGGCGACAGCCATTTGCACGTCGTGGGCAAACGATCGCAACAAATCAATGGCAAACAGTCATTGACGGTCAAAGGCGATCGGCACGAGGTGGTCGCGAAAAACCATGCGTTGGCCGTGGGAGAAGCGACGCATTTGGCGGCCGGAACGGCGTTCGTCATCGAAGCTTCGCGCGACTTGACGCTCAAAGGCCCCGGAGGCTTCATTCGCATCGATTCAGGCGGCGTGACGATTTGCGGAACGGAAGTGCGGATCAACAGCGGCGGTTCGGCGGGATCAGGCGCGGGGGCCAGCCCCGATGCGCCCGAAGCGCCGAACATGGCCGTCACTGATGACGTCAGCAAAACTTTGATTGGGCAGTGAGCAGAAAGGAATCATGTTATGCCTGCAGCAGCCCGAATCACAGATTTGCATGCCTGCCCGATTCACGGAGGCTCGGCGGTTTCGTCGGGTGAATCCAGGGTCTACATCGGTTATCAGCTGGCCGCGCGCGTGAGCGATATGTCCGCGTGCACGGGAGCGATTGTTCAAGGCGATTCCACGGTGCTCATTGGGTATCAGCCCGCGGCGCGTCAAGGCGATGCCACGTCGCACGGCGGCAAAATCGCCAATGGTATTCCCACGGTGATCATCGGCCAATCGCCGCAAGCCGTGACGTTGCAAACGAGCAAACCATTCTGTGAAGAATGCGAACGCAAACGTCGCGAGCGTGAGGAGCGACAAAAGAAGGGTAAACCATGAACGTCGCGCCGCATTGCATCGTCGAAATCCGATGGGGTAAGCTCGCCGGGACCAAAGCCGTGATTGCTCCGGGCCATTCCTTGCGTGTTGGTCATGGCGAACGGACGCAGCTGGCCGTGCCGCATGATACGCAGATGTCGAATTTGCATTTCGAGTTATCATGGGACGGAAAAACTTGCTCATTGCGGGATATGGAGAGCAAACTCGGCACGCAGCTCGGCGGTTTGTCCGTCAAAGAAGGCGTCGTTCCGCACGGAGGATGGATTCGCGCCGGCCAAACTGATTTCATGGTCTACGTCGAAGGAAAAACGCCGCCCAATGACGATGACGACGAAGAGCTCTCGCCCGGGGATTTGTTGTTGCGCAACGAGCGCCGGCAAAAGACGAAATCGGTGCACGAGGTTTTGCGAGGTATTGCGGCCGAAGCTCCTCTGTATGCGCTGCTCGATGCGGCTCGAAATATGCGCATATTGCAATTGCTGCGCGAATCTGCGGAGACGCATCGATCGCTGTATGAAGGCGCGGAAGGCGAACCGCTCGAAGACGTGGCGCCGTATTTGGTGGGGCCGTTGCGGCCGAATTCGCGTTTGTTGGAACGTCTCGTGGCGGAAGGATGGGGCCATCGTTGGGGCATCTATTGTACGAGCCGGGAACCATTTCGCGAAGTGCGGCGGCATTTTCGCCGTTTTTTGATGGCGGAAATCGAATCGACGCGGGAGCCGGTGTATTTTCGGTTTTATGATCCCGATGTCTTGCGGGCGTTTACCGAAGTCTGGACGTCGATGCAAAAGCGACAATTTCTCGAATTGCTCGGCAATGTGTGGGTCGAAGACGAATCGGGTTTGGCGACCATTGTATCGAGGTGACGGCGATGTTTCGGATTCACGACGCACAGATGGAGTTTTTCAATCGCCGCGAGCGGGCGATGTATTTGCAGCGACTGCAAACGTATTTGGAAGCCAAGGTCCCGCAATCCTTCGATGAAATGACGTCGGAGGAAGTTCGGGAATGGGTCGAGCAGGCGGTCGAAACGTGCGACGGATACGGCATCAAGAGCGAATTGGCCACGACGCAATTCGTGTTGCTCTTGCTCGTGCTGGGGGCCGAGCCGGAAAAACGTTATCCGTGGTTCGAGCCGATCGTGACCGATCGCGACTATCATGGGGATCATAAAGTCATTGCAATCATTCGCGAAGCGTTGCGTGCGGATGTCGAAGGTGTGCTGGACGTGGTCATCGAACCGACGTGGGTGACATTATGAGCAGCGAACACAAGGCGAATCCCGCGGCGCACAAATCGGCGAAAACCTCTGTTCGGCAGCCGAAGTCTCCCGCGGCGACGAAAAAAACCGGAGCTGCCAATCCCGGCAAAGCCACGAAGGCGAAATCCACGCAAGACGCCGCGGCCGAAAAGGATAAAGCCGCTGCCGACGAGGCTGCTGCCGACAAGGCTGCTGCCGACAAGGCTGCTGCCGACAAAGCCGCCGAGGAAAAGGCGGCAAAAGAAAAGGCTGAAAAAGAAAAGGCGGCGAAAGCTCCTCCGGCCGAGAAGACGGCGAATACGGGCGACGCGAAAAACAATTGTCCCGAAAAACAAGTCGACGTTTGCGATGTCACGTATTTCGAAATGACCGCAACGCCGCGCAAATTGGCCGATGCGAGTGACAAACCGGATTCCAACGCCATAACGCTCAAAACAGACAAGAATCTGCGCGGACCGTTGAGCCGAAAAGACGAAGCCGAGGTGGCGAAGTACGGACCCGAGTACATCATGCTCCTCCGGAACTACGACTTGGTCATTGAAATGACGGCAAGTTATCCCAGCGCGGGCGTGGATCCGGAAACGACGGTGGACTTTGCGGTCGACACGAAATGGGAAGGCAAGTGCGCTGTGCATCCGCAGCTCATTTTGCAGCCTCAATCGCCGATTGGGCGGCAAAGTGCGAAGGTCAAGCCGGCCGCGGTCTTCAAAGACGACATTGCGTGGAATCAACGAGCGGCCGATGTTGTGACTGGCCATGGTGATTTGCCAAAGCAGGAAGCGAAGAAAACGACCGAATTGCAAGCCACGCAAATGGTTTGGCCGGTCGGTGAAACGACCGTCGGCGTGACGGGTCTTACGGGATATCCGGAAATCGGCGACCTTATTTCTCCAGGAAAAGTCGACGCTGAAGTCCCGGGAAATGCCGCGTCTGTCGCCAAGGCCAAATTCCAACGAATGCTGGGTTTTTTCCGTTCACTCGTGAGCCTCGGGGTTCAAATCACTTCGCTCGGAAAATGTGTCGACCTGGAAATCCGCGCGGTATCTCATGGCGCCGCGCAATCGCCGCGAAAAGCCAATACCCAATTGAACGGACTATTGCGTATTTATCGCGATACCGAACTCGGCGTGGAGCTTTCTCTGCCGCTTGGAAAGAAAATCACGCAAAAGAAACTCGCCGGTCAGGCGATCGGCGCCGAGGATACCGAAGATCCCATCAATTCCGACGGTAATCAACGGTACGAGCTGAAACTCAAATTTGGTAAAAGCGAAATCAAGCTCGACGGCGATTCTTCGCAAACAGATACGGCAAAAAAGCTCGGCGCCGATGTCGGCGTGACGCTGAGCTCCTGGAAGCAAAGCGTGCTCTCCGGCACGGCAGTGGCCGATACGACGGCCGCCGTGCAAAGTACGGTTGGGGCGGTCAATACCGAGGCCGGCAAGATCAAAGACAAGGTTGACGAGATCAAACGTCAAGGTGCCGAGGCAAAACAAAAATCGAAAGATGCCGCCGTTCTCGCGTCGACAACGTATCAAGCGGACAAAGCTGCCGAAGACGCCGCTTTGGGGCGCGTTCCCGGCAAATACCGTTTATTGGCTCGCGACATCATCCGCACCTGGAAGATGCTCAGTGCGGCATTAAAAGCCGCCGATGGTATCAAGAGCTTTTTGGACATGTTGCGGCGTTGGCCCAAATTCGGCTGGTTCTTCGATGTCGAATTGGCGTTTTTCGCGCTCTCGATGTCCGTGAGTATCGCACGTATGGCGCGCCCGGGAAAACCCGTTCTCGATCGCTTCGTCCCGCTCATCGGAAACCTCAAATTCACCATCGAAGGCACGCTCGCGGCGATCAAAGGCACCATCGGATTCGGCTGCGATATCGAATTCACCGAAAAATCCAAGGTCATCTTTGCCATTACGGCCGAACCAACCGCGAAAAGCACCGTCAAAATCGAATTGTCGTCGTCCGACAATCCCGTGCTGAGCCCCGCGGCCAGCCTCGAACTCAAGCTCAAAGCCGAATTCACGGTCGTTTGCGGTAGTTTCAAGATGTCCGTCAGCGCCGAAATCGCTTCCGGCATCAAGATTGATTTGAGCGTCACGTGGGTTCGGACGGACAAAGCGCTGCAATCCGACATCAAAATGCGCACCATTCCCGTGACACTTGGAGGCACGTTCACCGAGCCGTTCTTTGGGACCATGCCTTCGTTCGGGTCGATCGAGCTCGTCGGAATGAAAGATATCTATACCGACCAAGGGGTCATCAAATTCAATGAAGACCAAAAGTAATACCGTCATTCACGCCGAGATCGACACGACGAATTGTTATGGCGAGTTGTGCCTCAATGGCATTCCCGTCTTCACGAATACGGTTGTCTTGTCGCGATGCTTGCAATCGTTGCAAGTGAATCCGTTCGTTGTGCCAAACCTGAACGTCCTCGAGCTGGCCGTGGATATCGACACTCGCAGACCGAGCGTGAGTCGCCAGGTCAAAGAGAAGCGCGCTCCGGAAGGAGCGACGGCCATTGCGCGCCTCGTCCGTTATCCGCTCGATCGCAAAGTGTTTGCGTCGCCGGAATACGGTGAAGTGCTGGCGGAGGTCAAATGGAGTGCGGCGGAAGATCCTTTTGCTACGTCACCGCGGGAGCTGCGAGGCGTCGTGGATGTCGGGGAAGGGTATGGGCGCAGGGTTTGGCAGGACGCGCCACAACTGACCTTGGACGCAGCCACGCAGGACGAAGCGCTTCAATTGTTGCAAACGATTCGTTCCGCGATGGTCCGCGGAGACAGCGCGACGCTGATCGATATGTTCGAGGTACGCTTGCGGGATGTTGCCGTCGCGTACGGTGGGGCGCTGGATCGAAATGACGCGCAGCAGTTATTCGAAAAATGGATCGCGATGTTCGGCGCGGAGCCCGAACGAGTTTTGCCCATTGAACTGGACAAACTCGATTTTCGCCTCGCGGCGGAGCGCCGGTTGCTCGTTCCGCAGACGACGGCATTTGAAAGTGCGCTGCGAGTGGCGATTGATCACAAACAGGAAGGCAAGATCATCGGTCGCGCCGTCGTGCCGTATGATCTGAAGTTTGCACGAATCGACGGGTATTTGCGCATCGTGGCGTAAACCCAAGCGTTTGTCTTGGATTATGGCGTGAGGTTCACGTTGTCGAATCGAGCTTCGCCGGGCATGGAAACGCCGTTGCCGGTGTCGACGTACAGAAAGAGGTCGCATGCCGTGACATCGAACGGTTTTGCTGTTTTGGCTTCTTCGGCCCACGTTTTTCCATCGGGCGAAACTTCCCAATAAACCATTCCGCCTGTTTCCCGAATACGCCACCAATGGTGGTTCACATCATCATACGTTTTGGACCCCAAGTCGAAAGGACTGCCTTGCGAGGTATATCCCGACGTCAGTTTTCCGAGATTTTGGGTGATGCGCAAGGAACCGCCCTGGCAATCCAGGGACATCGTCATGTCGACGTTCGCCGCGGTATTGACCATTTGCGCAATTTCCACGGCCGCCGTCGATGATGTCAAATCGTACGCCGCGCCTGTGCGATATCCACAATACTCGGATACCGTTGGTGATGGGTGAACCACGAGTTGACCGTTTTTCTCTTCGTACGTGCAATTCCCCTTGGTTCGCGACCGAGCCCAAACATGCGATGTCGAATTGTCATTGAAATCATCTTGAAGCGCGGATGTCGAACACCAATGCGGCATGGCCGACGGTTCTCCGCGGAGATTGTCGAAACGAACCTCGTCCTGCGCAATGGTGTTGGACGGCCAAAACGCGGTGACTCGAACGTAGCCGACAGCTTCCGGAATCACGCTCGACGTCGGGGCTTGTCCGCGCGGGGTCCACGTTTGGCCATCCGGCGACGTATCCCAGGCAAATGCCCCATTGGCTTCGCGAAGCCGCCAAAATCGCGTCGACGCGTCATGCGCATGCGAACCCTTCTCATTGAACGTGCCATTGATCGTCGCGCCAAACTTGATGAGGCCCGACTGATAATGAAGACCCACGTCGTTCAGGTCATCGTATACCAACCCGATCGACATTTGCGCGTCGGTCATGGGATCGTTCGTTTTGACAATTTCTACGGTGATGAAACTATTCCGCAGATCATACATGCGTGTGGTTTCGAGCGCGCCATAACCGCCGTCGACCATCGTTCCCGACTTGGTAAATACCAATTGCCCCATACTCTGCGTCAACGTGGTCGTCGGACCGGCGTACGTGTCCCATAACCAGACGCTATCGATGGGATTGTTGAAGTTTTCCGTCAGAAGATCCACTTTTCCGCAGACGTCCACGATTCCGCCGCCGGATCCGCCATTTCCGCCTGCGCCGGCCATTCCGCCAGTGCCGCTCATTCCGCCCATGCCTGCGGCGCCCCCGGATTCGCTGCCCGAGCTGGAACTGCTGCTTGCGCTCATTCCGCCCATACCCGCGCCGGCGCTTCCTCCCGCGGGCGATCCCAGGCGCGGATCATACGCGTCCCAATTGAATCCGCAGGCGGGAATGGCCACGCACGCAAAACCGGCCAATCCCATGAGCACACGGAGCCGCATCCATTGCGTCGTGGATTGGAGCGAATTTGCGAAGCCCATCCGCTGTCCGTCGAAAAAGCGCACGGAAACCTCCTAAAAAGCAAGTTTATAGGTGACGGATGTACCGCCGGGAAAAACAGATACGGCCACGGGAGGCGGCGATGTTTTCGATGCTCCTCCGAGAATGACCATCAATCCCCCGGCAACGATGCCGGCTACGCCCACGCCGAAGCCCACGTTCGCGACCGTTGTATAGGTTTTCCCCTGGTCGATTACGTCGGCGTATTTCAAATCCGTGCAGCGTTGGCCCCCGCATTCGGTTTCCAGGGTGGCAAAATTGCTCTTGGCCATTGATCCCGCAACGGCAAAAACCACCATTCCGGCGACTCCGGCCCCCAGCACCACGCCGCCGGCGATCCGTACACCTCCGCCCGACGACGTTTCAATTGGTTTGTCCGATGTCTCGTTCGGCGCTGAAGCATCCGTGCCCTTCGACGACTTCGTTGCGGCAGCATGTTCGAGCACGACGGCATCGGTTTTTCCCGCGGGAATGACGCGCGTCATTGTGACGATTTCGCCGTCGGGATACTTGCCGACGACATTGACCGTGCCGGGTTCCACGGCCATGGCGGAGCCGCGTTTTTCTGGAGCAACTCGCATTCCGTTGACGGTTACTTCCGCCGCGGGATCGTCGATTCGCACGACCACCTTGGCCACTTTGCTTTCGAGCAGCGCCAATTGCGTCGCGGCGGCTTGTCGTGTCTTTTCGTATTTCGGTTCGGCGGCGGCTCGTTGCGTCGATTCCTCGACCGTTGCCGCCAATTCCGTATACGCATTGTGGGGTTGTCCCAGCGCAATCAGGCAATGGCCAATCATCAACCGCGCATTGGGACTATTCGAGGCATTGTAGGCTTGTCGAAAACCCACGAGCGCATCGGCATATTGCCCTTTGTCGAAGAGTTTCTGCGCTTCGGCATAAACTTCGTTCGCGGACGCCGCCGTCGATGGTTGGGCCGATGAAACTCCAGGCACGGCCAATAGCAGCCAAGCGCCATAAACGAAGCCGCGACCCAACTGCATCAATATCTTTCGTTGCGAGCGCTCGAATATGATCATAATTCCGGAGGTCGATAGACGGGGTTTATTTTCGAGGGCGATGTTTCCGATGGTTTGACAGGGGATTTGGTGGTTGGTGATGCCGGGCCGCGTATTGCCGGAGGATTCGCCGTCAAGTTCGGAGCCGCGAAAGACGCTGATGGCGCCGGGTTTGTCGCAGCAATGGGCTCGATATTCGGTACAGGAGACGAGGTTAGGGCACTGGCGGACGCACTCGGCGCTTCGGCGGGGGCATTTTCTTCAGGTGCGGGATCCGATGTGAGGACCACCCAAGCGCCCAACGTCATCAATGAGACGCAAATGGCGAAAACGACACCACCTGCAATAACGCACGAGTGAACAGGGCGTTTTGGCGGCGACCAGGGGACTGCCGCCGCGATGTGGGCCGGCGTGTTTGTCGGGCTTGACATACCTGCGACGGGAGCCGAGTCGGACAAACCTCGCGTATCTTTCGACGATTCCGGGCTTGGTGACGGGTCGCTTTTGGCTGGTGCCTCGATTTCGGCTTTACGCGGCTTGGCCCCGGCAATGGATGGCGTGACGGACGAGGGGGACGCGAGCAGTTCCGCTGCCGGCGTGTGCGCTCGGCAATTGGTGATGAACGCCGCAACAGCTCGCGTTGTGGCTATGGCAATTCCATCGTTTGCCGCGGCTTTCTCCAGGGCTTCGGCAAAGGCGCCGGCGGTCGGATATCGGTCTTCGGGATTCTTGCGTAATGCCACCATGCAGGCATCGCTGATCTCCGCGGGCACGAGCGCATCGTATTCGCGCGGGGATTTGTGATTGGCTTCTTTCGCTTTCAACAACGTCAACAATTCCGTTGGTTCTCGCAAAAGACGCTGGTTTGTCAGGGTCTCCCAAAGGACGATTCCGGCGGCATAAACGTCGCTCCGGCGATCAAGCGGCGCGTGGACGGCTTGTTCCGGGGACATGTACGAGACTTTGCCCTTGAGCTGCCCCGTTTGCGTGCGTTGTGACAAACGTGCTTCGGCTCGAGCCACCCCGAAATCCGTCAATCGAGCAATGCCGTCGACACCGATCAACACATTTTGCGGTGACACGTCGCGATGCACCAGATTCAGCGGAGCGCCGGAGCCATCTTTCAGATCATGTGCGGCATCCAGACCCGCGAGCACATCGAGAAAAATCTTGACGATGATCTCGATCGGTATGCTTTCACGACGCGAGAACATCGTGCGCAACACCTTGTCGAGCGACGGGCCCTCGATGTATTCCATCACCAAAAATGCGCCCAAGTCGTCGGTTTGCACATCGAGCGTCGCGACGACGTTGGGATGGCGAATTCGTGCGGCGAGACGTGCTTCGTCCAGGAACATCGAGACAAACTCGGTTTCCTCGGCGAGGTGCGGATGCATCACTTTGACGGCGACAAGGCGCTCGAAACCGCCTGCCCCAAGGCTTCGCGCAAAGTGCACGGTGGCCATGCCGCCCGCGGCAATAGGCCGTAGCAGCTCGTACCGGTCACCTCGAAGCACCATCGGCCGGATGGTACATGCGGGTCGCTTCGCGTATCAAGACGGAAATGGATGTGTCGTTGCGTTTGGTTGACAACCGGGTGACGACGCCGAACGAGGGCGGCTCGAGCGCACGATCGGTGACACGGGATCCGAGTTCATTTTCACTCGGACAACGAATGAAGCGATTACGTCGCCGCTTCTTTGGAGTAATCGCGATCCCAGATGACGATCGCCAAGGCACAAGTTTTTTGGTCTTTGTCCATTCCCTTGAAAACGTTGTAAGTGCCGTCTCCACCAAGCTGAAACACGGCGAATTCCTGGCCATTCGACGTCTCGAGCACGGCTTCATAACCATCGCTGCCAAAAATGGCTTCATCAATGGCGTCGGTGAGTTCGTCCGATTCGCTCATGCCTTCGATATCGTCGAGCGTCGATTTGGGAAGAATGGTTCCCACGGACGTATCAATGATGATTCCTCCGGCGAATTCCCAATGTACCGGCTCGGAGCGATTGCGGAGCGCGATAACCGTTCCCAGGTCGTCGAGAACCAAGCGATAGAGTGACCACGTGCCTTTTTTGACGCGTTCTTTGACGTGACAGGCGAATGTGCCTCCGTCGCCGGCGTATAGAATGTTCTCCACGGGCAGCTCGCCAAAGTGATTGAGGTTTTCCGAAGAACCCGCTCGAAGACGGGTGAATTCGGTCCAGATGCGCAGGCCAATGGGTTCGTCGGTGGTCTGAGCGGTCATGTTGGCAAAATGGTTCGGTAAACGTTTATGTGGGAATGGTGTAATCGTTCAGTTCGGCTCTTCGAATACTTCGGCCAGGTTGGTGGCGGTGACGGCACGTTCGAGCCACTGTTCAATGCGCTCGATGTCGCGTTCGGCGAGGATTCGTTGGCGCGTTTGTTCTGGAACATCGAAGCCGCGTATACGCAACATGTTGATCAACGAGCGCGTAGCGAGCTTGATGCCTTTATCGCGAAGCTTGAGGCCTTCATCGCGCCCTTGCTGGATCAGTTCAACTGCAAACGGACTGGTGAAGACGTAACCTTTGATCACGGCTCAATGCAGCTCTTCGAATACTTCGTCGAGGTTGGTGGCGGTGACGGCACGTTCGAGCCACTGTTCAATGCGCTCGATGTCGCGTTCAGCGAGGATTTGTTGGCGCGTTTGTTCTGGAACATCGAAGCCGCGTGTACGCAACATGTTGATCAACGAGCGCGTAGCGAGCTTGAGGCCCTCATCGCGCCCGAGCTTGATGCCTTCATCGCGAAGTTTCAGGCCTTCATCGCGCCCAAGCTTGAGGCCTTCATCGCGCCCAAGCTTGAGGCCTTCATCGCGCCCTCTCTGGATGGCGTCGAGAATCCACGGACTTGTAAAGACGTAACCTTTCATCTTGGCCTCCAAAGCGCGGCGAGCGGCTTCGTTGATGGCATTGTAAAGCAGGTCGGAGTAAAACGCAGCAAGTTTTTTATCGAGCGAGGAAAAACCTTCGAGCGCCGCACGACCAATGTCCTCGGCCTCCTCCGTATCACCATACGCCATCGCGGAAATCAGCGCCAATTCAGGACGGCGCGCGGCTTCTACGACGTCCGTGACCTTGGGAATGAGCTCGCGCTTCAACACGGGCGGTTCGAGGACAAACCGGCGAACCCCCGTCGGAATGGGTTGTTCGCACCATTTCGCGACGGAGGGATCAGGCGCAATCACCAATAAATCCACGGGACATCGATACTCTTCGCGGGTGACCGCGACATACGCGGGCCAGGTAAAACGCTTGTCAGGGTCGATCGCCAACTGGATCTCCACGACCGTGACAAACACGATCAAGCCGTCATGCAAAAGCGTGACGACCAGGTCCGCTCGATACTCAGCGGGCTTGATCTGCGTGATATCGGCCGATACGACGGTGGCGGCGTCATACGGAGGTATGGTCTCGTCAAACACTTCGTGGAGCAATTCCGCTGCGAGCGACGGACGATTCTTGAAGAGTTCGACGAGGACTTCATGCTGCATCGACGGCATGGACCGACGACGTAGCACGAGACAAACAAAAGCAAATGGAATTTTGGTGCTTTGCGCGATTGAGGTAATGTTGGGTCACGTTTGGTTTGCCGAACTGGAGGAGAACGGCGTCAATCGACGATGCAGGCGATGTCCGCGTGGTTGCCTTGGACCGAAGGACGCAGCCTGCTGGAAACTCGATTCGCCCCCGAGCATTGCGGTATTTGCTCCATGACGGCGCTCGGGACGATGCATTCGCGTTGCCCTTTTGACAAGCGCAACGCGTGCGCGGGCTCTTCCATCGGCACTTCACCCCAAGCAACAGCTTCCCGTGGCGGTAGCCTCGGGTGGTACTGATCAACGTTGATCAACCCGCGGCTGTGGTTCACTTTCGGTGATGTTGCGCCACGATCGTATTGAGGCGGTCTCGGTAAACATCGATTTCTTTGCGGTCCTGTCCTTCGAGTGCCGCGCGGAAGGCCGCGATCGCCTGGCCCAAGAGGGCTCGTTCGTGGCCCTGCAATTCGATATGCAATGCGTCGGCTCGGGCCAGGGCTGTCGTATTCGGCAACGCATCACGCGGGTGGAACTTCAGTTTCGTCATCGCCTCGCGCGCGGCTTTGATCTGCTCCGTCGTAAGCCGTCCCGGCGACTTTTCAATCACCAACGTCGATGTTTTTCCTGTTGAGACGATCGTCGTTTCGACCTCCAAAATCCCATTCAAGTCGTATGTGAAGCGCACGTCCACGGATTGTTCACCCGCCGGGCCCGACGGAATGTTCTCCACCTTGTAGGACCCGAGCTTTTGGTTGTCCCGACAAATCGAGTGTTCGCCCTGAAAGACCTCGATCAAAATCATGCGCTGGCCGGGATCGACCGTGCTGTACCGCTGCACACGGCTGGCGGGAATGACCGTGCCGCGTTCGAGAATCGGGCTGTAAATACCCGCTACGTATTGATTGCCCACTTGCGTCGACGTCGCAATGCCCATCGAAAAGGGGGCCACGTCCGTGACGACCATATCTTCGACCGCTTCTTCGCCGCTCTTGAGCGCCGCTTGCACCGCCGCGCCCATAGCGACCGCTTCGTCCGGCGGGAGCTTGCGTAATGGCAAACGTCCGAGAATTTGCGCGGCGAGTTTCGCGACGCCGGGCATGCGCGTCGAACCCCCCACGAGAAGCACTTCGTCGATTTTTTCCGGACGAACGGATGCGTCCCGCAAGGCGCGCAAAATAGGCATGCGCAAGCGATCCATAACGGGCGCAAATACCTCGTCCGCTTGCTCCCGTGTGATTGACAATTCGATATTCGCTCGTCCCGATTTGGCCACGGGCAAGTCCACGAGTACGATACGCGCGAGATCGGCCGTCGATAGGTTTTTCTTGGCAATCTCCGCTGCTTCTTTCACTCGCGCCCGGGCCCGAGGATCATCACCGATATCCAATTTCTGTTCTTCTTTGATACGTCGGATGACCCATTGCACCAAAGCTTCGTCGAAATCTTCTCCTCCGAGGCGCGCGTCACCCGCCGTCGATTGAATTTCAATGACCCCTTCGACGATTTCGAGCACCGTGACATCGAATGTTCCGCCGCCCAAATCGAGCACGATGGCGCGCAAGTCCCGGTGCCGCTCATGCAATCCATACGCCAGCGCCGCAGCGGTCGGTTCATTGATGATGCGGTCGACCTTGAGTCCCGCAATGGCTCCCGCATCTTTCGTGGCTTTGCGCTGCAAATCGCCGAAATAAGCCGGCACCGTCACGACCGCTTCGTCCACCGCACATCCGAGCGCCGCTTCGGCATCCCGTTTGAGCGTCGCCAAGACAATCGCACTCAATTCCTGAGGCGTCATTTTTCGCCCGCCAAACTCGTATACCTTGTCCGTGCCCATGTCGCGTTTGAATGCGAGCGCCGTCTTTAATGGATGCGTGGTCGCCCGCGCCCGCGCCGGCGCTCCGACAAGCACGGTTCCATCGTCCGCAATGCTCACGGCGCTCGGCGTGAGCAGTTCACCCAGCGCATTCGGAAGCACGTGAGGTTTACCTTCACGCAAGGTCGCCACGAGCGAAAACGTCGTGCCCAAATCAATTCCGACAATGGTCTTGCTCATGGCTTCTTCTTGGTCGCTCCGTCCCGGGGCGAGCCTCCCGATTCCTCGAGTTGGCAGGTTTCGCGAAATAGTTTGTCGAGTAGCATCGCGTCGGTAAGGATCGATGCTCGCAACGGATTGCTCAGTTTGAGTATGTCCTTGTAAAACGCGGATACGTCACTGGTTGCCCAGCCGCACAAGCCTGTTTCGATCGCCACGCGCACGGACGCTGACCGTTGAATGACCCACCGTTCGTCGATGAGTATCGCTTGTGCGGACGCCTTTTCGATTCTTCTGGCCAGTTTGATCATTTCTTGATGCGGACGCTGCGGCATCTTCTTGGATTGATCCGGTATGAACCCGGCGTCGAACTCCAGCAGCTGTGCAAAGGGATTCGGAGCGGTATCGTCCACCGTCTCATTCACGGTCGGCCGAGGTTTTGGACGATAATTCGTATCGGAATCAGATTGCCCTCGATACGTCGATGTCGTGTCAGTCGACGAACCGGCCAAGAAGCGAAACACCTGCAGGACCATCATGACCGCGATGCCAAAACCCCATACGCTCCCGCGCCCGCGTTGCGCGGGGCTGGGTTTCGTGGGGGCAAGCGTTTCTCCGAACATACCTGCCAGCGTTGGCGCATGCGCATGCAAGTCCAGTGCGGCGTCGCGTGCTTTGTCCGGGTTGCTCAATTGATACCAGCTCAACCGCCGCCGAAGATCCTCCAAGTCGCCCGCCATCACCGCCTTCGCAATGCCTGTCCGCACCGCCGCCGGAAAGTTTTTCGATACCGCCGAAAGCTCACGCGTAATCAACCACATCGCCCCGGTAGTGCCGGCCATGACCCGCACCGATTCGCCCGTCGACTCGAGCCAATCCGCAAAATCCTTTTCCAACGCTCGCGCTTCGTCCACGCGGTTTTTTTCGTGCAAACGCAAGAGGATGTGCATTGCGTCGTAGGGGGAAGGAACCGAATGCCCAATCATCGTCGTCCGCCCAATGGCTGCGCGATACGCAATTCCCATTCGTCGCGCCGCTTTGATGAACTTACCCTGTTCGATGAGTGCCTCGATGGAGGGCTCTTCCAAAGGTCGCTTCGGAGGTTCGGTCGGTAAAACCGTTGTTTCTTCTGGAGGATTTGCTGTCAATGCGACATCGGCATTCGACGGCGCCGCATCGATTGCGACTTCTCCATCCGAAGTCTCGACGCGTCCCGGAGCTTGCTCGACGGGAGATTTCTCGTTCGAAGCGGACGGTTTTTCCGGATCAATGTACGTTGCAGGGGCGGTCCCTTCGGAACGTGACCTATGGACCCAAACGACGCCTGCGGGAGTTTCGAGACGAATGGCGCCGGACGCGTCGTCGGCACTCGAGGGCCCGGCCGTTGCCGCTTCCTCGATGGCGCGGAACATTTCGAGGCGTTCAAAGTGCGCTTTCGCCCGCTCGTAGGCAGCACGCAATCGCATGAACCCTTCGGGGTCCACTTCGGGCTTGCGTTTCTTGAGCAGCCGCAAATAGGCACGGCGTGCCGCGTCAGCGTTGGCTTCGCCCTCGAGCCCCAGTTCGTTCAGTGCTTCATCCAACGTCACAACGGAAAGATGGTACAGCGGTTCGACAGAGAATACCAATGGAACTTGGACATCGGTGTTACCGACGATCCCGGTTGCACAACCTCACTTCTCCACAATACATCGCTACAACCGCTATAAGCAACAGCTTCTCGTGGCGGCATCCGGATGCATCCCATCCCGCCGCGAATCTCACAAATCGTTGATGCAGGCATTGAGCGGATCCTTGCACGACCCCGATTGAATACACGCCGAACATTCCGGGGATGCCTGCGGCGGATTCGTCACGCACGCGCTGTCCGAACAGATTTCCATGCATCCCGGCACGGGATCCATCACGCCGCGTTTGCAAATACACTCCATCAGGTCATTAAAGAAGAGCTGCGACTCGGGGCACAGGCTCGCCATGACGCCACCCGTCACGAACTCAGCACAGCGGACGCACGGCGGCGGAGGGTTTACCGGGCAATCCGATCCGCCAAACCAGAATCCGCCCATGCATGTTGCCTGGAAAATGCAATCGCCTTCTTGACGGTTGCAAACTTGTCCTTCGAGCATGCACGGGACGCCACTTTCGATGCCAAAGTCACAAAAAGTATGACACTCGGGCGGCGGCTGGGATGAAAAACACCCGGACGAAGACACTCCACTGGACGAACTTGTCGTGGTCGAGCCCGTGGATGATGTTTCTCCACCTCCTTCGTATTCGACATACGTGGAACATGCCGTCGGCTGCACGACCATCGACATGCACAAGGAGGTCAAAACAAGACTTACGCGATGACGCTCGAGGTGGCTCATCATCTCAAGATACCAGAACCCAAGGCGCGCGACATCTATTTTTCGATGCCCGAACGGCGAGCGCACCTACTTCAATGGCGGGACGGATCGTTTCCACGCCACAATCACGCCCGCGTAATCGTGCGGCGCGGGCGGAGGCGATTCCGGGGAGATCATGGCCGAGATCTCGCCGTCCAAATAAAGCGCGTCGGGGCAATCGAGCACGTCGCGAAATAAGGTGGCCATCGAATGAAACGTCACGCGTTCGTCCGAAAGTACGAATACGACGTTTCCGAGCTTGTCGACTCCAACGCCGCTCCGTGTCCGCAAGCTCGTGGACGACGGGACAAACGCGGGATGAATGCGCCCGGCTTCCACGAGCAACGGCCCCGATTGCGTCGCCAACGAAATGGCTCCCAGCGGTTTGTAGGCCGGCGTCGAAGCGACATGCGCGCCGGTGGAATCGATCCAAAAAACACCGTTGGGTTTCAGATAAAAATTGCCTTCGCCATCCGCGGTCGACAAAGGGACGAATTCTTTTCCCTGCTGAATGTGCAATCCCACGGGGCGTCGGGAAGGATCAAAAATGCCAGCATTCGTGGCCATGATCCATTCTCGGTGTTGGTCCGTGACAAACGGTTTGACCTCGGCCAACGTACGCGGCTCATTCGGCGCTTGTCCCAAAAGTTGCAGTTCGACAAATTCGAGGTTCAGCTTGAAAGTCAACCAATTTGCGGTTCCGTGACGAACCCAGCGCGGGGCGGAAGGCGATGTCGAGGGCGGGGGAGAAGCGGAGGGATTGACGGTTGAGACTGGTGCGCGATCACAACCGGTCAGAATGGCGAGGAGGAGCAACAGGGCGTGCAATGGCCGTAGGACAAGGCGTTGCATCTGCTGTCGAGGACTCAATGCTGCTCTTCGAATACCTCGTCGAGGTTCGTGACGGTCGCGGCGCGTTCGAGCCAATGTTCGATGCGCTCGATGTTGCGTTCGGCAAGGATTCGTTGGCGCGTTTGTTCTGGAACATCGAAACCGCGTGTACGCAACATGTTGATCAACGAGCGCGTTGCGAGTTTGAGGCCTTCATCGCGTAGCCTGAGGCCTTCATCGCGTAGCCTGAGGCCTTCATCGCGCCCGAGCCTGAGGCCTTCATCGCGTCCTTGCTGGATGGCGTCGAGAATCCACGGACTTGTAAAGACGTAACCTTTCACTTTGACCTCCAAAGCGCGGCGAGCGGCTTCGTTGATGGCATTGTAAAGCAGGTCGGAGTAAAACGCAGCAAGTTTTTTATCGAGCGAGGAAAAACCTTCGAGCGCCGCACGCCCAATCTCCTCGGCCTCGTCCGTGTCGCCATACGCCATCGCGGAAATCAGCGCCAATTCGGGACGCCGCGCGGCTTCGACGACATCCGTGACCTTGGGAATGAGCTCGCGCTTCAACACGGGCGGTTCGAGGACAAACCGACGAACCCCGGTCGGAATGGGTTGTTCGCACCATTTCGCGACGGAAGGATCAGGCGCAATCACCAACAAATCCACGGGACATCGATATTCTTCGCGGGTGACCGCGACATACGCAGGCCAGGTAAAACGCTTGTCCGGGTCGATCGCCAACTGCACTTCGACGACGGTGACAAACACGACCACGCCATCATGCAAAAGCGTGACGACCAGGTCCGCGCGATACTCAGCCGGCTGAATCTCTGTGACGTTTGTCGACGCAACGGTCGCTTCGTCGTAAGGCGGTATCGCCTCGTCAAACACTTCGTGGAGCAATTCCGCGGCAAGCGACGGGCGATTCTTGAAGAGTTCAATGAGGACTTCATGCTGCATCGACGGCATGGCCCAACGACGTAGCACGAGACAAACAAAAGCAAATGGAATATTGGTGCTTTGCGCGATTGACGCAAATTCGTCGAGCGCCGATTGGGTCACGAAGTTCAGACAAACTCGGGGACGAGGGAGAAATTCGAGTGGGCGCCGAGCGTTGGGGAAAATCGTTCAACCAAGCCAATCTCTCCATCGGTCTTGCGCGTCGGCCGATCGCAATTTCGAGCCGACGACATTCGTTCGCGGAAGTAAGCAGTCGGGGCGCCCCGTTATTTCGACGCCGGAGTTACTGCGATCCGCCGAGCATGGAATCATTCCGCGTGGGCTCGTCGAGGAACGTATAGGAAAACAATCCCAGCACGTGAAATGCGTCCCTCGCGAAAATCATGCGTATATGACGCGAATCCGGTTCCTCCGGCTTGGGTAATGGCCCGCTCGGACTCAATGGAACCAACCAACGATTCTTGAACTTCCAACCGCGTGCTTCACGTTCGATTTGCACTTCGGCCACGAGCGGCACATAGGGACGGGCAAATTGAATCCGATCCGGGGTGATGGGACGCGGATCGTCCAGAGAAACCTTTTGCGCTGCACCAACCAGCGTGGGCGTGTGTCGATTCTCTCCGGCCTGTTTGTCGTTGCAGAACCATTCCCCCTCGACCTCCACGAGCCAAGCTCCAAGCGGGAACGTGCTTGCGCCTTCAAAACGAGCGTCGGCGAAGGTGATTCGGTCGGGTTTGACATGCAAAACGCCGCGCGTTCGAATGCGCCGCCCGTGAAATCTCCGAGGGTGCTCCACCAAATCCCGGACGGATGGCGTACAAACATCCGACAAACGCAGCAGCTTGTCTTTCGTCGTTTTGTCGATCCACGAGCCGAATGCGTGCGTCAGATCGTCGTTCGCGAGCATTCGGTGCCGCAACCAATACGCTTCAATCATGCAGCCGGCTCTTTCCAATGTGGCCACGCGTTCCACCCCCGAAGACGGCTCGGGCAATGCCGGCAGATGATTGTCGACAATCGAAAGCGAGCCCATTGCGCGCACCTTGAACGTCGACAAATCCACGAATACATCGTGCCACACCCCATCGCGCCATTGAAACGCGAAATTGCCATGGTCCAGCAATCGGAGAATGTCGCCTTCCTGCGGCGTTTCGGAAAGAAGCCGACCGCACGCCATTTGTTCACGAATGCCCTGACTCCAGCGCTTCGGCCAAATCCAGGGCTTTGCTCCGGCCCCCTCGAGCAATTGCCAACCCGACGACTCGTCCGTGGCGCAATGTATGCGAATGGGTTTGTCGTACCAAGCTTCCACCGTGACCGTCGCGTCCGCGTCGATGAGCGCCACCGGATAACGCACATGACCGTCGTCATCACGTAATGCTCGCGCCGCCCATCGCGCCGCCTGATGGACCGAGCCCTGCGACAAACGCGCGGCGAGATCCTCCGCGGCTTGTTCGAGCAATTTTTCATGCGCCGCAGAACTCAGCAAAACGAATCGATCGCCCGGCAAAACGTCGCAATGACCTTCCTCGAGGTCGTGGGTTGCGAGCGCCGCGGCGACGATGTTGGTGTATTGCCTTAATGCCGCCTCGACCTCGGGTGTGATCGTTTCGCCCGTGCTCGCATAATGCCATTGCAACGAGTGATCCCTCGTGAGCTGTTCGCATCGGCCATGACGCAGACGGAGCACCCGATGCGAGCCGACCCAACGAAACGTGGCCTTATCCCCATGCAATTCCAGTTCGGC
>WBZU01000477.1_pt1 | contig 34259 bp, 22 predicted proteins | sample 5204311 | NCBI WGS metagenome assembly WBZU01 (sample SAMN12344359, study PRJNA552823) | activated sludge metagenome | biome: Activated sludge suspended growth; feature: Nitrification reactor; material: Wastewater; isolation source: activated sludge from nitrification reactor of wastewater...
AACTATCGACTCGGGATGTCGGCGTGGCGGCATTCATCATGCTTGGGGTTTCGATTGCCTTTTTGGCGGGCGCGAACCTCGCGTTTGCGGCGCTCACGGGTTCAGCTGTTTTGCTTTTGGTCCGGCGTCGAGATCCCGCCCCGCTTTTTACGAACGTGACGTGGACGGTGCTCGTCTTTTTCGCCGCGCTTTTTATCGTGGCCGCGGCATTTCAACGGACGGGTTTGGCCGAGACCGCGCTTTCGGCAACCAAACCGTGGATTCCCGAAAGTCGAAATGCGGCCACCGCGTCGCTCGCCGCCATTCTCACGCTGGGATGCCAAGTCGTCAGCAACGTGCCGTTCATTCTTTTGGGTGAACCATTCATTCGTTCCTTGCCCGACCCGACATTGGCTTGGACGACGACCGCGCTGGCCACGACGCTGGCGGGCAATTTGACGCTGCTCGGATCGGTGGCGAATATCATCGTCATTGAGACGGCAAAAGCCGAAGACGAGATTGGGTTCGTCACGTACATCAAGGCGGGCATACCCGTGACGATCGCTTCTTTGGTGGTGGGAATCGGGTACTTGTTGCTGACGACGTGAGGTGAAACGATTCAATCGCCGCGTTTTTCAAGACGACCATCGGCGTGTTTTGCAAAGCGTCCTTCTTCGCGCGGGTGCACGGGCCCGCTGTTCGACCAGGGCCAACCTCCAAAACGCGTGCGCTGATAATCGCGAAACGCCTCTTGAATTTCCTGGCTGCTGTTCATGACAAACGGTCCGTATTGCACGACGGGTTGCCCGATGGGTTTGCCCTGAAGCAGCAGAATCTCGCATTCGTCGTCACCCGCGACGAGCGTCAAGTCGACATCGCCGGCGACGCGAATACCGGCATGTTTGGTAAAATCACGGGCGCCGATTCGTAAGGACGAACCTTTGAAAAAGTACAGGGTCCGCGCGGTTTTTTCACTCGCCGCTCGAGGCAACGTCCACGTCGCTTTCGGCTCCAAACGAATGCTCCAAATGGCCACGTCGGCGTCCGCGCGAGAAGCCCACGAATTGGGCGGAGGCGCCGGAGGCGCTTTGTCCCCGAGATTGCCCGCGACGATCATGACGTGCGTTTTTCGCCCCGCTTCGTCGGCGAAGTCCATACGCGGCAACGTGTCGCCCCACAACATCTTGAAATGAGCGGGGACCATTTTGTCTTCAGCCGGCAGGTTCAGCCAAATTTGAAAAAGTTCGAGCGGATTGGGTTTGTCTCGTTCGGTCAGCGGAAACATCTCGGAATGCTGGATACCTCCGCCCGCCGTCAGCCATTGCACGTCGCCTTTTCCGAACCGAGCCGCTGCGCCGAGCGAATCGGAATGATCGCAATAACCGCGACGAACGATGGTCACCGTTTCGAAACCGCGATGCGGATGCGCGGGAAATCCCGGCACGACATCGCCGTGATACATGCGCCAACCATCTTTGCCCGCGAAATCTTGGCCGATGTTCCGTCCCGCAAGCGACGCCGCCGGACCCATCTTTTCATTTCCGGCCGGATAAGCGTCGTCGTGGTGAACGCAAAAAAGGAATGGATCGGTGGTTTCCCAAGGAAAACCGAGCGGACGAACGTCGAGAATGGGATCGCGCATTCGGCTCATCTTAAGAGCGGATCATCAACGCGCAAGCCACCTCGAAAATGTCTTGGCTTCCCCCGTCGTGATCCATTTCGGCTGGAACGTCTCGATGGCGTCGTAGGTCTCCGGAGTCGCCGAAAACATCCATAACCCGACCGACCAACCGCGGGTCGCATAAGCCTGATACGTGGAATCCCGAAGCCATTGCGCATGAACGGTGACCATATCGATGCCGATGTCTTCAGGATAATCGTCGAGCGGCCGAGTGCCCGAATCGAGCGGCCGCAATACGCCTTGAATGGCCCCGAGTCCCACGGACACATCCGTGCCATTCACCCAAGCGGCCGTTTTTAATGCATTCGCCACCGCCGTGAGCAATTCCGCCGAAAACGACGTAAATCGCACCCGCAGCGGCACATTGCCCGTACGCGCGCCATCCGCGAGCACACCGAGCACATCGAGCGCGCATTGCGCGTGCAAAACGCGTTGCGCATCCGTGTGCACGTCGGTTTTCGCCGTGCCGACTTGACCCTTGAGCTCCAGAAAAACCCAATACGGTCCGCCCGAACGCGTGGGTTTGGCCGGAGGATTTCTCAGCCATTCAGCGACGATTTGCGCCGCATCGACAGCCAATGCGGGATTTGCTTGATTGAGGTCGTGCGCAAAGACGCATTGATTGTCGGCTCCGCGCAAGAAGAGATCCATTTCCATGCCGTCGATGATCGGTTGTCCGGCATCGTCCTTCGCCGCCAAAGATTCTCGCAAAGCATCGGGAGAATCGTCACGCTCGGGATCCGGCGGTTCGACGCAATTGGAGTTATGGCAAATGATGGCGGGAGGTTCGGTTTGTCCTCCACAACCGACGCCGAGGCCCATGGCCGGCACGAAAACGAGTTTGGCGAATTTGCGCATGCTCAATTCCTCGTTCCGACTTCAACACGCAGAAATAGGGCGAAGTTGATGAAATCAACAAATCGTCGTCCCTCGGAGAAACCAATCGTTTCGACCGGCCCTCCGCCGCCGTGTTTGACCAGCATCATGGCCATCTCGAGTCCCGCTTGACCGCGAACCCGACCATCCCAGAATTTGGGCGTATCGAACGCTCCGCCGAGCAGCAAATTGTGCTGCACTTGGGAACCATCGACGAGGCCGATGGTATTGAAGCGCCAACCCAAGACCGGGGAAAAACCATTTTTCCCACGCCATTCAGCGAAAATATCCGTGCTCGATTGTTGGTCCAGGAAATACATCGGGTCGAGCGCCAGAATGAAATCGAGCTGCTTGTAGCGGACGCCTCCGTCAATGCGCAGCGGATGCGTGCCGAGGTCCGTGCGCAAATTGATCCCGCCATGAAATCCCCAAGGCGATGCGGGAGCCTGAACGGCGGGAGCCTCGGTTTGGTTTGGCGGGGCGGATGGTTTTTCCGGGGCGACCGTCGGCGCGGGCGTGGGCGCCGCTTCTTTCGGAGCTTCCGCAACGGGCGCGGGCGCGGGGGTATCGGCGGCGGGCGCAGGTTCCTCCGCGAAGGCGGGGAGTGACATGACGAAAACGGCTGCCAAAACGGCTGGGTTTGTCCAGTATTTCATGATGCAAACTCTTCGCAAGACCATCATCGATAGTTTTCAAGCAGAAACTTGTTCGGTACGAGGGGTTCTCCCTGCACGGGCGCGCTGCGTTCCGCAACGCTGAAATCGACACGGAAAATGGGCACGACTTCACTCCACACGGAGCCCTCTTTATGTGTCGTATCCAGAGATACTTGGGTGCGTCCCCCGGCACGTGCTCCGGTATCGTTGAAGCTCACGGAATATTCGAACGTGCCCTGCTTTTTCCCGGGAAGTTCCGCCATACCGGAACCCATCATGGACATCCCTTCGAGTTTGTCGGAGGAATTGTAAATGACCTTGTCGGCACACTTGACGGTCAATTGGGATACGCGCTGTTTGTCCCCTTCACTCTCCAACGACGCGTCGATCAAACACGCAGCGCCGGGAGCCAATCCCGCCGCATTGCTGCGCAAAATTCTGCCGGTCCATTGCGCAATGGTTTTACGAACGGGAACAGCAGGCTTCGCCGTTTCCTCGGGTATCGCTGGAATCGGCGGTGGTACGGGGACCGCGGTAACCACGGTGGGTACGTTGATGATCGGGGGAGGTGGCGCCGGCGCCCGCACGAGCAAAAAAGCCGACATGAGCGCGCCGACGAAAACCATGGCAATGCCGATCCAGAGGGGCGTGAGGTTTTTCTTGGCCGGAGGATTGCCGCGTAATGCACCAAGCTCCCGGCGCATCACATTCATATTCGCCTCGGTTTCGCGCATTCGAGCTTCGATTTGCGCGATGCGTGCCTGCTTCGCCGCGTCGTCCATTTGCGACCGCCGCGCATCTTCCAGCTCTTGTTCGAGTCCCTCGACGCGACCACGCAACGCGTCGCGTTCATCCCGATAGTTCATCGAATGCACTCCTCGAATCGCCGAGCCTACCACAATGCGACCCTGATGAAGCATCAAGATGCCGATGCACAATTGGTTTGGCCAATCAAACACAGCTCGACGGCGAAGATTCACCGAGCAATACACTCCGCCGAAGCCTTCTTCGAATCAGAAGAAAGACGCGCACGCGTCTACGCGCTACGCTCCCGCGCGTGGCAGCATCCCACGACCCGTCAGAAGACACAGCGACCGACGACGCCCAGCTGCAAGAAGGCGCCGAAGATCCTCGTAATTTTCGCAATCTGCGGCCTCCCAAGCCGCTCGACGAGGATCAACTCGACGATCTGGCCGGACGTATCGCGACGTTTCCCGAGCCTGTGGCGGCGCTCGCCGTGGGAATTGAAGTCGCCCGTGCGGATGGAGATGCGACGGGCGTGCGCAAGCGGCTCTTCGAGCTGGGAATCGGCATCGTTCGGTATGGTTTGTCCGTTGGTCTGGCCGCGCTCGCTGCGAAACTGGGCACGGCATCGGCGCCCAAGCCTCTTGCCGAAGCCCTCGGGCGAGCAGCGCGTATTTCCGATGGAACTTGGTGCGATCTCACCCGCACGACCGCGAATGCCCTCAAACCTTACGACGCAGCCATTGCTCAAAAACTCGCCTTTGCGTCGCAAAAACCACTGACGGAGCTCGTTTCGGCGCGAAATGATTTCATCCATCGCGGCGGCTCGGGAGACAACGCCCTCGACAAACTCATGGCGTTGCTCGACTCGACCGAAGCGATCTTGGCGCTGCCCTTGCGACATGTCGTGTCGCTGGATCCATCGACGTTCGAAGTGCGCATGGGGACGCCGGTTCGAAGCGGGGTTTGGCGAAAAACGAAGGCGCCGATGCCCGACGGTGTGGAAGCGGGCATGGCGTACATCGTGCGTGAAGACGGCACGTGGATGCCGCTTACGCCGTACTTGCCGCTCGTGGACAAACGCTTGGTGTTTGCCGATGGACCGCATGCTCCGGGCAAACCTTGGCGGTGTGTCGATCCGGAATCGGGGGAACATCGTGAATACCAACCGATCGATCAAGCGGTCCGCAAGCTCGTCGGCGAAGACAAAAACGCGCCGCAGAAATTGTCGGATTCGCCCAGGATCGTAGGACGTGAGACGGCCATCGGCGTGCTCCAGCGCGCCGCGGAAGAAGCGGCCAAAGGCACCGTGCGCGTCGTCTTGTTGACCGGATCGTTCGGTGTCGGACGAACTCGTTTGGCTCGAGCGATCACGGATTCCTCCGCTGCGTTCGGGTTTGGCCGGGTCATCGATGTGACCTGTTCGGCGGAACGGCGGACACCTTTGCGAGCGTTGCGATCGGCGATTGAAGGAGCCAAGGGCCTTGGAAAACTGCGCGATGCGATCGAGCGCGCCGTGTCGGTCGAAGCCGCCATGACCCGAGCGGCGATCGATGCCTCGATCGAGGCGATCGAAGAAGCGCTCGTGGAGGCGAGTTTGGAAGAACCAACCGTGCTCACCGTCGACGATGCCCAATGGGCCGATGAGCATACGCTGGGCATCTTGCGCATGCTTGCCGATCGTGCGGTGCGCAAAGCACGCGGAGCATTGCTTGTCGTGGTGACCGTACGAGACGAACCCAATCCGAGCGCCGCGTTGCGAAGGTTCGTGGGACGCGTGGAACAAGGTGTCGGTTCGGGGGCCTCGCACGTCGTGCTCGAAGCGCTCACCGCCAAAGATGCGTCGCAGCTGGTCCAAAACGTCGCTCCCATGGCGCGAGAAATTGAGAAAGTCGTCGTCGAAGGCGCAGGCGGAGTGCCGTTTTTCCTGGTGCAACCTTTGCTCGTTTGGAATGAAACCGGCGTACTCGTCTGGAAAGAGGGCAAGTGGCAACCGCGCGACGAGTCGATCCTCAAGACCGCCGTTCCGGGCGTGCGCGACCTCTTGCGTGCGCGCCTCGATTCGTTCTTTGATCCGGGATCGGACGGCGAACGCGCCGCGCAACATGTGCTCGCCTGTGTCGCGCTCTACGGTGGAGGTCTGCCCGTCGAACAACTGGTTGCGGCCGTGGAAGCAGCCGGGACAAACGCTCGAGCTGCCGAACATGCCCTCGAGTTGCTCGTGGAATCGGGGCTGCTCGTCGTCCGTGGCGAGCAACAAGAACACGGGTTCGGCCAAGAAATCATTCGCCACGCGGCTCTCGAAGATCTGCGGCAAAAACCGTGGTTTCGTCGCGTGTACCGAGGGCTGCTCGAAGTGGTTTCTCGCGGCGAACATGCGGAAGAAAACGCGCCGTTTCTGGCGACCGGTTACGAGTCTCTCGGGGATCGGGATGAAGCGATGCGGTGGCTCAACAGCGCCGTGTCGAGTGCCCTTGCGGGCGGAGCGTTCGAGCTGGCGATCGAATTTGCGGATCGATTGGCCAAAATCGCGAAGAGCGGCACCGAACGGGCGCGAGCCGAGCTGTTTGTCGTGGACGCACTCGTGCGCGCGGGACGAGCTACGGAAGCGAAAGAGCGTCTCGAAAAGATACCGCTCGAAGGAGTGTCCGATGTGCACGTACGCATGGAAGCGCGCGTGTTGACGTTGGGCATTGCATCGACGTTGCGTCATCTGACGGCGGATCACGATCCGAACCTGGTGACCGATGCCGATGCTCACGGCGACACGGTTTTACGAATCGAAACCCGCTTGGCGATGGCGCGTCTGGCGCGTGGGCAACGAGGTTTGGCGTTGGCCGAAGAAGCCGTCGCGCTGCTCGATGGTGTGTCGCTCGATTTGCGTTACCGAGCCCTCGCGGTTCGTCATGAACTACTCACCGACATTGCAACGAGTGATCTGCCGCGGTTTGCCCGCGCAACGGAGGCTGTGCGAACGGCGGCGCGGGACTTGAAGTCTCCTTGGGCGGAGCTCGACGCGGACAATTCTTTTGCGTGCGCTCAATCGTTTACGGGAGATCTTCCGGCGTCGATCGCGTTGTTCGAAGACATCGCGAAACGAGCCGGCGCGTTGCGGTTCGGTTCATTGGAACGGCAGGCCCTGACAAACATCGCGACGTGTCACATGCGTGGAGGAAATGCTCGCGGCGCTGCGGATGCTTCGATGAAAGTGGTCGAATTGGCGCGAGGTGCGGGTGATTGGTTCATCGTCGCGAGTGCGCAGACGGTGTGTTCGGGGGCATTGCTCGAACTGGGCGAACTCGAACGCGCAAAGTCGGCAGCCGATGAAGCCATCGAGATTTCGCTCTCGGGTGGGCACGACTATCACGCGGCACTTACGCTGCTGCGCCGAGCTGAAATTCGGTCGCGACAGAATGACGCGACGGCGGGAGAAGACGCCGTACTCGCGCGACAACGCGCCGAGCACTCCGGCAATACCGACTTGGCCTTCCGAGCACGCGTGTGGTTGCTCGTGAATCAACTGAAGCAAGGCGAATCTGTCGGTGAGGAATTGGGGCAGGTGCTTGCCGAAGCGGAGCAGCAATTGGCAACGCTTCGAGCTCCAACGAAAGTTCTGATCGAAAACGCGCGCCAATTGCTGGCGGCCGGTTGAGTGCCTATTCGACCATGATGCTGCCGCGCTTTTTCGGCGACGGGCTGTCGTTTTTCTCGACCATGATGCTGCCGCGCGACTTCGGTTGACTCCGTTCAACCATCACGCTCCCGCGCGACTTGGGGCCTTGACCCAAATATCGCGTCGCCGCGTCGTGATATGCGGCAAGCGTCGTGTGCTCGAACGTGAACCGGTAAACGATGAGATCATCGCCCGGCTCGGTGATGACCCCGACGGATCGGCCTTCGGCAAACCCTCGGCCGATATCGAGTTCCAGGCCGCGAGGTCGAGGGCATTTCTCGAGTTCGAATCCGCGGCAACCGTCCTTCAACGTACCTGTCGCGGGCAAGGAGTCGAATCCCGACAAGAGTTTGTCCTGCGTAATCGACGTGGTTTTACCTTCTCGAACACGAGCGAGCGCGGTATCGAGCGTCGCGAGCGGCTTGCGCGAAGCGGCGAAGTAGACGTACTCGGTGCCGAGATCCTTGTCGTTGAGTCGGAACTTGAGGTCGCCATTCGGGATGCGGGTGCGCGTTTCTCCACGCAGCGGGTTCGATGTGCCGATGCGTTCGTCCGGGAACAATACCGAGACTTCACCGCGAGCCGACTTTTGGAAGATGTACACGTAAGCTTCGGGCATCGCCTCGACCCAGAACCACGCTCGCGCGTCCGTGGGCAGGGGTGCGCCCGGACGAACCATGATGCGTTGACCTCCAACTTCGGTCGGCAGATCGGCTTCGAGCGCCAGGGTCAACGCGACTTCTTCGACGCGTTCTTCTTGGGGGACGGTGTGGCGATAGAGCGAATCGAGCGCGACGACGCGATCTTCACTGGAGGAGGCAGCTTTGACTTTGTCGACGAGGACCGGGATTTGTTCGAGTTTTTCCCGGATGTCTTTGGACTCGGCGTTGTATTGGCCTTTGTCGAGAGCGCACGCGTTGTAGTCCCGGCACAGACGCGTTTGAACGGTGATGAAACGTTCGGTGGCGTCGCTGATCCTGCGCAGAGCGGTTTCTTCGACTTTCGCGCCGGCTTGAGCAAGGTTCATGATTCCAAACCCGCCGTCGGCCTTGTATCCCTGATAAGAAACTTCACTCGAGCAGTCGACGCTGGGACGATTTTCGCCGCTGCACTCCACATTGCTCGCCGTCTTGACGGTGCATGCGGAGCTGGCGAGAGCAATCAGGGCAACGGCGATCGCACCGATGCCAATCTTCGTGAACGTAGGGCCTTGACGCATAAACACGCTCGCTTTTGAGAGACGCATTGTGAAGTCGGCGTGAGACGGTGCAACGCGTTAATCGATGGTAACGGATTTGGTGACACTGACCGGAGAACCGCTGAAAGGCGGAACATGGGCGGTGCGAAACGTCGCGGCGATGCACGCACCGACGTCGGTTCCAGCGAACGGCGAGCCCATGACGGAGACTCGAGTCACATGTCCCGAGGCTGGAACGAAGGTTACTTTGACCTTGGCAATGCCCACGGGCCCGTCATCGGTGCGGCATTCTCGGGCCTTGAGCGCATGCTCTTGAAGGGTCGCGCTCGCAGCGCCTTTGTTGAACTCGACATCCTCGACGGGAGCCGGTGCGCAACTGGCATCAGCAGCGCAACCGGAATGGGGTGGTGGCTGAGCCGCGCACGCGGACAAACCAAGCGCGGTCAAACCCAATCCGATGCGACAAACCTGATTCAGGACGTGCATGTTCCCCCGTCGCCGCATGAGCGACGAGGGTGTGGCTTGCGTTGTCGGGGGTGTCAATTGATGGTGACAGATTTCGACACGCTGACGGGTGAGCCTTCGAAGGGCGGCACTTTCGCGCTGCGGAATGCGGCGGCGATGCAACCACCGACGGGCGTACCGGCGAAGGGCGCGCCTTGAACTTGCGATGTCGTCACGTTGCCGCTCGGAGCAAACGTGACTTTGACCTTGGCTTGCCCCGTGGGACCGTCGGCTTTTTTGCAACCTTTTGCGGCGCCTGCGGCGGCGTTGAGCGCCGACGATGCGGCGGCACGGTTGAACTCCGCGCCTCCGCCTGCAGGAGGCGTTTCCGCGGTGGCCGTGGCCGTGGGAGGCGGCGTTGCAGGTGTCGACGTCGTCGCTGCTGTTGCGGCGGTTCCCGTGGGTTTGCCCGTGCCGGTGCCTGCGGGAGCAGTGCCTCCGGAGGACGTCTTCGTCGCGCCCGGATCACCACCCGCGGGGGCCGCGGTGTTTGTCGCGGCCGTGTTGTTCGCGGCAACCGTTTCCGTCGGCTTGGGTGCTTCGGTCGCGGTGTTTGTCGGGGCCGCGGTCGTGCTCGTCGCCGCCACCGATGCCGATGCCGCTCCGTTTTCGCCCGTAGCTTCTTTGTCACCACCCGACGTCGCGAGGAAAACGCCCACGCCACCCAGCGCGAGCACACCCACGACGATGCCGATGATGAGGCCCACGGGCGTCTTCTTCTGCGCCGGCGGAGGAATCGAGATCATTCCTCCTCCCATGCCCATGGCTTGTGCCGCGGCCGGCGGAGGCATGCTTCCACCCATCGCCGTAGGCATCGGCGCAGGGGTTGGCGCGACAATCTGTTGCGGCGGAGGCTCGATCACGGGAGCCATGATCGGAGGCGGTGCGAGCATCCCGGCGCCCATACCTCCACCACCGCCCATGCTCATGATGTCGTCGAGTCCGCTGCGTGCGGGCTTCTTCTTGGAAGGACCGAGATCCGGCGCTGCGGCTGCTTTTTCCGTCGCGGTCAACGAAGCGAGCGAGAAGAGCACCGAGTTTTCGTTGCGCTCGCCGACAGCCTTATTTTCGAGCGACTTTTGCAGCGGACTGACGCCGGGTCCGGAACCTGCAGCGCCGGCATCGAAGGGACTGGCACCGCCTCCTCCGCCAAACAGGTCTTGAGCGCCTCGACCCGCCGCTGCTTTTCGGGCTGCGGTCGGAGCTGCTGCGGCGGCCGGGGCGGCGGCCGGGGCGGCCATGCCGTAATGCGCGGCTGCCGCATCGGGGTTCATCGCGACCGTCGCGTTCAAGTCATCATCGGTGGGCGGCGGAACCGGCGCGGCTGCAACCGGTGCCGGTGCGGGCGCGGCCATCGCCGAACGCAACTCCGCGACCTGAGACAACGGCTGCCAATCGGCCATTCCATCACGCCAAACGTACGTGTCGCCGGTGATCGTTCCCGCGGCAAACGCCGCTGCGATCTGCGCGCCCGACATCGTGCGTTGGTCATCGTCGGCAACGTTGACCGTCCAGTCCGGCCCGCCTCCCGCTGCTCCGGCCATGGGGCCTTCGGTCGCGGGATCCCCGGAAAACACGCGGGTTGCCCCATCGTCTTCTTCAGGCTCGTGACCGTGCGCATCCCCGGCGGACGCCTCGTTCGCGTTGACCACGATCGCCGCGCCGCACTTCTTGCATTTGATCTTGACGGTTTTCCCGACGACTTTCTCGTCGGCGATGGTGTACTTCGCCTGGCAAGACTGACACGTAATCTTCATTGGGACGGTTGCCCTTCGCGATTGCGAGCATGACGGCACGCCCAAACTCCTCGTGCGTCAGCTCCAAAGCCCGAACTTTTTTGCGGTTCTACCTGCGCCGATCGCGAGCATAGCGGTTTGTGCCCAACTCGATCAAGCGAACGTGCACCTGAATGCATTACCTCGCTCCCGTCTCGTCCTTCACCGCGAATTGCCGCGCATTTCAAAGACGAAGGTCACCCGTTCAGTAGCTCGAACCGCGCGCCGAGTCCGCGGCAAAACCTTGCTTCTTCCACGAGCACGCAACGTCGAGGACAAACGCCCGACAAGGTTTGGCCGGGACATCGTTTGTGTTCCAATCATTCGCTCGTCGACGACGGTCGTTTCGCTCGACCCTCCCGAAATGATCGAAGATCCGGCCGTCCTCACGCGATGTTGCAAAACTCCCGACGCATCGATTGTGCGCTTGAATTGACGCCCGCGAAGATTCATCCGACCCTACGAGGTTGATCGACCCTTACTTCCGCGACGACGGCAACGCGAGGTTTACGATGGCGACGAGAATCCGCTCCAGGTTTAGGTGTTTACGCACGACGGCAGCTCTTTCGACCCTGCTCTGTGCACTCGGTACGACATCGACGGCACTCGGACAAACCGCCGGCGAAGATCGGATTCCGGCGGCATCGGGCGCGGGCGCCGACTTGCATTTGTTCCGACCCGCAGTGGATGCCCGTGGGTTTTTCTCGGTCAACGGCACGACCGTTCTTCCGCATAAAGCCTTCAGCTTCGGCCTCGTGCTCGACTACGGACACAACCTCATGGACCTGTCCGAAGGCCACACCGCCGACTTCATGGTCGACCACGCTTTGCAGGGCACGTTCAACTTCAACTACGGCCTTTTCGACCGGCTCGTCTTGGGTTTGACCGCGCCCGTCGTCCTCAATTGGGGCACCGCAGCCACGGACATCGGTCCAGGCGGGACAAACAATTACGACACCAAAGGACTCACCGCCCAAGCCCTCGGCGCCGTTGCTCTTCACGCCAAGTTCATGATCTTGCCTCCGACGAGCGTCATCGGCGTCGCCTTGATCGCTCAAGGCGGCGTCGGCATCGGGCAAATCCGCAACTTCGCCGCCGACCCCGGGTTCTACTACTGGCCTCAGGTTGCTCTGGAAAAACAGTTTGGAGAGTCCACCGTCATTCGTTTGGGTCTGAACGCGGGCTATCGCGGACACACGGGACCCAACGCAACGTTTGGCGCGGGCGCCGACGGCAAACCCATCCTGACCTCGGGCCTCTTCGAATACGGCGATCTCGGGACCGCAGGATTCGCCGCGAGCTTGCGCATCCTCGACAAGTTCGACCTCACGGCGGAGACGTACGCGACGTACCTCGTCGGCGGAGGCTCCGACAGCAAGCAACGCCTGAGCGCCGAAGCGTTGGGCGGGTTCAAGATTTTCGTCCAGAAAAACTCGTACCTCTACTTGTCCGGCGGCATCGGGTACACGGCTGGATTCCAGTCGGCCGATCAACGCGGCGTGCTCGGTTTCGTCTTCGAACCGCTCAATGAAGATCGCGATCACGACGGCATTCCGGACGATGTGGATCAGTGCCCGGACGAACCCGAAGACAAAGACGGTGAAGAGGACGGAGATGGTTGTCCGGACGTCGAGCCGGCGGATGAACCGGTGAAAGTGCGCACGGGCGACAGCGACGGCGACGGCATCCTCGACGTCGAAGATCAATGTCCGAACAAGCCGGAAGATCCCGACGGTTGGTTCGACAAAGATGGTTGTCCCGAAGACGACAACGACAAAGACGGCATCCTCGACGGGGACGACCAATGCATGAACGTCGCCGAGGACAAGGACAGTTGGAAAGATGAAGACGGCTGTCCCGAGGACGACAACGACGGCGACGGGATCTTGGACGGCAAAGACAGTTGTCCGACCGAACCCGAGTCGTACAACAACATCGATGACGAAGACGGTTGTCCGGACAAAGGCAGCGTCATCGTGCAGGACAACAACGTGCTCATCTTGGAGAAAATTCAGTTCAAGACGGGCAGCTCGGAGATTCTCTCGCAGTCACTGCCGATCGTGGACGCCGTCGCGGCGGTGTTGAAACACAGCCCGCAGTTCCAGCTCATCGAAGTGCAAGGGCACGCGGACGCTCGAGGTGCGGCGGCGATGAACGTGAAGCTGACGCAGGACCGCGCGGACGCGGTGTTGAAAGCACTCACGGAGCGCGGCATCGATCGGCAGCGCGTGCGCGCGATGGGTTTTGGTCCGTATTGTCCGATCGATCAGGGAACGAGCGCGGCGGCGTATGAGAAGAACCGACGCGTCGAATTCAAGATCGTTCGGACGTCGAACGGCCCGACGGGCATAACTCTCGGCTGCGACAAAGCCCGTCTTATGGGCATCAACTCGCCGCCGCCTTGATCTATCGTCGACATCATGTCGACGGCACGTTTGTCTCTCCACACCGCCTTGTTCGCAGCGTTTTCCACGCTTTTCACCGGTTGCATCGGCGACGATGCCATCGTTTTCGTCGATCCCAGCATCAGCGCGCCCCAAGCCGGCATCACGGGCAGCGTGCTCGGATCGACGGTCACGGGGAGTTTTCAACTGCGATTGGTGCTTGGTCCGCGCGCGAGCGGTTCGAGCTCGGTGACGTTCGGCGCCGTCAACATCACCGATGATGCGGGTAAAACAGCGTTGGTCTCGAGTTTGTCCCTCACGACCTCCAAGCCGTTTCCTCTCGACGTACCTCCGAGCAGCGACATCACGATCGACGTCACGTTCGACCTTGCGGACAAAACGGTGCCTCAAGCGACGGTCGATGCGTTGTGCGCGGCACCCGGCATAACGATTTCGGGGACGATTCAAGACAGCCTGCAGAACGCGGCGACGCCGTTCGTGTCCGAGTCGTTCATACCGTCGGGTTGCCCATAGACGTTCGGCGGCGTTTGCGTTCGAGGGAACTTCGGGACAAGAGCGCCGGAGGCGCGCTACATTCCCGCCCGCGAGGAACGCGACGATGGCACACGACGAATCTGACGAGAGGCGTTTTTCCACGGGTGGAACGGGCGAGAGCTTGGGCCTCGACGAACCCGGGCTCAGCGCATTGCGCACGGCGATCGCGGCATGGCGATTGGGTCCTGTTGCGGAGGCGGAGAAGCGGATTGCACCGCGTGCCAAGCATTTCACGACGTGGAGCGGCATCGAGGTGCCGGATGTGGCGACGCCTGCCGACAAACGCGTGCATTACAAAGGCGAGCTCGGGTTGCCCGGCGAGTATCCGTTCACGCGCGGCGTCCAGCCGACGATGTACCGCGGCAAACTCTGGACGATGCGCATGTTTGCGGGATTCGGTACGCCCGAACAAACGAATCAACGATTCAAGTATTTGCTGGCGGAGGGACAAACGGGTTTGTCCACGGCCTTCGATTTCCCGACGCTCATGGGTTACGATTCCGATTCGCCAAGATCGCTTGGAGAAGTGGGGATGTGCGGCGTCGCAGTCGATACGTTGCGCGACATGGAGGTGCTTTTCGACGGTATTCCGCTCGACAAGGTCACGACATCGATGACGATCAACGGGCCGGCGATCGTGCTTCTCGCGTTTTACATCGCGCTGGCCGACAAACGCGGTATTTCGCGAAAATCCATTGGCGGGACGGTCCAAAACGATTGCTTGAAGGAATTCATTGCGCAGCACGCGTGGCTCGTGCCTCCGCGGCCGGCAATGCGGGTCGTCACGGATATGATCGAATTCTGTTCGCGGGAAGTTCCGCGGTGGAATACGGTTTCGGTCAGCGGGTATCATATTCGCGAGGCTGGGGCGACGGCGGCGCAGGAGCTGGCATTTACGTTGGCGGACGGGCTGGCGTATGTGGAGAGCTGTATTGCTCGGGGAATGGACGTCGACGAATTCGCGCCGCGGCTGAGTTTCTTCTTTGACGTGCACAACGATTTTTTCGAGGAAATCGCCAAGTTCCGTGCAGGCAGGCGGATGTGGGCGCGATTCTTGCGCGAACGGTATGGAGCTCGAAAAGCCGAGAGTTTGAAACTCCGAACGCACGCGCAAACCGCGGGCGTTTCTCTGACGGCGCAGCAGCCGTACAACAACATCGTGCGGGTATCGCTGCAAGCGCTCGCGGCGGTCCTCGGCGGAACGCAATCGTTGCACACGAATTCGCTCGATGAAACATACGCGTTGCCGACGGAGGACGCGGTGACGATTGCGCTGCGAACGCAGCAGATCATCGCGCACGAAAGCGGCGTGGCCAATACGATCGATCCGCTCGGCGGAAGTTATTACGTGGAATGGTTGACCGATAAAATGGAGGCCGAGGCGCTCGATTACATTCGGCGCATCGACGAAATGGGCGGAATGGTCGTCGCGGTGGAGAAAGGTTATCCGCAGCGAGAAATTGCGGCTTCCGCATATCGATTTCAACGGGAGCTCGAGGACGACGAGCGCGTGGTGGTCGGCGTCAACAAATACGTCGCATCGACCGAGAAAAATATCCCGACGCTCAAGATTGACGAAGAGGTCCAAAAGGCGCAATGCGCAAACCTGGCGAAAGTCAAAGCGTCTCGAAATCAAGATGCCGTCCGCGATGCACTTTCCGCCGTTCGTGAAGCCGCGCGAGGAACGCAGAACTTGATGCCGCCCATCATTGCCGCGGCGTCGGCTTACTGTACGGAACAGGAGATCTGCGACGTATTGCGCGAAGTCATGGGGACGCATTCCGATCCCGCGGAATTTTGATTCTCCCCGAGTCACCAAGACGCTGGGCAAAACCTCGACGTCACGCTACGATGGAGGCCCATGCGGTTCACCTCCGGTCAATCCGTCGGTCGATACGTCATCGAGTCGCTGCTCGGCGAAGGTGGCATGGGGGAAGTGTATCGAGCGCGCGATTCGCGGCTCGAACGCGCCGTCGCGTTGAAAGTGCTGCGCAACGATACCGACGCGGCGAGTGAAGATTGGGAACACGCGGTTTTACGCATGCAGCGCGAGGCTCGAGCGGTCGCGGCGTTGTCGCATCCGGGCATCGTGGCGATTTACGACATCGGCGACCACGACGGCGTGCCGTTTATCGCAATGGAACTCGTCGGAGGCCAACCGTTGCGGGAGCTGATTGGCCGGGACGTACCATTGGCCACGCGCCGACGTATTTTGCTCGATGTCGCCAAAGCGCTCGGAGCAGCGCACGAAGCCGGGTTCGTGCATCGGGATATCAAACCGGAAAATATTTTGGTGCGTCCCGACGGCGCGACGAAAATACTCGATTTTGGTATTGCGCGAAAAACTTCACTCCAAGTGGATCAAACAGCGCAAACCCTCGATGCGCACGGTCCGGCGAAAGAGGCGGTGCTCACGGGCATGACCGCGGAAGGAGCGCTCGTGGGAACACCGGCGTACATGTCTCCCGAGCAGCTTCGCGGGGAGACGGCGGATGCGCGATCGGATCAATTCGCATGGGGCGTCGTTGCTTATGAATTGCTGAGTGGAAAGCATCCATTTCAAGCGGAAGCGGGAGCCGTTCGACTCATGGCGGCGATATTGGCCGATACGCCGGAGCCGCTCGTGGATATTCCGGCGGAATTGCAGGCGGCCGTTGTTCGGGCTTTGGAGAAAGAACCGGACAAACGTTGGGGTTCGATGCACGAGCTGATCACGCATTGCGAGGCGTTCGTCACCGGCACGGAGGATCGAAAAAGCCCGACATCGACGACGCTCGAATCAAGTGTTTCACCCGACCAAACAGGCGCGTCGAAAACGGTCACCGTGCGGCCTTCACGGACGCGTTGGGTAATGGCGCCGATCGCGGCCGCGGTCGTATTGGCCGTGGTGATTGGATTGGGGTATCGCCGGCCGCAGGCTCCGACGATTTCACCCGTGGTTTTGCCATCGGCGACGGCTGCACCGACGGCGACTGCGGTTACGGATTTGCCTATTCCGGCGTCGACCAATGCAAATGCGGTCGCGGAATTTCGACAAGGAATGCAGAACATTCGCGATGCTCGGTGGGGAGCGGCGGCGGCGGCATTCGAGCACGCGCGCTTCGCCGATCCGGGATTGGCGGCCGCGCATTTGCGTTATGCGATTCTGCAATATCCGACCGATGCCGTCAAAGCTCGGGAAGCCTATCGCAAAGCGCTGGGGCTCAGGGCAGCGATGACCGAGCGCGACCAGGAATTTTTGCAGGCACACGAGCCGGTGATTCTTCGCGAACCTGCAGACTTGGTCGAAGCGACGCGACGCATGGAAGCGCTTTCGGCACGATATCCTCAGGACGCCGAGCTCGTTTTTTGGCATGCGCGGGCATTGTATTTTTCATCGGCCGAACCGCCATCGGTACGACGCAGCGCCGAATTATTCGAACGGTGCGTCGAATTGGATCCACTGTACGCCGACTGTTGGCAAATGAAGGCCAACGCATTGCTCGTGCTGGGCAAGCGTGACGAAGCGTCAAAGACGCTCGATGAATGCATCAAGATATCGGAAAACAGTGCGGATTGCATGCTCGATAAAATCGAGATTGAATCTCATGCGGGTCGTTGTAAGAACGTCATCGCAGTGGCTCGGCAATTGCGGGCCAAAGAGCCTATTGCGGCTCGAGGTTCAACGTTGTTGGCTCAGGCTTTGTTCAATGACGGCGAACCGGAGGCCGTCGTGCGCAATGCTTATGCCGAAGCCGCGCAACGACAGAAAGCCATCGGGGCGGTTTTCGAGGCGGAACGTATCGCGGTGTTGGCAGCCGTCGATTATGGCCATTTTCCCGAAGCCATCGAGAAAGCCGACCAAATCGCCCGTTCGGGAGCGTATCCGAGCGTCGAGTCGGAGAATGGTTTCCATTGGATGCGCGCCGGCTTGTTTTCGGAAACGAGCAGAATGGAAGCGGCGGCTCGTGTGGCTGAAGAATACTTGGTGTCGAACAGCCTGCACGGCAAACCAAGCTCGAAGTTTCAAATCGACGTGACGGTATTGATGCATGCCCTCCGTATGCGCGCCGGCAAAATTACGGAGCCGGATTATCGGCGATTGCGAACGAATTGGTTCGAGAGTCAGCCGCGCGACACGGATTTCGGGCGCGCGCGCGCATGGCTTGCCGCCTACGCCGTACCCGCCGACTCACTGGAATCGGCTCGCGAAGCCGTCGAAACGATGCCTCGACCTCTGGCGGCCGCATTTCTCGACGGGGGACGATATTCCAAACCCTTTGCGACGTTTCAGGGCCGAGTGCTCGTGTTGGCCGGAAAATATGACGAAGCCATTCCCGTTCTTGAAAATGCGGCGCGAATCTGTACGAGTGACGATATGTCCTTGTGGTCGACGCAAACCTACGCCTTTCTCGGAAATGCGTACGAAGCCACCGGCGACAAACCCGCCGCGTGTAAGAGTTATACGCAGGTTCTGGCCCGCTGGGGCAAGTCCAAAGAGTCACAAACCGCAAAAGACGTGAGCAAACGAGCCAAGAAACTGGGATGCGAGCGTAATGCTAGTCAAGCCGCATTTTGACCTTTATGATGCCGATGTTTTCACGAGGATGAACCATGACGTTCACGCCACGTCGCGCCCCCGATGAGCAGCGATTCGAAACCGAACGAATCATGCGCCAAGTCGCGCTCTTGCAAGTCAAGCTCGCCGGCGTCGCGCTCGAGCTCCGCAAGCAAAGAGTGGATGATTCCGGAAATATCGCCGACGATCTCGACGGATTGTCCGAAGCGCTGAGCGGATTTCGCAAAGCGGCCGAGCACGAGTCTCAGCAGCAAAGCGCGCTGAGCCAAGAAGCGCAGAAAGCGCTCTTCGAGGTGGGTAAGTCGGTATGTTCGACACTGGATTTGCAAACGGTGCTCGACAACATCATCGATTCGGTCATTGAATTGACCAAAGCCGAACGCGGATACGTCGTCATGCTGGACGATTCGCTGGAACAAACCGTGAAGGTCGCCCGAAATCGCGATCGTGACAGCATTCAAAGCATGGAATTTGCTTATTCGAGTGCGGTCGTGACGGAGGTGCTGAAAACGGGCAAGAGCGTATTGACGAGCAATGCGCAGACGGACGACCGTTTTTCGCGGCGGCGGAGCGTCATCATGTTTCGCCTCACGAGCATCATGGCGGCGCCGCTCGTGATTCGTGGGAAAACCGTGGGCGTCGTTTACGTCGACAATCGCGCGTTCGCGGGACAATTCACGCCTCATAAATTGGAATTGCTCGAAGCGTTCGCCAGTCAAGCGGCCATTGCCATTCACAATGCGCAGCTGTACGGACAAACCGACGAGGCGCTCAAACAACGCGTCCAGGAGCTCGAAGGCGTACATCGGGAGCTGGAAATTTCGCGGGAAAAAGCAGAAAAAGGTTTGGCGGCGATCGAACGCGAAATGCAGATGGGGCGAGTGCTTCAATCGGAATTTCTGCCGCGAAACCTGCCCTCGGTATCCGGATGGCAAATCGCTTGTCGCTTCATGCCGGCGCGGCATTTGTCCGGCGACTTTTATGACGTGTATTCGCTCCCGTCCGGTGAATTTGCGTTTGCCCTGGCCGACGTTTGCGACAAAGGCGTCGGCGCAGCCCTCTTCATGTCGCTCGTGCGCGGCCTGTTGCGCAATTACGCCCTGCATGCGCAAACCGCGGACGAACTTCTGAAGTGTATTCCGCAGACGAACGATTACCTGGCCCGAAACCATGGTCATTCGGGTATGTTCACCACCCTGTTCTTCGGAATCATCGATACGGAAACGGGGCGCATGCAGTACATCAATTGCGGTCAAGACGCGCCGATCATCATTGCTCCGAGCGGCGCGGAAATGCGTCTCGAATGCACCGGGCCGGCGCTCGGAGCCATCCCGAACCTCGATTTCGATTTCGGCAGTGTGGTCCTTTTGCCGGGAGATACGTTCATCGCCTTTACCGACGGCGTCACCGACGCGCTCGATCCCCGCGAACGTCAATTCGGTGAAGAACCATTTCTCGATATCGTCCGTCGCGGGTCGTCTTCGGTCACCGCAATGCTTGGAAATATCGAAGCCGCTGTGAAACGACACATTGGAACGGCGGCGCAATACGACGACATCACGCTGTTCGCCATTCGTCGCAATCCAATGCATCGCGAAGATACGACGGGCAGGCACAACATCACGCTTTCCCATGCCGTATTGGCCGAAGCTCTGAAGAAAACGTATATTTCGGAGAAATGACTGCGCCCGCCAAAACCACGATCGTCTTGCTGCTCGGCGCGGCATTGACGTCATGCAGCAGCGGAACGACGTCGACGCCGGCGGTCGAGCCGCAAAAATCGCCGCCCAATTCGGCCGGTTCCGCCAGGGTCGGCGCTTCGACGAGTGCTGCCGTGCCAAACCCGCCCCCCGTCGCTGCCGAATCCCTACCGGTTCGTCTGGACGGAATGATTCTGGTTCCGGCAGGACCTTTTACGATGGGCGCCGACAGCGGTGGCGAACCGGACGAATGGCCCGCGCATATCGTCACGCTTCCCGCGTTTTACCTGGACGAATACGAAGTCACCAATGAAGATTGGGCGAAATGCATCGCCGCCAATGAATGCCCTCCACCCGAGCCATCGAATGCGGATCGTAACGGCCTTGGACCGGACAAACGTTTTCGCGGACCGAAGCAGCCCGTGAGCAGCGTATCCTGGTTCAGCGCGCGGGCATATTGTGCGTTCGTGGGCAAGCGTTTGCCTACGGAGGCCGAATTCGAAAAAGCGTCGCGGGGCGCCGATAGTCGACTTTATCCCTGGGGCAATACGCCTCCGGGACCCAATCGCGCCGTTTTTGGACAATCCATTACGGCGGACGTGGGCACGCATCTTTCCGGCGACGGACCTTATGGCCATCACGACCTTGCCGGAAATGTCTGGGAATGGATGGAGGACGTTTACGATCCTTATGCGTATCGTCGTCCGGAAGCGGCCGAGGGAAAATCCGTTGCTTGCTCGGTAGCCCTGGAAGCTTATGAAGATTTGCGCAAGAGTCGCCGGCAAGGTTTTACAGGTACGAATCCGATTCCCACCGAATGCGAAAACGTTTTACGCGGCGGCGGATTCAATTATCACGCGCTGGGACTACGGTCGACGAATCGAGTTCATCATCCGCCACGTTATCGGATGGTCATGAGCGGCTTACGTTGCGCACGCGATGCGCGGCAAAGCGTCGAAGCACCGCAGGATCCCGGATTACACGGCGCCGAACCCGAGTAGGCCGGCGGCGTTTCCCAAAAAACGAGGCTGTATCGCGAAATTCGGCCTGAAATTCGTTCGGAATCCGGCTCGTCCCAAAGAACCCCTTTGGCAAGGTGAAATTCATCGTGTAACTTGTACGGGAACTCGAACCTGGGAGACGTTCCTTCGCGAGCGGAACTGCTGTATGGGCGAAAGTCGCAACGAAATCGATCGCAAGCGGGAGGAGCTGGAAAAGACGCTGCGGACGCGTTTGTCCGAGGGGGATCGTGATGGCGTCGCGACGCTCGTGATCGAGTCGTACGGGCCCGAGGTTTATTCATTTCTCGTCGCCGTACATCGCAATGACGCCGATGCGGACGATGTTTTCGCCTTATTTGCCGAAGCATTTTGGCAAGCACTGCCGACATTTGCCGGGAACTCGACGTTTCGCACATTCGCGTATGCGATCGCGCGGCGTTTGTCCTACCGTTACCGTCGTGACTCGGCCCGGAAGAAAAAGCGCGTTCATGCGCTCGAAAGCTCGGCGATGTCCCAAATCGTCGAAGAAGTGCGGACTCGAACGGCCGTCTTTTTACGCACGGAAACGCGTTCGCGCCTCGTCGCGCTTCGCGCGACATTGCCACAAGAAGATCAGGAACTGCTGATGTTGCGCGTCGATCGCGAGCTTGCTTGGGACGCGCTCGTGGACGTGATGCGCGGCGACGACGAAACACCGCTCGGGGCGGATGCGCGCAAGAGAGAAGCAGCACGCTTGCGGAAGCGTTTTCAGCTCATCAAAGATCGCCTGCGGGAAATGGCGCGTCGCGAGGGACTTTTGGGCGAAGGCGAATAAACCATGGCCGGCGCGAGTGATCCCATTGTGTTGCGCGAACCGGTCACGTCGACCGACGATATCGCCGACGATCCGAGCGACGAATCGGCCGATTCATTTTTACGCGAAATTGCACATATCGACGATGTCCCGCGAATGCCGCGGATCGATGAACGTTCCGGAAAAACCATTGCCAACCGATATCTCTTGCGCACGCTGCTCGGCGTCGGCGGTCAAGGCGAAGTGTGGAATGCGGACGATTGGCTGACGAACGAACGCGTTGCCGTCAAGATCCTCCGCTCGGATTCGCCGACGACGATGGCTCGTTTGCGGCGTGAAATCGCCATGTTACGGCTGTTACGTCTGCCCGGCGTCGTGCGGTTGGTGGACGAAGGCCTCGATGGGAACCGACCTTTTCTGGTCACGGAATTCGTCAAAGGCACATCGTTCCCGGGTATACCACTACCGTGTTCTTATGCGGACCTCGAACCCATTCTGATCTTTTTGCTGGACACGTTGAGTCGCATTCATGCCGCGGGTATCGTGCATCGCGACCTCAAGCCGGACAACGTCATCGTGCGTCCGGACAAGCGACCTGTCGTCCTGGATTTCGGTTTGTCCGCATCGCATGGTCCGGCGGTGGACAGATTGACGGATACGGGCAAAATCGTGGGGACATTTCTTTATCTTGCGCCCGAGCAATTGGGCGAACAACGTGCCACGGCCCGGACGGATTTGTATTCGCTCGGCGTGATGGTGTATTACGCGCTGACCGGCAAAATACCTCACGCACGCAAAGACGGCGACATGTGCGCGTACATCATCGATCGCAGCACGCTCCCGGTGCCGAGCATTCGCGAGGTTGCTCCGGACGTACCCCCGGAAGCTTGCGAGCTTCTCGATCAGTTATTGGCAACGCGAGCTGTGGATCGGCCGAGATCCGCGGCGGAGCTTGCGTATCGACTGCGCGAGAAGATCGTCCCGTCGAATCGGCACACGAGCATTCCTTCATTTTTTTTGAAATTCCCCGACTCGGCGGCGCGATCTTTTGATGAGATTCAATTGCGTGATTTTTTCTCCGGACCCAATCGACTCTTGCATTTGCCCGAAGATGCCGCGCGCGTGCTTTACGCGCGTACCGGAGGCGACCCTGTTCAAGTCAATCGCGAGCTGGAAGCTTGGGTTCGAGCTGGAATCGGGCGTTGGGATGGCCGGAGAATCGCCATTGTTCGGGATACGCTGGAAGAGCTGCAAGCGGGGCTCATCGTCGCGCCGACCGGCGATATCGGACCCGATTCGGTGCGGCTGTCGACGCAGGAATGGAATACGCTCGCGTGGTTTGCCCTGGCCGCTCCGCATGCGTCGCTCGATTTGATTGCGCAAGCAATGGATGCGGATCTCGACGACCTGCGTGCGGACGTCCAATCGCTCGTTCGTCGCGGGGTTTTACGCGAATTGCCCGATGGGTTTTACGAACCGATCATTTGGCCGGATATCAATGAATTGTGGGCGCCCGATATGCAGCGACGAGCGCACCGCGATCTGACGACGGTATTGCCGAAAGGCGCCCCGGGCCGTCTCTTGCACCTTTTGCGCAGCGTCGAACAAATCGACCGCCGCGGCATTACGGAAATCATCCGCGAAGTCGATGCGGCGGCACGTCAATATGCGATTCAAGGCCACTTGGTCCGCGCAACGCTGCTGCTCGGTGAAGGTCTGCGAGCATTACGGACCGCACGCGAAATTCGGGAGGAGGATCGTTACAACCTCTTTTCGACGTGGGTTGAAATTGCTTTGGCCGAAAATACGGAAATGGCGCTCGATCGCTTGCTCTACGAATTGAGCCGTCCGAGCATGCAAGGCGACCGTCTCGAGCATCTGCGACGGCTCGTGCGCGCGGGTTTGGCCGCGGCCACATCGTCCGAACGAGCGCTCATGGAAGCCAATGCCGTATTGCCGTTCGATGATCCGGGGCTGGAACGACGAAGACAAGGGGTTCGAGTCATTGCGGCGCGTCGGGCGGCGGTCGAAGTCGAAGAACGATTGCTGAATGAAATCGTAGCCTGGGCGGAAAACTCGTATGATCGTGCCGATCGCGCTCGAGTGGCGAATTGGCTTGGTCGATTGCGTTATCGCCAGGGTCGATTCGAGGAAGCCGCGGAATGTCATGCCATTGCATTTCAAGGTGAGGAATGGCCGGTCGCGAAATTATGGACCCGGTTTTTCGAAGGCAATTCCTTGCTCCAAGCCTTCCGATTCGACGATGCAAAACGGGCGGCGTATCAGGCCCTCGAGCTTGCGCGACATTGTCGACACGCCGTGGGGGAAGCTCGCGCCGAGTGGCTTTTGCGCGCCATTGCATATCGTACCGGAACGCTCGATAACGGTCCGGCGGACATGGAGCTCGTCGAAGCGGTTTCTTGGATCGGCGCCGCGGATGTCGACGCATTGGTTTGTCTTTGCGAAGCGGCCGTGGCGATGCGGTCGAGGCGTCCCGATCAGGCGCGTGAATTGAGCGAAAAAGCATATCGTTCCTCGCCGCAAATCAGCGACCGCGTCGGAGCCATCTTGGGCGCCGCCCTCTTCGTCGCTGAAGGCGGAAGCATTTCGGATGCGCAACAATCGCGATTGATCGAAGCCATCGTCACCTGCAAAACCCCGGGAATCGGTCTACAAGCCCTCGCCCTCTTTGCTCGAGGAGGTATTCGCGTGCCGGACGGGTCGACCCACGCAGCCCGATTTTCCGCGGCGATTCCGCAAAAACACTGGTCGGCGCGCATGGACATTTTGTCCGTCGACGAAGCCCTCGAGATCCTCTCGCAGCCATGACGGCTGTTGCCTCTTGAGCATTGCAATGCGGCGAGATAAAAAACACCCCACGACGAACAACTCGCTTCCCACGACGCCTTCAGCTCATAAACGCGCTGCATTGCTCGAGGACCTGGGACGTTCCGCCGATGAACAACCGATCTTTTCGCTGCCTTCGCCGCTTTTGCCGTGGGGAGTCATTCCGTGCGCCATTCTTCTCACCGCAATCGCGCCCCCGCTCATCAAAGATGGCCCCGTCGGAGCATTGGTTGCCGCCGCCGTTGCTTTGCTTCTGTTCACCTTGGTGCTGATTCCACGTAAATTGTTCATTGGTCTCGACGGCATTCAACTCGTTTCACTTTTCGGAAGTCGATTCATTCGTTTTCGCGACATCGATTATATCGAAACGTCGGACGGATTTTATTTTCACCACCCCGGAATCAACATTGTGCTCGTCAATGGGGGAACCTTGGATTTTACCACGAGTATGTTCAAGGAACGTTGGGCGGAGCGAGACGCCTTGATTTTGCTGATTCGCGAATCATGCGAAACGGCAAAACGTAAAAAACCGGCGCCGGTGCAACAAGTCTTGTTGCGGTCGGGAAAAACCTACGGCGCTTGGGCTCGAGCGTTGCTGACCATGGGCAGCGGAGCGCATTTCGACCCTCGTGCACCGGCCGTCGTTCCGGAAGACTTGCTCACCGTCGCCGAAAACCCGGATGCTTCGACCATGGAACGAACCGCGGCATTCATTGCTTTGCGCGCCTGCAAAGATGCCAATTTCGACGCGCGCTTGCGGGTTTCACTCGAACAAACAGCAGCGCCCGTATGCCGACAGGCGTGTCACGATGCGCTCGAAGCCGGCGAAGACGAAGCTCGATTGGCCGCGATTTTGGAACGTACCGAGAAAATGGCGGCGCATGAATGATTGCCCGTTCCCAAAACTTTGCTACGCTCGCCGCCCATGACGCAAAGACAGATCCTGGAAACATTTTCATTTCGTAATGGCGCCAAAGCGAGAAACCGCGTTTTTCTCGCTCCGATGACGAATCTTCAAAGTCACGATGACGGCTCTTTGTCCGATGACGAACTGCATTGGCTCGACGTACGCGCTCGCGGTGGGTTTGGCGTCATCGAAAGCTGCGCCAGCCATGTCACCCCGGACGGTCAAGCCTGGAAGGGTGAGCTCGGGATATTCGACGACAACCTCTTGCCGGGCCTCACCCGATTGGCGACCACGTTGCGCGAAGCCGGGTCGACAAACCTGGTCCAGATCTTTCACGGAGGTGCACGCGCCGATGCCAAACTCATTGGAGGATTGCCGCTCACTGCGAGCAATGAAGGCGAACCATTGACGGCCCGTGAAGCGACGTCGGAAGACATCGAGCGATTCATTGCGGGATTTCGCGATGCCGCCGTCCGCGCCCTCAAAGCCGGGTTTGACGGAGTGGAACTTCACGGAGCGCACGGGTATTTGTTGGGACAATTCTTGAGCGCCACGGGCAATCGCCGTACGGACGAATGGGGCGGATCGCTGGAGAATCGTGCGCGCCTCATGCGCGAGGTCACGCGCCGGGTCCGCGCGGCCGTGCCGGCGTCGTTTGTCGTGGGTATTCGCATTTCGCCCGAGGATTTCGGACAAACCAAAGGTGTGGACCTCGACGAAAATCTGCAATTGGCCAAATGGCTGTGCGATGACGGAATCGATTTCCTGCACGTGTCCATGTGGGACTGCTTCGCCAATACCAAAAAACGTCCCGAAGAACATGCCATTCCGCTTTTCCGTGCCGCTTGTCCCGCCGATGTACCCATCATCGTCGCCGGAAGCATTTGGACGCGCGAGCAAGCCGAGCTGTTATTGGAAAAAGGCGCCGACGGCATTGCGCTCGGGCGATCGGCCATTGCCAATCCCGATTGGCCTTTGCGTATCACCGACCCGGCGTGGCAGCCGCGAAAGCCTCCCATGACGCCGGCGGAACTGCGCGAACGAGGCTTGTCCGAGACGTTCGTGAATTACATGCGGCGATTCCGATTCGTCGCCGACGCCCCAACCACGTGATATTTTTTGCCGGCGACGCAACGACCGGTTGAATTGGGCTACTCAGATGGGGGCATTCGCCCTACTCTGCATTCATGCGCCAATCTTCTGCTTTTTCGTCCGCCCTCGTTTTCGCAATCCTGCCGGCGATCGGCTGTTCCGATCCGGCTCAATTGCCGCTGAACACGGAACCCGCTTATGCTCCCCCGCCGGCCTCCGCCGTCGTGGAACAAGGTCCTCTTCGCATTCGTCGCGAAGTCTTTCTCGTCGATGGAGTAACGCCACCGCCGAATTCCCTTACCGGAAAATCCACGCCGCCCGAATACAACAAAGTCCGCGTCGTTCGTTATCGAGTGGACGCCGATCCGCCGCGCCCCGCTCGAGCCGTCGCTGTCTTGATGCCCGGTTTCTTGGGTGGCGCAGGCAGTTATGATCCCATGGCCCGAGCCATCGTTCGCCGATCGACGGGCGACGATGCGTACGAAGCTTGGGCCATCGATCGGCGCAGCAACATGCTCGAGGATCAGCATGGGCTCGATGTGGCGGAGGTCAAAAAGGACCCCGACATTGCAATGCGTTATTATTTCGAAAGCGAACCTGCGGAAGGAAAAACCTTTGACGGTTTCTTGGGCCAATCGCAGCTCGATTTTGCTTCGGAATGGGGTTTGGCGACGACGATCGGCGATTTGCGCAAAGTGGTGGAGCTGATTCCGCAAGCCGAACGTAAATCGCGCGTTTTTCTGGTCGGTCACTCGCTCGGAGCGAGCATTGCGGAAGAATACGCCGCGTGGGACTTCGACGGCACGGCGGGTTTTTCCGAATTGGCCGGCTTGGTGATGGTCGACGGCGTCTCGGGGCAAGAAGGCAATGCCGCCCCGGTCATTACCGAAATGGAATACCGCCAAGGCACCATGGGTGGACCGGCCGGCTTTAATCCTCCGGGACTCGACGCCATCGAAAAAACCACGCGTTACATCGCTTTGCCGATCTTGAACCTCGACGTGTATCCGATGGCCGCAACCGTGGCCATGCGGTCGATTTGGTCCCCTGACGCCATTGTTGAAGACCCGTATCGGAACAAAGCGTTTTCGACGCTGCTCACGTTGACGGAGATCCCTCAAATGACGAATCGAGCGGCCATGGGATTTGCTTTCGATGACGAGTCCAATGGCGTAACGTTTGCAGCGGTTTCATGCGGCCATGGTGAAGGCGGGGAAATCGCTGAATACGAAGGCATCTTTGGCAAATTGAAACATCCGTCGGATCCGAATGCCACGTATACCTGGGTCGAATATGATCAGGTCGATCCGCGCGAACATACGTCCATCGATGACATTGGCCGGTCTTGGTACGAAGGTCCGAGCCTCGATTTTGCGGAATGGTATTTCCCGGCGCGTTTGTCGCTCGATACGCAAGCCGCCGCAACGCTCACGCTGAAAGCCGGCGATTGGGCGCTCGACAAATATGCATTGCGGGCAACTCGCGGCGCGGAGATGGACTTGCCCATTTTCGGTGCGGTGGCTAATCTCGTGGGGGACTTGAAAGCCTTAGACAAACTCAAAACCCTCGTGCAAAACGTCCCCATTGGTCCGGGGCGTCCTTTGGCGGGACAAGACCGGACAAACCCGGATGCCTTCGTCGTGCACGACGTGATCAAATTGACGCATATCGATCCGCTCTCCGGAACGGACGACGGCAAAGCGGAAGTATCGGGCTGGCATGACGCCCTGAACAAGTGGATGGCGAAAAACAGCCCCACGGGCGGCATGACGATTGCCGTGCAAAAATAATTCTTGGGCCTACGCAGCCGGCGCGTCGAAATCGCTGTCGAATACGTTCGAATACACCTGATCGACTTCGAACGATATTTCGAGCGCCGGCAAAACTACGATTTCGCCCGGCCCATACGTCCGCGACTTCCACAATCCATCCACCATGCGCGTAAACACTTCGATGCAGGGTTTGTCTTGAGCGGCGAGCACGTAATGCATCACCGAAGGCAGCGTTTGATAAAGCGTGAATTTCTCGCCTCGATCGTAGACTTCGGTTGACGGGGACAAGACTTCGACCACAACCCGCGGATTGATCAACGTATCGTGTTTGTCGTCCAGAAACTCGGGACGCCCGCAAACCACCGATGCATCGGCATACACATAACGACCACGCAAAGGGATGTGGATGCGCATATCCGACGTTTGCACCGAGCACTTTCGACCACGCAAGGCATTGCGAAGTTCGCCAATCATGTTGGCGGCAATGGTCGTATGTTCGTAAGTTCCCCCCGCCATCGCGAAGATCTCGCCATTCGCGAACTCGTGCCGCACATCCGACGCGCGCTCGAACGCCAAATACTCCTCTTCCGTCATACGTAGTCTTTGCGCGGCGCTTCCCATGTCCGCCAGTATTCTGCGCCGCCGCGGCGGTGTCCAGAAAGAAACCTCCACTTGCGCGACTTTTGGTCCCGACTGTTCGTCCAAATGAAACAGCGAGGTGGAAACGCAAAATCAACGCGGTTTGGCGCGTACGTATTTCCCGACATTCGTCGCCTATTTCGGGCACGTCCCCGGGCAACGTACACACGTTGATTGCAGACGCAGGATCAAGGCCCGACGCCGAATTTCTCGAAATAACTTCACAACGTAAAAAACGCCGCGTCTTTCCGGACAGATGTTGCCTCGACGCCCCCGTGCTATCTGCCCCTGGTCATGACGATGCGCCCGAAAATTACTCGACTTTTCGTCGCACGAATCGCGCTTCTCACCTTCCTCGCCCTGCTGTTTGCCGCTTGCGACAAAAAAGCCGACGCAGGCGGCCCCGGTGGATCGGGAAAAGGAAAACTCGCGTTTCCCGTGGAAATCGCCCCAGTGGCCGCAGAACGTGTCGAATACACCGTCTCGGCCGTCGGATCCGTGGACGCGTACGAGCGGGTGCAAGTGACCGCGCGTGTGGCGGGCGTCGTGGAGCACGTTCGTTTTTCCGAAGGTGACGTCGTCAAAAAAGGCACTGTGCTCGTCGAAATCGATCCGGCTCGTTACAACCTCGCGGTTCGTCGCGCCAAAGCCACGCTCGATCGCGCCCAGGCCACCGAAGCCGAAGCCAAGATGAACCTGGCGCGTCGCGACACGGTCGCCCCTGAAAATGAAGGCGTTTTCTCGAAAGAAGACGTCGAAGGTTGGCGCACTCGTTTGCGAACTTCCTCCGCGCAAGCCGCCGAAGCTCGCGCCGCCCTCGAGGAAGCGAACTTGAACCTGCGTGACGCCTACGTTCGCGCGCCCATCGATGGAAAGATGCAAACGCGTACAGTCCAAACCGGACAGTTTGTCCAGGCCGGTACGGTCCTTGGAACCGCGTTGCAACGCGACCCGCTGCTCTTGCGTTTCTCCGTACCCGAAGCCGACGCGCCGTCGCTTCACGCGGGCATGGTCGCGAGCTTTCGCGTGACCGGAAACGAGCACCCGCACACCGCAAAAATCACGCTCGTCGCCGATGCTTCCGACCCGAACACGCGCATGGTCCCCATCGTCGCGGAGATCGACAGTGCCCACAAAGACACGCTGCGCCCCGGAACATTCGCCGACGTGACCGTCTCCATCGGCACGAACGACGCGGCCCCGGTCATTCCGCAAACGGCCATTCGTCCCAGTGAACGCGGCTTCTTGGCGTTTGTCGTCGAGAACGATGTCGCCCAGGAACGCGTCCTCACCCTCGGGATGCGCACCGCCGACGGACGCGTCGAAGTGCGCAAAGGTTTGTCCACGGGCGAAAAGTTGGTCATTCGCGGCGCCGAACCCTTGAAACAAGGTGCTCCCGTGAAAGTTGGTCAAGGCAAACCTGGTGCTCCCGCCGGTTCTTCCTCCGCCGGTTCATCCGGCGGATCCACCGCGCCGAAAGGACAACGCGCGCCATGAACCTGACCGAGGCTTGTCTTCGCAAACCCGTCCTCGCGTGGATGATGATGTTCGCGACGATTCTGTTCGGCATCGTCGCGGCTTCGCGCATCGGCATCAGCCAATTTCCCGACGTCGATTTTCCCACGATCAACGTCAGCGTTTCGTGGGAAGGCGCCACGCCCGAAGCCGTCGAACACGACATCGTCGAGCAGCTCGAAGAAGCCGTGATGCAAGTCGAAGGCGTGCAATCGCTCACGTCGTCCTCGCGTCAAGGCAGCGCATCGATCACGGTCGAGCTGGATCTCGCGCGTAACGTCGATGCCGCGCTGCAAGACGTGCAAGCCAAGGTCTCGCAGGCGCAAATGCGTTTGCCCAGGGACATCGATCCACCGACGATCTCCAAGACAAACCCTGAAGACAATCCCATCGTATGGATAGGTTTGTTCGGACCGTTTCCACCCCAAGATCTGGCGGATTACGCGCGTTATCGCGTGAAGGAAAAACTCCAAACGATCCCGGGCGTCGGAGAAGTCACGCTCGGTGGGTCGCTCGAACGCAACGTCCGCATTTGGCTCGACGCGGACAAACTCGCGGCCCGAGCGTTGACCGTCACGGATGTCTCCGCGGCGCTTCGTCGCGAACACGTGGAACTTCCGGCGGGACGCATCGAATCGACCGGGCGCGAAGTGAACGTGCGCGTGCTCGGAGAAGCGCTCGATCTCGACACACTTCGCCGCATCACGGTCCGTGAACAAGGCGGACAAGTCACGTATCTCGAAGACGTCGCGCTCGTTGAAGACGGATTCGAAGACGTACGGCGTATGTCGCGGGTCAACGCCACGCCTTCGCAAGGCCTCGGCGTACGCAAACAACGCGGGTCAAACGCTGTCGCCGTCGCCCAAAGCGTCAAAGCCGCGCTCGCCGACATTCAGAAGACGCTGCCCGAAGGCATGACCGTCGGGATCAACTTCGACACGACGAAATACATCGAGCAATCGGTGCACGAGATCGAACGCGAGCTCATCCTCGCCGTCATTCTCACCGCGCTCGTGTGCTGGCTCTTCCTCGGCTCGCTTTCGAGCACTTTGAACGTCGTTTTGGCCATTCCGATGAGCCTTCTCGGCACCGTCGGTGTGATCTACTTCCTGGGTTTTACCCTCAACACCTTCACGCTCTTGGGTTTGTCTCTCGCGGTGGGCATCGTCGTCGATGACGCGATCATGGTGCTCGAGAACATCTTCCGTCACGCCGAAGAGGGCAAAGATCGCATGCGTGCGGCGCGGGAAGGCACGGCCGAGATCACGTTTGCGGCGCTCGCGGCCACGGTCGCGGTCATCGCGATCTTCATCCCCGTGGTGTTCATGAAGGGCATCATGGGCCGCTTCTTCTTGCAGTTTGGCGTGACGCTTTGTGTGGCGGTCGCGTTGTCCTACATCGAAGCGATCACGCTCGCGCCCGCGCGTTGTGCGCAGCTTTTGACGACATCACGCGAACATCGCAGTCGCTTGGGGCAGTTTGTCGATCGCGCCTTCGACAAACTCTCGCGGGCGTACGCGTGGGTCCTCGCCCGCGGCATGCGTTACCCCGTGATCGTGCTCGTTGCTTCGATCGGGCTTTTTGCCGGGGCCGCTTACACGTTTCAGAAGCTTCCCGGCGAGTTTGTCCCGTCACAAGATCAAAGTCGCCTGATGGTCCGATTCACGACGGCGGTCGGCTCGAACCTCGAAGAAACGGACAAAATCGTCAAGCAAGGCGAACAGATCATGCTCTCCAAACCCGAAGTGGAGAAATGCTTCGGCGTCATCGGATCCTTCGGTACGGGTCCGGTGAACAGCGCGATGTTGTTCCTGACGCTCAAACCACGGGATGAACGCAAGCTGTCGCAAAATGAATTCGCCGGGGTTTTACGGAAAGAACTCAACGCGATCCCCGGCGCGAAAGTCGTGGTGCAAGATTTATCGCAATCGGGTTTTACAGCCCAACGCGGGTTTCCGGTTGAATTCTCCATTCGCGGCGCGGAATGGGAAACGCTCGTCGCGGAGAGCGAACGCATGAAGGCGGAGCTGGCTGCGAGCGGCCTCGTGGTCGATATCGATACGGATTACCGCTTGGGTATGCCCGAGATTCAGATCGAGCCGGATCGCAAAAGAGCTGCGGATTTGGGCATTTCGGTGGAAGAAATCGCCACGGCCCTCAATTCGCTCGTCGGCGGCGTACGCGTCGGCAAATACAGCACGGGCGGGCGTCGCGTGGACGTACGTATGCGTCTGCTCGCACATCAACGCTCGCGTCCCGAGGATCTGGCGCGATTGCATTTGCGCACGAAAGACGGGGCGCTCGTGCCGCTTTCGTCGCTGGTGAAATACGAGGAAAAACCCGTTTTACAGGCGATTACGCGTCGAGATCGGGAACGAGCCATCACGATTTTCGGCAATATCGCGCCGGGGAAATCGCAAAGCGATGCCTTGGCCTTGGTCGAGAAAATCGGCAAAGACGTCCCTGCGGGTTATCACGTGGTGCTCGGAGGAGCGAGCGTGGCATTTCGCGATTCCATGGGCGGGTTGATCTTCGCCTTGCTCCTGGGCATTGCGGTGGCGTACATGGTGCTCGCATCGCAATTCAATTCGTTTTTGCATCCGATCACGGTGCTGACGATCTTGCCTTTGTCGGTGGCGGGCGCGGCCTTCGCGCTCTTGTTTACCGGACAAACGCTCAATATTTTCAGCATGATCGGCATTCTTTTGCTGATGGGTATCGTCAAGAAAAACTCGATTCTTCTTGTCGATTACGCGACGGAATTACGTCGTCAGGGCAAAGGAGCGCTCGAATCGATGCTCGAAGCGGGACCCGTGCGTTTGCGGCCAATTTTGATGACGTCGGTCGCGACGTTGATGGCCGCCGTTCCGGCATCTTTGGCGCTCGGCGAAGGCAGCGAAGTCCGCGCACCCATGGCCATTGCAGTCATCGGCGGGCTCATCATTTCGACGGCCTTGAGTTTGCTCGTGGTGCCTGCGTTTTACGTGGTCGCCGATCGCGTGCTCGAATGGACGCGCCGCGTGTTTCGATTGGCCAAACCCATCGAAGCGACGGAGCCGATGCCGCCGGTGCACGGTGAATAGCAAAATCCAGGGACTTCTGCGATATCGTCGTTATTTGGCGGCGCGCATGGACGAGCAGATCTGTTTGGCGCGGGGAAGCTGAGCAGCGGCATCGCCTTCCAACCGGGCAGTGCATCGAAAGTGCTGGGAGCCGATGGTTTGATGACTTTCGACGAGCCCAAACGATTCTCCCTTGGGGTTCTTGCCGCGAGCCGTCACCAACGTACGAGTCGCGTCACCGGTGATACTGATGTCGAGTTGCGACTTCTTTTCCGCCGCTAATTTGCGAAGTTTTTTGCCGTCTTCCTGCCTGGCCGCCAGATCGGGCGGCGTGTCCATGCTCTCGAC